>Ga0209253_10002080_pt1 | contig 17643 bp, 9 predicted proteins | sample FrelakmetBRP12BR_FD_187145 | JGI IMG/M metagenome (GOLD analysis project Ga0209253, IMG submission 187145) | Freshwater lake sediment microbial communities from the University of Notre Dame, USA, for methane emissions studies - BRP12 BR (SPAdes)... | ecosystem: Environmental > Aquatic >...
GGGAGCTCGGTCGCCGATTTCGCAGGCAAGGCGGGTGGAGACTCGGTGAAGAACCTTCTCACCGGTGTCTTCAAATAGTGAATTGGCCTTTCCGGGTTCGAGTCCGGTGGCTCGTATGGTTGCTCTGCCGCGCCCGCTCATCCGGGTAGGCGCGGTGGAGAGTCCTTTCCCTCACTTCAATCGCATTTTGATAGACCTGCCGTGAGGTTCACATGAGCAAACTTCGCAGACAGATGCGCCAGCTCGTGGACTGGCGTGCGGCCGTCTGGGCCGGCATTATCAGTGGTGCCGTTTTCCTGATCATAGCGATGGCCCTCACCGCGGTCTACGTCGGCAGCCCGTGGGTGGTCACCCGCCTGCTTGCATCCGTCCTGCTCGGGTCCGGCGTCCTCCCGCCCCCGGCGACATTCACGGCCGTGACGTTTCTCGTCTCCCTGATCCTCAACTTTCTGCTTTCGGTGGCATTTGCGTGCACGATCGCCTTCGTCCTGCATCGCTGGGGACTGGTTGTGGGGATTCTCGGCGGCGCCCTTTTCGGCCTCGGGCTCTATGCAATTAACTTCTACACGCTCTCTTACTTCTTCCCATGGTTTTTCCCGCTGAAGAGCTGGATCATGGTTGTGGCGCACGTAGTTTTCGGCGCCCTGGCGGGAGGGACGTACGAAGCGCTCGAAGTGGAGACGTTTGTCCCCGAGAAAGAATCCTGATCTGTCTTACGTCACACGGGAGAGAACCCATGGATTGGCAACAACAGCTGACGCGCGATCAACTTGCGCAGCGTGCATTCCCCACGCAAGCGCGTCCTTCGGGCGGGCTCAACAAGACACGCCTGCTCATCGGCTTGATCATCGCGGCCATCTCGCTTTTCTCGTACTTCAAGTCGAGCGTCTACAACCCGATCACGGGTGAGAAACAGCATGTCAGCATCACCGCCCAGCAGGAGGTTGCGCTCGGGTTGGAATCGGCACCCCAGATGGCCCAGCAGTACGGCGGCCTGCACCCGGACCCCAAAGCCCGGGCGCTTATCGACCAGATAGGCCGGAAGGTCGTCGCGCAGAGCGATGCGGGGAAATCCGGCTATCCCTTTCAGTTCCACCTCCTAGCGGACCCGAAGACCGTCAACGCGTTCGCACTGCCCGGCGGGCAGGTCTTCATTACGGCCGGCCTCCTGGGCCGTCTCGAGACGGAAGGACAGAATGCCGGAGTGCTCGGGCACGAGGTCGGACACGTGGTTGCGCGGCACAGCGCGCAGCACATCGCACAACAGGAGCTCACACAGGGATTGAGCGGCGCTGTTGTCCTGTCCACCTATGACCCCTCCAACCCGGCAACCGGCCGTACGGCGGCCATGGCCATGCTGATCGGGAATCTGGTGAACATGAAGTTCGGACGCGAGGACGAGCTGCAATCCGACGTCCTGGGGGTGAGATTCATGTCGCAAGGCGGATACGATCCCCGCTCGATGGTCGGTGTGATGAAGGTTCTTGAACAGGCCGCAGGCGGGGCACGACAGCCTGAATTCTTCAGCACTCATCCAAACCCCGAAAACCGCATCGCGCAAATCCAGGAAGCCATCAAGGAAATCCACCCCGGCGGAGTGCCGCCGGGACTCACTCCGTAGACCACGGTCACTTCCACCCACCATCACATGAAAGGAGTCACCATGCTTCAGAACTTCGCGAAATACGCTGGCCTTGCTCAGGGAGCGCTCGGCATTCTGGGGGCCGCAGTCCCTGGAATTGGTTCAGCGATCGGGGCCGGTACCGGCGGGAACATCTTCAATATTCTGTCGGGTGCGGGACTGAGTTACTTGGGATTCAAGGGGTCGGAAGGCGCAACCAATGCCGCCGTGCCGATCATCAGCGGTCTGAACGCACTCGTCGGCATTCTTGGCGCAGCCGGCGTCAACAATATTGCCGGGATGGAACTGAATACGAGCACGGTCTCGACCATCATCAGCCTCGTCATAGGCGCTTGGGGACTGATCTCGACGTTCATGAAGAAGAAGGCGTGATTCGCAGAAGCTTTACGACGCAATTTGACAAACACAAGAGGCCCGGAGCGATCCGGGCCTCGGTTTTTCCGCTTCTTCGAGTGGGACGACCCTCCCGGGAGGAGAGTCAACAACGTTATTTGACGAGCAAGACCTTCCTCACTGCGACAAAACTGCCTGCCTTGAGCAAACAGAAGTACGTGCCGCTAGGCAGGCCCGAACCGTCAAACTCGACCGTGTACTGTCCCGGCGATTGTCGCCCGTCTGCCAGCATAGCCACTTCCTCTCCCCGGATATCATGGACAGTCAATGACACATGGACAGCCTCCGGAATTTCATAGCGGATTATCGTTGCCGGATTGAAAGGATTGGGGTACCCAGGATAAAGTTGGAATAATTCGGCGCGCGGGGCTCCCCCGGTGGAGACCTGTGTCAGCCGTTCCACCTGCAGGAGCTCGATGCCGTTCCCCGTTTTCAGGTTCCGCGAATACTGCTTGTCCGTCGCGTTGTTCCAGTGCTCGTGTACCCCGAGACTCGGGATTGGCGTTCCATCGTTCTCCGGGTCATAGATAAGGCCTGTCGGCCACGTACTTGAATCTGCAGCCTGGTGGAGGTAATCGTCAACGCCTTCCATCTGCGCGTACGTCGAGAGACCGCGAGCCGGCGTAAATTCCGCCCGGAGAAAATCGAAGCCTACCGATTCAATTGCCACAGGGTCAAAGGAAACAAAGAGAGACGACATCCAATCGTTGTTGAAGGGGAACGTCATCCACTTGACCGGCGAACCAAGTTCAAAATCCGTGGCCCAGAGAGCGTCCATGAGGTAGAGGAGATTCTTTGCTCCCAGGAGGCGGTGTCCCATCAGGTCAACTTGGACGCGGTATAACCCGTATCCCTGGCGCCGCGGATTGCCCACCTCCGGTGCCACGAGGCCGTTGTGAAGGTGCGAGGCGTCATCGCGCGTTTGCGAGCCAAAATGGTTCTTAGCAAACGCCGTGATTCCTGCATGCTTGTGTCCCTTGAGCATCGGAATGTTAATCATGTATTCCGCGTCCTCGAACACGGTGTAGAGGCGATCCTCCAGCACCGGATCTCCTGCGCCCGCATCTGACGATGTGCCGGCGTGCAAAACTGCGCCCCGGTCTGAATACCTGACAAGGCCAGTGGAGCTCGCAACCACCTTTTCCCGTTGATTCCAGCCGTCATGATCCAGATAGTGGACGGACGGGAATTCTGAATGCCACAAGTCATAACAATGCTTGTAGATGTGCTTGAGCGGATCACCGACCCAGATGTCCGTCTGCGCGACGCCGACCACATTCACGAGTTGTCGCAGGACAGAAAGCACCAGCTGTGGTGAAGTCTCTGAAATACCGTAGTACTGGTTCTTGATCTTGGTGAGATCTGCCGTATTGATGTTGCCAGTCCAGCTGCTTGTCGCATTCGTCTTGACAAAGATCCGTTCCCCCGGACGATAGTCGATCTCCCCCTTGCCGGCGTTTTTGTTGTAGAACCGGAAAATTGAGTGCCAGGCCCCGCTGTCGCTGCTCCGGGCCGTCAGGGCCTGGAGACCGTCGGAGAGCATTCGGTCAATCACGGGTTGATTGCTGTTCTCGGACAGGAACCATCCGTGATCATACCTGGCGGGAGCGCAGTTCTCATTCGTGGCACCGGGGTCATGTACCCAGACTACACGTCCGGGGAAGACTCCCCTTGCTTCACCCATCGGTTGGTTTGCCGGCTGGAACTTCGGTTCAAAGACTGTTTGCCCGGTGTAAACATCATCCGGGAGGAAATTGGGGAGGGCGAGTGCCACAATGACGAGGAGGGCGGTAAGGCGGTACTTTGAAGCATCCAGGGCCACCCTGGCTTTCTGAAAGGTGAAAACGGAAAGGGCTACAGCCGAAACCTGGAGAAGCAGTCCAGTGGCCAGCGAGATCGCGACCTTCATGCAGGGATAGCCGGCACGGGCCGGTTTCGGCAGTACCCGGATAGTCACCCATATCATGGCAGCCAGACCGACCACGAGGAAATACAGATTTCCCCTCTTTTGAACGCGGGAGCCGAACGATTCTCCAGGATGATCATGCTCATGGTTCTTCATCTGTATCGCGTGTCCTTTCCTGTTCGTTGAAGCCCACCAGCCTGGAGCAACAAGAGATCACCTTCAGCGCCGGGGATCTCCTTTGCCGGTCAGCGGCGTTCCATCAATTCTCTCCTCGTCGCAAGGAAAAACACAAAGGCGCCCTATTCACCGGTCGGTGGATTTGAGGCGCCTTCTCAAAGAACTTCTCAATGTTCAAGGTAAAGGAGGCGAAGGGCAATGTCAACATGTATCCCATGGCATTTCTTCGCTTTGTGTAGTAGCTTACATGCAAATCTCTGCTCTCAGTGCAAGGGGAGGATCATGAAACGCTCACTTTCTCTTTTTCTCGCGCTCCTCACAGTCACCCGTCTTTGTACCGCTCAGTTGAAAGAAACGGTCGAACAGAACGCACGGATCCTCAAAGACCTTCATGGATGCATCGAAGGATATGCAGGAGCTGTCAGCGGCGAGACGATCCGGTACCCCCGGTTGAACCAGCGGTCCCCCGAGGCATTGCTAACGAGAGCCAGTACGGGAACGATCGCCATCGAATGGAAAACGCAGAAGGTTCCGCGGCCTCTTCGAACCCGAGAGGCGACGTTCGTAGTCAGTGCGGGCATCTATGCCCAGCCTGAGGTAGGGAAGAAGTTCCAGATGTTCATCAACGACGTTCCGCGGTTCGTCTTTTCGACAACACCGGCGGATTCATGGACGGTCAAGGGAGACAGCGGCGGAGTGCTCGTGTTCGGGGGAGTCATGCGCGACCAGTACAATGACGCTTTTGGCTATCTCCGGATTGCCGTCCCCGCAGCATGGGTCGTCCCGGGAGAGCCCGTGCGAGTGAAAGTGGTCGGTGAGAAGGCCGAGTCCCGCGCATGGTTCATGGCTTTCCAGGATTCGGCGGTCCTTCGCTTCGTGAGGGAGAAGGCCGAGAACGAGGCGTACTGCGACCTCCTCATTCATTCGCGCGGTACAAGGAACGATGCCACGGTTACGGCACCATCCACCTGGATCGGCCGGCAGGTGAAGTGCGTTGTCGGGGGTGTACGAGAGGCAGTTGCGACCCTTGTCCAGGACAGCGGTCTCGCACACGCGAGGTTCAGCTTTGATGCTTCACGATCGGAGCCGCTCAAACTGCTCATCGACGGCGCATTGATTGCGGATCTCGGCGGGATGTCCCGCGAGACCGACGAGAGCAGGGTCTATCCGAAGAAGCTCGTCTCGCTCAAGACCCGGAATGTGTCGACGGACACCTGGAAACTGGAATACCAATCGACCTACGTACCGGAGTTTGGGACTTCCCTGATTGAACTCTCGGATGCGTCCAACGGTGTCGGTACCCAGCACTTCATCACGTCTTCCCATCAGGATATCGCCTGGATGGATACTCCTGCCCAATGTATCATCGACCGGGACCAGAAGGTGATCACGCCGGCCCTCGCGATCATGAAAGAGAGCCCGCAATTTTGCTTCGACCTCGAAGATGTTCTCGAACTCCGGGAGTACCTGGAGCGCCACCCTGACAGGAAGGATGAGATTCACCGGTTGCTCAAGGAAGGGCGGCTTGGCGTGGGGGCGACATACACCATGCCGTACGAGGATCTCTGTTCCGGCGAAATGCTGGTACGCCAGTTCTATGCGGGGCGCAAATGGTTGAGAAGCAATTTCCCTGGCTGTGACACCAAAACGGCGTGGAATCCTGACGTGCCGGGGAGGTCGATGCAGGCGCCGCAAATCATGCAGAAGGCCGGTGTGAAGTACCTCGTCATCAGCCGTCACGAGAGAGGATTGTACGACTGGCGTAGTCCCGACGGGTCGGGCATTCTCACGTACAGCCCCCACCATTACGCGCTGTATCATGAGAATACTGCGGGGAAGCGCTTCCCCGAGGCTGCCGGGTACCTGGCTTCCTCCACCGGCGCGTGGATCGGGATCCGCAAGGGCGGCACCAACATTCCCGTTCTCGAAATGAGCGACATGAGCTCACCGGCAAATCTCGATCGCTTCCTCAACACGTGGAACACGCTCAAGTCGATCTCCCGCACAGACGGAACCGCGCAACCGCTCTTTCTCCCTCCTCTGCATTACTCAACCGCGGAATCGTTCTTCCGCTTGGCGTCTGCTGAAAAGCCGGACGTGCCGGTGGTGCTTGGTGAGAGGCCGAACATCTGGCTCTATATCCATGGCCCGACTCATCACCGTGCCATCTCGGCAAAGCGGGAAGCGGATATTCTTTTGCCTGCGGCGGAAACCTTCTCGACTGTTGACGCCCTCCTTTCCTCATCGTTTGCCCGTTATCCCAGGAAGCAGCTGACGGATGCGTGGGAGGCGCTGATCTACCCCGATCACGGATGGGGAGGAAAGAACGGGCAGATCACCGACAGCATCTTCCTGGCCAAATATGAGTATGCCCGGGACGCTGCAAAGCTCGTTCACACCCTGGCCACGACTTCCATTGCTGCACGGGTCAAGGCTGATGGCGGCAAGGGTACCCCGGTCGTTGTTTTCAACAGTCTATCCTGGAAACGGACGTCGCCGGTCCGGTTCACATTCACCTTTGTTCCGGGCGAGATCAAAAAGGGTCTTGCTATGCACGATGCTGCCGGAATGCCTGTTGCCGTTCAGTTGCTCTCCCCCGAACGTCACGGGGATGGAAGCCTGAAGTCAGCAGAGATGATCTTTGTGGCCGAAAACGTCCCTCCAGTGGGGTATGCAACCTATTACCTGAAACCCTCACAGGACGCGAACGACGTCGCCCTGAAGAATGCCGCGGCGCCCGATATTCTTGAGAATGCCTTCTACAGAGTTGCGCTCGGTCGGGGGGGCGTGCGACAGGTCGCTGATAAAGAGCTCGGTCTGAACCTTCTGGAGGAACAGAAATTTCTGGGCGGCGAGTTGTTCACCATGCAGTCGGTAGGAGAAGACGCCGGTGAGTGGGCGGAGCCGCAACAACCCACGATGGAAGGCTTCGACAGGCTCGGCAACCACAGGCCGGAATGGCGCCTTGTGGAGTCGGGAGCTGTCCGGCAGGTTGTGGAGACGCGGCAGCGGATCGAACATGCCGTTGCCGTTCAACGCGTGATTCTCTACCGTGCGTTGAAACAGATCGATTTCGAAACCGACCTGTTACAGTGGGATGGAACGAAGTACAGGGAGTTCCGTCTTGCATTTCCTGTAAGGATGCCGAAAGGGCAGGTTGCCTATGAAGTGCCGTTCGGTGCGTTGGAAGTGGGGAAGGATGAAATGAAGGGTGCAGCTGGAGAACGGTACCTGCAGGAGGTGTCAACCGTGCATCCACGGAGCATTCAGAGCTGGATCAGCGTGTCTGATAGCGGCTTCGGGGTAACGATGAGTTCGAGCGTTGCCGTCTGGGACTATCGGGACCCGACCGGCCCGTCAGGCGGAGCGACGTTGTTACAGCCGATCCTCCTCGCATCGCGCAGGAGTTGCCACGGGGAGGGGAACTGGTATCTGCAGGAAGGGGATCATCACTATTCGTTTTCTCTCACGTCCCACCGTCCGGGATGGAGAAACGGCAGGCAGTTCGGCGCCGGAGCCAACGTGCCAATCACCGTCATCTGCAATCCTTCCCTGGCACCGGAAAGAAGTCTGCCAGAGCAATTGAGCTTCTTTTCCACTGATGCGGTCAATGTTGTGCTGAGCACGATGAAAAAGAGTGATGATGATGATCGGGTCGTTCTTCGCGTCTGGGAGAGCGAGGGAAAGGAAGCGACACCAGCGCTGAGACTTCACTGGCCCATGCGAAGTGCGGAGAGGACGAACATCATTGAAGAAGAAGGAATGCCGACAGCGGTCGGGCGGGACGGCGTGACAATCGCCGTGGGACATTATTCCATCGAGACGCTCAGACTCGTGCCGGGGCATTAGGACGTTATTCCCGAAAACGGTACATTGAAGTGATGTGGCCACTCGCGGGCGCGACAGAAACGCCCACGGAGATGTTCTCCTATTCATGGACTTTCCGCGGCGGAGACGATGAACCAGAGCAAGGCACACACCTCCCGACTCTCACACAACAGGAGTACATCATGAAACTTTTCGTCGGAAACCTCTCGCGCGATGTTACGGACGCAGAATTGCGGGCCGCCTTCGAACCTTTTGGCACTCTGTCGTCGGTGGAGGTGGTGAAAGACAAGTTCGGCGGGGGTTCCAAGGGGTTCGCATTCGTGGAATTTCCCGACAAAGCTCACGCAGAAGCGGCAATTGCCGGACTACACCGGAAGCCCTTCAAGGGTCAGTCTATGGACGTCACGGAAGCGCGTCCGCGTGAAGAGCGCAAATCGAGCCACGGTGGAAAGCAACGTGGAGGCAGGCGTTCGTGGTAGCAGCGGGAGGATGTGATGACTAACCCTGACGTTCGAGGGCGAGGTGGTCGAATCCCGTTCCCGAACTATGCCAGTCATCCACTTCATACCACAACCGGGTGAGTGCGGTGAAGCCACATAGGCGTGTATCCGCGTTCACCCTCGTTCTCGGAGGTGGCGGGGCGAGAGGTCTGGCTCACATCGGAGTATTGAAGACCCTTGAGCGGGAGGGTCTGATCCCGGGATTCCTGGTGGGGACAAGCATGGGCGCAATTGTCGGCGGGATGTACGCTCAGAAGCCGGACGCCCAGATCGTGGAAGACAGAATGCGAGACCTGCTCCAAAGCAAGTCGTTCAAGAAAATCGGGCTCGATGCCTTTGCCCATAACGGTGCCCCGGACGGCCTGAGTACGGTTTCGAATCTGTACGGGCGAATGAAGCGGGGTTACGGGTGGCTGAAATCAACCTGGTCGACGGGGATTGTGGAAGCTCCGATCCTGCTGGAATTCCTTGGCCGTCTGCTCGAGGATCGTTCGATTGAGGAATGTGCGATTCCGTTTGCATCGGTGTCGTGCGATCTGATGACCGGTCATGAGATTGTCTTTCAAACCGGCTCCATGCTTATTGCGGTCGCCACAAGCTCTGCAATTCCCGGTGTCGTAACGCCCATCAACGTGAACGGCCGGCTGCTTGTGGATGGAGCGCCCACAAGCATCGTCCCGGTCCATGCAGCACAGCGGCTTTCGACATTCCCGGTTGTAGCGGTTTCTGTGACGCAGGATGTCCGGGAGGGCAGGCCTGTCGCAAATGCTGTCGATGTGGTGCTTCGGGCGGGTGCGATTGCCAGGATGCAGCTCGCGGAATCGAACCTCGTGTCGGCAGATGTCGTGCTCCGGCCGCAGGTCGAATCGTACGGCTGGGCTGACTTTGATTCTCTCGAGGAGCTGATCGCGGCAGGAGAGCGTGCGGCCGAGGAAGCTCTTCCGGCAATTACATTGGCGTCAAAGGTGAGGCGGGGGGCGCAAACAGGGAGAATTCCTGCGAAGCCTGGAAGGAGAGGCGGACGAACCCGTCGCGCCGCTCACATCGATCCTGATCACCGCCAGTATCTTTCGTGATCCTGTCGTGGACTGACCGCAACTCTCTCACCCCTTCGGAGTGACGAACCCCATTCGCAAAACCTCTTTTCGTGTCAGTCAGCCTATTTTTCTCTCTTTTGTTGATTGACTCTGACCCTTCTGCGTAACCCGTTGCTTTCAGCTGTCCTCGCATGACCGTAGAACGGTCACGCTGTTAGAAACCCAATCCGCCGGGGCGGCCGCCCGGCACTTGCGATCAGATCACTACGTCGGGTACCGCCTAGAGAATTCTCACCCGTATGGTATGGCCGACCTGCCGGAGGTCGTCAAAGAGCGATTCCTTGTACTCCCTGTCGACATCGGCGATCGCATACCCGATCAGCTCGTTGGTCCGGAGATACTGCGAGATGACGTTAACGTTGTTCTTTGCGAAAATGCCGTTGATCTGGGACAGCACGCCGGGAACGTTTTGGTGGACGTGCAGGAGCCTGTGCGAGTTTGAATCATCGGCCTTCGGCACATTGATCTTCGGGAAGTTCACGCTCGTGAAGGTACTGCCGGAGTTGACATAGTCGACCAGTTTGCTGGAGACGAACTCCGCGATGTTTTCCTGCGCCTCCTCGGTGCTGCCGCCAATGTGAGGCGTAAGGATGACGTTGGGAATTCCCTGCAACGGTGAGGAAAAGGGTTCCTTCCCGTCTTTCGGCTCATGCGGAAAGACGTCAACCGCTGCTCCGGCGACTTTGCCGCACCTGAGATTCCGCGCAAGCGCTTCAATGTTGACCACGTGACCCCTGCTGAGGTTCAACAGAAACACCCCCTCGTTCATGACCGAGAACTCTTCCTCATCGATAAGATTGGTATTTGCCGGGTTTCCGTCGACGTGGATCGTCAGAACATCTGCTGTTCTCAGGAGGTCGTGCAGCGTGGGCACGCGCGTGGCATTGCCGATGGTCAGTTTGTCGACGATGTCATAGTAGTAGACATCCATCCCCATCGCTTCGGCGAGAGTAGACACCTGTGAGCCGATATTGCCAAACCCGACGATGCCGAGCTTCTTGCCCCTTACCTCCCGTGCACTCAGCGCCGATTTATCCCAAACACCCTGGTGCGCCCCCGCCACTTTGTTGTAGAGGTGCCGGATCAGGAAGATGATCTCGGCAATCACCAGTTCTGCGACGCTTCGGGTGTTGCTGTAGGGTGCATTGAACACGGCAATGCCGCGCAGTGACGCAGCCTCCAGATCGATCTGATTTGTTCCGATGCAGTATGCGCCGATGGCCATGAGGTCCCGCGCATGGTCGAGGACCTTCCGCGAGATCTGTGTGCGCGAACGAATGCCGAGGATGGAGACACCTTCCAGTGCCGCAATGAGTTCGCGCTCGCCCAGGCTCCTCTTATCGGACGTCACGAGGATGTTTCCCTGTTCGAGCCCTGTGGCGGCGCGAGGATGGACATTCTCAAGCAGGAGCGACTTCATAGTTCGATGGTCCTTCCTATCCGTTCTCTCCCGCCAGGCGGGCAATCTGGAGGAGATAAAAGCGCAGGCGGTCTTGCTGGTGGGCAGTGAGGGCCTGCTCCTCAATTGCCGCGATCCGCTCCACTTCTTTCATGGCCCGGATGATATTGGCGGGGACCTCAACTCTCCCTTCAGACGCAATGGTCAGATACTCCATAGCGGCGGCAAGGAACTGCCGCATCTCGTCGTCGGCGCGGGACATGCGGAAGAAGCTGTCGAGGTTTGATGGCAGTTTCCGGTCGCGAGACGGCAGTGAAAGATCGGGGGCCGTACTCTTCGACGAAATGGAGTAAAGCGACACCGCGAGTTCAACAAACGCTTCGACGCGCTGAAAGACCGGGCGTTCCAGCAGTGCCCAGGCGTGGGAGCGCCACCGGCGGATTTCCTGGGGCGCGGTCAGCAGCCGGGAGACCGTCTGCAGCCATGCGTGATCGATCTGTCCCCCGATGACCTCCTGCAGGCGTCGAGGATCGCAATTGAACAGGTCCGGTTGCAGCAGGACAACAAGGTCCGGTCGTAGCGTCGGCAGAAGGTTGGGGATGAAACGAGTTCCTTCAAAGAAATCGCTGACCTCGATCCCGTGCCTGCGCAGCAACTCCTGCTGGAACAGCGGGATATACTTCGCCATGGCGTCAACGTCCTCGCGCAGGGCCAGGAACGCCGAATTGCCCGCTGGGAACGCCCGCTCGACCGCGTGCAGGTAGCGCACGTCGAGATCATGGTACAGTCGGAGGCTCTGGAGGATCTCGTAGACCGGGAGGTGGGGCAGTATCCGATCAGCCAGGAAAGTGTCCGGATCGCCCTCAACAGAGTCCTGGCGGGAGAAGGTGTCCAGCGCACGGAAGAGGCCGGTCGTCAATTGATTGATGCCAAGTACCGCGGTCTGTGCCTGGTTGTGCGCGATGGCGCGCAGGCGGCTGCCGTAGCGGGAAAAGGGAATTGTCTCGGCGATTCGCTCGAGAATGCGATTGCCTTCACCCTTGCCGCTCTGACCCGGTCGCACCGTTGGCCTGTCACGCAGGGGCGGCGTAGTGCGGGCGATGAAATAGGAAATGATGTGAATCCCTACGACATCCTCGTCGCGCCCATAGAGAATCTGGCGGAAGTTGTCAGTAAAGATCTTCAGAAATTGGTCCAGTGCCAGATCGCGCGTGCCGACGGTCAGGCGTTCGAGTGCTTGTTCGCCACGTGCGGTGCTGGTGAGGCGGCTGTCGGCGAGTTCCTCGCTTGCCCGCGTAAGGTCGCGGCGATGCGTCTGCTGTGCGACAGTGAGATGATGGAGCAGCTGGGCAAGCTCCTGCGACGGCAGATGGCGTAGCCGCTCCGCGATTGCGCTCTGGAAGGTGCGGAGGTCCCCGCCCGCAAGGACTCCCAGCATCGGGGTTGTGGCGTAGAGCGTGCTCCTGCGGGTCGACTCCCGGAGGTGGGCAGCGAAGCGCCGCGAGGCCTGTTCTGATTGCACGAAGGCCGGCCGGCCGCTCACTTCGCTGTAGTAGCCGCCCTGGCGCTGCATGGGCTCGCCGCTCCCCAGCTTCAACCGGACCCGCTGGGTAAGCCCTCGTTTGGCGAGCCAGTGCAGAAGTTCGTGCTTTGCCTGCCGGTACAGATGCGCACCCGCAGCCTGGCCAACGTGCTGGCTCAGGTCGGAGCCGGCGATGAAAAGTTCTTCGATGACTTCAGCGAACCGATCGCCCGTCTCCTGGTTCAGCCTGCGGCTCTGGAGGGAGTACTCCCACAACTTGTTCAGGTACGGCGTCATGCCCCGGACCGCGTCCACATCCTCAAAGAGCGGCACAAGCCAGAGCGACGGGAGGTTGATGTCCGGATGATCCCGGAGAATGTGCTCGCGTCGCGCGCGCGCCTTCCGATCAAGCTCGATAAGTGCTTCCGGTTTGGTCGACATGCTGACCTGAAGCGCGAGGACCATTCCAGGGTTCCCGTAGCGGGCGCCAATTTCATTGATCTCGTTGATGTTGAACACCGTCGTATCGATGGCGAACGGGTCCTGTGCGGTGACCATATTCTGGTGGATTCTTGGAGTGACCAGAAAGCGCTGCAGCAGATCTCTGTAGAGCACTGCCTCCCGCAGGAGGGTGGGGTCGCCAATATTGTGCAGCAGCGAGGGAATGAGCCCGTGCAGCTCCTTACGCAGCCGCTTGTTTAGCGCGAAGTAATACTCCAGCGCATCCCTCCGCTTGCGGCGCAGATCCAGCATGCGGCGTTCGAGTCGGTCGTTGTGATACCAGAGAGACGTGACCGGGTCGCGCGCCAGGTGCAAAGCCATCCCAACCTGCCGGAACTTCCCGGGTCTGGCATGAAAGGGGAGAATGCCGCGGTACCGGCGCTCGAGCTGGTGCGTGAGCGCCGTGATCTCGTTGAGAAGGTTGACAAAGCGCTGGGTCATCCCGGGAAGCCGCTCGATCTCCGCGAGAAGTTCCGGATGGGCCCGGACCGAGGAGTCCCCCGCCACCAGCGTGCGCAGCAGGTGGGAGAGGCGCTTGACGTTCTTGAGCAAGACGGACGCGACGAGGCGGTGGCCCTGCCCCGAAGGCCGGTTGCTGCCGTCCCAGTCGCCCCAGAACGACAGGAACGTACGGGAAAAGTTGGCGCCATGGAGATCTCCGAACTGTTCGGCAGCGATATGGGCATCGAGATCAAGAATGACTTCCTCGGCTTCGTCGCTGGAGGTAATGGCCACGTTGAGTCCGAGAAACTCCGCAATGAGCTCCTGCGCCACGGCGGCAATCCTGTCCTGCGATGGTGCCCGTTCCCGGAGCATGGAATGAATGATGGCGTCGAACACTGCTTCAGTACGGATCGAATACATCTGGGTTGGATGGACTGTCCGGTCGAAGAGCCGGCCGCGGAATGCCTGCTCGCGGCGCGGCAGGTCGTCCTTGTAAAGCTCGCGATGCAGAATCTGGCCGAGGTCTTTTCCCCGGTCCGCAAGCGCGGAGGCTGCCAGGTCGCCCGCAATGATCGTTCTGTCCAGAAACCGCTGCCGGTACACCGCCAGCCGTTCAGGGAGGAATTCCCCGGTCAGCATCCGCATAACGCGTTCCTCCCGCAGCTCCTCCCTCAGCGTTGAGCTCGAGGCACGGACCAGTGACATGACGGCGGCGCGTATGTTGCTCTCGACGTCGGTCCACGCCCCCATCTGCCGGTCGGTCGGAGTGGAGCGGTGGATTACCGCAAACTGCCTCCGGCTGTACTGTGCAGCCTCCTCAGCGATCAGGCGATTGAGATCGATGAGGACGCGGCGGGTCTTCTTCCGGAGAATTGGCGCGCCGTCCGTACCCCCAAGCGTCAGGCGGAACGATTTTCTCCCCGTTTCGAACCCCTTTTCAGTGCGCGCGAAGGTGGAGAGTGGAATCATTCCGATCCCCTGCCGGGCCAGACCGGAGGCGACCCAGTCGAGCGACAGTCCCGCCGGAAGCTTATTGATGACCATCAGAGGGTACATGCTCCCGGTGGGAGGGAGGATCTGAATCGCAAAGGGATTTCTGTCTTCGGGAAGTTCGCGAAGCGCCGTTTCGAGCGCCTGCATCCGCTCGAGAAATATCCGGTTTCGGAGCCGCCAGTAGGCACGCGTGACTTCGAGAGAATTGCGATAAAAGAGATATGCGAGCAGGATCGCTCCGGTATTCGGCGTGACGGTTTCGTTCAGGAGCCGAAATCGGTCGAGCAGTCTGGAATCGCGGATCTCAACGACGGACAGGCGCGCGCCCGCCAAGCAGTCCGTCTTCGACATGGAGTGGACCGTAATCACCCGGTCGGCCTGGGCTGCCGTGAGCCGCCCTGTTTGCACGAGCTCGTCCGCCAGCTGTCGGAGTGTCGGAACTTCCGGGAGGTCTTCGGAGGGGGCGACATTCTGGTATGAGAGGTCATCAATCACCAGAATGCCGCGACCGAGAAGAGCCTCCAGCAATCGTCTCACAGAGGATATGTCGAACACGCGTCCCGTCGCGTTATGAGGGTTATTGAGCACAACCGCTCCGTACTGCGCCCAGGCGGGATCAGCGCTGAGCCTTCCGTCCGCCGCCTGGAGTATGGCATCGGCATCCAGGCTGAATTCGGGGGTTAATGGGACCGCACGGACCGAGGGAAAGCAGTGCTCGTAGGTCCAGCTGAGGTCGGGGATGAGGACTTCCCGGATTCCGCAATGGAAGCCCAGAAAACTGAGCGCCGTGCGTGACGAACCGCTGACGACGGTGCAGCAAGCCTTTTGATACTCCGGATGATGAAGGAGAAAGGCCCGGAGAAAGCTTCGGCGCAACCCTTTGAGCCAGACCGGCTCTTCGAGGTTTGCGGTGAGTTCCTGAAGAACGCCGGCCGCGCTGAACCCGGAAAGCGGATCGACCGTCATCAGAGCCCCTCCGACGCGATCCTGCCCCACCATGCGAACAGCGCGCGCCTGCAGGGCAGTCGCGGCAGATTCCAGGATTGCCTGCGGCGCCCGGATGACCGAATCAACATACTTCTCAACCCGGAAAGCATGTCGCGACAGCGCACTTTCGGCGCTTCGACTGAATCCGGGGGTTTCCATCGGGGGTTCGATAGGAAGAGGTTCGCCCGCGTCAGGCTTGTCCTCGGGTTGAGGCCGGTGTGCAAGCAGATGAGTCAACAACTCCACTTCTGATGCCGACGGAGTGCCCTTGAGTTGAAAATGCAGCGTCTCCAGAAGAGAGAGATACTCGGCATTGCCCGCCACAAAGACGAGCGAGAGCTCACGGAACCGGGGCGAGAAGATCGACGGCGTCAAGAACCTGATGACGCGGTCGATCAGTCGCGCTTCGCGGCCGAGCGACAGATGGTTGGGGGCGTTGTTGGTTTCGAGAAAGAAGAGCGGATGGACGAGGCTGATGGCTCGCAGGGAGCGACGCGTTTCCTCATTCGTGATTGCCCCAAGAACAAGAAACGTCGGCGTTTCCGGTTCGAGCGTGAGCAGTGACTGCACGCGGGCGAGCGTAGCCCTTTCGTCGTCCGGGAGTGATTCGAACCTGAGACCGTCGAAGGAGGCTACATGCGGCGGGAGGATGGTCCGGAACAGAAGGACACGGGCTGGCTTCTGGGCCAGATAGACGGAAACGGCGTGAAAGAAGACCCGGAGCGTTTCAATGATGCCGCCCGAGGCAAGGATGATCTCCCGCCGTCCGGTCGTCTTCCCGAGATCGTAGGTGAGTGGCTCCTGCTGTTGCTGCAGCCAGTCGCTGAAGGCGGTGGCCAGCGGGGACGGCGCGTTGCGCGCAAAGCCGCCTCGCGGAAGGTACGGACCGCTCTTGCGAACGAGGTTGGTGAACAGCTGGAGGGCCGGACCGTCGGCCTCGCACCAGTCCAGGGCCTCGATGAGCCTGCCGGGATCGTCCTCGGACAGGGATTCGTTGCGGATGTCAAGACCGAGGGCAGCGCGAAGATAGGCGGAGGAGAGACGCTTCTCCTGGATCGGATTGCCGATGTGGAAGTTTACCCGGTCTTCCGGGGCCATGGAGGAGCTTGCCGTCGCCTCGCTGATCTCGGAGACCTTGGCGGCGCGCGTGGGCCGGAGACGGAAGTACTGCAGGAAATTCGTTGTGCCGCTGTTCATGGTACGCGCTTACGCGCAAGATCTCCGGATGCCCCCGGTGAGGGTTGAAGGCAGGACCATTGTCGGACGCAGACGTGCCGATCCATCAGGGGGGAAGTCTTATTTTTCTTTCCGCTTCTTGAATGCCTCGAGAGCGTTCTGAACGAGAGAGTGAAACATCCCAAGCAGCTCGGTTCCCTGGGCGGCGTCGCCAGGTGAAAGAGAAACCACCGTGCGGGCGTTCTTCATGGACTGGCTGGCTTCGGCCAGACGGGCGGCCTGCGGTGTCAGGAGGAGAAGTTCCGGGCTTTCTTTCAGGAGGCGAAGCTCCTCCTTCTCGAAGTCCAGCTGCATCTTTTTGAGGCGGATTTCATGCTCCGCACGGCTCCCAGCCAGTGCCGATTCCTTCTCGAGCTGTGTCCGCCTGAGATCGTATCTCTTGAGCTCGAGATCGCTCTCCAGCAACGAAATCTCCTCGTCAGCTTTCAGGCGTACCCTGGTGGCCGCGATGCGAGCCTGCTGGTTGAGTGTCTCGGTCTGCTCAAGAATACGTGCATGCTCGCGCTGGCGTATTGCTTCCGCGATCTGCGGGTTGACCGGCTCGAAGGAGGCAATGGTCAGGGCAACAACATCGAGCCCCAGGACCTTCGTGCTCTCCTGCGTACGTTGCTGCAAGTGCTCGCGAATCTTCTCCGACGAAAGATCCTCAATCTCATGGAGCTCGGTGTATTCCTTGACATAGCCAAGCAGGAGGGTTTCGAGCTCCTTGGCGGCCTTTGACACCGCATCGGCCGACCAGCCGCCGATCCGTACCAGGACAGGAAGATTCTCCAGGGAGGCAGCGACGGTCACGGCAAGTTTCACGCGAATGTCGAGGTTCCCTTTCGCCGAGGCATCGATGGACTGGCTGAAAGAATGGGCGGTGGTGGTGATCGGTGTACTGAAATGGCGTGGATACAGTCGTGACCGCCGAACACCCACACCTCCGCGTGTCTCGAACACGACGATCTGATCTGGTTTACGGAACCGGTACTCGTAGAGCCCGAGTACCACGAGAATAATGACAAGCATCAAAACA
>Ga0209253_10002081_pt1 | contig 17643 bp, 20 predicted proteins | sample FrelakmetBRP12BR_FD_187145 | JGI IMG/M metagenome (GOLD analysis project Ga0209253, IMG submission 187145) | Freshwater lake sediment microbial communities from the University of Notre Dame, USA, for methane emissions studies - BRP12 BR (SPAdes)... | ecosystem: Environmental > Aquatic >...
GAGACGTACGCGGTGCCGCAGCCGAGCTCGATCGTGTCGAGCCCGTCGACGTCGGGGAGGATCCGCGCCTCGGACTCGGGCACGCCCCAGATGCCCCAGGTGGGTTCCGGATCGGCCCAGCTGCGGCGGCCCGGCTCCACGTAGGAGGCGGCCTCGGTCGTCCAGAAGGCCCGGTTGGTCACGACGTGGTCGGGCAGCTCGTGGTCGGTCACGCCCTCACCGTACCGCACCGGGAAGCGACGAGCCCGGCCGCGGCAGCCGGGCTCTTCGACCATGAGTGGACGGGCCGCGGTCGGCCCGCCGGGTCAGGGGAGCTGCTGGAGGATCCCCTCGGCCAGGGAGCCGTCACCGCCCGCGGAGAGGACGTAGAAGACGATGTCGTCCTTGGGGTAGACGTAGGCGGCGAAGCCGGCCATGCCCGACCCGTAGACCTCCTTGCCGCCGACGGTCGTCTTCTCGGCGTCGCCCATGTCCCCGGTGGCGAACTCGGCGAGCTTGTCCCCCGAGACGCCCTGCACCTGGATCGCCATGACGAAGCTGCCGCTTGCGGCCGCGTCGGTCGTGCTAGCAACCGCCACACGGACGTCGTTGAGGGACTTGCCGTTATCCGAGAGGAACGTCGCGAAGTCGTCCTCGCCCTCGCCGAGCGGGATGCCGCCCGGGACGCTGCTGCCGTCGAAGCTCCCCTTCTCGAACGTGACGCCGTTCACCTCCGAGGGCAGCATCGCTTCGAGATCGCCCGCGGCGCCGGGCTGGAGGGTGGGGCCCTCCGTCTCCTGGGGCTCCGGCGTCTCGGCGGTCGGCTCCTGCGTCTCGGCGGCGGGCGTCGCCGTGGGGGCCTCGGTCGCGCCCGGCTCGGCCGTCGGCGCCTGGCTGGCGCTGCCGCCGCACGCGGCGACGAGCAGGAGGGTGGCCAGGGCGCCCGCGAGCGCCCTGCGATCGATCGTCATGAAGGGTCTCCCCCAGTCTTTTCCGGCGCCGGGTGGCGCGCGCCGGATTGTACCCTGCCCCGGGCGGACCCCCGGCATCCCCCGATCGGGCCATCCGGGCCATCCGAGCAGCGGGCTCCGCCGGCGGGTCCGGCTTCATGGCTCCGGCGCCCAGCCCTGCCGACTGCCCGCTGCGATGCTTCTGTGGACCCCCGGCGCCGGGACCGCTATCATCCCGGGGCCATGCACCCTGCATAGGATCTATGCAGGGACGAGGATCGGGCGGCCGCCGGGCGGACGGGCCGTCGACGAGCGCGGAAGGGGACCACGGCACGATGGACGCGACGGAGATCACGGCGGCGGTCGCCGCGCGGGCTGCCGAGGAAGCGCCGTTCGTGAACCGGCGCGACCCGGCGCGGGCCCTCGGGCCCGACGGGAAGCCCGCCGTCAGCCGGCGCGCCCCGCACTGGGAGGACGTCCCGGACGAGAAGTGGAACGACTGGCGCTGGCAGCTCTCGAACCGGATGAACACGCTCGAGGAGCTCGAGCAGGTGCTGAACCTGACCGACGACGAGCGCGAGGGCCTTTCCGCGCCGGACAAGTTCCGGGTCGACATCACGCCGTACTTCGTCTCGCTCATCGATCCCGACGACCCGAACGACCCGATCCGCCTCCAGGTGATCCCGACCGGCTCGGAGCTGCGCGCCTTCACGGGGATGATGGAGGACAGCCTTGCCGAGGACCGGCACTCCCCGGTGCCCGGGCTGGTCCACCGCTACCCCGACCGGGTCCTGATGCTCATCACGACCCAGTGCGCCAGCTACTGCCGCTACTGCACCCGGAGCCGGATCGTCGGTGACCCCACCCAGAACTTCAACCGTCGCGAGTTCGAGGCGCAGCTCGACTACATCCGCCGCACGCCGCAGATCCGCGACGTCCTCATCTCCGGCGGGGACGGACTCACGCTCGCCCCGAAGCTCCTCGAGTCGGCCCTCCGCGGCCTGCGCGAGATCCCCCACGTCGAGATCATCCGGATCGGCTCCCGGGTCCCGGTCTTCATGCCGCAGCGCATCGACGACGAGCTCTGCGAGATGCTGGCGAAGTACCACCCGATGTGGCTGAACATCCACGTCAACCACCCGAACGAGATGACCCCCGAGCTCGCGCGGGCCTGCGACAAGCTGAGCCGCGCCGGGATCCCCCTCGGCAACCAGTCCGTGCTCCTCGCCGGCGTGAACGACTGCGTCCACATCCAGCGCGACATCGTCCAGAAGCTCGTCGAGATCCGGGTCCGCCCGTACTACATCTACCAGTGCGACCTCGTCGAGGGCGCAGGGCACTTCCGGACGCCGGTGGGCAAGGGCCTCGAGATCATCGAGGGCCTCCGCGGCCACACCTCAGGCTACGCGGTCCCCCAGTACATCGTCGACGCGCCCGGCGGCGGCGGGAAGATCCCGGTCATGCCGAACTACCTTATCTCGTACTCGGACCACAAGGTCGTGCTCCGCAACTACGAGGGCTACATCACGACCTACGAGGAACCGACCACGTACACGCCGCACGACCGGGCGGCCTGCCGCTGGTGCCAGAACCCGCGGCCGGAGCCCGGCCAGGAGGGGATCACTGGGCTCCTCGACGGCAAGCGGATGTGGATCGAGCCGGCCGGCTTCGTCGAGACGCACGCCCGGGGCAACGAGGAGGCTCATCGCCTGCAGGACCCGTCGAAGTGGGTCCCCTACGGCGTCGGCGCCCTCGAGGGCCAGGCCGGCCAGCCGCTGCCGGTGCTGCACGCGGGCGAGGTGGCCGGCGGCCCTGCCGAAGGCGACGGCGGCACCGCCGACGCCCCTGCGTACGGTCCGGGCGAGGAGCCGCGCCCGGCCGAGGGGATGCCCACCGGCACCGCCAACCACGAGCTCCTGTAGCGGGCGTCAGGGCACGAGGCGGTAGAAGCGCCAGCCCGGATCCTCGATCGGGAGGACCTCGACGCCGGCGAAGCCTGCGTCGCGGGCGTACCCGGCCAGCGTCGCCGGGCGCATCACGGCCCCCGTGGCGGCCGAGCCTTCGCCGCCCATGACCGCCGGCAGGCAGTCGATGACGCTCCAGCCGTAGGCGATCCGGTCGATCCGCCCGGCCGGCAGCCTGAAGCGGTCGGAGACCCGTGCGTCAACGACGAGGCACGTGCCGCCCGGGGCGAGCGACCGGCGGCAGGCGTCGAGGACCGCCACGGGATGCGTCATGTCGTGGACGGTCTCGAAGAGCGTCACGAGGTCGAAGGGGCCCTCGACGCCCGGATCCGCCCCGTCTGCGACCGTGAACCGGACCCGGCCGGCCAGTCCCGCCGCGTCGGCGTGCCCGCGCGCGACCGCGATCGCCTGCTCGTCGGCGTCCACGCCGTCGACCTTCACGAGCGGATAGGCGCGGGCAATGGCGATGCTCGACCAGCCAGCCCCGCACCCTACGTCGAGGACGCGCGCCGGCGGCGAGACCTGCAGGCGGGCGTCGACGTCCGGCAGCGACGACAGCCAGCCGGCCAGGAGGTGGAGGAAGAGCGGGCGGTTCGCCTCGCCGATGCCGGCCGCCGTCTCGAGCCGGTCGGCGTCGCCCGGCCGGCCGGGGGGCGCGACCCGCATCGCGTCCGGGAGGCCGGGGAGCGCGGCGAGCGCCGCCACGAGCCCCGGCAGCCCGCCGGCGCCGTAGGCCGGGCCGTCGCGCAGGGCGAGGACCTCCGCGTGGTCCGGCGGGAGGTCGAACAGGCGCTCGCCCGGCTCGGCCTCCGGGTTCGGGCAGGCGAGGATCTCGGTCGCGGCCTGCTGCTCGCACCACTCGCGGACGAAGCGCTCGCGGGTGCCGGTCGCCGCGGCGAGCTCGCCGGCGGTCAGCGGCCCCGATCCCTGGAGGGCGCGGTAGAGGCCGAGGCGCTCCCCGAGGTAGATGGTCGCGACGTCGAACAGCCCCAGCGTCGCCTCGGAGATCCGGTCGGCGAGGGACCGGGCGGGCCTGTCCTCTGAGGCCATCGTTCTCCCTCGGGGGTCGTCGGCGCGGGATGCCCCTCCGGATGGGCGAGCCGGGCCCTAGCCCTCCCTGGGTTTTGGGGGGATCTCCCGGATGCCTCCCAGCACGGCGGAATCGGCCACCATGTCCTGGACGCCCCCCGTCCCGATCCAGTCGGAGTCGGGCGGCTCGTAGGCGGACCGACCGAGGGCGCCGGCGAGCCGCGTGAGCAGGAGCGCCTCGGCCCGGCTCGTCTTGCCGCCCCCCTTCCCCTCGCCGCTCGCGAGGGCGACCTCCTCGCAGGCGGCGAGGATCGCGTTGACGTACGCCTCGCGCTCGGGGAGGGTGGCCTTGGCCTCGAGGGCGCGGCGGGCTCCCCGGGCGGTCTGGACGGCGACCTCGACGAACGACTCCCCGCTTGCCCGGAGGGTCTCGAGCAGCGGTCCCTCCTCCTCGCGGGCGGCCACGATGGCGTCGACGAGCTCGAGGCCGGTGGTCCGCGCGATGCTGTCGGTGAAGCTCCGCACCGCGGCCTTTCGCTCCCGGCGGCTCGCCCAGAAGCCGCTCGGCGACGCCTGCTCGACGGCGATCACCGACTCGGCGGGGGCTCGCCGGATCAGCTCCCACTCCTCGACGGTGTAGTCGTTCCGCGTGCTCATCGCTCTCCTCCGGAGCTATCCCCCGATCGCGATGAGCGTACCGCCCCTCTGCCGGCGCCGTCCAGCGGCGTGCCTCAGGCGGCGCGATCGAGCGCCTTGCCCGCGCCCGCCTGCGCGCGGCCGAGGGCCGCGAGGGCGGCCTTCAGCTGCGCGTCCCCGGTCCCCGCGATCCCGCCGGCGCCGAGCGCGGCGAGATCGTCCGGGACCACGAGTGCGGCGCCGGCGGGCAGCTCCACGACCTCGTCCGGGACGAGCCCCTCGCGCCAGATCGCCCGGCCCTTGGGGGTCAACCAGCGCTCGGTGCCGATCGTGAGCGCGCCGCCGTCCTGGAGCGGGAAGGTGCTGACAACCGTGCCGGTCCCGTAGGTCGTGACCCCCACGACCGTCCCTCGCCCGGCGTCCTGGACGGCGCCGGTCAGGATCTCCGCCGAGCTGGCGGTCTGGTCGTCGACGAGCACGACGAGCGGGATGTCGGTGGCGATCCCGCCGCCCTTGACGTCGTGGGCCGTCTGGGTGCCGCTGCGGTCCACCGACAGGTAGACGACGCCGTCGGCGAGGAGCTGGCTGGCGACCTCGACGGGCTCGTTCACGTATCCCCCGGGGTTGCCCCGCAGGTCGAGGACGATCCCCTGCGCCCCCTGGTCGAGCGCCTCCCGGAGGGCGGCCGTGGTCGCCTTCCCGGCCCCCGCCGAGAAGGACTCGAGCCGCAGCACCGCGTCCTTCGTGCCGGGGACGAAGGCCCAGGAGGCCAGGGGCAGGTCGAGCTTCTCCCGGGTGATGGTCAGCGTGCGCGTCGTCCCGTCGGGGGCCCGGAGCTCGAGGGCGACCTCGGTCCCCTCGATCCCGCGCACCTTCGAGACCACCTCGTCGATGGCCAGGCCGGCGACGCTGGCACCGTCCACGGTGACGATCTCCTCGCCGGCCTTCAACCCGGCCCGCTCCGCGGGGCTGTCGCGGAGAACCCTGACGATCCTCACGGCGCCGTCCTGCTGGTCCAGCACCGCGCCGACGCCGACGAAGGTCCCGGAGAGCGAATCGTCCCGCGCCGCGACCTCGTCCGGGGTCAGGTACCCGGTGTGGCCGCGGTCGTCGAGGCTCTCGGTCATCCCGACGATGGCCCCGCGCTCCAGGGCCAGTGGGTCGAGCCCAGCGCGGTCCACGAAGTGCTGGTCGAGGAGGCCATACGCCTCGTCCAGGAGCCGCCAGTCCGGGGCGCCCGCCGACGGGGAGTACGAGGGCCCCGCCCCGGGGGTCGAGGCGACGCCGGTTTGGCCGACCGACACGCCGAGCGAGAAGACGACCAGGGCGACCAGGACGACGATGGTCACGGCGAGCAGGCGCCGTCCCCGCGTTGGCCCCGACCCCTCCCGGCCCGCCGGCGTCGGGGGTGTCCAGCCGGCGATCGGGGCGTTCGGCAGCCGAGGCCGCGTCGTCGTCGATCCCCAGGCCTGCCCGGGCGGAGCCGGCGTCGGCGGCGCGGGAACCCCGGCGGACGGGGACGGCGGGGTGGATCCCTGCTGCGCGGGGGAGGCGGAGGCGTCGCGCCCGCCGGGCGTGTTGAAGCGGTCGTCATCCATGATCCCCGAACGATGCACCATCCGCCTGTAGAACGGGTGGCGCCTCGGTCAGGTTTTCTTCACCGTCCCGCCCAGCTCCTCGGCGACCTGCTCGGCCCAGCGCTCCACCGCCCCCCAGTCGCGGTGCTCGGTGAAGCTCGAGCGCGCGAGCCTGGAGAGGATGCGCAGACCCGTGCCGACGTGGTGCGGCTGCAGCGACCCGGCGAAGAGGGCAACGTCCCGCGGGGCGATCCGCTCGATGACCGCCACGAGGTCGGGCGGGACGTCCACGGCGGCTCCCTCCGGGAGCGGGTCCGAGGGTCCCGAGGCGAAGAGCCAGACAGGCATCGCCTCCAGCTGGCGCGCGTGGCTCGCCAGGAAGGCGTGGGCGCCGGGCATCCACTCCACGCCGAAGACGCTGCACCCGATGACCGCGGCACGGAAGGCGCGCAGATCGCCGACCGCGTCGACGGCCTCCAGGCGCACCTTCACGCCCCTGCCCGCGAGAACCTCCGCGATCGCGGCCGCGATCCCGCGCGTGGACTCGTGTCGCGTGGCATACGCGACGAGCACCTCGTCCGACATCGCAGCACCTCCCGCGCCGGCTTCCCGGCGCCGTCCCGACGACATCGCCTTCCGAGATCGTCGCTGGGACGATTGTCGCGCTCGCGCCGTGGCTGCGGGAAGGGCCGGAGGACCGCCACCGGCCCGGGACGAACGGCCCGACGGGCGCCGACGGCCGCGCCGATGGGCCGCGCGCCCGCTCCGCCGGGTCCGTGAGCGCGCGTGCTATCGTCGGGCACCAGCCCGGAAGACGAGGAGGCCATCGACCGCGTGACCGACCGCCCCGGGGCCGCCCCCGGAACACTCCGGCTCCGCCCGGCGCCGGCCGGCCTGCCGGACACGAACCTCGCGCCGCCGGTTGTCGCCGAGAGCGGCGACCCGTTCGCGGCGCTTCGGGTCATCGGCCTGGTGGCCCGGATGGAGCGCGGGCGTCCCGTCCGCATCGACGACCTGGTCGACGCGCTCAACGCCCGCCACCTCGACTGGCTCTTCGACCGGGCGGTGGTCGCCGACGTCCTCGTCGCGCTGCAGGCCAACTGGATGGCGGACTACCGCAACGCGTCGGGGATCGTGCTGGACGACGGCCCGTACGGCCCGACGCTCACCGTGGAGGACTCGCCGCGGGTGGATCCATGGCTCGTGCGCCAGGCGCTCCGCGAGGCCGCCGCGTGTCGCGCGGTCCTCGCCGAGTTTTCCCGCCGCGACGGCACCAACCGCCTGGGCTGAGAGCGCGAGCCGCGCCTCCCGCCCTGTCAGCGCAGGGTCGCGAGGAACCGGAAGACGGGCATCGCGGCAGCGAAGCCGCCCGCGAGCCGGACCGGCAGGTCGGGCGAGCAGACCTCCTCGTCGGCGAGGCGGCGCATGAAGATCACGTCCTTCCAGCGGAGGAGGTCCGCCTGCGGGTGGTCGGCCGGGTAGCCCGGCGGGACGCGCTTCAGCGTCTCGTGGGGATGGGCCGCGCCGAACCAGGCCACGAACCCGGGGTCCTCCAGTGCCGCCCGGACGCGACCGGGGTCGTCCAGCACGGCTCGCCGGAAGGCGTCGATCCGGGGCTTCGGCGGCATGTACATGCCGCCTCCGACGTACATCTCGCCCGGTCGGAAGTTGACGTAGCCGCCGACGCCGTGGCGCTCCTCGACCCCGATCGCCGCCTCGGTGCCGGCCGCGGCCGCGCCGCCGGTGGCCTCGCTGGTCGTCGCCGCGCCGGCGCTGGTCGTCCCCTCGCCGGCGCTCGCCTGGACCCACGGGAACGACGCCGCGATGTTCGTCTTGTACGGCGACTTGTCGCCGCTGAAGCGGGTGTCGCGGTAGATGCGGAACGGGGAGCGCTTCGGGTCGGCCTGCAGCGGCAGCCCGCGCGCCGCGAACTCCCCGGCGAGGGCGACGCAGAGCTGCTCGAGGGGCTCCTTCAGCAGGCGCTCGTACTCCGCCTTCCGGGGCCCGAACCAGGCCCGGTCGTTGTTCTGCGCGAGATCCGCCAGGAACTGGATCGCCGCTGGCGTGAAGCCGGCGAACGACGAGGACGTCTCAGCCATCGGGCACCTCCGTGGGGGCCGAATCTACGCTTCTCACCATCGATGCCGACCCGGGCGCGGCCGCGGCCCCGCCCACGGATACGCCGATTGGCAGGGTGACGCCCGGGGGGGCGGCAGCGCCACGGCGGCGCTACGCCGGGCGCGCCCGGGGGCCCCGCCCGAAGCGGGCCATGATCTCGACCGCCCGCTCGCCGTCGAGGCCGTGGGCCGTGATCCCGTCGGCGCCGCTCATCGTCTCGGCCACCAGGAGCGCATTCACGATCGCCTCTTCGACCGCCTCGACGGCGGCCTGGAAGAGCGGCGTGATCCTGGCGTCGTGGAGCATCCGGACGTCGCGCGCGACCGGGTTGCGGGGCGCCGGCGTCGGCTCCGGACCCGGGAGCCCCCGGTTCCCGGTCGCGAAGGCGACGAAGATGTCGCCCGAGCCGGTCGAGGCGATGCCGCCCATCCGGGCGATCCCCAGCCCGGCCCGCTGGGCGAGCCGCTCGCACTGGTGGGGGAGGAGCGGGGCGTCCGTCGCGAGGACGACGATGATCGAGCCGGAGCCGGGCTCCAGCGACCCGCGCCCGCCGCCGCTTCGAGCCCGTGCCAGCGCCTCGGCGGCGTCCCAGGGGCTCGGGACCTCGCTCGTCGGGATCGCCTCGCCGACCGGCACACCGTCGATCCGGAGGAGCTCGCGCGACCCGTAGTTCGCCTGGACGAGCGCGCCGACCGTGAACGCCCCGGCGTCGGCCGGGACGACCCGCGACGCCGTCCCGATCCCGCCCTTGAACTCGTGGCAGATCATCCCGGTCCCGCCGCCGACCGCGCCCTCCGCGACCGGCCCACCGACCGCCCCCGCCAGCGCCCCATCAAGGTGCTCCGGCCTCACGTGGAAGCCGTTGATGTCGTTGAGGACGCCGTCGTACGTCTCGCCGACGACCGGGAGCGACCAGAAGTCCGCGTGCGGCCCGTGTGCCCGCACCGCGTGAGCGAGGAGCGCGTCGTGGACCACGCCGACCGAATGCGTGTTCGTGATCGCGATCGGGGAGGTCAGCAAGCCCGACTCGCGGACCCACTCGAGCCCGGTCAGCTCGCCGTTGCCGTTGAGGCGATGACAGCCGGCGAAGAGCGGCTCGAGGAACGGCTCGCCGTCGTGGGGGACGACAACCGTCACGCCCGTCCGGACGGGCCCCTCCCCGACCACGCGCGGCCCCTCTCCGCGGATGAGCGTCGTGTGCCCGACGCGCACGCCAGCGACGTCGGTGATCGCGTTGAACGGCCCCGGCGCCAGCCGGCCGAGCGTGATGCCGTGATCGCGTGCGCGCATGTCGCTCCCCGGTGCTGGGCCTTCCGGGCCGACCTGTCGACCTCGTCAGTCTAGCGCCGCGCGCACGGCCCGGATCCCCCCACGACACCGGCTCGGCCCCCCCTGCGGATGCCCGGAGCCCGAAGCCGGACGATCGGGTGACATCGATAATCGACGGATGACGACGTCGAGAGCAGCGAGCCCCCTTGCGTTCGAGCGGTTGCCCGTGCTCGACGGGGTCGCGCCGGCCGACGCCGCGGACGTGTTCCGGGACCTGCCGGGACTGGCCCTGCTGGAGAGCGCGCGGCCGGGACGGGCGGGGCGCTGGTCGTTCCTCGTCGCCGAGCCGGTCGCGGTCCTGGTGGGATCGGCGCCGGGGGCGGACCCGTTCGCCGGGGCCCGCGCCGCGCTCACCCGGCTCGATCGGTCGCCGCTGCCACCCGGCGCGCCACCGTTCGCAGGGGGGCTCGTCGGGCACCTTGGGTACGACCTCGGGCGACGTCTCGAGCGCCTGCCGGCGCGGGCGATCGACGACCAGGGGCTGCCCGACCTCCGCCTGGGCCTGCACGCCTGGGCGATCGCCTGGGACGGGCGCGACGGACGCGCGTGGCTGGCCGGTCGGGCGGCCGATGGCGACATCGCCGGCCTGGCGCGAGCCCTGGCCGCCGTCCGGGCGCGTGCCGAGGCGGCGGTCCGCGTGCCCCTCCGCGGGGAGCCGACGCTCCCCCGGCTCGCCTTCCGCTCGGAGATCGATCGTGCGACCTGGATGGCGCGCGTGGAGACGATCCGGGCCGCGATCGCCACCGGCGAGCTCTACCAGGCGAACCTGGCCCGGCGGCTCGTGGTCTCCTTCGACGGCGACCCGTGGTCCGTCTTCCGACGCCTTCGAGCGGGGGAGCCTGCGGCGTTCACCGCCTTTGTCGATCTCGGGCGCGCCTCGCCTGGGGGCCCGCGACGCGCCGTCGTCTCGGCCTCGCCGGAGCCGTTCCTGGCACTCGATGCGGCAGGCCGCGTGCGCACCGACCCGGTGAAGGGGACACGGCCGCGCGGGGGAACACGAGAGGAGGACCGCGCCCTGGCCGCCGAGCTCCTCGCCTCCGGGAAGGACCGCGCCGAGAACACGATGATCGTTGACGTCCTCCGCAACGACCTGGGGCGCGTCTGCCGGCCGGGGAGCGTGCGGGTGCCTCGCCTCTGGCGGCTGGAGCGGACGCCGTCGGTCCAGCACCTCGTCTCGACCGTGACGGGGCGGCTGGCGCCCGGCCGCGACGCCTTCGACCTCCTGGCGGCCGCCTTCCCGGGCGGCTCGATCACGGGGGCCCCGAAGATCCGGGCGATGGAGCTGCTCGAGGAGCTGGAGCCGGTTCGCCGCGGTCCATACTGCGGGGCGGCGCTGTGGGTCGACGCCGGCGGGGCGATGGGCTCGTCCATCCTCATCAGGACGTTCGTGGCGGATGGGCGGCGGCTGACGCTCCACGTCGGCGGCGGCATCACCGTGCGGAGCGACCCGGCGGCCGAGTGGGAGGAGACGCGGACGAAGGCACGGGGCCCGCTGCGGGCGATCGGGGCGGTGGTGGAGGGCGAGGAGGACGCATGAGGGAGATCGAGGCGCTCGGCGCCGGCGCCCGCCCGGTGGCCTGGATCGACGGGCGGCTGATGGCGGCCGACGAGCCGGCGCTCCTCGTCGGTGATCGGGCGTTCCAGCTGGGCGATGGGCTGTTCGAGACGCTCCGGGTGCGGCGCGGCGTCGCGATCGAGATCGGGCTTCACCTCGCCCGGCTCCGCGAGGGGCTGGGGGCCCTCGCGATCCCGATGCCGTGGCGAGACGACGAGCTCGGGGCGGCGATCACCGCGGTCGTGACGGCCAACGCGCCGGAAGACGCCGCGGTCCGCATCACCGTCAGCCGTGGCGCACCGAATGGGCGCGGGCTGCTGCCGGCGGGCTGGCGGGAGCTCCGCCCGACGGTCGTCATCCAGGCCTGGCCGCACGTGCCGCTGGCAGAGGCCATCCTGGCGCGGGGCGTTCGGGCCGTGATCGCGTCAGGCCGACGTGACCCGGCATTCCCGCTGGCGACGGTCAAGACGACCTCGCGGGCCGACCACGTCCACGCGAAGCTCGAGGCCGAGCTCGCCGGCGCCGACGATGCGATCACGCTGACGCTCGACGGGCACGTGGCCGAGGCGACGACCGCCAACGTGGCGATCGTGGTCGGCCAGCGTGTTCTGACGCCGCCGCTCGCCGCGGGCATCCTGGCGGGAACCACCCGGGACTGGCTCCTGCGACCGGAGGGGGCGGCAGCGCTGGGCCTGACCGCCACCGAGGCGTGGTTCACGACGGACGACCTGCTCGCCGCCGACGAGGCCCTGCTGTGCTCGTCGGTCGCGGGGTTCCAGCCCATCGTTGCGCTCGACGGGGCGCCGGTCGGAGGTGGCCTGCCGGGGCCCTGGGCGGCGCGCCTGCGGGAGGCCCGGGAGGCCTGGATCGTGGCGGCGTCCGGCGGGTAGGCCGGCGGGCCGCCTTTCGCACCTCGCCGGCACGGCGGCGCCTCTACACTCTCGCGGTGACCCGCGACGAGCTCATCGAGCAGACGAAGCGCCTCATCGCCGAGGGCGAACGCCTCCAGCAGGCCCCGTCGCTGGGGGCGCTCCGGCTCTGGCTCCAGCTCTCCGACGACACGCTCGCGCAGGCCTGGGGCAGCATGGATCGCTATCACCTGGCCTGGCTGTCGGTCGGAAAGCCGAAGGGCATCGTGCGCGGCCGACCCATGACGCCCGACGAGGAGGCTGCCTACGTCCGCGAGGTCGCGAGCCAGAAGACAGCCGCCCTGCGGATGAGCCTCGACGCCGCGGAGCGCCAGGGGATGCCCTTCCGCGGCGAGACCGGTGGCATCGCGCCGGGCAAGGGGATGGGCGAGGTCCCGGCCGCGCCGGGCGGCGCGGGGGCAGCGGCCGGAGCGCGCGCTGGGACGACCGGACGGGCTCGCTTCGACGTCCCGCCGGAAGTGGACGAGCTGGCCGCCGCGGTGCGCCGGGCGCGCGAGGAGGCGGCTCGCCACGACGCTGCCGAGCACCGGCCGCGCGCCCCGCGGCCCGAGAGGATGCAGCGATGACGGCGCCGGACGGCATCGCCGGGAGCACGCCCCGATGACCGCGCCCCGCACCCCGGCCGGGAGCACGCCCCGATGACCGCGCCCCGCACCCCGGCGGTCGGCGGCGAGCGTGAGGTCCCCGTTCCCGACCCGATCGCCCGCGACTACCTCCTGCTCGCCCTCCGCCTCGACCAGCGGATCGCCGGGCTCGTCGACGGCTACTTCGGCCCGGCCGACCTGAAGGCCCGGGTGGACACGGAGCAGCTCCGGTCTCCCGATCGCCTCGCCGACGATGCCGCTGCGCTGCGGGCGTGGGCCGCGCTGGAGGTCGATCAGCCCGACCGTCGGCGCTGGCTCGACGCGCAGCTCCTGGCCCTCGAGGTGCAGGCCCGGGCGCTGGCCGGCGATGGCCTCCCGTACCTCGAGCACGTGACCGCGTGCTTCGACCACCGCCCGGAGCGCACCCCGGAGGAGGTCTTCGACACCGCGGCGGCGGAGCTGGAGACGCTGGTCCCCGGCCCGGGGTCGCTTCCCGCCCGGATCGCCGCGTGGGACGACCGGTTCACGGTCCCCTTGGAGCGGGCGCGGGGCGTCGTGGACGCGCTGCTGCCCGGGTTCCGCCGTCGCGCCGAGACCCTCTTCGGCCTTCCCGCCGGTGAGGGGCTGGTCGTCTCGCTGGTCCGGGACCAGCCGTGGAGTGGGTACAACTGGTACGACGGCGGTCGCCGCAGCCGCGTCGACCTCAACACCGACCTGCCGATCCGGGCGGCCGACCTGCTGTCCGTCCTCCCCCACGAGACGTACCCCGGCCACCACCTGGAGCATGCCTGGCACGAGGCTCACCTCGTCGACGGCCTGGGCCGGATGGAGGCGAGCGTCCTCTGCATCAACACGCCGGAGTGCCTCCTCTCGGAGGGCCTCGCCGACCTCGGCAGGCGGTTCGCGGTCCCGCCCGATGACGAGGCGGAGCGCCTCGTCGAGGTCTACCGGCTGGCCGGCCTTGCCGAGGCCGCCGATCCGTCCGCGGCGCACGAGGCCGCCGCCCGGCAGGTGGCGATCACGCGGGCGCTGACCGCCGTCCGCGGCGTGGCCGGCAACGCGGCGCTGATGCTCCACGCGGACGGGGTCCCGCGCGCCGAGGTGCTCGCCTATCTCGAACGGCGGCTCCTCTCGACGCCCGAGCGCGCCGCGAAGCGCCTGGAGTTCATCTCCCATCCCCTCTGGCGTACCTACGTGTTCGTCTACTTCGAGGGGGAGCGGCTCCTCCGGCGCTGGCTGGAGCTTGTCCCGCCTGCCGAGCAGCCGGCCCGCTTCCGGCGCCTCCTGGCCGAGCAGCTGACGCCGGCGACGATCGTCGAGGAGATCGAGGCCGCGACCGGACCGCAGTCGCCCGGGGCGGACCTGGTCGACGGCCGGTGAGCGCCCGTCCCGCCCGCCGCGCCCCCGGTCAGGTGGGCGCGATCGCCCGCTCGAGGAGGACGCGGTCCTCGCCGGCTCCGTCCCAGTCTGCGTAGGCCGGAACGCCGTAGATCCGCCCGCTCCCCCGGCCGGCGTCGGGCGCGAGCCCGAGAGCGCCGAAGAAGGCGAGGGCGATCCGGTCGTCCGGCCGGCAGGCCGCGACGAGGCGTGTCGCGCCGGCGCCGGCGAGCTGCGCCGCGAAGCGCTCCACGAGGTCCCGGCCGATCCCCCGGCGGCGGAACTCGGGGTCGACCGCGACAAGGTGGATCACGGCCTCGGCCGGGCGGTCCGCCGACCGGAAGCCGAGCAGCAGCCCCAGCGGGCGCGCGTCGCGTGATGCCTCGGCCAGCCACGACGTCCCGCCGAAGTGGCGGAACCACGTCCGCCCGGGTCCGGCCCGGCCGGACCGGTCGTCGCGCCAGTCGCGGAGCCGGTCGTCCAGGCCGGGGAGATCGTCCTCGGCTGGATGGCGCACCCCGTACGGCGGTGTCGGCCGGCGGGGCGCCGGGGCCACCTGGGGAAGCCAGTGGTCGAGGTCGGGGAAGTCGGGCATCAGCGGGACCCCGCGACGGCGCCGGCCGCGGCCAGCGCGAGCTGCAGTGGCACGAGCAGACCGTACACCTGGGCGAGGTAGTCGAGCGGACCGAGGTACATGCCGGAGAGCGCCCAGCTCGACCCGACCGCGAGCGCGATCGAGCCAAGCGCGAGGCCGAGGGCGAGAGCACGCCGCGTCCGCAGCCGCATCGCACGGCCGGCGCCGATCGCCACGGCGAGCCCGACGCCGATCCCGATCGTGACGGCGACGACCAGCAGCGCCCCGGTCCAGAGGAGCAGGGTCGCGGCCGCGAGGTGGACGATGGCGCCGGCAGCCGCGGCGACGAGGCCGAACGCGACGGCGCGGCCCGGTGATCCTTCGCCGGCGGCTCCGGCGGCTCCGGCGGCTCCGGCGGCTCCGGCGGCTCCGGCGGCTCCGGCGGGCGGAGGTGAGCCCCCCAGCCGCTCGGAGGGGGCCTGGTCCAGCAGGCGTTTCGGGGGTCGCTCACCCGGAAGGTCGCGGGGCGGGTGCTCGGCGACGGGACCAGGGGGATCAGGGCCGTCGGCGTGGGGGTCGGACACGGGCGCATCGTAGACCCATCCAATCCCCGGGCCCATCGGCGGCGAAGAAGGGGTGAGATGAGCACCCCGACGACTCCACCCCACGATGCCCTCGGCCCGGCCGGCGACCCCGGGCCGTCGCAGGCCTCGACGCCGAGGCGCGGCGCCTCCCGCGTCCGGCCGGACGCCGACTTCGAGCTGATGCTGGCCCTCCGCGGCGCCGCCCATGCCCGCGACCTGCGCAACCGCGTCGTCCGACCCGGCTCGGTCGAGACGCGCGACGCGGCGGGGCCCGGGCCGGAGGGCGGCGCGGCGACGGACCGGCCCCGCGACCTCGCCCATCCCAACTGACGGAGCGGGTATCCTTCCGGCCGTGAGCCACTACGCCCTCGGCCTCCCAGGGCCCGACATGCAGGCGGGCTTCCCGGCGGCTGCGGAGCGCCTCCGCGCCGGCACGGGCCGCCTGGGCCCCCGTGCCCTCGAGGCCGCCCTCCACCGCGACCCGACGATGCGCGAGCGCCTCGGCGAGACCGGCCTCCGCCAGCTCCTGCGCGACACCGAGATCTACATCGAGCGGGTGGCCCGGGCGGTCGCCTCGGCCGATCCCGGCCAGGTTCGGGAGTGGGCCGACTGGGTTGCCCCGGTCTATCGCCGGCGGAAGGTTCCGATGGACGACCTGGTCACCCTGAGCGAGGGGCTCCGCAGCGCCCTTCCCGCGGTCCTCTCGCCGGAGGAGCAGGTCCCGGCTGGGACGGCGCTCGACGAGGCGATCGCGACGTTCCGCTGGTATCGCCGGATCGCCGGGGACGCGCGGAAACGGAACCGCATCCTCGCCGCGCTCTACAAGGGCGGCTGATGACCATCAAGTGGGTCCAGGTCGACCCCCTCGTTATGAACGGCGAGCCCTTCTGCTACGGCAGCCGGGTCACCGTGCGCCAGCTCCTGGAGATGCGGGCCGGCGGCTACGACCTCACCCGGATCCTCACCGACCACCCGGAGCTCCGTCGGCTGGGCGTCGCCGCGGCCTTCTGCTACGCGGCGGACCACCGCGAGCGCTACGCCGAGTTCTTCGGCGCAGACGGCGTGCTGGCCGGGCCCGGCTACACGGCCGAGGAGGTTGCCGAGCTCCCCGAGGAGCTGCGCCGGCTGGGGGTCGTCGTCGCCGCGTGAGGCAACGGCCCGAGCCGCGGCCCCGGCCGCCGGCCGAATTCCGACCTCCCGACTCGCCTTTCCTCGCCGTGGTGATACCCTTCGCGGGCACACCCCGCCGCAGCGGACGAACGACCAGATGACAGACCAGCCAACCACCACCCCGATCGCCGACGCCGCGCCCGCGTTCGACCCCGAGCGCCGGGCGAAGGAGCTGGCGGTCCTCGACGCGCTCCGCAACGTCGTCGACCCGGAGATCGGGATGAACGTCGTCGAGCTGGCGCTCATCAAGCAGGTCCTGCTCGGCGAGACGGAGTCGGAGGTCAAGATGATCCTCACGACGCCGTTCTGCCCCTACGCGGGCTCGATGATCGCCCAGGTCAAGGAGCAGGCGGAGTCGGCGCTGGACCACCCCGTCAAGGTGACTCTCCTCGCCGAGCGCTGGGACCCGCGCGACGCGGGCCTCATGTGGTGAGCGAGGACCCGCCGGGCTCGACCCCGCGGGAGCGCCGGGTCTCGGCCGTCGCCACCGGGCGCGGCGACGACGGGACGACGGGGCTCCTCTTCGGCGGCGACCGGATCCCCAAGGACGACCTCCGGACCGAGGCCTACGGCACGATCGACGAGGCGGTCGCCGCGCTCGGGCTCGCGCGCGCGGAGCTCGACCTGAAGGGCCGTCTCGGCGTCCTGCCGCACGCCCTCGGGGAGATCGAGGATCTCGTCCTCAAGATCCAGCGCGAGCTGTTCGTCGTCGGTGCCGAGCTGGCGGCCAACCCGGCCGCCTGGGACCGTCTCCGCGACGGCGAGACGCGGGTTTCCGCGGCGATGGTCGCCGGGATCGACGAGATCCTTGCCGACTACGAGGCGCGCATCGAGTTCCCGGCCGAGTTCGTCGTGCCGGGCGAGACACGGACGAGCGCCGCTCTCGAGCTTGCCCGCACCGTCCTCCGCCGGGCCGAGCGGCGGGCCGTCACGCTCGAGCGTGCCGGCCTCGTTCCGGGTGAGCACCTGCTGCCCTACCTGAACCGGCTTGCCGACCTGCTCTGGGTCCTGGCCCGGGCGGCCGAGCAGGCCGAGGCCCGCACGGCCACGGCCGCTCGCCCGGCCCGGGAGCGAACCGCGAGAGGCCGCTGAACGAAGGACTGGGGGAGGGAACGGCGCCCGCGGCGCCCGTTGCGAAGGTTGGGCATACTCAGCCACGCGGGACTCGCCTCCCACGACACGATGGAGATGCACGCACGATGACCCAGAACACCTACGCGCCGAGCAAGCTCGGGGTCCGCCCCGACGCGCGGCTTGCCCAGGCGTTCCTCACCCAGTCCTTCTTCTG
>Ga0209253_10002082_pt1 | contig 17643 bp, 18 predicted proteins | sample FrelakmetBRP12BR_FD_187145 | JGI IMG/M metagenome (GOLD analysis project Ga0209253, IMG submission 187145) | Freshwater lake sediment microbial communities from the University of Notre Dame, USA, for methane emissions studies - BRP12 BR (SPAdes)... | ecosystem: Environmental > Aquatic >...
GTGCTCATCGAGAACGTGCCGCGCCTCATCGACATGCGTCGCTACCAGGTGCTCGTCGAGTCGGCCTTTCCCGACGAGGCGGCGCGGGTCTTCAAGAACCTCGAGACCCAGGGGAACCCGTGGGGCATCGGGTCGAACCGGCGCGCCGAGTGGTGCGAGGACCTCGCCATCCCGCGGGCGAGCCAGACCCAGGACTACGAGTGGCTGTTCTTCGTGGGCTGTGCCGGCGCCTTCGACGACCGTCAGAAGAAGGTCTCCCGCGCCATCGTGAAGGTCCTCCGCGCCGCCGGGGTGACCTTCGCCATCCTCGGCGAGGAGGAGTCCTGCAACGGCGACTCGGCCCGCCGGCTCGGCAACGAGTACCTGTTCCAGACGCTCGCCCAGGCCAACGTCGATCTCCTGAACGGCCACGGCGTGAAGAAGATCCTGGTGCAGTGCCCTCACTGCCTGAACACGCTGAGGAACGAGTTCCCCCAGTTCGGCGGGAACTTCGAGGTGGTGCACCACGCCGAGCTCCTGGCCCGGCTCGTCGCCGAGGGCCGGCTGGCGCCCGGAGCCGCCGCCTCGCTCGAGGCCAGGGCGGTCACCTACCACGACCCCTGCTACCTGGCCCGCTGGAACGGCACCACCGAGGCGCCCCGCCAGGCGCTCGGGGCCGTGCCGGGGCTGCGGGTGGTGGAGATGGAGCGCAACCGCACCCAGGGCTTCTGCTGCGGCGCGGGCGGCGGGCGGATGTGGCTCGAGGAGAAGCTCGGCACGCGCATCAACCAGAACCGGGTCGCCGAGGCGGCGCGCGCGCTCGGCGAGGCCGGGGGCGTGGTGGCCACCGGCTGCCCGTTCTGCCTGACCATGGTCCGCGACGGCGTGAACGAGCTCGGCCAGGAGGAGAAGCTCCGGGTGATGGACCTTGCCGAGATCGTCGCCGAGGGCTTGCCGCCGCAGGCCAAGCCCGCCTGACGTCGGGGGGCGCCACCGCAACGCTTCTTCACGATCCCGAAGCGCCCCGTTCAGGGCGCGGCTCCAGACTCCCCGCCGTACCCGGAGAAAGGAGCTGCACATGAACGGCATCCTCGTCGGAGTCCTCGCCACCCTCGGCACCCTGGCCGTGCTGCGCGCGCTGCGCGTCCTCGCCTGGAGGCGCCGCTGGCGCCACCGCGGCGCCGGACGCGGCTGGATGGCGCGGCGGCTGCTGCGTCGGCTCGAGGCCACGCCCGGGCAGGAGCGCCTGTTCCTCGAGGAGATCGAGTCGCTGCGGGCCGTCCTGCGCGAGACGCGGCAGGGGCTCTTCGCCTCCCGCGAGGAGCTCGCCCGGGCGCTGGAGGCCGAGGCGGTCGACCCGACGGTCCTCGAGGCGCTCGGGGCCCGCGAGCTGGCTCGCGTCGACGCCGTGCGCCGGCGGGCCTCGGACGCCCTCGCCCGCTTCCACGCCTCCCTCGACGCGCGCCAGCGGCAGGTGCTCGCCGAGCTGGTGCGCTCGCGCGGGCGGCCGTCGCCGCGCGCGGCCTGCTAGGGCCCGCGGCGCGGCTCACGCACCCGGGAGCGCCCGCGCGCACCCATCGAGCCGGCAGCGAACCTCGACCTCGAGCCGGTCGAGGTCGTTGCCGGAGCGCGGGTCGGCGCCGATGCAGGTGAGGAGCGTGTCGTGGGGCGATGGGGCGCGCCCCATGGACGGGTAGTCGATGCTGCGCGGGACCGGCTGGCCGTGGCGGTCGGGCGTGAAGGCCCCGAAGAGCCCCTCCGACCCGGGCTCCAGCTCCTGCTTCAGGGCGAACACCCTGCGCAGCGCGTGGCGAAACCCGTCGACGTCGAGGTGGCGCCGTTCCACCCGCGCGCCGGCGAGGCCCGCCACGGCCTCGAGCGCCGCGCGCACGAAGGGGACGTCGGTGACCACCAGCCCGTAGAGGTGGGCATCGGCACAGGCGACGTCGACGATCTCCGCCTCCTCCTCGCCGAGCCAGGCGTGGCTCGGGCAGAGAAAGGCCTCGCAGGTGAGCAGGTCGTAGGCGCCGCAGTCGCGCAGGTCCGGCCCGCCGGTGGCGGCGGGGTGGGCCAGGCACCCCACCCGCGTCCGCGCCTCGTCGAGCCAGCCCAGCAGCGGGCAGATGCGCACCGAGGGGAAGAGCGGCACCGGCCCGTCCTGGCGCAGCGCCGCCGCGGCGGCGCGGACGGCGTCCGCGGTCCGCGGCACGCCGGCGAGCGCGTCGGTGCGGGCGTCGAGCCGTCGCCGCACCTCCGCCTCCGAGTGGTCGGCGAGGTTGTAGAGGCCGCAGCAGGCGCCGCAGCTCGAGGCGGAGCGCTGGCACAGAGCCTTCACGGCGCGTTCGTCAGGGCTGGCCGATGGCGCCGCGGCACTGCCCGCACAGCCCGTCGCCCTTGCGGTCGGCATCGGCCGCCGTGTGGGAGAGGAACATCGCACAGCGGAAGTCGGCGCAGTGGGAGAGGCCGAGCAGGTGCCCCACCTCGTGGATGGCCTCCAGCCGCGCCCGGTGGAGCAGTCGCTCCGGCGCCACCGCCCTCCCGTCGGCCGTGGCCTTCAGCCGGTAGACCGAGAGGAGCGCGGTGCGGGCCTCGCGGTCGGCCTCACCGAAGACGAAGGGCTGGTCCGGGATGAAGAGGTCCAGGTCCACCACTCCCAGCACCGGCTCCTGGCGCTGCTTGCCGCGGAGCAGCTCGAGCCGCCGGAGCACCGCGGTGGAGTGGTACTGGTTGCGGTCCTTGTTGAAGGCGTGCTCCGGCCTCACCTGGGGTGCGCCGAGCATCGACGGCGCCGAGAAGGCGCCCAGCAGCGCGGCCCCGATCTCGGGGAGCAGCCCCTTGGGCACCGGCCCCAGCGCCACCAGCAGGAGCCGGGCGGGCATGGGCAGGGGCTTCAGCTCGGCCCGCTGGTTGGCGGCGCGGCCGGCGACGGGCTTGTTTGAGGCGGAAGGATTCGAACCTTCATAGGCGGATCCAAAGTCCGCAGTCCTGCCGTTGGACGACGCCTCAGTATCCTTGCTCGGCACGAAGCGGGCTCCTCCCCGGCATCCCACGTCTCGAGCGGGCCTGCAGCCCCTCGCCGGTCTCCCTCACCAGCGCGCCACGGCGGCACCCCAGGTGAATCCCGCCCCGAACGCGCACATCCCCACCAGGTCGCCCCGCTGGATGCCGCGGGCCGGCACGGCCTCGGCGAGCGCCAGCGGGATGCTCGCCGCGGTGGTGTTTCCGTACTTCTGGATGTTGTTGAAAACCTGGTCGTCGCGCAAGCCCAGCGACTTCTGGACCACCTCGGCGATGCGCAGGTTCGCCTGGTGTGGGATGAGGACCTTCAGGTCCTTGGCCTCGACGCCGGCCTTGCCGAGCACCTCGCGGACCACCTCCGGCATCTTCACGATGGCGTGCTTGAAGACCTTCTGCCCCTCCATCTTCGGGAAGATGGCGGTGGATTCGACCATCTCGTGGGAGAGGCGCGGGCTGTAGAGCGAGCCCGGGGCGTCGGCCCAGAGGTCGGTGGCGAAGCGGCCGTCGGCGTGCAGCGCCCAGGCGAGCACGCCGCGGTCGGGGTCGTCGGTCGCCTCCAGCAGCGCGGCCGCGGCGCCGTCGCCGAAGATCACCGACACGTCGCGCCCGCGGGTGCTGACGTCGAGGCCGGTGGAGTGCACCTCGGCCCCGACCAGCAGCACGCGCCGGTAACTGCCGGTGCGGATCCAGGCGTCGACGATCGAGAGGCCGTAGAGGAAGCCGCTGCACTGGTTGCGGACGTCGAGGGCCGGGACCCCGGGGATCCCCAGCTTCGCGTTCAGGAAGCAGCCGTCGCCCGGGAACACGTGGTCCGGTGAGAGCGAGGCGAAGACGATGGCATCCAGGTCGGCGGCCTTCCAGCCGGCCTGGTCCAGCGCGCGCTTCGAGGCCTCGTGGGCCAGGTCGGCCGTCCCGGTGCCGGGGTCCACCCAGTGCCGCTCCTGGATGCCGGTGCGCTGCTGGATCCACTCGTCGGTCGTGTCCATGACCTTGGTGAGGTCCCGGTTGGTGACGACGCGGGGCGGGACGTAGGTGCCGATGGTGACGAAGGCGGCGCGGGGCATGGGCTCCTCCTCGATGCGTCACGGCCCGCCGACGGGCCTGGCTGCGATCTTCCGGAGACGAATACCACGAGGCCCGGGAACGCGGAATCCGGCTGGCCGGGACGCGGCCTCGGCCCCGGTCGTGGCGGTGGGCCTGGCCGCTCAGATGTCCAGGTTCTGGACGTCGAGCGCGTGGCGCTCGATGAAGGCGCGGCGGGGCTCGACGGCGTCGCCCATGAGCACGCTGAAGACGGCGTCGGCCTCCACCGTGTCGTCCACGCGGACCTGAAGCATGGTGCGGCGCGTCGGGTCCATGGTGGTCTCCCAGAGCTGCTCCGGGTTCATCTCGCCCAGCCCCTTGTAGCGCTGGATGGTCTGCCCGTGGCTGGCGAGCCGCTTCAGCGCCGTCACCGCGTCGAAGGCGTCGTTGACCTCCTCGTCCCCGTCCGGCGTCTCGAGCCGGAAGGGGCCGGTGCCCACCTCCGCCACCGCGCCGAAGAGCGCCGAGAGCTCGGTCCACTCCGAGCCGGAGAGGTAGTCGAAGTCGAGCCGGGTCTCGCGCGGCGCACCGGCGACGGTGGTCTGGAAGACCAGCGCGTCGCGGCCGTGCTCCTCGTCGCGGACGATCCGGGCACTGCGGACCTCGATGTCCGGGTAGAGCTTCTGCGCCTTGTCGGGGATGGCCTGGGCGAGCGCCTTCACCACCGCGTGATCCTTCAGGGTCTCCATGTCCAGGTCGCCCTGCCGGATGGCGGCGTCGATGATGCGCGAGTCGCGGCGGCGATCGGCGGAGGCGAGCAGCGCCTGGTAGGCGATGGCCTCCTCGGCGAGTCGCTTCAGGTCGTCCCCGGCGATCTCCTGGTCACCGCCGGCGAGCTTCGCCTTCTCGGTGCCGAGCGCCAGCAGGTACTCGTCGAGCCCACGCTCGTCCTTCAGGTAGCGCTCCTTCTTCCCCTTCTGGACGCGGTAGAGGGGCGGCTGCGCGATGTAGAGATAGCCCCGCTCCACCAGTTGCGGCATCTGCCGGAAGAAGAAGGTCAGGAGCAGCGTCCGGATGTGCGACCCGTCCACGTCGGCGTCGGTCATGATGACGATGCGGTGGTAGCGGGCCTTCTCGACGTCGAACTCCTCGGGGCCGATGCCGGTGCCGAGCGCGGTGATGAGGGTGGCGATCTCCGCGGAGGAGAGCATCTTGTCGAAGCGGGCCTTCTCGACGTTCAGGATCTTGCCGCGCAGGGGCAGGATGGCCTGGGTGCGCCGGTCGCGCCCCTGCTTGGCGGAGCCGCCGGCGCTGTCGCCCTCGACGATGTAGATCTCGCTCTCCGCCGGGTCCTTCGACTGGCAGTCGGCGAGCTTGCCGGGCAGTGACGCCCCGTCGAGCGCCCCCTTGCGCCGCACGGTCTCCCGCGCCTTCCGCGCGGCGATGCGGGCGCGGGCCGCCTCGGCCACCTTGGCCATGATCTTCCTGGCCTGGGACGGGTTCTCCTCCAGCCAGGCGCCGAGCCGGTCGTTCACCATGGTCTCGACGATCGACTTGGCCTCGGTGTTGGAGAGCCGGGTCTTGGTCTGCCCCTCGAAGGCGGCGCCGGGCAGGCGGATGGAGACCACCGCCGCCAGCCCCTCGCGCATGTCGTCGCCGCTCGGCATCTCCTCCTTCAGGTCCTTGAAGAGGTTGTTCTTGTTGCCGTAGGCGTTGATGGTGCGGGTGAGCGCCGCCTTGAAGCCGACGAGGTGCGTGCCGCCCTCGTGGTTGTGGATGTTGTTCGCGAAGGCGAAGACCTTCTCGTCGTAGCCGTCGTTCCACTGCAGCGCGATGTCGACCTCGGCCTGCCCGCGGTCGATCTGCACCTCCTGGTGGAGCGAGACCGGTGGGTCGAAGAGCGGCGCCTTGTTCTTGTTCAGGTACTGGACGAACTCGCGGATGCCGTCCTTGAAGAAGAACTCGTGCTTCTTCCCCGTGCGCTCGTCCTCGACGGTGATGCGCAGCCCGGGGTTGAGGAAGGCCAGCTCGCGCAGGCGTCCGGAGAGGGTCTCGAAGGTGAACTCCTTCGCCTCGAAGAGCGGGAAGTCGGGGCGGAAGGTGATGCGGGTGCCGCGCCGATGGGTCTCACCGATGGCGGTGACCCTGCCACAGGGTTGGCCGCGCTCGTAGCGCTGCGCCCATACCTTCCCGTCCCGGTACACCTCCACCTTCAGCCACTCCGAGAGCGCGTTCACGCAGGTGACGCCCACGCCGTGGAGGCCACCCGAGACCTTGTAGGCGTTCGACTCGAACTTCCCGCCGGCGTGGAGCTTGGTCATCACCACGTCGAGGGTGTCCATGCCCTCCACGGTGGGATGAGGTCCGACCGGGATCCCCGAGCCATTGTCGACGACGGTGACGGAGTTGTCGGTGTGGATGGTGACGTCGATCTGGTTGGCGCGGCCCGCCATCGCCTCGTCGACCGAGTTGTCCACGACCTCGAAGACCAGGTGGTGCAGGCCGCGCTCGCCGATGTCGCCGATGTACATGTTCGGGCGCTTGCGCACCGCCTCGAGGCCTTCGAGCACCTTGATGGTCTCGGTGCCGTAGTCGCCGTCCCCGTTCGTCGGAACGGGCGGTGGAATCTGCGCAGCGTTTTCCAGGAGAGACCTCGCGGTTTTGCCCAGGATTTCTGGATGGTTGGGGCTCGGTTACTATAGTGGACCGGCTCCCCCGCAGCAACACGCAATGGGCGCGTCAAGTGGCCGGATGGGCTCGGGAATCGTTGCGCGTGAACGTGCCCATCCGCACCTCGTAGAAGACCGCGTCCGGGCCCGCCGCCGGCTCGAGCAGCCGGCGGTCGGTGGTGGTGAGGAAGGCTTGCCCTGGCAGCCCGGCCAGGTAGCGGAGCAGGTATCCATTCTTGTCCGGGTCGAGCTCCGAGGAGACGTCATCGAGGAGCAGGAGCGGCGGACGGCCCAGCCGCTCGCGAAGGTTCTCGATCTCGGCGATCTTGAGCGCCAGCACCAGGGCGCGCTGCTGCCCCTGGCTGCCGTAGGGGCGGGCCCCGTGGCCGCCGAGCACCAGGGTGAGGTCGTCCATGTGCGGGCCGGCCGAGGTGTAGCCGCGCTCCCGGTCGCGGACGACGCGCTGCTCGAGCACCTGGGCCAGCCGGGCGGCCAGCTCCGCCTCCGGCGCGCCTGGCGGCATCCCCGCCGCCGGGCGGTAGGCCAGCTCCGCCTCCGGCGCGTCCGGACCGCAGATCTCCCGAAAGGCCCGGGCCACCCGCGGCGCCAGCTCCGCCACCAGGGCCTGGCGCCGAACCAGCAGGCGGGCCCCGTACCGCACCAAGGGTGAACGGAAGCTCTCCTCCACGTCGGGCGCGGCGTTTCGGAGCGCGGCGTTCCGCTCCCGCAGCGCCCGCAGGTACTCGCGGGCCTCGCCCAGCACCGCCGGCCAGCGGTTGAAGGCGGCGCGGTCGAGGAAGCGCCGCCGCAGCTCCGGGCCGCCCTTCACCAGGAGCAGGTCGTCCGGCGAGAAGCAGACCGCGGCCAGCCCCTCGAAGTAGCCGTCCAGGCTTTCCTGCGCCTTCCCGTCGAGGAAGGCGGTGCGCCCGCCGGGGGCCACCTCCACCGCGACGCGGCGCGTGCCACCGGGGCCGTCGAAGTCGCCCTCGACGCGGGCGCAGGTGGTACCGAATCGGACGAGCTCGGCGAGGCGAACGGCGCGCAGCGGCTTGAGCGTGGAGAGGACGTAGACGGCCTCGAGCAGGTTCGTCTTCCCCTGGCCATTCGGGCCCACCAGCACCGTGGTGTGCGGCGACGGCTCCAGGTCCGCGGAGGCGACGTTGCGAAAGTCGCGGAGGTGGAGCGAGAGGAGCCGCACCGGCTCAGATGCGCATCGGCATGATCACGGCGATGAAGTGGTCCTGCCCCTCGCCCTGTGGCTTGAGGACGCCCGGGGAGAGGTCGTCGGCGAGCTCGAGCCGGACGTCGGGGGTGGCGAGCACGCCGAGGACGTCGAGGAGGTAGCGCGCGTTGAACCCGATCTTGAGGGGGTCGCCGACGTACTGGACCGGCAGGTCCTCCTTGGCCTCGCCGAGGTCCGGGTTCTGCGCGGCGACGCGCAGGTTGCCGTTCGCCAGGTCGAGCTTCACGGCGTTCGACTTCTCCGAGGAGAGGAGCGAGACGCGCCGGAGCGTCTGCAGCAGCCGCTCGCGGCCTGCGATGGCGACCTTCTCGCCGCCCTTGGGGATGACCTGGCGGTAGTCGGGGAAGGTGCCCTCGATGAGCCGCATCACCAGCACCACCCCGGGACGGCGGAAGATGGCGGAGTTCTCGGCGAAGCCGAACTCGCCCTTGGGGGCATCCTCGGCGCCCTCCACCGCCTCGCCGAGGAGCTTCCGGAGCTCGTAGATGCCCTTCTTGGGGAGGATGACGCCCTTCTTGAGCTTGAAGTCCCCCTCCACCGGGGCCTCGGCCAGCGCCAGGCGGTGGCCGTCGGTGGCCACCAACCGGATGGCGCCGGCGCTGGGCTCGAAGAAGACGCCATTCAGGTTGTAGCGGGTCTCGTCCGCGGAGACGGCGAAGGCGGTCCGCTCGACGAGGCCGAGGAGGACGCCCGGATCGACCTGGACGAAGGGAACCTTGTCGAACTTCGGCAACTGTGGAAAGTCCTCGGCCGGCAGCCCGACGATGCGGAACTCGGCCGCGCCGCTCTTCACCTCGAGGTAGTTGTTCTGCTGGCGCTTCAGGGTGACGGTGGGCTCCGGCAGGGCCTTGACGATGTCGAAGAGGTGGCGCGCCGAGACCGCCAGCCCGCCGTCGCGGGTGACCTCCACGTCCTTCGCGTAGGTGCCCGACACCGAGATGTCGAGGTCGGTGGCCGAGACCACCAACTCGCCCGGCTTCCGCGCCTCGAGGAGCACGTGGGAGAGGATGGGCATGGTGCTCTTCTTCTCGACGATCCCCTGCGAGCGGGAGAGCGCGCGGGCCAGTTCCTGGACGGCAATCTTCAGTTCCATGAGAAGAGATCCTCTCTTTCTCTTCTTCTCGTCGTGATCGTAGGCCGCCGAGGGATGTGGAGAAGCCTGCTGCACCGGCGGAACGCCTGGGAAAACCGATCTGGACGACGCCGGGGATCCGCCACTGGTCCGGTTGTGTAGCGCGCGGCCCCCAGAAGGTCAACGCACCGTCCCCGCTCCGCCCCCACCCGGTCCAGCCTCCATCCCCGGGCGATCCACGGCCGGATCCATGCGGGGATCCAGTGCTCCTCCCGTCGCCTCAGGAGACCAGCCGCTCCCGGAGGCGCTGGACGGACTGCAGGACCGTCGCGTCGGCGGCCATCAGGTCGTTGACCCGGTCGATGGCGGCGATGACGGTGGTGTGGTCCTTCTTGTTGAACTTCTCGGCGATGGTCTGCAGCGTCTCCTTGGCCAGCTCTCGGCAGAGGTACATGGCGACCTGGCGGGGCAGGGCGATCTTCTGCTCGCGCGAGGCGCTCGTCAGCCTGGCCACGGTGATGCCGTAGCAGGCCGCCACCTCCTCCTGGATGCGCTCGATGGAGGGGCGGTAGCCGGGCGGGGGGATGACGTCGCGGAGGACGTCCCGGGCCAGCGGGACGGAGAGCGCCTCGCCCTTCAGCGAGGCGAAGGCCGCGAGCCGCATCAGCGCCCCCTCCAGCTCCCGGACGTTGGACTTGATGTGGGTGGCGAGCAACGCGGCCACGTCGTCGGCGAGCTCGATCCGCTCCACCGCCGCCTTCTTCTTCAGGATGGCGGCCCGGGTCTCGAACTCCGGGGTGTCGATGTGCACCCGCATCCCCCACTCGAAGCGCGAGCAGAGCCGCTCCTCCAGGCCCTTCAATTCCTTGGGGCTGCGGTCGCTGGAGAGGACGATCTGGACGTTCTGCTCGTAGAGGGTGTTGAAGGTGTGGAAGAACTCCTCGGCGGTCTTGTCCCGGCCGGCGAAGAACTGGACGTCGTCGACGAGCAGGGCGCCGCACTCGCGGTACTTGCGCCGGAAGTCGGGCATGCTGTTGCTGGAGAGGGCGTCGACGAAGTCGTTGGTGTAGCGCTCCGAGGTGACGATGGCCACCCGCGCCCCCGGGCTGGAGTCGAGGATGGAGCGGGCGATGGCGTGCAGCAGGTGGGTCTTGCCGAGCCCCGAGTCGCCGTGGAGGAAGAGCGGGTTCCAGGCGCGCCCCGGGCTCTTGGCCACCGCCTGTGCGGCGGCGACCGCGAAGCGGTTCGACTCGCCCACCACGAAGGTGTCGAAGGCGTAGCGCGGGTTGGGCCGGGTCTCGCCCGGCAGCGACTCGGCGGCCACGGCGCCGCCGCCGGACGGGCCGGACACCGGGGCGCCCCGGGCCGGGGCCGGCTCGCGCCGCGCCGCCGGGCGGTCGTCGACCACGAAGTGGGTGCGCACCGGGGCGCCGAGGAGGCCCGGGACGAACTCGTCGAACCAGTCGCGGTAGTTGTCGTCGACGAAGTCGCGGTGGAACGGGTCCGGCGCGGCCACCTGGAGACGGTCGCCCTCCAGGCCGACGGGGCGCAGGGGCGCGAACCAGCGGCGGTAGAGGTCGTCGCGGAGGCGTCCCCGCAGGTACTGGTCGATGCGACTCCAGTGCTGATCGGCCTGGGTGCTGGTCCTCGGCGCGCTGCCCCCCGTCGGCATTCCCCTCGACCCTCCAGGCGGACAGCGGAAGACCGCCCGCTGGCAGGTGCCAGCGTCGTCGTCCACGTGTCGTCAGCGTGCGATGATGGGGCCGTCGGGTGACGGTCCCGGTTCGCGGCGGATCATTAGCCGGTGTGGCGCGCGCGGATCAAGTGTGAATCGAGGGGGTGTCGAAGCCGCCGGGAACGCGCGGTGTTTTCGGTGCGGCGGCGCCGACGTGGGCGAGCGGAGGAGGGAGGCGCGCGGGCGCGCCGGCGGCGCCTTGACAGGGCGGGGCCGATCGGGGAGGGTGCCGCGCCATGAAGAGGACCTATCAGCCCAAGAAGGTGAAGCGGAACCGGACGCACGGTTACCGCAAGCGCACCAAGACCCCCGGCGGCAGGAATGTCCTGAAGCGACGGCGCGCCAAGGGGCGCAAGCGCCTGGCGGCGTCCGCGCCGAAGAAGTAGCGCGGCGGAGCGATCGCCACGTGAGGTTCGGCAAGGCGGCGCGCCTCCTGCGCCGCGGCGAGTTCCTGGCGGTGCAGCAGGGCGGACGGAGGCTGTACGCGGGCGAGCTGCTGGTGCTGGCCCGCGACGCCGGCATGGACCGGCCCCGCCTCGGCGTCACCGTCTCCTCCAAGGTCGGGAGCGCAGTGATCCGCAACCGCGTCAAGCGCTGGGTGCGCGAGGCCTTCCGGTCGGTGGCGGCGGAGCTGCCACCGGTGGACCTGGTCGTGATCGCCCGGTCGGGTGCGCCGCGGGTGGGCCTGTCCGGCGCGCTCACGGCCCTGCAGGCGGCGCGGGACGCGCTGGCGGGAGGCGCGCGGTGAGCCCGCTGGCGGCGCTGCTCCTGCTGCCGGTGAGGGCCTACCAGTGGCTGCTCGGGCCACTGCTGCCCCGGGCCTGCCGGTTCCACCCCTCCTGCTCGTCATACGCGGCCCGCGCGCTGCAGCGGCACGGTGCCTTGCGCGGGGGGTGGATGGCGGTTCGGCGGGTGGCCCGCTGTCACCCCTGGCACCCGGGCGGCGTCGACCCGGTCCCTTGATCTACCAACAGTGAAGAAGGCGGGGATCTCGTGAACGACTCGAAGCGCATCCTCATCGCGGCACTGGGCTCGGTGGCGATCCTGTTCGCGTGGAACGAGTGGGTGGCGCCCCGGCAGAAGGGGGCGCCCCGCGGCGACGCCCCACCGGCGGCGGCCCCGGCCAGCGGCGCCCCGGCCGCGGGGCCGGGTGCGGCGGCGGCGCTCCCGGCCGCGCCCGCGCCGGTGGTGGCGGCCGCCCCGGAAGCGCCCGAGGAGCTGGTGGTCCTCGAGACCGCGCAGGCGAAGGCCACCTTCACCAGCTGGGGCGGCGCGCTGCGGTCGCTGGTCCTGAAGGAGGAGACCTACCGGAAGCGTGGCGGCGGCGAGAGGCCGGACGAGCCCATCGACCTGGTCAGTGTCACCAAAAGTGAACCATGGCCGCTCTCCATCGTCCCGTCGGCGGAGCTGGGGGGGACCGGCGACCTGGCCACCGACCCTGCCGCGCGCGCGCCGATGCGGGTGGCGGCGCGGGACGCGGGGTCGGTCACCTTCGAGGGACGGGTCGGGGCCGTGGAGGTGCGCAAGACCTACCGGCTCGGCCCGAAGCCCTACGAGATCCAGCTGGAGCTGTCGGTGGCCGGCGCGGCGTCGCCGGGGGCGGTGTCGGTGCTCTACCCGGCCTTCCTGGCGCCGGACGCGCCCAAGGCGGGCTTCTTCTCCGGGGGCGAGGTCTTCGAGACCGTGGTGCCCATCTGCCGCGCCGGCGACAAGACCGTCCGCTTCGACGACAAGGAGAAGCTGGAGAGGGTCCCCGGCGCGGCCCGCTGGCTGGGTCTCGACCAGCACTACTTCGTGTCGGCGCTGCTCCCGTCCGGCGACGCCGGCGAGTGCTTCTTCGCGAAGATGGCCGCTCCGGGCGCGAGCGCCGCGGGGCTGCGGCTGCCGGTGGCGGGGACGCTGCAGACCCGGCTCACGGTCTACGCCGGCCCGAAGCAGGTGGACCTGCTGAAACCGTACGGCCGCGACCTCGAGAGCGCCATCGACTACGGCCCGGTGACCAACCTCTTCGCCTTCTTCGCGCGGATCCTGCTCTGGGTGATGACGCGCTTCCAGGGTCTGGTCCACAACTGGGGCGCGGCCATCATCCTCCTGACGGTGCTGGTGAAGCTCCTGCTCTTCCCCCTCACCCACAAGTCGATGCAGTCGATGCAGGAGATGCGGAAGCTGCAGCCCGAGGTGGAGAAGCTGAAGGCCAAGTTCGGGGACGACAAGGAGAAGATGAACCTGGCGGTGATGCAGCTCTACCAGCAGCACAAGGTGAACCCGCTCGGCGGGTGCCTGCCGCTGCTCCTGCAGATGCCGGTGTGGCTGGCGCTCTACGCCACGCTGCAGACCTCGGTGGAGCTGTACCGCCAGCCGTTCCTGTGGATCCACGACCTGACGGCCTACGACCCCTACTACATCCTGCCGCTGACCATGGGGGCCTCGAGCTTCATCATGCAGAAGCTCTCGCCGCAGCCGGCGGACAACACCCAGGCGAAGATGCTCCTGTACTTCATGCCGGCCTTCTTCACCTTCATCATGCTGAAGCTGCCGGCGGGCCTGACGCTCTACATCCTGGTGAACAACCTGCTCACCATCCTCCAGCAGCAGTGGCTGATGCGGAAGGACGGCCCCGCGGCCCCGGCCACGCCGGCCAAGGCCTGAGCGGAGAGGGAGGGCCGATGCACGAGCACGACGAGCGGACGGCGCCGCCCCCGCGCCACGCCCCGGAGAAGGTGGCGGGCGCGCTGGCGTTCTGCGAGGGGCTGCTCTCGCGGATGGGGGCGAAGGTGGCGGTGCGCGTGCGGGAGACCGAGGAGGCCATCGGCCTCTCGCTGGATCCGCTCGACGGGAACGAGATCGATCTCGGCGGGACGCTGGTCGAGGCGGTGCAGTACCTGGTGAACCGCGTCGTGAACCCGCGCGCCGAGGGGCGCAAGTGGGTGAACCTCGACGTGGGCGGCTTCCAGGAGGAGAGCGACCCGGTGGTGCGCGCCATGGCGCTGCGGCTCGCCGCGGTGGCCCGCCGGACCGGCAAGGTCCTGGCCGTCGCCCCCATCAGCCCCCGCGAGCGGCGGCAGATCCACCTGGCGCTGGTGGGGGTCGACGGGGTCGCCACCCGCAGCGAGGGGGAGGGGCTCTTCCGGCAGCTGCTGGTGGTGCCGCTCCCGCCGCCCTCCGGAGGCTGAGCGGTGGCCCGGGAGAAGAGCCTGGAGGAGAGGCTGTTCGCGGCCGCGGTGCTGCGGCGCTCCTTCGAGCTCTCCGGCGACGAGCACCGGCAGGGCTTCCGCTTCGTCTACGACGGCGTGCTGCGCGACCTGCAGCTCGCCGACGAGGATGTCGTCGAGTTCCTGCGCACGCACGCGGCCGAGGTCGAGCAGGCACTGGGTCGACACCGGCCCTGAGAGGGTGCAATGGACCGGTCCTTCGAGGACGCGCTGCGGCGCGGGGTCGAGGCGCTCGGCCTGCCCATCGGCGAGGCGGAGCGGGCCGTGCTCGGGCGGTATGCCGACCGGCTCCTCGCCTGGAACCGGAAGCTGAACCTCACCGCGGTGACCGACCCCGTCGAGCTCGCCGAGAAGCACCTCATCGACAGCCTGGCGCTGCTGCCGGAGGTGGCCGGAGCCAGGACGCTCCTCGACCTGGGGAGCGGCGCCGGGCTCCCCGGGATCCCGCTGGCGGTGGCGCGCCCGGATCTGGAGGTCACCTGCTGCGACGCGGTGGCGAAGAAGGTCGCCTTCGTGAAGGCGGTGGCGGCCGAGCTGGGGCTGAGGGTGCGAGGCGTGGCGCGACGGGCCGAGGGGGATCCGGTGAAGGAGGGCCTGCCCAGGGCCGACGTGGTGGTGAGCCGGGCCCTCGCCGAGCCGGAGCGCTGGCTGCCGCTCGCCCGCGCCTACCTCGCCGAGGGCGGGCGGGTCCTCGCCGCCCTCGGACGCGAGGTGGACGAGGCCGCGCTGCGGCGGGCCGGCGCGGAGGCGGGGCTGGAGCTCGTCGGGCTGCGGCGATTCCGGCTGCCCCTCTCCGGGGCCCAGCGGGCCGTGGCCACCTATCGCGCCCGCTGAGCGGTGGTCGCCAGGGTCGACCGGCCGGTCCCGGGCGGCCGGTCCCGGCCGGGATGGTTCCACGTGGAACGCGCCGCAAGGGCCTGTGGCGCGCGGGGGGGGGCGCCAGCCCTGTCAGATCGATCCGGCAGACTCCCCGGCGCCGGCAAGGCGTCGCGGGACCCCGGACGCCCCGGGCACCGGGCCTGGACCCGCCTCGACCGCCCGACAGGAGAGCCATGGGCCGCATCGTCACCATCGCCAACCAGAAGGGTGGGGTCGGAAAGACCACCACCGCCGTGAACCTGGCCGCGTCCCTCGCGGCCGCCGAGCGGCGCACCCTGCTCATCGACGTGGACCCCCAGGGCAACGCCGGGTCGGCGCTGGGGATCGCCCGGGACGGGGTGGAGGCCTCGATCTACGACGTCCTGCTGGACGGGCGCCCCCTGGCCGAGGTGGTCCGCCGGACCGAGCTGAAGTTCCTCGACCTCGTGCCCGCCAGCCGGCACCTCGTGGGCGCCGAGCTCGAGCTCGCCGGGGTGGAGCGGCGCGAGTACCGGCTGCGCGACGCGCTCGAGAAGCTCGCCGGGGACTACGAGCACGTCCTCATCGACTGCCCGCCGTCGCTGGGGCTGCTGACGCTGAACGGCCTGGTCGCCGCCCAGGGGGTCGTCGTGCCGCTCCAGTGCGAGTACTTCGCGCTCGAGGGGCTCGCCGACATCCTGCGCACCGTCGAGCTCGTCCGCGCCGGCGCCAACCCGCGGCTGGAGGTCGACGGGATCCTGCTGACGATGTACGCGCAGAACAACCTCGCCAGCCAGGTCGCCGACGACATCCGCAAGCACTTCAGCGGCCGGGTCTTCGAGACCGTCATCCCCAGGAACGTGCGCCTCTCCGAGAGCCAGTCCCACGGGCGCCCCATCCTGCTCTACGACGTGGCCAGCAAGGGCTGCCAGAGCTACCTGGCCTTCGCCAAGGAGCTCACCCGCCGCGGCGCCCGCCGCGAGAGGAGGGCCTGACATGAGCCTCGCCGACCGCCGCCGCCCCGCGCTGGGGCGCGGCATGGCCGCGCTGCTGCCCAACGCCGCCCCGCCCCCGGCGGCCGGCCGCGCCGTGCTGGCGCTCCCGGTCGAGGCCGTGGAGCGCAGCCAGGAGCAACCGCGCAAGCGCTTCGACGAGCGAGAGCTCGACGAGCTCGCGGCCTCCATCCGCATCCACGGCGTGGTCGAGCCGATCCTGGTGCGCCGCCGCGGCGACGGCTACCGCATCGTCGCCGGCGAGCGCCGCTGGCGCGCCGCACAGCGCGCCGGCCTGAAGGAGATCCCGGCGCTGGTGCGCGAGGCCAGCGACGAGGAGGCCTTCGAGCTGGCGCTGGTGGAGAACCTGCAGCGCGCCGACCTGAACGCCATCGAGGAGGCGGAGGCCTACGAGGTCCTGGTCCGCGAGCACGGGCTCACGCAGGAGCAGGTGGCCGAGCGCGTCGGGAAGGAGCGGTCCACGGTGACGAACGCGCTCCGGCTGCTGAAGCTCCCCGGGGACGTCCGCGACCTGGTGCGCGACGGGCGGCTGGAGATGGGGCACGCCCGGGCGCTGCTGCCGCTCGAGCGGGCCGACGCCATCCGCCGGGCGGCGCAGCAGGTGGCGCGCGATTCACTGTCAGTCAGAGCCACCGAGGCGCTGGTCCGCCGGCTCCTCTCGCCGCCGAAGGGCGGCCGCCGGGGCGCCGCCGGGCGCGAGGGCGCCAACGTGAAGGAGCTCGTGAACCGGCTGCAGCGGCGGCTCGGGGCGCGCTGCCGCGTCGTCCCGCGCACGGCGCAGGCCGGGACGCTCGAGGTCGACTACACCTCGCTGCAGGAGCTCGACGGGATCCTCGGCCGCATCGGCGCCTGACGCCCACGGGCGGCGGCTCCTCTCCTTCCCGGGGCGCAGCAGGTGTGGAGATGTGGGGGCGCGCCAAGTTGGACGCCGGGGCCGCCCGGTGCTAACCCTCGGGACAGGGGGCTCTTGTCCCCGGCACGCGGTACACGGCCGGCCGTCCGCCTCGCGGAGCCCCGGCCTCCCGAGAGGAGACGACGTCCGATGGCGATGCTGAAGCGGGAAGAGACCGGGGGTCCGGCACTGGTGGGCAGCGACCTGAACGCACTCCTGGGGCGAGGGTCCGAGTTCGAGGGCAAGCTCACCTTCGAGGGGACGGTCCGCATCGACGGCAAGTTCACCGGCACCATCGTGACCGGCGACACGCTGGTGGTGGGAGAAGGCGCCCACGTCAGCGCCGAGGTGACCTGCGGCACCATCGTCGTGCACGGCGAGGTGAGCGGAAACATCCACGCCACGCACGGCGTGGAACTCCATCCGCCGGCGCGCGTGCACGGCAACATCGAGAGCCCGGCGCTGACGATCGCCAAGGGCGTCCTCTTCGAGGGCCAGTGCAAGATGGAGGCGCTCGCCTCCGCCAAGGGCGTGAAGACGCCGCCACCGGGTCCGGTCCCGGTGAAGTAGGGAACCGGAGGCGGGCCGGGGCGAGGGGCCCCGGCCCGATGCCGTCAGGCGACCTTCACCTGGATCGCCTTGGGCTTCGCCTCCAGCTTCTTCGGGAGGTGGACGGAGAGGATCCCGTCCTTGGCCTCGGCGCGGATCTTCTCCGCGTCGATGGTGGCGGGCAGCGCGAAGGTGCGCGTGAAGGAGCCGTAGGACATCTCCACGCGGTGGTAGTTCTCCTTCTTGTCCTCCTTCTCCATCCGCCGCTCGCCCTTGAGCGTGAGGACGCCGTTCTCGTAGCGGATGTCCACGTCCTTGGGGCTCACGCCGGCCAAGGCCGCGCGGACGATCACCTCGTCGCCGTCCTCGAAGATGTCGCAGGCCGGCGTCCAGCCGAGGGA
>Ga0209253_10002083_pt1 | contig 17640 bp, 15 predicted proteins | sample FrelakmetBRP12BR_FD_187145 | JGI IMG/M metagenome (GOLD analysis project Ga0209253, IMG submission 187145) | Freshwater lake sediment microbial communities from the University of Notre Dame, USA, for methane emissions studies - BRP12 BR (SPAdes)... | ecosystem: Environmental > Aquatic >...
GTCACTCTGGGCGTGCTGGTTTCGGTGAATTGTATCCTCGCTCGTAATTCATGGATGCAGACCCCCGACGGTTTTGTGCTGAGTGCTGGCCAGTTCGTGCTGAAGGATCCGCTTGCCGCCTTTCTCAATCCATCTTTTCCGTATCGGCTCCTGCACGTGCTGGGTGCGGCCCTGCTGAGCACGGCGTTCTTGGTCATGGGTATTTCCGCTTGGTTTTTGCTTAAGGGGCGTCATCAGGCATTTGCCCGATTCAACCTTGCGGTGGCGCTGCCATTGATTGAAATCTTAGTGCTTCTGCAATTGATATCAGGTGATTTACATGGCCTGAATACCAGGGATCACCAACCGATCAAGCTCGCCGCCATTGAAGCTTTATGGGATACCACGGAAGGCGCTCCTCTGGTTGTCTTTGGAATCCCTGATCAAGCGTTGGAGCGCAACCGTTACGCGGTAGAGATACCCAAGCTGGCCAGTTTGCTTATTACCCATAGCCTGGACGGCAAGATCATAGGTTTAAAGGAAACCCCCAAAGAAGAACGTCCCTATGTGCCCGTCGTATTTTTCAGTTTTCGCATCATGGTAGCCATGGGCTTGCTGATGTTGGCCGTGGGGACTGTGGGTGTGGTCTTGCAGTTGAGGAATCGATTGTATGACTGCCGGTGGTTTCTGCGCATTGCCTGCGGGATGCTGCCGAGCGGCCTCATTGCAACCATAGCTGGATGGTGGGTTACGGAGGCTGGCCGGCAACCCTGGGTGGTGTACGGTCTCGTCAAGACCGCCGAGATAGTCACCCCCATGCCTGTCTCCCATGTGATTAGGTATTTGGTTTTTATCGGCATCGTCTATGGCATCCTGGTAAGCCTAGCTCTGTATTGCCTGTGGCGAGTCGTTAAGAGGGGGCCTCGCAATAATGAAGGGTTTTTGGCCAGGGAGGCGCTCGCCTAATTGGAATGTGCAACTGTTATCCGGTTGCCTGGCCAGTTGGTTCACTTGTTGGGGCTCATGTTGTTAGTCAACACAATTAACCTTGTATAAGAGGAGTAACCAATGGACCCGATTCTGTATTGGAATGAAGTCGCGCTGGAAGCCAACCGTGTCAGCCATACCGATGGCAGCAAAGAACAAAACGGTCCCACGCTGAGTTCGCGTGCGTTGGCAATCGTGCATCTGGCGATGTACGACGCGTATGCCTATGTCATCAACGATCCAGCCAATCTGCCGCCTTACCTGACCGGCTTGTCTGGACCTGCGGCGGGAGCATCGGCTGATGCGGGCCGGGCTTCCTCCGATGCGTAGGTCCTCGGTGCGGCGCTGATGAGGGTACCGGCTGTCAAGAATGTTGCGAGAACGCTGATGCCACGTTTCATCGTACTGCCCTGGCTGAGGTGCCTGCTCGCTTGACGAGGAACACGAGCAACGCCGCGGTGACGACGCCGACAATCGCCGACGCCTCCAAGTAAGGAACGCCGAGAAGCCCGTGGAGCGCGGCCTGAATGGCCGCGGCGCCGCTCAAGAAGGAATTCGCGCAGCCGCTAGAAGCCGAACTCGCTCAGCTCCACGGGTCGTTTCTCCCGCGCCGAGCGCTCTCCCGCCGCTCCGATTCCGACGGCCAGTGCGCCATCGAGGGCGCTGACGATGGGCTTGCCTCCGGTGCGAATCGCGGCGAGGAAGGCAAGATGCTCGAGGAGAGTCGAGCCATGGTGCGCGCCGGCCTGCTTCGCTCGCGGATCGACCTTGAAGCCGATGCTGGCCGGCTCGTCGCGATCGCGGCGCGTCAGCACGAGGGTATGCGCCGGAAGGAAGGCTTCGGCCTTGCCGCGGTCTCCGGTCACCGCGATCTCCATCTCGTTCGTCGAGTTCTCCGCGAACATGCAGAGGTCGAGGAGCGCTCGGGCTCCCTCCTCGTAGTCGACCACGACGTAGGCGTTGTCGAGAATGTCAGGCTTCTCTCCGCCGTAGCGCTCGTCGAGATGGTTCACGTCCATTCCACCCGAAGCGTAGACACGCACGGGTCGCTGCGTCGTCAGCAGGTTCATGAGATCGAAGAAGTGGCAGCATTTCTCGACGAGTGTGCCGCCCGTATTTCGCGAGAAGCGGTTCCAGTCGTCCACCTTCTTGAGAAACGGGAAGCGATGCTCGCGGATCGCCAGCATCCGGAGCCTGCCGATGGCGCCGCCGCGCACCTCCTCGATGAGCCGCCACACGGGACGCATGAAGCGGTACTCCATCCCGACCCAGACCAGGCCCGGATGCTTCGCGGCGGCGTCCACGACCCGAAAGCAGTCCTCGACCGTGGTGCAGAGCGGCTTTTCGATCAGCACATGCTTGCGGGTCTGGAAGACGGCCTGCAGCACGTCGAAGTGCGTGTAGTTCGGCGTCGCGACCACGACGGCGTCCACGGGGGCCCTGGCGAGCAGCTCCCGCGGGTCCTCGTAGACCTCCACACCCTCCCCCGCCGCGAGGCGCCCCCAGCGACGACTCGGCTCGTGCGGGTCGGCGATGGCCGTGACCTTCGCGCCGGGCACGAGAGCCAGGTTGCGGATGTGCTCGCAGCCCATCATGCCGGTGCCGATGATTCCGTAGCGGACGATGTCGCTCATGCGGGTAGGGCCTCTCCGTGGGTGTGCGTGTGATAGCCTAGCTTCGCGATGGATGGCCTCCCGATCCCGCTTGAACCGCGCGCCTTGGGCCCGACGACGCTCCGGGCATTTCCCCTATCCTACGGCTGCTGGCGCTTCGCCGGAACATCGGTAAGCGAGGCTCGGGAGAAGGTCGAGGCCGCTCTCGCGGTGGGGATCGACCTCTTCGATCACGCAGACGTCTACGGCGAAGACGGCGCCGCCGAGGATCTCTTCGGCCGCGTACTGGCGGAGTCTCCAGGGCTGCGCCGTCGGATGCTGCTGGCGACCAAGGGCGGCATCGTGCGGGGGGTGCCGTACGACGCCAGCCCCTTGCACCTCGCGGCGGCCTGCGAGGCTTCTCTCAAGCGTCTGCGAACCGATGTGATCGATCTCTACCAGATCCATCGGCCGGACCTGCTGACCCATCCGCAGCATCTCGCCGCGGCGCTCGAGCGGCTACGCCACGACGGCAAGATCCGCGAGGTTGGCGTCTCGAACTTCACGCGGTCGCAGTTCGAGGCGCTGCAGCATTACCTGCCCTTTCCGATCGCGGCACACCAGCCCGAGTTTTCGCCCTGCTGCCTGGCGCCCCTGCACGACGGAGTCCTCGATCAGTGCATGGAGCGCAACGTGACGCCGCTGGCCTGGAGCCCGCTCGCCCGCGGGCGCCTCGGCCTTTCGCTCGAGGCGGCGCGGCGTGAGCCCGACGGCGGGCTGCTGGCCGGCCTGATCGAGAAGCTCGACCTCCTGGCCGAGCGCGAAGAGGTGTCGCGCGCGGCCGTCGTGCTGGCCTGGATCCTCGCGCATCCATCCCGGCCCATTCCGATCCTCGGCACGCAGCGGCTCGACCGCATTCGCGACAGCGCCGACGCCTTCAAGGTGCATCTGTCACGACGCGACTGGTACGCAGTGCTCGAGTCCGCGCAGGGCGAGAGACTTCCATGACGGCTTCGGTGGCGGCTGCCTCGCCTTGTCCGCTCGTCCGACCGCGCCGCGGCTGTGGCTCTCGCACATGAGCTGGAAGACTCTCTCGGTAGAGCGCGATGGCCCTCTGCTACGCGTCTGGCTGAATCGGCCAGAGCGCCGCAACGCCCTCGATACGACGGCCCTGGAAGAGATCGCAGCGCTGTTCTCGGGCCTCGCGTCGGACTTCGAGACGCGCGCCGTCGTGCTCGGTGGACGCGGCGAAGCCTTCTGCGCGGGCGCCGACCGCAAGGATCCTCCGGCGGCGGCGCGCATGGCGGCGAGCTCGGGCGCGACCGAGCGAGAGCGCCGCCATGCCTCCCAGATTGGCCGGCGCGCCGCGCGGGCCATCGAGGATGCCGAGGTGCCCACGATTGCGCGCCTGCACGGCTACGCCATTGGCGGCGGCGTGGTGCTGGCGGCGGCATGCGACTTCCGAATCGCAGCCGAGGGCACCTGGCTGCAGGTGCCCGAGGTGGATCTCGGCATCCCTCTTACCTGGGGCGGCACGCCGCGGCTCATCCACGAGCTGGGCGCAGCGCGTGCGCGGGAGCTGATCCTGCTCTGCGAGCGCATCGATGCGGAGACGGCAGAGCGCTGGGGTCTCCTACACCGTGTGGTGCCGGCCGAGCAGCTCGACGCGACGGTAGACGACTGGGCAAGGCGCCTGGCGGCGAAGCCCGAGATGGCCGTACACATGACGAAGACGCAGCTCCGGGCCTACGCGCGCGCGGCCGCTCTCGGCGACGTCTCGGAGACCGACGGCGACGTGCTGATGGCGGCCTCGCGTGTCGGCGTGGCCCGCAAGAACTTCCCGACGCAATAAGCTCGTAGCTTTGCCCCGCCGCGCCTCCTACCGTACCGGCCCATGACGGCGCGAGGCCCGCAGGACGGATGAACGCGGAGGCGGCGGTGGACGAGGCTAGCGAGTCCCTGAGCAGCCTGGGGGCCGGCGGTGCCGGCGACAGGCTTCACTTCCGGCTCGTGCTCCGTATTCTGCTGCGCTGCCTGCGGCTGCTGGTTCCCGTGCGCGGGCACGTGATCCGCCTGGTCGTAGGCTTCAGCGCCGTGGCCGTCACCCTGGCGCCGATCGGCTTTCTGCTCTTCGACCTGTTCTGGACCCGCGCGCTGCAGGGCGAGCCGCTCACAGTGATCGAGGCGGGGCTGCTGGGCTTCGATCCGGCGCTCACCGTGCACGTCGATGCTCTCGGCGCCGAGCTCCGGCACGCCGTCGCCCTGCGCAGCATCGCGCTCGGAGTCGGCGCGGGCCTGCTGTCGATGCCGCTCTTCTTGGGGCTCTGGTACTACCAGGTGTGGATCCTGCAGAAGATCAACCAGGCGCTGCGCCTCGATCTGGTGGACCGCCTGCAGTCGCTGTCGCTCCGCTTCCATGCGGACAGCAGGGTGGGCGACGCGATTTATCGGCTGTATCAGGACAGCGCCATGGTGACGCAGCTCATCGACGTGCTCGTGCTCACCCCACTGGGAGCCGTCGCTCGCTACGTCTTCTCCCTCGGCCTGGTCTTCTGCTTCGATCCCTGGCTTGCCGTCGTGCTGGCGGCGCTCTGGCCGCCGGCGCTCGTCCTTGGGAACCTGCTCTCCCGGCGCATGCGCGTGCGCTTTCGCGCCGCGCGCGAGGCCAACAGCGAGCTGACTTCCACGATCCAGGAGACGCTGGCGGGCATCAAGGTGCTGAAGGCCTATGGCGCCGAGGGGCGCGCGCAGGCGCGCTTCGAAGAAAGCTCCCGCGGGGCCTTCACGCGGGCCTTCGAAGCGCGTAGCTTGCTCGCGATCTTCGCGATGGAAATCTTCTGGCTCGCCGGGTTCGCGATGCTGGCGAGCACGGCGTGGGCGGCACTCGAGACGCGCACGGGCGCTCCGCTCTTCGCGCAGAAGATGCTAGCGAGCCTCGGCTTCACGGCCTGGAACCTCGGGCTCTTCAATAGTCTGAAGATGAACTTTGGCGCCGGCACCGATCAGGTGCGGCGGCTGTTCTCGACCTGGGGCCGCGTGCAGGACATCAGCATCGGCCTCGACCGCGTCTTCGAGCTGCTCGACCTCGAGCCTGATGTCCGCGACGCGCCCGACGCCGTGCCGCTCGAGGCCGTTCATGGCTCGGTCGCCTTTTTCGACGTGAGCTTCCGCTACCGCAGCGAGCGCGCCGCCCTCGAGAGTGTGAGCTTCGAGGCGAGGGTGGGCACGATCACGGCCATCGTCGGCCCCACCGGCGCGGGCAAGAGCACGCTGATGGCGTTGCTGCTCCGGCTCTTCGATCCCGAGACGGGACGCATCGAGATCGACGGCATCGACCTACGCCGCCTCACGCTCGAGAGCCTGCGCAAGAAGGTCGCCATCGCGCTGCAGGAGAACCTGCTCTTCGGGACGACGGTGCGGGAGAACATCCGCTATGCCGTGCCGAACGCCTCCGATGCGGCCGTGCGCGAGGCCGCGCGCGTCGCCTGCGCACAGGAGTTCATCGAGAAGCTGCCGCAGGGCTACGACACGCTCCTCGGCGAGCGCGGCACCAAGCTCTCGAGCGGCCAGCGCCAGCGCCTCTCCATCGCGCGCGCCGTGCTGAAGGACGCACCGATCCTGGTGCTCGACGAACCCACGGCCTCGCTCGACGCGGAGACCGAGATGCAGGTGCTTGGCAATCTGGTCGAATGGGGCCGCGGGCGCGCCATCTTCCTGATCACCCATCGCCTCTCGACCATCCGGCGCGCCGGGCAGATCCTCTACCTTGCCAACGGCCGCGTCGTCGAAATCGGCTCCCATGTGGAGCTCGTGGCCCGCGAAGACAGCGCCTACCGCCGGCTGGTCGAGCTCGAGACGGCGCCAACAGGGATCAGAGGAAGCCGTTGAGGGCCGACTTTGAGGAGCGCGAGCGGGTCTCGGGCCGCGAGTCGACGGCGCTGCTGCGCCGTGCGCTGCGCTACATGGCGCCCTTCCGCGCCCGGTTCCTCGTCAAGCTCGGCCTCGTGATCCTGAGCCTGCTCCCGTTTCTGCTGCTTCCCTGGCCCGTGAAGATCGTGATCGACCACGTGATCGAAGCGAACCCCATCGGCAAGACGGTGACGCCCTACCCCTTCTTCGTGGAGCCGCTGCTGGCGCCGCTCGCGGGCGCCTCGCCCGAGACGATCCTGCTGTGGACGGTGGTGGCGCAGGCCGTGCTGCTGCTGCTGATCGGTGCGATCGGCGCCGGGGCCAACGAGAACGACCGCATGGACGCCTATCTCGCCGGCGGTCAAGACATCGCGACACGCACCGAGAACCAGGCCAATGCGGGCTTCAGCCTGGCGGGTGGGCTGCTGGGCTACTTCGACTTCCGCTGGACGATCCGCCTCACCCAGGACCTCAACCACCACTACCGCTCGAGGCTCTTCGAGCGCATCCACGCGCTCCCGATGACCGCCTTCGACGACGAACGCATCGGCGATGCGGTCTACCGCGTGATGTACGACACGCCGAGCATCACCGAGACCTGCTACCGGCTGCTGCTCACGCCTATCGCCGCGCCGCTCAACGTGGGGATCGTGGCGGGGATGATCGCGCTCGTCTACGGCGCTCATCCGCTCCTCGCGCTTTGCGGGCTCGCCTTCATCCCGATCGTCTTCGCGGCGACGCTTCCCTTCACGGGGCTCGTGCGGCGCAATGCCGAGCGCGCTCGCAAGGCCGGCGCGAATACGACCTCCTCCAGCGAGGAAGGCCTCGCGAACATCCTCGCCGTGCAGAGCCTCGGCGGTGAGGATCGCGAGCGCAGACGCTTCGACGACGATAGCTGGGCGGGCTTCTCGACCTTCCGCGAGCTGCTGCGGATCGGCATCTTCGCCACCCTCGCCGGCGCCGTCCCCGGCGTGCTGCTCGGGGGCTTCGTCTTCCTGTACGTGACGGATCTCGTGATCGAAGGCACGCTCTCACCGGGCGACTTCGCCGTACTCTTCACCTACTTCCTCCTGATCGTCGGCTCCTGCGTCGACCTCGGCGCTCTCTGGATCCGCCTGCAGGAATCGTCCATCGGCCTGCATCGCGTCTTCTTCTTGATGGACCTACCCGGGGAGAAGGACCATCCCGGGGCAAAGCCTCTCCCGCCCGTGCGCGAGGGGCTTCGGATCGAGAACGTCTCCCTCGATTATCCCGACGGAACCTGCGCGCTGCGCGACGTCAGCCTCGAGGCAAGCGTGGGTCGCGTGACGGCGCTCGTCGGCCCGGCAGGCGCCGGGAAGACCTCGCTCGCGTACTTGATCCCGCGCTTCCTGTCGCCGACTGCGGGCCGCGTACGCCTGGATGGCACGGATCTCGAGGAGCTCGCCCTCGAATCGCTGCGCGCGCAGATCTCCTTCGTGTTCCAGGAGACCGTTCTTTTTGACGACACCGTGGAGGGCAACATCCGGCTGGGCCGGCCCGACGCCTCCGAGGTGGAGGTCCAGCGTGCGGCCGTCCTGGCCGGCGCAGACGAGTTCATCCAGCGCCTGCCCGAGGGCTACCGCACGCGGCTCGGACGCAGCGGTGGCAAGCTCTCGGTGGGCCAGAAGCAGCGGCTCTCGATCGCACGGGCCCTGGTACGCGACGCCCCGATCCTGATCCTCGACGAGCCGACGTCGGCCCTCGACTCCGACACCGAGCAGCGTCTGGTCGCTGCGCTACGCGAAGCCAGCAAGACCCGTCTGGTGCTGGTGATCGCGCACCGCCTCTCCACCGTGCGGGCCGCGGACCAGATCTGCTTCCTGCAGGAGGGCCGCATCCTCGAGCGCGGCAGCCACGACGAGCTGATGGCCCTCGAGGGGGGCGCCTACCGCCGCTTCGTCGAGCTGCAGACGCGCGGGGCGGCGTAACGCGATCTAGAGCCCCGCCACCGCTGCCGAGAGCGATTCGCCGAGCACGTCTACGATCTGGTCGATCTCTTCCTTGGTCACGATGAACGGCGGACCGAGGCAGATCACGTCCGGGCCCGGCTTCGTGCCGCCCGGATAGAAGAAGACGCCGCGGCCGAGCCCCGCCAGCACGACGCGGCTCGTGATGCGCTGCTCGCTTGCGAAGGGTGCGAGCGTCTCACGGTCGCGCACGATCTCGATGGCTTGCAGCAGACCGCGGCCGCGGATCTCGGCCACGTTCGGGTGATCGCGGAGAGCCCCGAGCCGCTCGCTCAGATAGGCGCCCAGCTCCGCCGCTCGCGCGACGAGTCCCTCGCGCTGCATGATCTCCAGCACCTTGTCGGCCACGGCGCAGGCCGCCGGATGCGCGGAGTAGGTGTAAAACATCACCTCCTCGCCACGCTCGGCGATCGGCGCCACGACCTCCTCCGTCGCATACACGCCGCAGATCGGCGCGTAGCCCGCGGCCAGACCCTTGCCAGCGACCAGCAGATCGGGAACGACGCCGAAGTGATCCACCGCGAACTCTCGGCCCGTGCGCCCAAATCCCGTCATCACCTCGTCGGCGATCAGCAGCACGCCATGACGGCGCGTGATCTCGCGCAAGCGGGGCCAGTAGCCGTCGGGAGGCACGAGCGCGCCGGCAGTGGAGCCGCCGATCGGCTCCGCGATCACGGCCGCCACCGTGTCCTCGCCCTCGCGGACGATGATCTCTTCGATGGCGTCGGCGCAGGCGAGCGTGCAGCCGCCCGTCTCCCGGCACGTGGTGCAGCGCAGCGGATAGCAGGCCGGGGCTCTCGGATGCGCGGAGAGCAGCGGCTCGAGCCCGGCCCGCCGGGCGCTGTGGCCGCCGACGGCGAGCGTCGCCAGCGTCGTTCCGTGATACGAGAGCTCGCGGCCGATCATCTTCCAGCGGCCCGTTCGTCCGGCGCAGACGTGATGCTGCCGCGCGACGCGGAGCGCGAGATCCACCGACTCCGAGCCGCCACTGGCGAAGATCGCGCGCGTGATTCCCTGGGGCAGCCAGCTCGCCCGCAACCTCTCCACCAGCGCAACACGGCTCGGTGTCGCAAAGGGCGGCACGACGAAGCCGATCTCGGCCATGGCGCGCGCGGCAACGTCCGCCACCTCCGCGCGGCCGTGACCGATGCTCGCGACGATCGCCCCGCCCGCCGCGTCGAGGATGCGGCGGCCGTCGGACGCCACCAGCCAGACGCCCTCCGTACGCACCACCGTGAGCGGCGCGCCGCCGCCGCGCGAGAGGAAGGGGTAGACGGACGAGGGATCCGACACGAGCGCTCTCCTCGGTCTCAGACGATCGCGATCGGCCCCGCATCGCCGCGCAGCGCACTGGCGGCTACCGCCGCGCCGAAGTCCGCCGCGCGCACCACCAGGGCGAGGTCGATGGCACCGGGCACGTCTTCCGGGCGGTGATAGTTGCGCGGCACACCGTTCTCTTCGAGGGAGATCAGCGACAGCGCGGGATATCCGTGATCCGCCGGCACGTGGCCGTCGGTCCCGGCCAGCAGATCCGTCGGCGTCACCTCTCCGAAGGCGCCGCTCGCCGCAACCCGGCGCGCCAGCTCGATCAGAAGCGGCGGATAGCCCGTCTTGCCGAGCGTGCCCTCGCTGCGGATCCAGTGCAGCGCACCGCCGCCCACGCACTCGAAGTTCACGAAGAAAGTCCTGTCGGAGCGCCACTCCGGATGCGACTCCACCAACGCGTGCATGCCGCAGCAGCCGACCTCCTCGGCGCCCGTCCCGACCAGCCAGATTTCGACGTCGGACGGAAGCTGGGCGAGAAGCTGCTCGGCGCAGGTGAGCATGGCCGCAACGGCGGAGGCGTTGTCGTTGGCTCCGGGCGAGCAGGGCGCCATGGCCCACTGCAGGCCCATCACGGCCGTGAGAGCGAGCCCGGCGCCGAGCACCAACCGCGCGAGACCGATCAAGGAGCCGCCGGCGCCAAGCCAGGAGGCGACGGCGACGAGCGCGGCCAGCAGCAGCAGCATCTCGGGCAGCGCGTTCGGGCCGGGCGGCGGCGTGCCCGCACGCCGCGCGCCCTGCGCGCGGGAGGCAAAGAAGTCCGCCAGCGGCCTGGCGAAGAGCCAGCCGGCCTGGGCCGCGTCGATGTGCGCCGAGAGGACGACGCGGGCCCGGGGCGCCTCGACCGGCACGCAGCCCACCACGTTCAAAGAAGCCGGCGCCGGCAGCAGGCCCGAGAGCCATAGGCCCCGCCGGCGCATGCCGGCGCGGAACGATGCCGCCGCCAGCAGCGCCAGCAGGGCGCCCATGAAGCCGCCGAAAGCGAGCCCGAGCAAGGCGACCCCGGCGTGGAGCGCCAGAGTGAAGCCCGAGCGTGGGCGGGACGAGACGGGCTCGGTACGCACTTCGGGGATGCCAAATTCCTCCATCCAGCTCGCGATGCGCGACGCCGCTTCTCGCTCCGAAGAGCTCCCGGCAGCGCGTTCCGGCAGGTCGGTGAGCTTGGTGATCCAGTCGAGCACGCGCCGCTCCCGCTCGGAGCCCTGCACCGATCCTTCGCTCTCGTTCATCACTGCTCCCTCCCGCGCCCCCGCGGCGCCATCGGAGCGTGCCGCGGAACTACGCGCGCGTCACGCCCTGCCCTCTTCTTGGATCGCCTCGAGCTCGCGCCGACGATGCACCCCGCGCGGCCCCGAAGTCTTGCTCGCGCTAGGAGATCGGGGCATACCGCCGGCGGGCTTCTTCCGGCGAGAGCTTGGCCGCCTTCGCGATCTCCGAGAGGCGCACGGGATCGTCGAGATCGGCGTGCTCGACCCGCGTCTGCAGCGCGCGGGCGCTGCTGAAGGAGTCCGTGCGCACGTCCACCTCGCGCACGCGCGTGCGTCCCGTTTTCGCATCCATCAGCTCCGCGAAGGGGATCGGCACGATGCGCCCGGCCTGGCGCGTGATGAGCGCACCCGATTGGCCGGCGAGCAGCGTATGCACCGCTCCCACCCCGAGATCGCGCGTATAGTCGCGGTCGAAGGCCGTCGGCGGCACGCAGCGCAGCTCGTAGCCCACGTCCTTGTCGCCGATGGTGAGCTTGATGCCGCGCGCCGCGAGGCTCGCGGAGACGGCCGTGCGGAGCAGCCTTCCCAGCGGAACCTCGGCGAGACGCACGTGTCCGTGCTCGTCGCGCTCCGCATCCTTCATGAAGTCGAGCTCCGCGGGGTCGAAGCGCTCCGCGATGCCTTCGGCCAGCACGGCAACCCCGTTGCCGTGGCCCTCGGCGCGTCGCTTCACGATGGCGCCCTCGAGTGTCCGCACCACGTCTTCGAGACGGATCGGCCCCGGCGGAAACTCCTCCGGGATGAGCGTGATCGTGGCGCCCGCCGCCTTCGCCGCGCCCAGCGCAAGAAAGCCGGCCTTGCGGCCCATGAGCACGAGGAAGTACCAGCGACCCGCCGTCTTCGCGTCCTCGAGCATGGCCGAGACGACGTCGGCCGCGTACTCGCGAGCCGTCTCGAAGCCGAAGGTCGGGATGCCATCCGGCAGCGGCAGATCGTTGTCGATCGTCTTCGGCACATGGACGACCTTGATGCGGCCGCCTGCGGTGTCCGAGACGCGCTTGGCGGAGAAGGCCGTGTCGTCGCCTCCAATGCTGATGAGATGGTCGATGCCGAGCGAGCTCAGCGACCTTACCACCGCCTCGAGATGCTCGGCCTTCTTCGTGGGATTCGCGCGCGAGGTGTGAAGGATCGAGCCGCCCTGCAGGTGGATCGTCGCCACGTCCTCGGGGCGCAGCTCGCGTACGCGGTCGGTGCGGCCCTCCATCAGGTGCGAGAAGCCGTCCAGGAGGCCGAGGGCGCGATGCCCGTGCCGAGCAGCCACCAACGCCGCAGCCCCGATCACGCCGTTGATCCCGGGAGCCGGCCCGCCCCCTACGAGAATCCCGAAGGTCACCATGCTTGCTCCGTCCCCAGCTCGGGTTTGTTTCGCCTGCACTAGCGCTGAACGCGACGCAGGCTCCTCATGAAAAGATCCTTCCAGTCGGAGGCGCTCTCGGCCTCGGGCGTCCGCGTCGTCACCATCCGCCGTTTGAGCGCGGGCGACAGCACGGAGCCGGCCTCGGCGCCGAGACCGAGGTCGGCGAGCACCTCCTCGGCGAGATCCTTGAGCTGCCGGTGGATCGGCGTCCCTGCCGCGTGGTGCAGAATCGAGAGGGGCCTGCCCGTGGCCGAATTGAGTGCCTCGACGCGCGGGCTGCGGGAGAGCATGGTGCGGTAGAGCGGCCAGCCGCGGGAGCGCACCTCGGTTTCGAGGCGCGTGCGCAGATCGTGGCCGGGTCCCTCGATGCGCGTGCGCAGGTCGGCGAGCGTGAGCAGCACGCGCGCCTTGCGCTGCCCGGGGCGAACGCGCTCGAGAAACGCGAAGATCTTCACGGCCTCCTCGAGGGAAGCCCAATCGGCTACGGGGATCATCACCCGGTCCGCCGCGACCAGCGCGTTCTGGGTCAGGGCCTCGAGATCGCTCTTGGTGTCGAAGATCACGACACCATCACGGACCGTTCGATCCACGATGCGGCGCAGCGTTCCAATGTCCTCGGCCCGGGCCTTGAGGCCGATCAGATCCGGAGGAGACGGAACGAAGTGGATCCCGTACTGCCCGAGCTGCGCCACGCGGTCGAAGCTGCGCTCGGCAAAGGCATGCTTCAGGTTCCCGTCGCCAGGGCGCGGTGCGCGGAGCGCAAACATGCGGTCGATCGTGTGCTGGTCATCGAGTCCGACCAGCAGGACCGGAAGATCCTCGCGCAGCGCCCGGAAATAGATGGCGAGGTTGCTCGCCACGGTGGTCTTACCCACGCCGCCCTTATTCGACGAGATGGTGAGAACACGGGCGCCACCGGCGCTCGGGGGGTTCGAAGCAGCCACGGCAGGGACTGTAGTCATCGGGTAGGATCGCGGCCATCGTGACGGCGCGGCAGGGGATGCAGGCAGGCGAGGCTCCGGGGACGGCGGTGGGAGTGATTCCGGCCCGATTCCACGCCTCTCGCTTCCCGGGCAAGCCGCTGGTGCCGATCGCGGGGGTGCCGATGATTCGGCGCGTCTGGGAAGCTGCGTGCACGGCGAAGCGCCTGCGCTGCGTCCTCGTCGCCACCGACGACGTCCGAATCGCCGAGGCCTGCGCCGCCTTCGGCGCCGAGGCGATCCTCACCTCAGCCGCGCATCCGACCGGCACCGACCGCCTCGCGGAGGTCGCCGCCCGCCTGCGCGACTCCGTGATCGTCAACGTGCAGGGAGATGAGCCCCTGATCGAAGGCTTCGTGATCGACGCCGCCGTGGACGCGCTGGCCGCGGATCCGGAGGCGCCGATGGCCACCGTCGTGCATGCGGCCGAGCCCGGAGCCCTCGCGGACCCGAACCGCGTGAAGGTCGTCCTCGACCGCCGCGGCCGCGCGCTCTACTTCTCGCGCAGTCCGATTCCCTTCCAGCGGGAGGGTGCGCCCGCTGCACCGATCTGGCAGCACGTCGGCCTCTACGCCTACCGGCGTGAGTTCCTGCTGCGTTTCGTCGCTCTCGCGCCGACGCCGGCCGAGCGCGCGGAATCGCTCGAGCAGCTTCGTGCCCTCGAGCACGGCTTTCCGATCCAGGTTGCCGTGGTGGAGGGCTGGCACAGTGTCCCGGTGGACGTGCCCGCCGACGTGGCGCGCGTCGAGCAGCGCCTGCGAGAGCTCGGCAGATGCTGAGCTCTTTCCAAGGCCCCCCATCTCGAGGAGGAAGACGTGAGCTCTGAAACGGTGAAGGTGGAGCGCGACGGCGGCGTCGCAACGGTGACGCTGAACCGGCCCGAGAAGATGAACTCCCTCAACCAGGAACTGATCGCGGCACTGCCCGAGAAGCTGCGCGAGCTGGCAGGGGATCCCGAGGTGCGCTGCGTGGTGCTCACCGGTGCCGGCGACCGCGCTTTCTCCGCGGGCGGCGACATCAGCGACATGGGAAACGCCGGCTCTACGATCGCGGCTGGCCGCAGCAAGGGAGGCGATGGCCTTCCGCTGCTCGAGGACACGATCGACAACCTGCGCCGGGGCCAGGAGGCTTCCCTGCTGCTGCACGAGATGGGAAAGCCCACGCTGGCGGTGATCAACGGCGCCTGCGCCGGCGCTTCGCTCTCGATGGCAATGGCCTGCGACCTGCGGATTGCCGCAGACCACGCCGTCTTCACGACCGCCTTCGCCACGATCGGCTTCTCGGGCGATTACGGCGGCTCCTACTTCATGACGAAGATCCTCGGCACGGCGAAGGCCCGCGAGCTCTACTTCCTTCCCGAGCGGCTCTCGGCAGAGGAGGCGCAGCGCATCGGCCTCGTGAATCGCGTGGTGCCGAAGGAGAAGCTTCGCGACGAAGCACGCAGCATCGCGCAGCGTCTCGCGGCTGGCCCGCCGATCGCGTACCGCTACATGAAACGGAACCTGAACCTCGCGGAGCGAGGGATCGATCTGCGTACCGCGACCGACCTCGAGGCCGAGGCCATGATGCGGACTGGCCGCAGCGAGGACTTCATGAACGGCGCGCTGGCCTTCCTCGGCAAGAAGTCGGTGGTCTTCAAGGGACGCTGAAGCGAGGAGATCGTTCGCCGCGGCTTCGCGGATTGCAGCGGCTGCGGCGACGAAAGGAGAAAGACGTGAGCAGTACGAAGCAAGGAGAGCTGTCGGGGGCGCTCGCCCTCGTGACGGGGGCGTCGAGCGGCTTCGGTGCCGACTTCGCCCGCATCCTCGCAGCGCAGGGCTGCGAGCTGGTGCTGGTAGCCCGACGCGAGGAACGCCTGAAGACGCTGGCCGAGGAGCTCGCGCGCGAGCACGGCACGGTCTCCCACGTCGTCGCCCTCAGCCTCTCCGAGCCCGGCAGCGGTCAGATCCTCGCCGACCGTGTCGCGGAGCTCGGGAAGCCCGTCGACGTGCTCGTGAACAACGCCGGCTTCGGCATTCACGGCAACTTCCTCGACCAGGCGTGGGAGCGGCAGCGCGAGCTGCTCGAGCTCGACGTGGTGAGCGTCGTACACCTGACACGGCTCTTCGCCCCGGGGATGAGGGAGCGGGGGCGGGGCTGGATCCTGCTCGTCAGCTCGATCGGTGCCTTCCAGGCCACGCCCACCTACGCGATCTACTCCGCCGCAAAGGCCTTCGTCTTGAGCTTCGGAGAGGCCCTTTCCGGCGAGCTGAAGGGCTCGGGCGTGAAGCTCTCCGTCGTCTGCCCCGGGGTCGCGGCGACCGAGTTCATCGAGACCGCCGGCCAGCGTACGACGCTCTACCAGCGACTCAACATGATGAAGAGCCGAACCGTCGCCGAGGCGGGGATCCGGGCCATGCTCGCCGGGCGGGCCTGCCGCATCCCGGGCCTGCAGAACTCTCTCCCTGTCTTTCTGCTGCGCTTCGCACCGCGGCGGGTAGCCACGGCCCTGGCGGGGCTCTTCATGCGAAATGATTGAGGGTCCCCGCCTTGCAACCCCCGGGGGGGTTCCTTACTCTCCGACCTCGCTCGGGGCTTCTGCACCCGGGTACCATCGCGGTTTCGTGGAGGCGTCGAGTGGCAAAACTTTCTCAGGTGATTCGAGATCAGAAGCGGGAGAAGCTCATCAAGAAGTACGCGGCCCGGCGCACGGAGCTGCGGAACAAGGTGAGAGACCCCAATCTGCCGCCCCGAGAGAAGGATGAGGCCGTTGCGGCCCTCGCGAAGCTCCCGCGGAACTCGTGCCTCACACGGCTGAACCGCCGCTGCAAGATCTCCGGCCGCGCCCGCGGCGTACACCAGAAGTTCCAGATCTCGCGCATCGCGATCCGCGAGCTCGGCCTGCGCGGCCAGCTCCCGGGTCTGCGCAAGTCGAGCTGGTAGGGGACCCCATGAAGCCCGGCATCCATCCCGAGTACCACAAGGTCGTCTTCCACGACTCGGCCACGGGCGCCGAGTGGATCTCGCGCTCCACGATCAAGTCGAAGGAGACGAAGACGGTCGAGGGCGAAGAACTCCCGCTGGTCCGCCTCGACATCTCCGCGGCAAGCCATCCGTTCTGGACGGGAAAGCTTCGCGAGATGGACGCCGACGGCCGCATCGACCGCTTCCGCCGCCGCTACGGCCGGGGCAAGACCGAGAAGTAGCCGCGAGGCAGCTCGGCAGAGCGCGAGCGCCGTTCCCCTCGCGTCTTCTCCACGCCTGATTTCCGCCCAGCGGGGCTTCCCCCCGAAATTCTTTGACACAAGCGCCGTTGTGGATCCACTATACATCCGAGGCAATTGCCTCGACGAGATGTCCGGTGGGCAGGCAGAGCTGCGAATGCGGCGAGGGTTCCTGGCGCTTCGGGCCCCAGGGCTTGCGCCGTCGGGGAAGGAAGGGGTTTTCCCTTCTTGTGAATTTTAGGGGCTCGCCCGGTGCCCCGGTCGCAGGCTTCGGTCTTCCAAGTGATCGACTATAAAGGGTTTTTTAGATCTGTTTCGGATGGAACGCAAGTTGCATTTCCAACGCCCGGGTTGCAGCGAAGAGTATGCCACCCAATACGGAGCACACATCGCCATGAGCAAATTTTGGAAGAAATTCACCGTGATCGCGGCCGCGGGGCTCTGGGCCGGTAGCGCAGCTGCCGCCGACGTCCCCATCAATCTCGGCAACACGACCACGAGACCCATCATCGTGCGGGCGGAGGACACTCCGTGCCAGAACACCGACCTCCCGTACGCCCCGGATAACGCCCAGTGCACCGCGGCGGGGACAGCCAAGTCAGGCACCGTCGTGTTTGCTGCCGCCTGCTGCACAGGCCTTAAGACCGGGACCTGTACAAATGGAAACGCTGTTTGCACCGCAGCATCGGTACCTTCTGCCTGCTGCACGGGCCTTGGGACCGGGACCTGCCCCCAGCCGGGCGCTCCGTATGACTTCTCGGCTGCGGCCCCGGGCTGCTCGGTGTTCGGCACCGACTTCACCGACACGACCGGGCAAAAGACAAACGCTGCTTGCACCGCGGCAGCGGCACCTTATGCCTGCTGCACGGGCCTTGGGACCGGGACCTGTGTCGCTGGCAGCGAAGACTTCTACGGGACTCTTACGTTCCTGAGCGGAACTACGTGGGCCCTCTCGATCCCCAAGCTGATATGGGAGGCGGGCGTCAGCAAGACGCTCAGGGGGGCGGGAGCCAACATCCTAAAGAACAGTGATTGCACCGCGGCGTCGGCACCT
>Ga0209253_10002084_pt1 | contig 17638 bp, 20 predicted proteins | sample FrelakmetBRP12BR_FD_187145 | JGI IMG/M metagenome (GOLD analysis project Ga0209253, IMG submission 187145) | Freshwater lake sediment microbial communities from the University of Notre Dame, USA, for methane emissions studies - BRP12 BR (SPAdes)... | ecosystem: Environmental > Aquatic >...
CAATCTACAATATACAATAGAGATTGAAGGACTCCACGATTATTTTTCTGTTGCGCGCAAACAGTAGACTCGTGTGCACAGGTGGTTGCGAGTTCAATTGGACAAGGCTTATCTTTTTTCAGATCTGTTCTCGTGTCGTGGAATGTGACACTCTAGGATTTCGTTGCTCGTAGCGATTCCTAGTAGATCTCCTTTGGCCAGTGTTTGGATGCTCGGATGCCCCGGTCCTTCAGACGGATCGGAGCGTCACTGGCTAGGCTAGCTGTTTCGTTTCCACTGTGAGTGATTTGGTCGAACTCGCGGTCTGGAAGACGTTATATGTAGCTGAGACGACATGGGGAAGACACTGAGGTAGTCGATTGCGACCTGAGCGAACCCGATTCAGCATATTTCGTGTCATTGGCTTGCTCGTTATGTTTGTTGCGCTAGTTCTTGTTGGGCAATTCATAGTTGAGACATGGAACTGGACTAGCAGAGTATCAACGATAGGAGTCTGGGATGCGTCCGAGGTCACACGGGCCTACGACAATATGCAATCAGCTATCCTGACGAACATAGCTCTGGCAACGGCGAGTCTCTTCTTGTTGTGTACGCCATCCTATGCAGACAATCTGAATCATAAGGCTTGGAGCACAATGGACTTCAAGAAGCTCCTGGCCGTGATGACTCTAACCGGTGGCACAGTCTACGCGAAACCGAACTCGAACAAGTTCTGCCTAAGATACTACGGAAAAAGCATGGTATTGCATCAGATATTTTGTGGACTCGTTCAGCGCGTCTACAGGATAGTGGCAGAACCTGCACGATGGACGGGGAAAGGAAGCTACATGACTCAAATCTACCGAAAAGAGATTGTAGAGGACCTCCTTACACTTTCTCCAAGCTACAACACTAGAAACGGTTCACATGACGGTTTGAAACACAGTGATCCTAGAGCTTCTTTCTTGGGGGATGCACCCTTGAGCGTTGTCCAAGAGGCGGTCAGGCTTTCAGCATCGTCCAACGGATGTATCCGATACACTGCGGAGCCAATCTCGGGGAATAACGGCCACTATCATATCAGACCGTACTTTGCCCTTGGCTACTTGAGTCCCAGACCACTTTTGGATGATTATCAAGAAGCCTTCGATCGTGCTGGGATACATACGGCTCAAGTAATGGACAAGAGGTTTGGAAGAGGCTACCTCTTGGGGAGATCTTGGAATGTCTGTGAAGCTTTCTCATCAATCGGCGGATTCATAGATGGAGTCAGGGTCGGTGGTGGAAGGCTTGAGGGACTGCACATGAATGATGTGCTCTTGGGATTACTCGACTTCAGCAGAAGTGTAAACAATAAGTTTGTTACAAGAGATGAGGCGCTGCGAGTTCTCGAAGAATACATAAAGCCTCCAGATTCGATACTATCTTCAGACACTCTGGAATCAAGCTCAAACCAACTTCTTTCTGTTGAACACTCTGACCAGATGACTCTCCTTGAGTGTAAGTAAGAGAACGTTTCTCAAAATCGTTCGGAACGTTCTGATCATTGCAGCAATTGTACTGTTCAGCACTGCGGGATACCTTTCCTATCAGTACTATGGAATTACTCGCTGCAGAGCCTGTGGGATGATAATAACTTCAGACATGAAAGAACACATCTTCATTACGGACAGCCAAAGCAATCGAATCTACGCGTGCTGTCAGGCATGCATGCTAAGAATTCTCGATCCAGTGAAAGGCTATGATCAAATTCACATTGAGACTTTCTGTGACTGGTACGGCCCAGAGTTCAAGATAATCATCGAGACCAGGAATCATGGGAATAGTACCGTGGTGAACCCAGATACAGCCCTTCTACTTTTGGGCGCGATGGTGGTTCCGGGTTGTAGCAACACTCGAATAGCATACAATCAAACCGCCGCGGAAATGTTACTGATGGATGGTTACAGTAAACACACAATGATACATCAACGGAATGAATTGCCTGAAGGCACGCCGATAAAAACGATACCGTCGGCTGCGACGATGTTATCGACAAGGGTTGGGATCACGTACATCGCTCCAAAACCTTGGCTGGTGATTGCCCTGACTGTAATCGGCATCATTGTCCTAGCCGAATCCTTTGTGGCGTACAAGAGTCTGATGCCCAAAGAAGAAAGGGCTCAGAGCATCTTATTGTCTTAGTAGCTGTCATGGCAAAACGTCGCGGAACCCAAGCATCACGCTTTCCCAGAGAAGCTCATGGTACAGCTTCTCAAGCTGTTTCCAGCTCTCAACTTCGTACACGATCCGCTTGCCCTTGCAACGTTTTCTTATCAACCCTTGTCTGAAGAGGAATCTGAGACCCCGCCTTAGGGGTCCATGGGATTCTTTGATTCTTTGTTCGAAGTGATATTGTGGGTCGGTCTCCATGAACTTCTTGATCTTGCCCGCAGTGAAAACCGTTGCATCACAACCCACTATGATGCCTAGTGTCTTGAGCTGTTCTCTTCTTTCGAATACGCTCGATAGATCCAAGAGAACTATCACATCTTCTTCTTGTTTACTGTGGGGACACAATTTGTCGAGAGATATGCGGATCAGTGCATGCTTGTCATCGAATCTGTCTAGAGTTTCTCGGTGGGCATCGTCAGTATCTCCTGTATGAAGAGCCTCTTCTCGTGATCCCTTCCAAAGGCTTCGTTACGCACTGCCGTTCTAACGACTATAGCGGTATCCGCGCCTTCTCCGGTTCCTCCAACTGCAATAATCTTGACTTGCGGTTTCACTTTTCCAAGTTCGACCGCAGCCAGTGCCACTTCAACAGCTACTTTCATGCCTTGACCGAAAGCGTAGAGAATCTCTCTTACTGCATCGTAAGTTTTGCCTGAGAAAGGAAGGAGGCTCATGTCGATGGTGTCTCGACGTAGCCACTCGGGAATCTCTTCTGGAAGATCATCCAGATGCTTTCGTGTTAACTCGGACTCTTCCGCAGAGGATAAAGTTGGAATGGTCAAGTGCTTGAATGCGAGTATCACCTCTTCCTCAGAAATGGTAATGACGTTAATCTTGTTACCCAATTCACGAGTGAATATTTCAGCTGTCCTACCTGTGGTAACTGGAACAACGACACACTCTACATCGCCAAGACTGATCCGCTCTCTGACTGCGTCTACAACCGATGAAGTGTTGACGAAACCGGGAGTGTCAAAGTATACCACATTTCTCCTATGAACGGACAAACTAAGCTCCTCCTTCAGTTCTGTTCAAATTAACAACAACGCTCTGATTCTTGTCATTGCCAGTGGCTTCGTTCTTCTTGTTTCCGAAAGATCGTTTCAGCAGAATCGGTGCAATGACTGTAGTAATGATCGCCATGGCTACTATCTGCGCGTATACATCTTGACCTATTATTCCCGTCGTCAAGCCAATTCCAGCAACGATGAGTCCTACCTCTCCTCTGGAGATCATGCCAATTCCAACTCTTGCACCGATTTTCCTGCTCCTTGTCATTATTGCAGCGGGGATTCCGCAACCGATCAGCTTGCTTCCTATGGCTATTGCTAGGATAAGCAGCATCCCATAGAATGACATTGGCGAGAGCGCCCATATGTTTAGGCGGGCTCCTATCACGGCGAAGAATATGGGCGAGAATATGAGGCTGACCTTCCCGATGTAGTCTCTGACTCTTGCTAGAACCTTGGATTCAGCTATGGCCATTCCTGCTGAGAAGGCGCCGACTATTGGGTGAAGGCCGATCACCGCAGCTAACGCTGCACTTCCGAAGCAAAGCGCGGTAGCAGCAATCTCGATTGTACCTCTTGCATACCATCTCCGGGTGTAGTACACTGCTCTCGATCCAATTGAGACCACACAAACCATAAGCAGTATCCAAAGACCGAGAGTTCGAACAAGTACCCAAAGCGTTTCTCTCAAAGACGGCGTAGTTCCAGTGATTATGATGGATGAGACTATTGAAAGGACAATGAGTCCTAGCACATCGTCGATGACTGCTGCATTGATCATCAACTTGCCTTCTGTTGAATTCAACGCTCCAAGCTCCTCAAGTGTGCGCATTGTTATGGCGATGCTTGTTGCTGTCAGTGCTGCGGCGACGATCAAAGAACCTGGAAGATCGGTCGGAGGGAGAGGAGTATTCAGGACGAGGTAAAAGCCGAGAAGAAAAGGCACTATTACTCCTGAGACTCCGATTACAAAAGACTGTGCTCCAAGTGCTCTGAACTGTCCGAATCCAACTTCCAATCCTGCAACGAATAGTATCAGGATAGCTCCGATCTCGCCAAAGGCTAAGACATGCTCATTGAAGGCTAGTAGAGGTTCTCCACCAATTTGTAATGATCCTAACGCGAAAGGGCCTAGAATTATGCCTGCAAAGAGTTCGCCAAGAACCTCAGGCAAATCAAATCTGCTCATCAGGCCTGCTAGAATTTTTGCGAAAGCAATCAGTATACTGATGTCAATGATTGCGCGAAGTATCGGATCGAAGTGCATATTACGTCACAAATGCGCAGTTGCTTCGTGAGGATGGATCGCAGCAGTTCCTTTCTCATATTGTGTTCTTTCATGGGATTTTTGTAGACTTGTTCTTCCAGTAATCTCAGCTGTCTGCAAACATTCTTTTACGAAAATATCCAAGTAGACCTGTTTGGTCACGTTGCTTCATCTGATCGGTGACAATTGAGGTTTCCAGATTGGATGTTAGCGGTTCGAGCGCAGAACATACCTCTTTTCTGAGAGTTGTGACGTCGACGTCTATTGCCTCCACGAAATACTCGTGCTTGCCTATCGTAGTTGCTGCCCACACAATTCTTGGGTCCTTACGCAAATAGTGAAATAGCTTCTCGCGGTCTTTACTCCCGAGCGCAGTCGTACTTCCCATATACGCTCTAGCAGTAAGCCCGATCTTTGCCCAGTCTATCTCAACAGTTACCCGTCGGATTATCCCTAATGTAACCAGCTTCTCAAATCTGCTCGCGACTGTCCGTTGATCAGTTTTTGTCAGATGAGCCAGTTCCTTGAATGAAACTCTCCCATCAACACTCATCCTTTCCAGTATTTTCAGATCCAGCGCATCTATGTCCTCTCGGTGTAAAGGTCTAATCGCTTCTGATACCTGCAAAAGTCGTCAACCAACTAGTCACCACATAGCACTGCTATATAAACTGAATGTAATCTAATAGCAATGCGATCATGATAACTGCTATATGATTGTAGCTCGACTTGGCATTGCTACTAATATGACGCCGATAACCTGAATTCCTCTGGAATCCAATGGTTGCGAGTTCAATTGGACAAGACTTATCTTTTTTCGAATCTACTCTCTGATTCAAGAAGAGAGGAGAGAGACCATGAGTGACAAGTCTATCACAAGCAAAATCCTTGGCATAATAGCTGTTGTTCTGGGCGTCATCGTAGCGGCGGGGCCTCACTACATTTTCCCCGTATGTCAGTATTATGGCATGTTGCTGGAGACAGCAGCTGGAACACAGGTTCCAATGAAATGCTACTGGACTGCCATGGCAGAGGTAGGTCTGGGAGCTTTGGTAATTGTTACAGGCATCATTCTAATTGTTAGTAAACACGCTGAGACCAGGAGGGCGCTTGGATTTGTTTTGGCAGCCTTGGGAGTTGTTGTGGCATTGGTACCCACAAACCTGATTGGCGTATGCGGCATGGCTGAGCATCCGTGTCGCATGGCAACTCAACCTGCCCTCATACTCTTAGGTGTAGTCACAATTATCATTGGAATAGTGGCCATAATAACTGCGCGACGCGCATCTTGAGAGTCTCTTGCGTGTTAGCGTAATGTAGCTTGAGAATCGTGAAGCCATATTCAGAACCATAAGATCGAGCATGTTAGATTCAGAATTCAAATCACTCATGTTTGATGCCCCATTTTATCTTGTTCCAAATTCGTTCATGTATGAAGTATGCTGCGGTCGTGTAGATGTTGCTGACTACCATGAATCCCAGCGCAATAACCGCTTTTCCTGTGAGAAGGTAGATTACCGAGAAGTCTAGGATGACAATCACAGCTCTGTATGTGATAGCTTTGACTAAGGACCGCTTGGGTGTTCTATTTGCATCACTCATTCTAATTCCTCAGGTTAATCGTCGCCAACAGGTTAGCTGCTCGATTACTTTTGCTTGTCTGATGACCAGCGTTAAGCTGGTATTTCCTAAGAGCAACTCAGAGAAAGAACTCGGAAATCTCAGATAATGTTATGACTCTAGACAAGATCATTTGCAGCATCATTTTGTAGCATCGTAGACGCTTTGAGACTCCGGTGAAGCAAAGTAATGAACAGAATAACGTACGAACCAATAGGAATCATACATTCTCAATTCAAAGACACCCGTGGCACACCGATACAATCGGCAGGCGCCGTAGGTAGTCAGGGTACGGTTGAAATATTTCCCAAGTACGTGGATGGGCTTGAGGGTATCGAAGGCTTTTCCCATATTATTTTGATATATCATTTTCATCTCTGCAAGACGTTTTCGCTAAAAGTAACCCCATATCTTGACAACGAATTGCACGGAGTATTCGCCACTCGGGCACCTGCTCGCCCCAACTCGATCGGCATATCAGTTGTGCGACTTGTAAAAGTGGAGAATGGAATACTACGCATTCAAAATTTGGATATAGTGGATGGCACGCCTCTCCTAGACATAAAGCCCTACGTCCCACAGGTCGATGTCCACAATGTGGAAAAGATTGGATGGCTCAAAGAAAATGTGGGCAGACTTGCCAGCATCAAAGATGATGGAAGGTTTACATAGTCACAACAGTGCCATCAAGATTGCTGCCGATGCCAATGTGGCATTATTTTATAGAGAAGCTCAGTCTCGGTCTTTGCTTAGAAGCTGTATGTTTAGGTTCGTTGCATCTATTCGTTCTGATGATGACCACACAGACTATCCTCTGTCATTGGAAAGGTCTTGTTTGTCACGAATGATTCTATAGCATCGGCTACAGTCCCTGTTATTCCACATCTCACTTCTATTCCAAGTTGTTTGCACATCAAGTACGGACGCATCCCCATCCCTGTTACCAACATCAAGCTGACGTCGTTCTCGACAAGCCTTCGAACCGAACCAGCGCATTCTGTGTGACCATTGTTTGAAAGTGACTCTACACACTTGATCTTCTCGTCTTCTAGGCTTACTATCGCGTATGAGTCGCATCGTCCAAAGTGAGGCGATATAAGGGCGGTAAGATCGCCGCGACCGGTACAGGGTACAGCTATTCTAAGCGTGTCCATGTCTCCAACCCCGCCCGCCGCCACGGCGTGCCCGAACGTATCCTCTGTCTTGGGGGGCTCTGTGAATGTTCGTACTTTCGCATTTGGGACACCCTGCTGGCTTTGCGGTTCCGTATGGTTCCTGCCACTCGTTTTGGCAGTCATAGCACTTGAATAGTCGTTCTCCTTCTCTAATCACGTAATCTCCTCCTTCTATCCTGATTGCCTTACCTCTAACCAAGCCTTCTGCAATCTTGTGATGGGCAGACTCCAAGATTCGATGAAATGTCGGTTGAGATATTTTCATTGTGACGGCGGCGTGTTCTTGGTCCAGTCCTTCCAAGTCCTTCAGTCTTATCGCTTCAAGCTCGTCAACTGTCAAGTCAACCTTTTCCAGCGCTGTCAACGGTACTCCTCTAGGTTTGAAGTAGTCCACGAAAGGCTCCGAGCATACCCATCTGCATTTTTTTGGCCTGACCATAGTAACGAATAAACATTCATAACTCCTAATAAACATTTGCTAGCTCAAGTCAGGAATACGATTTCAGATTTGCGTGTTGAAGATAAGACTCAGATTCTGGAGAAAGGGGTGAGGGCGTCTAAGGTATCCAAAGTGATGACGGCAATGCTGGCTTGTGTCAGTCATTCCTACCCTCTTATGATTGAATCATATAGGAAACTACAGCAGGAATCATCGATTACGTCCGTGTTCTGTAGGGCTATGTCCGGCGGCGAACGAGCGATTGACAAAGTCTTTCCGATCGACTACGCTTTTCCAACATGTAGATTGTCTTAGGCGTTCTATTCTTGTCATATCTGATGGTTAGAAACAAAGCAGAAATGATTGCAGCAGTCGAAACTCCGACCAAAAACCACATACCGTAATCGCGCCAGAAATCAATCATATTGGTTCTTTGGCCTGGCGTGGATGTTGTGGTCTGTAGCAGATCCTGGATCTCTTGACTAAGAGTTGATTCTCTGGTAACACCCACATGAGTGTATGCAACATAACCCTCTGGGTCAACTAGTACTAGAGTCGGTATGGCACTGACGCTGTATTGGCCACTGATCCCGATGATGTCTTGGGCAACAGTCCAATTCATCTCATATTCATTGACGAAATCCAACAGGACATTCTCAGTATCTTGATACATATCAACACTTACGGAGAGTGCTACGAAGCGATCTGACGAGAATCTCTCCCAAATGCTTTTCAGCTCCAACATTTCTTGTCGACACGACGCACAATAGGTCGCAAAGAAGTTGATCAGAACGACTTTTCCCAAGTGGTCAGACAGTTGGAACTCTTCACCATAAATATCGGTCAGAGCAAAATCGAAAGCCTTTAGCCTTCCCATAACTGGATGTTGTGCAAAGAGCGTCAAAATCGAGAAGGCGATAAAGATCGCCACAGGAATTTTCGTTCTCATACTCGTAAGCCTTCCCATAAGAATCGTTCTCAGAAGATCAGTCGGTTCCTTAGTTTTTTAAAGGAGCCTGGGCGCGTACAGAAAGTCTGCCCTAGTCGTCCACCTGATGCTTAGGGCAAAACTTGTTTGCTTGGATTCCCAGGTATGCTTGTGTATACTTTCTCTATCTTCACTACAAGAAGGCTCCTTAGCCTGTCAATAAGTTTTGGATTGGTACCTCGTTTCGACAGAAGTTCCTTGAACTTTTCAAACTGTGGACCTGATTTGAAATCGTCTATGACTACACCGGTTACCTGATAAGTCTTGAAGTCAGGCGGCCTAGTTTCCGATGTAAATGGTGTATGAAACAGGACCATCACATTCTTGTTCTCTTGAAGATTCTCTATGGTCTTGTTTAGCGAAATGTTGGCGATTAGAATCTGACTCTTATCTGTTGGATCGATTATTGGGCTTCCAATAGCAGTTACGTTGGGCTTTCCAGATCTGTCTGCTGTAGCGACATATTTTATCTGGCTCTTCTTCATCAATTCAATTATCTCATCGCTTAAGATAGTCAATAGTTATTCACCAGACACACTCTTGTTTAGAGGGTCGCTTAAGAATATGTAATTTGTTGCACATAGTACCTGCTGCAAGGTAATTGGAGGCAAGTTTCTTGATGCGAATATCGTTCTCACCCCAGCACCTTTGACGATATTCGAAAACATACTGTATGGTGCAGCTTCTTAGCCGCACTCACAAGGTCTGGCGGCGGGTTTTGCTCCTTGAATCAGGTACCAATAACGATACTCTCGCAGCTTAACGGATATGCCTAGTCGGGTCAGAATCGCGCTTATCTTTCTTGGACGTGGGAAATCGCTTGCTCTATGAGGAACCACCGCCGAAGCGATGGGCATCCAATCGGCTAACACTATATTTCCGCCATCTGATAGAACTCGCACCATCTCCTGTAACCCTCTTCGAGGATCGGTGAGATGATGTATCAACATGACGGCCGTTACAAGTCCAAAAAATCCATCTCCAAAAGGCATTCTCTCAACTCCAGCTCGAACCAACTTAGCGTCATTCAAGAGATCTTCAGCTCTAAGCATCCGCCTTACTTCTCTCAGAACTCCAGGAGACGGATCTATTGACCAAACCTTTCCTCTTTTGCCGAACTCCCTCGCTAGACGCTTGACGTTTGAACCAAACCCTGTTCCCACATCCAAGACTCTCTTCGCGGATGAGCCTGAAACACTCTTTTCGATTGCATTTCCGACGCGACGTTTGATTTGCTCTCTTCGCGTTATTGCTTCAGGTCGCGTGTGTTGACGTCTTTGCGTTTTTCGACCTTTATGAAAAAATTCAGATTGCAAATCCATATTGCAGGTCACGTCATTGACCCTTCTTATTACTTCTTCAAATCACACCGGTTCCAGAGCTGGAAGCCCCTTGTATTATTATGCAATAGAGACGGTGTGAATTGAAGAATTAGTCAATAGGCTTCTTTTTCTTTCTATTGGGTCAGCAGGGAGATCGTCGTAGAGGCACTGAGCCAGCAGTCAGGAGTAGATTCGAGGGCAACTCAAGTATCCTTGGCAGTACCCTCTGGAGTTTAAGGGTACCCTAGGAGCATACCCTCAGGGTTCTGGAGGGCTCTCGGAGGGTTTTGAGGGTTTGGAGGGTTCAAAATGAATACGTATTGGAGCCTCGAAGAGGCGTCTAGTACCTCAAAAACCCTCCAGGATACTCGAGGGTACCCTTCTAGATACTGGGATACTACTCCAGACACTCTGAACCCTCTTTCAGACAGGCGATTTTTTTGAAGACAACCGTAGACAAGACCGTATAAGACCGTGTAAAAGGGGTATATTTAGAAGCGTTAGACTACCACAGCAAAAGATGGGCTGGTAGTCAGTTTTCTGATCGGGCCGCGTAGACTTTGGCGATCAAAAATGCGGTGATTGTGGCGCTGAGTCCTATTGTTAATAGCACGAAGGCTGCCGTTGCGAGCATCATCAATAATCCTGCCGTGAAGAAACCTGCAATTCCAATCACGACCAAACTCGCAACCCATCCTCCTGCAAATGGAACGAGATAGTGCAACTTCATTTCGAAACGATACTTCTTCTTCATCGTTATGAATAGAGCCGTTATCCAAGGAGTATTATAAACAAGGCCGATCAAGCTGCTCGCCAAAAATCCTGTGATAACAACTTTCAGTTGAGAGTTGGAACCAGTCATCGTATGGGCTGCAGCTGCCACTTGAAGGATTCCAACTAGTGGGTAGATTAGTATTCGAACCACTGCTGCAAGCGAAGGCGATTTTGATATTACATGCGCAATGGATGGGCTGAATGAATAGTACCATGCATTGAAGGCTTTCATGAACTGGCTTCCAGCAAATGTTTTGAGAACCAGCTGATCCCTGAAGTTTCTAAGAGCCTGAACCTGAGGAGAAAGTGGAGAACCATACGCAGCTGTTGCAATCAAACATGAAGGAGACAACGGAATCGAGTACGAAGTGGTGCTAGCAGATGTCGTCTCCGTAGTCATTGTTGAAATATCTGCGAAACTGGTTGAAGTAGAACCGGCCACGGCGGTCTGAGTCAATATTGTGGGCGTGTAATCAGAAGTCGTGAGCGTGCTTGTAGACACTACAGTGGTGATGAAGGTGGTCGGGACTGAAACTGTGGTTGCAGTCAACGTGGGCGTCACACTTGTCATGGTCGTCGTTTCTCCGTATGAACTAGCGGTAGACGTAGATGTCGTACTGGTAACTGATTGCGCTGTATAGGAGAAGGTGAAGGTTGAGGATGTAGCAAGAACATACCCAGGCTTTGAAGCCGTAGCGTACCAACTGTAGGTATGCCCACTCTCAGTAACAGAATGACTTATGGAGTAGTAACCGTTGGAGTCAGAATAACCGGAGCCGACAAGGGTTCCATCAACATAGATTGACACGGTTGCATTTTGAACAGCCAATCCGCCGCTAATCACTTGAGCGTCAAACGTCACAGAGCTCAATGCTACAGTTGCGCCATTTGAGGGACTCGGCGGACTAACAAGGCCAACAGACAAAGGCGGGAGTGTTGTTGTGCTGCCAGTGCTATTCGAAGTGCGCTCCAAGTAGAAATACAGTTCGCTTGCATGACCATCAGATATTGCAATACGCTTGCTCTGCGGAACAAAACCTGCGCACTCGGCTTTCACATCATACCATCCAGGTGGCAAATTTGCTGTGAAATAAGCATTGAAGCCGCTAACTGAAATAGACTGAATTACTTTACCGTTGGCGGATATTGTAACATTGGCATGATTCAAGACAAATGGTGCGGGCGTGTTTGTCCTGTCAATTCCATAGACCTGTCCAAACAGAGTGCCACTAGCGTTTACGCTCGGAGACAATGCGAGAAAGGTCATGATGGAGACTAAGAAGAGAGAGTGAAAACGAACTATGTTGATCTTTGTCATTCTCGAAATAACGCCCTAGTCGGTCGAGGAACGTCAACCGTACTTAGGGCTTGTGGACAAATCCTTGGATCAAAACAATACCTTAGCAGATCTTTCTCAGCACTTTTCTTGAATAGGCAGATTCTCCTTTCACTTATGCTTCTTTTTCCGTGCCGTGCGCTTGCGCTTTGTCCATCCCTCGTATTTTTTTATTTTTACAAATCCCTTGTATTTTTTTACCTTGAGCTTTGCCTTACCAAGTTTTTTTCTCTTCTTCGTCTTTGCCCGTGGACTCAACAACCATCTGCTCCTTCACGCCATTATTCTGCTGCAAGTTGAAAAGGCTTCTTGGTTTCCGTGAATTCTGGCCTCACAAATCTGGTACAAATAGTCGTTGAAACTGATCTTGGAGCGTAGTGTGGCCACGAGTGGGTTATCGGAACCTTCGGTCCTGATTCGACAGAACAAAGGCCACGCACGAAAATAGTAGAACGAGAGCAAGTGAAGGAAAGACACCATGATATTGAAGTCTTGTTGCTAGTATGAGTCCACTAATGATTGGTCCAAATGTCTGTCCCACATCCATTATCGTGTCGAGAAATCCCATGGATGTGCCAACCAATCCTTTGGGCACGAGTTCACTTATCAATGCAGGTGTTGAGGCTGTCACAGTCGCAAAACCCAACCCGTAGACCAAAGCAAGCAGAAGAAGAAACCAAAAATCAGTAACAAAAGGAAACGCTAGCAATGGGAGGCTAGAAACTAGACATCCCACGGCAATTGGAATCCGTCTTCCCATCTTGTCTGATATCCTACCCATGTAAGGTCTAGCAAGAATTGCAACACCTATTGTAGTGGTGATAATGATTCCAGTCAAGAATTCGTTCAAGTGAACAATCTCAGGCAGGTAACCTGCCAAAAAGAACTCTACCGCACCAAAAGCATAGTACTGGCAAGCTTGAACAAAACTCACCGCCAGAACTCCACGACTGCCAGCAACTATTCTCCACCCACGAAACATTCTGTCAACGAGCCTCTTTCCACTTCCGTGATGAATAACTGTCGGCTGTTTTCTTCCAGCTAAGAGTGGAAAAGCAACAATCAATGCTGTTACGCCTGCAACGGCCACGGACAAGTAAAGAACGTGGAAATTATCGGCTGTGATGAATAATATGTATCCTCCCAAAATAGGTGCAACGACTCTTCCAACATACGTCACTGAAGAGAAAAGTGAGATGCGTTCTCCCCGATTAGTTGGAGACAGTTCCGCTATTGAGGCTTCTGCGACGGGGACGAAGATTGCTGTTGCAAATCCATGGTAGAACCGAACGATGATGAGTTGCCACCACACGGTTATGAAAAGATAAGAGAAAGGAGCGGAAGCAAAGACAAATCCTGCTATCATCAGAAACTTCTTTCTGCCATAAATGTCTGAAAGCGAAGCGGCAGGTAGACTGGCCAAAATTCCTGGGATGGTTGAAGCAGCAGCAACAAACCCGGTCCAGTTCGTGGGAGTTCCAAGACTCAACGAGAATGGTTTCAGAACTGGACTCTTAGACATTGTTGAACTTAGAATTGCGAATAACCCTATGACACAGAATATCCAAAACGCACTGTCTTTGACACTTTTCTCTTGCGAAACCACCGTCAGTTTCACTCATGTTGTCGCTATTTGTTGTCTCCACTTACTGAGGAACAAAAACAAGACACGGGCCTGAGTGACGCCGAACAAGAAACAGGCGTAGAAACTTGTGTCACGTGACACAATATCCACAAGTGTGGCTGAAGCAATAGCTGTGTAGGACTCAAATCTTTTTTCCTAAGGAGAAGGCTTTTCCAAGATAGTTACCCACACCGTAGTATAACCAAGCCTCTGGGACTAGCAGAATAGGGTTCACCTTTTTCATATCGGGAACACCTTTTTCAAGAACAGAATCATCCGCCTTTGCATCTAGTATCTCGCCGATGAACTGAGTATGCAATCCAATTTCTATTGTGTGAAGCAGCTTGCACTCTAGAACGAGAGGAAATTCGTTCACGTAAGGCGCATCGACAAGATCACTCTTGACGGGAGTTAGTTTTGTGGCAGAAAACTTCTCCACTTTCTTTCCTGAAGCTATTCCAACATAATCTGTCTCTTTGATGTACCTCTCAGAAGGAACGTTTACTGTGAAAGCTCCTCGTTCCACGATGTTAGAATATGTATACGTGGCTTTTCTCAGAGAGACTGCAACGCAAGGAGGTTTAGAACAGCATATGCCCACCCAACCAACAGTCATCATGTTCGGTTTCTTTTGTTTGTCGTAGGTTCCCACGACCACAACGGGAGTAGGGTAGAGTATCGTTTTTGCCCCTAGAGACTGTTTCATGATCTATCACCATCACCAAAAATCCCTGCAGGACGGATAAATCGTTTCCAGATGATTCGCAACTCCTTCAATCCTGGATCAGTTCTCTTGGAATCTTTTCGGGCTCTAGGCTGTGAAAGGCTCAAGAGACTCCCACCTTGGAGGAACATGAAAAACGTAGATGAAAACACGAATGGAAACTCCATGCGGTATTGCCAGCGTTCCCGCAAGAGGATGAAATGGGATAATGAAGGATGTCGATACGGGTCTGCCACCCTGTTTCATACAGCATATGGCTACTGCAATACGAACTTGAACACTCATCCCCAGCATCCCTCGATTATCCCCCATTATCCCCGATTATCCCCAAGTCTTATCCTCCGTTATCCTGCTGCCAGCTGCAGGATAATGGAACAATTCTGGCCTGTAAGCTGATGGGAGAAGTGTCGTCTGTTCTAGATGCTCTCAAGGCGAATCTCAGAGCAGGAATATCATCAACCACGCTGGAACAGTCACGATGGCCCATATGACTCGGCTCCAGGAGAAAACTTTCCTTCCATCCATCATGCCAAATGGCAGCAGGTTGAATGCTGCAAGCCAAGCGTTCACTCTAAATCCGGTCGATCCAACCAGCCCAATGAAACCTCCCGAGCCGGACAGGAGCAAGAGCAGGAGAGCAACCAAGATATTGGCCACCGGTCCCGACAGCGAGATCAGCCCATTTTGCTTCTGGGTAATGCCATATCCTAACCCGTAAGATCTAGGAGCGATGTACACTGCGCCGGGAGCAGCGAAGATCATTCGACCACCCGAAATCAAGGCAAATACAACAGCCATCAAGAGGCCCAACCCCCATAGTCTAAACTCTGCCCAGCACCCATACCGACGCGCCAAATACCTATGTGCAAGCTCGTGGCCGACAAAGCCCAACCCAAGCGTCACTAACGATACAGCAAACATCAAAGGAAAGGATGCCAAGTTCAACAGCGTATTGGCGGAGAAGCAGAACCCCAACACAAGCCACGCGACCAATAGCTGGGCTATCTCTGATCCCTTGAAAACCGAAAGACTGGCAGAGCGTCGGGACGTCGTATACTGGACTGGAATATTACGATTGGTGATACTCGGCAACACAAGTGGACTTCTAAGCCAAGCACGCAACACTGTAACAGTACACCTTTGATGCGTTAGTCTGAACTCGCCTAATTGTTGTCGCTATGATAATGAAAAGCATTGAGGAATTCCAGGTCTTGTCTGTCAGCCTCCAAAGATCCCTTTGAACCAGTCCAATATCCTCTGAATCGCCGCTTGTAGGTAGTCACTGATCGACGACGGCGGCGGAGTGTACGGAACCGAAGTTCCCGTTGAAGCATCATAACTGACTATGGCATGTCACTTTAATGCTTCGCAGGAATTGCTCTTGGAACGTGGAACAGATCAACTGTTATCTTCTCCGATTGAAGACCAATGTGCCGATGATTATCATCAGTCCGTCAAATGCTAAGATAACGAGTATATCTAATTCGATTGGAAAAAGTGGAGTCCAACTTTCTTTCAGTATTGTTGTCCTCAGTGCATCAACTCCGTAGGTGAGCGGATCGATGATGCTGAACCATTGGAGCCATTTAGGTACATTTTCCAGAGGGAAGAGGGCTCCGCTCATGAAGAAGATTGGTAGGTTAACGAATGTCTGTATGACTCCGAAGCTTTCAAGACTCTCCATAAGCGAGGCCAATACAAGCCCGATACTGACGAGGCCAAAGGTGATAATGATCATCAATGGTATCGAAAGAAGAAATGCCTCAAGATCAAATCTGACCCCTACAAGAAAACCGAATAGAAATACGAGGCTGCCTTGGGCTACAGCATCTGTGCTACCTCCTAACATCTTTCCGACGAACACTGAGGTTCTCGAAATAGGAGCAACCAAGATTTCTTTCATGAAACCAAATTCCCTATCCCAGATGACGGATATTCCCATGAACATAGATGTGAAAAGCAATGTCTGACCTATGATTCCTGGAAAGATGAATTGCCGGTAGTCTATGCCAGCGACTCCTGTTGAGAATCGCATCCCTGATCCAAAGATGACCAGCCAGATAACAGGCTGAAAGAAAGAACTGATCAGCCGAGTCTTTTCCCTAGTGTAGCGTTTGACTTCTCTGAGCCACAAAGTGTAGATGCCTCGGATCTCGCTCATTTTATGCTCCTTCTTCTGATCGCGGCTATTCCATGATACTCCTCGCTGTCCACATGACGCATCTCTCTTCCAGTGTAGTGGATAAATACGTCCTCGAGCGTTGGTTCACGTATCGACATCGACTCTACACGTATCCCCAAGTTTGCAGCTGTCTCCACTATTCTCGGCATTACAGCGTGACCTTCTCTCACGACAAGCCTCAATTCACCGTCAAACTGTTGCACATTTTTCACAGAAGTCATTTCGCTGAGTCTCTTGAGAAGATCTTCATTGGGAGCAGACTTCACGAAGATAATGTCGCCTTCAAGTTGCTCTTTCAATCGTTGAGGTTTGTCCAACGCAACTATTTTTCCGTAGTCTATTATCGCGATTCGATCACAGAGTCTATCAGCTTCATCCATGTAGTGTGTGGTTAGAATCATAGTAATGTTTTCGCGTTTGTTGAGCTCCTTGATGTAACTCCATATATGCTCTCTAGTCTGTGGGTCGAGCCCTAACGTGGGCTCATCCAGAAAGAGAACTTTTGGCCTGTGAACTAAACCTCTCGCTATCTCCAGTCGACGTCTCATTCCTCCAGAATAGGTCCTCATCAATGAATCTGCTCTATCCTCAAGGTCTACGAGGTTCAAAACCTCCTTAATACGCGTCTTCTGTTCGTTGGCAGGAACACCGTACAGGTTAGCGTGCATTTCTAGGTTCTCTCTACCCGTGAGCCTATCATCGATACTAGGTTCCTGAAAGATGATCCCTATCGACTTGCGAACCTGCAAAGGATGTTTCATCACGTCGAAACCGTTCACTGTTGCAGTGCCCGAAGTGGGTTTCAGTATTGTGCATAGTATCGATAGCGTCGTAGTCTTTCCTGCACCATTCGGTCCAAGTAGACCGAAAATCTCCCCAGAACCAACAGCGAAGTTTAGTTTCTGAACAGCGATGAGATTTCCAAACTTCTTGGTCAGGTCCTTAACCTGAATTGCATTTTCCAGAAGCATCCTCTCATCTTCG
>Ga0209253_10002085_pt1 | contig 17638 bp, 11 predicted proteins | sample FrelakmetBRP12BR_FD_187145 | JGI IMG/M metagenome (GOLD analysis project Ga0209253, IMG submission 187145) | Freshwater lake sediment microbial communities from the University of Notre Dame, USA, for methane emissions studies - BRP12 BR (SPAdes)... | ecosystem: Environmental > Aquatic >...
CGCAACTCGTAGAAAAGCTGTTTAAATTTTAGGACGGAGTAATGGAGTGGTGGAGTACGGGAGAACTGGAGTACTGGGATACTGGAGTATTGGAGTGTTGGAGGGACTGCTGTTCAGGTTCTTCTTGTCCAGTACTCCATTACTCCACCACTCCATCACTCCAATCTTTTTTTACTCCACTACTCCAATACTCCAACTTCTAGGGGGGGTGAGCTATGGCCACAGGAATCAGAGATAAGGTGGCGATTATCGGTATGGGGTGCACTCGCTTTGGAGAGCGATGGGACGTGGGTGCCGAGGAGCTGATGGTCGAGGCCTTTACCGAGTGCGTCGAAGACGCAGGCATTGACAGAGACGAGATTGAGGCTGCCTGGCTTGCCACGTGCTACGAGGAGATCAGCGTGGGCAAAAGCGCTCTGCCTCTATCCATGAATTTGCGGCTTCCTTTTATTCCCGTCACAAGGACGGAGAATTTTTGCGCCAGCGGAACAGAAGCGTTCCGTGGAGCCGTCTACGCAGTCGCGTCAGGGGCCTATGACATTTGCCTTGCCCTCGGCGTAGAAAAGCTCAAGGACATCGGTTTTGGCGGCTTGCCGAGCATGCAGGCCTCTAACATCGGGTCTCTGATCTGGCTATGGAATCCCAATATGACGGCACCGGGCTCTTTCGCTCAACTGGCCACCGCCTATACCGCCAAGCACCGCATTTCCGATCAGGACCTCAAGAGGGCCATCGCCCAGGTCTCCGTGAAGAGCCATGAGAACGGAGCTCTCAACCCCAAGGCTCACCTCAGGAAACGCGTGAGCATCGAGCAGGTGATGGCCGCTCCGATCATTGCTCACCCTCTGGGTCTTTTTGACTGCTGCGGCGTGAGCGACGGTTCGGCCTGCGCCATTGTCACCACCGTCGAGAAAGCCATAGAGATGGGCAAGAAGAACCCGATCACGGTGAAAGCGCTCCAGCTCGCCCTGAGTAACGGAGAAGAAATGGGCTTCAACCGGTGGGACGGCGATCATTTCATGACAGCGGATCGGTGCAGCACCAAGGCCTACCAGGAAGCGGGGATCAAGAATCCCAAAGAAGAGATCAGCATGATGGAAGTCCACGATTGTTTCAGCATTACCGAGCTGGTCACGTACGAGGACCTTCACATCTCCGACAGAGGCCGGGCCTGGAAGGATGCGCTCGACGGATTTTACAACAGGGACGGAAAAGTCCCTTGCCAGGTAGATGGCGGTCTGAAATGCTTCGGGCACCCCATTGGCGCTTCCGGTCTGCGCATGCTCTACGAAATGTATCTGCAATTCCAGGGAAGGGCAGGGGAAAGACAGATCTCCAATCCCCGGTTTGGTCTGACCCACAATCTGGGTGGTGTTCCGTTCATGAATGTGTGCAGCATTGCGATCGTGGGAAAGTACAAAGAGTAGGCAGGGCGGCATAGCCGCAACCAAATTCGAAGCACGAAACTCGAAATTCGAAACAAATTCGAATGACCAAAATCCGAATGATCCAAACAAGTTGAAATGCAAGACAGGAAATTTGCTTAAGAAAATTTCAAGAAATCGAACATTAGTAGTATAGAGAAATGGAGTATTGGAGTGATTGAGTAATGGGGTATTGGGAAAAATGCCCATCTCTCCAGTACTCCAGAACTCCATTACTCCGATCCACAGGTCTTCGGCCATGACCCTTTTCATTCGCCCCATCATGAATTCTTCGGTGGAAGAGATCTTTGCTTTCAAAACGTGCTGCGGCATGCGGGTGTTTGATCAAAACCTGGAAATCCAAATTACGAACCAAAATGACCATCCCGTCTATGTCCAAAGCTACTTTGATCTTCTCGATCCTTCAGGAGCACACCGCGTGGAGACCTTGATGCCTCATGGGACGCAGAGGATTGCATCAGGAGAAACCATCGCCTTCTACTGCACGATGGATGAGAGTCGCTGGGCCAAGGCGGAGAAGATCGTCTTTCACGATACGGAAGGGGAGGAGTATCCATTACGGCTGGTCTGAAGCTCCAACCGGACATGGAGTAATAGAAGATCAAGGGTACACGGGGGAAGATACAAGGCAAAAGGTAAAAGGAGAAAGGAGAAAGGAAATACCCGATCGCCGAGTAGTCTAACCGTGTACTGTCCCCCTTTTTCCTTTTACCTTGCACCTTTTTCCGGGGGTTTGTATGGACTTCAACCTCACCAAGGAACAGGCCGACATTCAGAAAGCGGCAAGGGAATTTGCCAGAGGAGAATTCGACCCGGACAGAATTCTTGAATGGGACCGCAAGCAGGAGTTCCCTGTCTCCATCTGGAAGAGAGCATGTGATCTCGGGTTTCAGGGAGTTCATTTTCCTGAAACCTACGGGGGTCAGGGGCTTGAGTTGCTCGACCACGCCCTGATCATAGAAGCTTTCTGCAGGCAGGATTCAGGAATCGGTTTGGCCATGGCCCTTTCGGATTTCGGAGCGGAGATGGTTCTTGTACACGGCACGGATGATCAAAAGAGAAAGGTTCTACCCTTTGTCGCACAGGGAGAAGGATGGTTGACCCTAGCGTTTCTTGAAGAAGGCTACGACCTTTCTACCTTTCAGACGATCTCCCATAAGAATGGGAATGGGTACGCCATCCAGGGCAAGAAGTCCTATGTGACGCTTGCGGTCATGGCTCAGTACGTTGTCGTCGTCTGCCAGGCGGAATTCAGTGAGCCGGGAGGGCAGTCTATTTTTCTTCTCACGAAGGACTCGAAAGGGATTGAACTGGAAGGCATGGGAGATAAGCTGGGGATGCGCATGATCCCCATGCAGAGCCTTACATTCCGCCGGGTGGTCATTACCGGAAAGGATCTGGTTGGACAGGAAGGAAAGGGTTCTTCACACCTCAGAGAGTTTCTCGACACAGCCAGAGTCGAAGCCGGAGCCGCGGGAGTCGGAATCGCCCAAGGAGCTTTTGACAGGGCGCTGGACTATGCCAGAAAGAGAGAGCAGTTCGGGAAAGCCATTGTGACTCTCGAGCCCATCAAGAACAAGCTCGCAGACATGGTGACGCGTGTTGAAATGGCGAGATGGATGGTGTACAGGGCCGCTTCCAGCCTTGATCAGAGAAAGCCGGAGGATCGATGGACCATCCTGGCGAAGATGATCGCCTCGAAGGCGGCCCTTGAGGTCGCAAACGATGCCATTCAGATCCACGGGGGTTATGGATACATGAGCGAAGGCCAGGTAGAGCACTTCTATCGGGATGCCAAAGCGCTTGATCTTTTCATGGAGAGCGGCTCGCTCGAAAAGAGCATGCTGGGGGATCAGATTGCAGGGAGAGCCTGATCGGAGAAATCGGAGGGAGTCGTGGAAATCCTGAATTACACGGAAGATCACCTGAGATTCAGAGAGAGGGTACGCAGCTTCTTTGAAAAGGAAGTGACTCCCCACGTGGATGAGTGGGAGAAGTCGGGTATCACTCCCAAGTCCATATGGAAAAGGATGGGAGAAGAAGGATTCCTCTGCACCAGCGTGCCCAAGGAGTACGGCGGCATGGGGGCTGACTTTCTCTACTCGGTGATCGTTTCCGAAGAGCTGGTTCAGACGAGTCACACGGGGCTGGCAGCACCGCTCCACAGCGACGTCGTGGTGCCTTACATCACTTCCTTTGGATCAGAGGAATTGAAGAAAAAATACCTTCCCCAGTGCGTTTCGGGTGACATGATCTCCGCCATTGCCATGACGGAGCCCAACGCAGGAAGCGATCTTGCTTCCATCCAGACGACCGCCGTGGAAGACGGGAATGACGTGGTGATCAACGGGCAGAAGACTTTCATCAGCAACGGCATCAACTGCGATCTTCTGATTATTGCCGCAAGAGACCCTTCCACGTCCGATGCTTATTCAGGAATGGACCTCTATGTGGTGGAGGCAGGGGAAAAGGGATTCGAGAAAAGCAAGAAACTGGCGAAGATGGGCTGGCAGAGCCAGGACACAGCGGAACTCGCCTTTACCGACTGCAGGATCCCGAAAGGGAACCGCCTGGGGACCAAGGGAGGCGGCTTTCTCATGCTCATGGAGAAGCTCCAGCAGGAGCGGCTCATGGTCTGTATCGTTGCCGTGGCTGGAGCCGAACGAATGCTCCGGGATACCCTCCGGTTCTGCGGCGAGAAGGTCGATTTCGGGAAACCCATCACAAAGCTGCACAACAACCGTTTCAAGATTGTGGAAATGGCCGCAGAGGTCAGGCTCGGAAGAGTCTTTTTGGACAAACTTGTTGCGGACCACATGGAAGGCAAAAGCATTGTCGTTGACGTGTCCATGGCGAAATTCTGGACCACGGAAATGGCCATGCGCATTGCGGATCAATGCCTTGAGCTCCAAGGAAGTTACGGGTACTGCGAGGACAATCCCATGGTGAGAGCCTGGAGGGACATGCGGGTTCTCTCTATCTTTGCAGGGACCAATGAAATCATGAAGGGGATTGCGGTGAAGTTCATGGGCCTTTAGGACGTTAATCTGTATCCTTTATGCAAGCTGCGGAGAAGCAAAAATCGGAAATCCGAAGCACGAAATTCGAAACAATATCCAAGGACTCAAATCCGAATGAACCAAACTGTGAGCCGTCGGGTTTCTGTTTTGAACATTTGGGCTTTTGGATTTTGAGCTTGTTTCGAATTTCGGATTTCGAGATTTGAATTTAGTAGTGGCAAAAAGCTTGCGTTAGGTTACGGATGCTGGTCGAATCGCACTTTGCAGGAACCTTAAACCTTTGAAAGGAGGAGGTAGCTATGGCGTCTAAACCTTGGCATGGAAGTAGGTGGCCTCAAGGAGTACCACACGAAGTTTCCGGGTTTGAAAAACCGCTGTATTCCATTCTGGACGAGGCGGCGAGCAAATACCCGGACGCAACCTACACGATCTTTGCCGATGCAACTCGTACCTTCCGCCAGGTCAAGGACACGGCGGACCGAATTGCGAACTTTCTGAGCTCTCGCGGAATCGGGAAGGGCGACCGGGTGGCCATCTTTCTCCCCAACCTTCCCCACTTCCCGGAGATCTTTTTCGGGATTCTCAAAGCGGGCGCCACATGCGTCACCTGCAATCCTCTTTACAAAACATCCGAGTTGAACTACCAGCTCAAGGATTGCGGGGCGAAAGCCCTCTTTGTGATGGATCATCCCATCTTTTATCCGACAGCGGTGGAGGCCCTGGAAGGGGCTGAAGTGAAGACGGTGGTCCTTTGCAATGTGAAGTCCTATCTGCCCAAACTCAAGGGCGTGCTGGGTTCTCTTCTCGGGAAGATTCCCAAGGCCGATCACCATGAGCCAGGGCACTTCCTCTTTGACGACATTGTAAAATCATCCAGGCCGAAAACGCCTTCTCTAAAGGTCAACCCCATGGAAGATGCGGCCCTCATCCTGTATACCGGCGGCACGACAGGGACTCCTAAAGGCGCATGCCTGAGCCACGCGAACCTTGTCTCCAATGTCCTGACGGTGCAGGATTGGGTTCGTGTTTCGGAAAAGCCGGAAGAACCTCCTCAACAAGTGGAGCCGGGAGGTGTGCACACCTTTCTGGGCGTTCTCCCGTGGTACCATGGCTTCGGTCTCACTCTGGCCATGCTCTGGAGTTGTCACACTGCCTCCAAACTTGTTTGTATCCCGGACCCAAGGGCCGGCAAGCCCCCTTTTACCGAGGTGCTCAAGGCGGTCGAAAAATACAAGGTAACCATCATGGCAGCGGTTCCCACCATCTACTCCGCCTTTGTGAACCATCCCCTCATTGATAAGTTCGATCTCACTTCATTTATCGGTTGCGGATCCGGGGCGGCTCCCCTGCCGGTGGAACTGATCAAGGAGTTTGAAAAGAAGACAGGATCCGTAATCTTTGAGGGTTATGGGCTGAGCGAAACCTCTCCGGTGCTCACGCTGAATCCCACCAATCTTGAACAAAGGCAGATGGGCGCAGTGGGGCTTCCCTTTCCCAACACCGACATTAAAATTGTCGATCTGGAAACCGGATTGAAAGAACTCCCTCTAGGCCAGGACGGTGAGATCTCCGCCTTCGGCCCCCAGGTCATGCTGGGCTATTGGAACAAACCTGAAGCGAACAAGAATGCGTTCAGGGAGATTGAAGGGAAAAGGTATTTCCTGACCGGAGACATCGGTCACATTGATGAGAACGGGTTTGTCATCATCACGGACCGCAAGAAGGATATGGCCATTGTGGGCGGGTTCAACGTTTACCCGAAAGACGTGGAGGAAGTGCTGTACACCCATCCCAAGGTGGCTCTTGCGGCAGTCATCGGGGTCCCGGATCCTCACACGGGTGAGAAAATAAAGGCCTTCATTCAGCTCAGGCCCGGCGTGCAGTCCACAGAAGAAGAGATGCTGGAATTCTGCAAGGAGAAAATGACCGGGTATAAGCGTCCGCGAAGTGTGGAGTTCCGTGAGACTTTGCCCACGTCGGTGGTCGGCAAAGTGTTGCGGAGAGTTCTAAAAGAAGAAGAACTGAAAAAACAGAAAGGCCCTGAGCAGAAATAAATCAGAACGGGGGCCTGATCTCTACACTTCGGCAAGAACTCTGATTGCTCCGGCGACGGTCTTGAGCTCCGAGTCCTGAAGGGTCCTCACGTCAAGAAGGACCTGATCCTTCTCGACTCTTGAGATGATGGGGGGATCATAGGCCCGAAGCCGTTCCTCTATTGCGTTGGCCGAGAGCCGGCCGGGCACCAGGGCGATCAGGCAGGTGGGAATCACGAGCAGAGGTAGGGCGCCTCCGCCCACTTTGGAAGTGCCGTCCGCAAGGTGAAGGCCGAAATTCCGGGAGTCGAGCTTCCCGATCATTCTGCGCAGGCGTCTGGCTTTGCTCTTGAGTTGTTCATAGGGTGCGAGGATCATCTGCAAGGTAGGTATTTCCTTGACCGCCGTCGCCTCGTCCCTGTAAATCCTCAGGGTTTCCTCCAGAGCCAATAACGTCAGCTTGTCGATTCGAAGGGCGCGGCTCAGCTGGTTCTTTCTGATCGCCTCGACGAGAGGCTTTCTCCCAAGAATGATTCCCGCCTGGGGTCCTCCAAGTAATTTGTCTCCGCTAAAGGTCACGAGATCAACGCCCTGCGCAAGGACCTCCTGCACGGTCGGCTCTTTGACCAGGCCGTACTTGGAAAAATCCACAAAGCAGCCGCTCCCCAGGTCTTCCATGACAGCGATATGATGTTTGTGAGCAAGGGTCACCAGCTCGACCGTATCCACGTCTTCCGTGAAGCCAATGAGATGGTAATTGCTTTTGTGAACCTTGAGGAGAAGGGCTGTGTCGGGGCCAATGGCCTCTTCATAATCCCGGAGATGGGTTTTGTTGGTGGCTCCCACCTCCACCATTCTTGCCCCGCTCCTTTTCATCACTTCCGGAATGCGGAAGGAACCCCCGATTTCCACAAGCTGGCCCCTGGACACCACCACCTCTCGGCCCTTTGCCAGGGTATCCAGGGCAACGAGGACTGCGGCCGCACAGTTGTTGACCACGGTCCCTGCTTCGGCGCCGGTGATTTCTTTCAGAATCCCCTCCACATGGGAATACCGGCTTCCTCTTTCCCCCTTTTCAAGGTCGTACTCGAGGTTGCTGTAAGCGCCTGCAAGGGGTTTAAATTTTGCCAGAGCCCTTTCAGCGAGGATGGATCGGCCAAGATTGGTGTGAACGACAACGCCTGTGGCGTTAATCAGAGGCTTCAGGCTGGGCCGGTCCAGCAACGCCGCTTGCTCGCCTACCCTGTGAGAGACGCTTTCGAGACTCAGCATGGAGGGCTCTTCGAATCCATGGCCTGACTTGATGGCGTTTCGGATCTCCTCCAGAACCTGATGAACAGCCCTAAGGACAAGAGTGCGAGGGTATTCGGACAACAGCTCTGCAACCCCAGGGCTGTTGAGCAAGCGGTCTACGGCGGGGATTCTCTGGAATAGGTCTTTTTTTTCTTCGGTTGACACCGCCGGCTCTCCTCGGGAAAAGGCGAGAACAACTTTTTGTTGCAAAAAGTGAAAACTGTGTTAGATTCTTGTCACGTCCGGTGGTGGGTGTAGCTCAATTGGTTAGAGCCCTGGGTTGTGGCCCCAGAGGCTGTGGGTTCGAGCCCCACCACTCACCCCACCAGACTTCTTCTATATCAACCTCCTGACAGGTGTCAAACATTTCTCATCTCAGCGAATTCCACGAGGTTCTTCCGCTTTTAACTTTCTAGGTCCATTGTGGCTCCGATTTTGAACAGAAGGATCATGCGATTGCCTGCTGGATTATGCAGATTAAGTTGAAAACCATAGGGGCTTGTTATACCCTCAGTCTCTGAATAAATGGGTTGACGAATGGAGCAGAGCGTACTAATAAAGTTCCGCACCCGATGTAGGAACTGAGCCGCTTGATTTGTTGAGAAGAGCTTTATAGAATGAGCCCCGCTTTAGTGGGCTCAAGAGAGAAACGCAGACAAGAGGAAGGGAGATGAAGAAGATTAAGCCGCCAAGAGAGGAGACGATTGTGGGTTATATCGTTCCGAGTGAATGGGACAGCGAGGACAACGTCGTTTCCATCTGCATTACAACCGATGCTGACGATTACGTCGTAGAGATGAACAAACTGGGCGAAGAGCTTTTTGATTTTCTCGATGAGGACGTCGAGGTGACCGGAACGGTCCGCGAGGACAAAGACGGAACAAAACGAATACGGGTCATCAGCTACGAAGTTCTGGAAGATGTCGAAGACGAGGATGACGATGAGGACTTCAGCTACGACGATGAAGACGAAGAGTAGAATTTTCTGGGGAACAGGCTCCTGGGATGCTCGGTCTGCCCGTTCCTCGCCTGTTATACGATCCTATCTCTCATATCCTGCCCTTTCGATCACAGGGAAACCCTTCTCCAAGAAACGGTGATGGTATCGCGCGGCTTTACTCGCTCAAGCAGCAGTCCGGTCCGGTCATGCTCACTTTTTTTGCGCAACCGCAGAGTTCCGTGATGAAAAGTCTCATCGAAGAGAGACAAATCGGGCTCAATTAACTTAATATGAAATAGATTAATATAAAGGAAAGTGTAGATTATTCAGCCTCTCCTTTTTTTCGCTATTGACCTGTAAGTTTAAATCATATAAAATTAAGTTAACTTATTGAACTGTGAAACAGCTTTCTGCGAGCAGCTGCTATCATGCGTGCAGCATGAGCTTTGTATTTGCGGACCCGGACGGACTGGTTAGTATTTACCGCTTCAAAGTACAGGAGGAGCAAACTTGGCTGCTGATCAGGAAAAACGCAGAAGCCCGAGAGTGGAAGTGAGCTGGCCCATCACGATCCTGGCTGAAACAGGGACGATCGAGGGAGAGATAAGGAACGTTTCTGTGGATGGGTTGCTTATTTTTTGCGAGGAGCCTCTGCGTCTCAATGAGACCTATCGCATGTCCATCCTTCCAGGCAAGCAGCATGCTATAGGGGTCAGCGGCAAAGTGGTCTGGGCCGATGCGTATTGCATGGATGAAGAGAACGCCGCATTTGGAGTGGGCATTTGCCTAGTGGAGCTCACTTATGAAGATCGGGAAGCGTTGCGCGCTCTGATGGCAGGCGCATGCCCATCCCCCCCTCAAAAGCTTTAGCCCGACCGCCCAACCTCCTCAGCGCCTTCCTTCGGACACAGAGACCTTCCTTCAATCTATTAGAAAAGAGGTAACATTTTTGGCTTTTTGAAATCGGTTGCTGATGACTCTGGTCATGGGGGTCTCTCTCAAAACGAAAAAACGAAGAAGCCGCTGCGCGGTGTCCCGCTTTAGGCGATGGGTGTGGCGGGCGGAGGGCTACTGGGGAAAAGATGGCTTTTTCCCTCGACCGCGTCGGCTCAGGGCGCCCTGAAGTTTGTCCATGTAGACAAAGAAGACAGGGGTGATGAATAGGGTCAGGAACTGGCTGAACACCAGCCCACCGACAACGGCCAAACCAAGGGGCTGACGAGCCTCGCCTCCGGCACCGTATCCCAGAGCAATGGGCAGGGTCCCCATGAGAGCCGCCATGGTGGTCATCATGATCGGCCTGAACCGGATCAGACAAGCTTCGTAAATCGCCTCAGAGGCGGACTTTCCTCCGCTCTTCTTCGCTTCCAGAGCGAAGTCAACCATCATAATGCCGTTTTTCTTGACAAGACCCACGAGCATCACAATCCCGACAAAGGCATAGATATTGAGCTCGCTGTTGAAGACCAGCAGGGTCATCAGGGCTCCGAACCCTGCAAAAGGCAGCGCAGAAAGAATGGTAACCGGATGGATGAAGCTTTCGTAAAGAATACCCAGGACAATATAGATCACCACGATGGCCATGAGAAGCAAGAGTCCCATGCCCTCGAAAGAGGACTGAAAAGCCTGGGCAGTTCCCTGAAAGCTGGTGCTCACGGTCGAGGGCAGGGTGGCCCCGGCGGCCTTTTCCACAGCTGCCACCGCCTCCCCCAAAGAAATTCCGGGTTTCAGGTTAAACGAGATGGTGACCGCGGGCAATTGGCCCAGGTGGCTCACCGCCGCAGGACCGACATTCGTGGTGAACCGGGTGATCGTGTCCAGCGGAACCAGCTGCCCTCCGGCTGACCGCACGTGCAGCAAAGACAGAGCCGCAGGCTCAAGCTGATACTCGGGAAGGACCTCCATGATGACCGCATAGTCGTCGTTGGAGGCGTAGATGGTGGATATTTGCCTGGTCCCGTAAGCGGTGTAGAGAGCATCTTCGATCTGCTCGGCGGTCACCCCCAGGACCGCCGCCCTGTCGCGGTCGATCTGCATATTCACCTGAGGGTTCTTGATTTCCAGGTCCGATGTCACATCCAGAAAACCCGGAAGGGTCTTGATCTTCTCCTGAAGGACAGACGCATGCTCGTAGAGTTCATGCAAATCAGGGCTCTGAAGGGTGTACTGGTAAAGGCTCCTGGTCACCATCCCTCCGATCCTGAGCGGAGGTGGGTTCTGAAGAAAGACCCGGATGCCGGGCACCTGGCTCAGCTTCGGCCTGAGTTCTGAAATGACCTGGTCGACGCTGAGCTCTCGCTCGCTCCTGGGCTTGAGGCGAATGAACATGGAACCTGTATTGCCCCTGCCGAATGGGCCGCGGGCTCCGGCATTGGACATGAAGGCGGCCACATTGGGATCCCCTTTGACAATGCTCGCCACAGCCTTCTGGTGCTCCACCATGGATTCAAAGGAGATCCCTTCCACGGCTTCCGTGATCGCCATCATCTGCGAGGTGTCCTCTGAAGGAATGAAGCCTTTGGGCAGGGTGCGAAAGAGATGAATGGCGGCTGTAAGCACAAGAGCGGTAAAAAGGATCGTCAGAAAACGGTGCCTCAGGAACCAACGGAGCCCCGTCCCATAAGCCTTGAGCATCCCTTGAAAGACACTCTCGGAAGCAGAGTAGAATCGGCCTCGCTTTTCAAGGGATTCCGACTTGATGAAGCGGCTGCAAAGCATGGGAGTGAGGGTCAGGGCAATGAAACCGGAAATGAGGACCGCGACTCCGATGGTGACCGAGAACTCTGTGAACAGACGACCGATGATTCCTCCCATGAAAAGGACGGGGATGAAAACAGCGGCCAGGGAAAGGGTCATGGAGATGATGGTGAATCCAATTTCTCTGGACCCTTTCAGGGCTGCCTCGAAAACAGGCTCCCCCATTTCAACGTGGCGCACAATGTTTTCGAGCATGACAATGGCATCATCCACCACAAACCCCACGGCCAGGATCAACGCCATCAAGGAGAGGTTATCCAGGTTGAAGTCGAGGAGATACATGATGCCGAAAGTCCCGATAATGGAGAGGGGCATGGCCACGGAAGGGATCAGGGTTGCGGAGATTTTGCGCAAAAAGAGAAAGATCACGATCACCACAAGAAGCAACGCAAAGACCAGAGTGAACTTGATATCCCTCACCGAATCTCGAATGGATTCAGAACGGTCATACAGCATGTGGAGAGATACAGAAGCCGGTAATTGGGCCCTGAAGGTGGGGAGAAGCTTTTTGACGGCATCCGCCACTTCCACGGTGTTGGTACCCGGCTGACGCTGGACCGCAAGGACCATCGCGCGCTCATCAATGTACCAGGCAGCGGCCTTGTCGAACTCCACGCTGTCGATGGCTTTGCCCACATCCTGAAGGCGCACGGGGTGGCCGCCTCGAAAAGAAATGATGAGCGGGTTGAACTCCTTGGCTTGATTGAGCTGGCCTGTGCTCTCCACGGTAAAAGCCCGGTGACGACCATACAGGATGCCCGTGGGCAGGTTGGTGTTCGCTGTTCGAATGGCGCGGGCGACTTCATCAATGCCCATGCCGCGGCTCTTCAGGGCATTGGGATCAATCTGAATTCGGACGGCGTATTTCTGGGAGCCGTAGACTTGCACCTGAGCCACACCGCTCACCGTAGAAATCCTCTGGGCGATAAGGGTTTCCGCATACTCATTGAGCGTGTAGAGGGGAAGGGTGGGGGAGGTGATGGACAGGAAGAGGATGGGCATGTCCGCCGGGTTGACCTTGCGGTAAGAAGGAGGGTAGGGCATGTCCCGGGGCAGCTTGTGAGCCGTGCGGGCTATAGCTGCTTGCACATCCTGGGCCGCAGCATCCAGATCACGATCGAGGTCAAACTGGAGGGTGATCTGCGTCACTCCGAGGGAACTGGAGGACGTCATGGCCGTCACCCCGGCGATGGTGGTGAACTGACGCTCCAGAGGGGTGGCCACGGAGGAGGCCATGTTCTCAGGGCTGGCGCCGGGCAGGCTGGCACTCACCAGCAGGGTGGGAAAATCCACGTTGGGAAGATCGCTCACCGGCAGGCGGCGGTAGCCCATGAGACCGAAAATGATGATGCTGAGCATGACCAGAGTGGTCATGACCGGCCGTCGTATAAAGAGGGCGCTCAGGTTCATTTCTTGGGGGCCTCTTGAGGAGCAGAGTTCGGGTTCTTGATGCTGACTCTGGCGCCTGAGGTCAAAAGCAGTTGGCCGTCAGTGACTACGGTCTCGCCGGGGCTGAGGCCCTTCTCGATCACCGCTTCCCCGTTTGTGCTGCGGGACACAGAGACCAGCCGCAGTTCAGCGGTTTGGTCCTGCTTTATAACAAAGGCGTAAGAACCGGACTGGCCGCTTTGAATCGCCTGGCTGGGCGCGACCACCGCCTGGGGCTGAACGCCCAGGGTGAGGAGGACGTTGACCGTTTGCCCCGGCCAGAGGCGGCGGTCCCTGTTTTGAAAGGTGGCTTTGAGTCGAATCGTTGCAGTGGACACCTCCACGGTGTTGTTTACAAAACTCACGACACCGATTACAGGCTCGGGACTGCCCTGGTTTTCAGGGCTGTAGACCTGAACCTCCATCCTGGTTTCTTTAGTTCTCCGGTTGATCTCTCCCAGATACTTCTCAGGAACGGCAAAGGTCACGTAGATCGGCTCAATTTGATGAACGGTCAAGAGGGACTTGTTTTCGTCGTTCCCTTTGACCAGATTTCCTCTCTGAATCAGAAGGCTTCCGGTCCTTCCGGAGATGGGAGAACGAATGGAACAGTATCCGAGCTGCAACTGGAGATTTTCCAAGGCGGCTTGATCCGCTTTGACGAGCGCCTCGGCTGCCTCTGCGGTGCTTACATACTGGTCAAGGGACTGCCGGCTCACAATGTTTTTTTCCGCGAGCGGCATATTTCGCCGCACATCGTCCCTTGCCTTGCGGGCCAGAGCCTGATCCCTTTCGAGCCTTGCCTGGGCCTCCTTGAGGGCCACTTCATAAGGCGCTTTGTCAATCGTGAAAAGGGGATCCCCTTCCTTGACTTCCTGGCCTTCCTGAAAGTGAACCCCCACGAGCTCGCCTGAAACACGGGATTTCACGGCCACCGTGGAATAGGCCTCTACGTTGCCGACAGAGGTGATCTGCACGGGCACATCCTTTGTGAAAACCGATGCCACCGTGACCGGCACGGCCGGTTTTTCTTTGGACTTGGGTTCTTCAGCCGAGGGGCCGCCTGAGCAGGCGGTCATCAGAAGTACCCCTGCCAAAAAAAACCTCGCCAGGAGGCGGGGTTTGGTGAACTCCGCAAAAAATACTCTTTTGGTCAACGTCTATCAATCTCCTGTGTCCCTTACGGATCGATGCAAACCCTACAATAAAATTGTAATACTTATAGAGGCCTGAAGCAAGAAGAAGCTTGCCCGGAGACCAGTCCAGAAATTATGAGACCTTGTCCCCCGGCTCAAGCTCGCCGTCAAAAGTCGCAATGGCCAGCCGGTTTTTTCCGGATCCTGCCAGAATCATGCCTTCGGAGAGCCCGAATTTCATCTGCCGGGGCTTGAGATTAGCCACGAACATCACTTTCTTCCCCACGAGTTTTTCCGGCTCAGGATAGGCGGATCGTATGCCGGCAAATACCTGTCGGAGCTTGCCTTCGCCGAGATCCAGCATGAGCTTCACCAGCTTGTCCGCTCCGGGCACGAGGCCTGCTTCGAGCACAACGGCTACCCTGAGGTCCAGCTTTGAAAAATCATCGATCGTGATTTCCTGACCGATAGGAGCAAGATCCCTGTGTTTCTCAGCAGGGGCAACCGCCGAACTTGCCTTTGAGGGCTCAACCTGTCCGGGCTCTTTTTCCTGGGTTTTCTGAATCTTGGTCCACTCGTCCTTGAGTGTAACCGTCCGGTTGAATACCAGGTGCTCGGGAGTGGAATCTCCGGAATCCACACAAAAGTATCCCAGCCTCTCAAACTGGAACCTGGACCCTGGTGCAGCCTTTGCCAGGCCGGGTTCCACATGGCAGCTCTTCAAGATTTCAAGAGACATGGGATTCAGAAAGGCCTTGAAGTCAAGCCCTCCTTCTTCGTCACTGGGATCTGCTTTGGAGAGGAGATGGTCATACAACCGCACTTCAGCGGGGATGGAATGCGGTGCAGACACCCAGTGGAGTGTCGCTTTTACCTTGCGACCGTCCGGTGCATCCCCTCCTCTGGTCTTGGGATCATAAGTGCAATGCACTTCCGTCACTCGACCCGTGTTGTCCTTCACAACATGGTTGCATTTGACGAAATAGGCGTAGCGGAGTCTCACCTCGCGGCCTGGTGCGAGCCGGTAAAACTTCTTGGGCGGAGTCTCCATGAAGTCGTCTTCCTCGATGAAGAGCTCCCGTGAGAAGGGAACCTTCCTCATTCCCATAGCCGGATCTTCAGGGTTGTTGAGGGCATCCAGTTCCTCCAACTGGCCTTCCGGATAGTTGTCAATCACCAGTCGGAGGGGCCTCAAGACCGCCATCACGCGGGGAGCGCGCTTGTTCAAGTCTTCACGAATGCAATATTCCAGGAGAGCCGCATCCACCATGCTGTCTCTTTTTGCCATACCGATGCGCTCGCAAAAGCTGCGGATCGCTTCAGGGGTGTATCCCCGACGCCTCAACCCGGAAAGGGTGGGCATGCGGGGATCATCCCATCCGGAAACGTATCCCTCTTGAACCAGCTGGAGCAGCTTTCGTTTACTCATCACCGTGTGACTGAGATTCAGGCGGGCAAACTCGATCTGCTGTGGGTGGTCAATCTCAATTTCATCCAGGAACCAGTCGTAGAGAGGACGGTGATCTTCAAACTCCAGGGTGCAGATGGAATGGGTAATGCCTTCAATGGAGTCGCACTGGCCATGGGCAAAGTCATACATGGGGTAAATGCGCCAGGTGTTGCCGGTCCTGTGGTGCTCGGCATGAAGAATCCGGTACATGACCGGATCCCGCATGTTGAGATTGGGGGAAGCCATGTCGATCTTGGCTCGAAGAACCCTGGAGCCGTCTGGAAACTCGCCGCTGCGCATGCGCTCAAAAAGGGCCAGGTTCTCCTCCGGGGAACGGACTCTGTAAGGGCTCTCTTTCCCCGGTTCCGTCAGGGTCCCCCGGAATTGCCTGATCTGCTCTGCGCTGAGATCATCCACATACGCTTTCCCCTTCCGGATCAACCGCACGGCGAATTCATAGAGCTGTTGAAAATAATCTGAGGCATAGTACTCCCGATCTTCCCAGTCAAAACCGAGCCAACGGACATCGGTCTTGATCGACTCAACGTATTCAATGTCCTCCTTGCCGGGATTCGTGTCGTCGAAGCGCAGATTGCAGAGGCCTTTGAACTCGAGGGCAAGGCCGAAATTGAGGCAGATGGACTTGGCGTGACCGATATGGAGGTAGCCGTTGGGCTCCGGCGGAAAGCGCGTGTGAACACGGCCGCCATATTTGTTCGTCTCCAGGTCATCGGTGATGATGTTCTTGATGAAATTGGGGGCAGGGGTGAAATCAACGGTTGCCATGGGATGGATACTCCTTTTTGCTCCGCTAGGGTCCTAGCTTGCAAACTCACTACAATTTGTGAACAAGTTCAGAATCGAACCGCAGAATGTCGAATAACGAATAACGAAGGCCGAAGGGAGAAATAGAAGGGATTAAACATCATCATTCGAAATTCCTTGTTCGACATTCGATATTTGGCTTCCAAATTTGACCAAGGCCAAAAGCGTGTATCAGGCTCATGATACCTCAAAACAGCAGCTATTATAGAGAGCGCGATGGGTATTGCAAGAGGTTTAGCGCCCCTTATAGGCCCCGCAAGGATTTAAGCAAAAGACAGATGCCCATGGTCACGAGACCCTGGACCATCATCCCCACCTGAAAATTCCAGACATCCGCAACAGCGCCGAGAAGAGTAGGCGTGATCCCGGTTCCGAAAATGACGCCGAAGGCAACAGTCGCTCCAACAAAGGCGCTTCGATCGCCGAAGTTTGTCAGTTTTGAAATGGTCACCAGACCTGCGGGAAAAAAGACGGGCATGAAAGTCGCCTGCAAAACAAGCATGGTGACCAGAAGAGGAAAAGAATCGGCCAGGGCAATCCCGGTGATAGAAAAGCCTGAAGCCAGCAACGACAGGAGTAGGACTCTCTTGACGCCGATCCGGTCTATGAGAAAGCCTGCAAGAAAAGTGACGACAAGGCCTCCAATTCTGGAAAGCCCAAAAATCGTGTTGGCCAGATCGATGGAGATGCCTTTCTCGTTGACCAGGAAAAGGGGGATCAGGTTATAGAGTCCGAGCCCGCCTGCTGCGGCAAAACCCCAGAGAGTCGCCATGATCCAGAAGTCCCGACGCCGGAGAACCTGGGAGAAAGAGGACGTCTCTTCCTTTTTGGGCCTGGGGTCAGGGGAGCGGATGAGAAAAACTATGGTCACAGCAAGACAAAGCCCGCTCAGCACAACCACCAACCACGTCCAATGGAGGAAGCGCAGAGCCGCTGCGGCAAGAAGCGGCATGGCCAGGATGCTGAAAGAGGCAGCGGTCTCATGAAAAGCAATGGCCTTCCCCCACTTGTCAGGGTGGATGGTGGAGGTGAGCAAAGGGAGAGCGCAGGGAAGGTACAGGCCTCCTCCGAAGCCAATAAGAAAAGCGACACCACCCAGACCCCAATACGTTCTTGTGAACACGAGAAAGAGGAGGGCTGCGATGAGAACGATGAACCCGAGGGCAATGGACTTTTTGAAGCCCACCCGGGGAGTGATCCAGTTCGAGACGACGAGAGAGCTCGTGTAGCCGACGGCAAGGAAAAGAAAGATGCTGCCAGCCAGGGCATGGCTGATGTGAAGCTCCTTTTCGAAAATCGGAAGCAGAGGCG
>Ga0209253_10002087_pt1 | contig 17631 bp, 15 predicted proteins | sample FrelakmetBRP12BR_FD_187145 | JGI IMG/M metagenome (GOLD analysis project Ga0209253, IMG submission 187145) | Freshwater lake sediment microbial communities from the University of Notre Dame, USA, for methane emissions studies - BRP12 BR (SPAdes)... | ecosystem: Environmental > Aquatic >...
GGACGCGCTCCTTCTCCCCCTCCTTGATCCGGGAGAAGACCCGGACCGTGTCCCCCACGTGGAACTTCGGAAGGTCCTTGCGAAGGTGCGCTGCTTCGACATCCTTGAGAAGCGTCATGGCCATGTCCTCTCCATCCTTGCGTTCACCGGTCGGAAACTGGATCTGCTAATTTATTCCAAACCTTGACGGTCTGTCAACTTCTTCCTGGGCAGTTCCGGCCGCCTGTCGGCCGTGCGCCGCCTCCCTTCCGCCGCCCGCCACGCGGCGACGGCCCCGTGGTCCCCCGACAGCAGGACATCGGGGACCGCCCACCCCCGGAACTCCCGGGGGCGCGTGTAGTGGGGCGCTTCGAGGAACCCCTGGGAAAACGAGTCGTTGTGCGGTGCGTCCGGATCCCCCAGCACCCCGGGGACGAATCGCGCCACCGCGTCGATCAGCACCATCGCGGGCAGTTCCCCGCCGGAGAGGACGTAATCCCCGATGGAGATCTCCTCGTCCGCCAGGTGGTCCGCCACCCGCTGGTCCACCCCCTCGTACCGGCCGCAGATCAGGATCAGGTGCCCTTCCCGGGCCAGCCGCGCGGCCGTTTCCGGGTCGAGAAGGGTTCCCGCGGGGGAAAGGAGGATGACCCGCCCGGGGCCGTGCTCCCCGCGCAGCGCCTCGACGCCGGCGAAGATCGGCTCGGGCTTCATCACCATCCCGCCGCCGCCGCCGAACGGGGGCTCGTCGGTCACCCGGTGCTTCCCCCCCGCGTATTGGCGGAGGTCGTGGGCTTCCACCGTGAGAAGCCCCGCCTCCCGCGCCTTCGCGAGGATGCCGTGGGAGAGCGGCCCCGGAAACATCCCGGGGAAGAGCGTCAGCACGTCGACCCGCACTTTAGGACCTGTCCAGGAATAATCTGTGCGATCTGGCCGCCGATCCATCCCGGCGGGCTTCGTTTCTCGTCGGTCGAATATTCACGATATTCTCCCTCCTCGTGCCTTGCCGGCCGGGCGACTCGACACCCATATCCGCACACATTATTCCTGGACAGGCCCTTACCACCCCTCCGGCGGGGCCGCCACCACGCGCCTCGCCGCCGTGTCCACCGACCGGACGAAGGCCGAAACAAGCGGAAGGAATCCTTCCTCCCCGCCGGGCCGCCGGACGACCAGCCAGTCGTAGGCCGGGCCGGGCATGACCGCGACCACTTCCCCGAGGGGGCTCCCCCCCTCGCCCATCAGCGCGCATCCGACCAGGTCCGCCCAGTAGAACTCGTCCGCGGGGAGCGCGGGCAGCTCCTCCCGCCGGACCGACACCGCCGCGCCGACGAGCCGCTGCGCGGCTTCCGCGGTTTCGATCCCCTTCAACGAGAACACGGCGCATCCGCCTGCGCGGTGCGCCGTGACCACTTCGTACTCCCGGACCGTCTCAGTCTCCGGCCCCCCCGCGATCCTCAGGCTCTTCGCGGCGAGGACGCCCGAGGGGTCCCCGGAGAGTGCCGCCACCTTCACCTTCCCACAAACCCCGTGGAGGCCGGTTATGCGGCCGATATCGATAAAACTCACGCGGCGGCGGTTTTCCCCGCCTGGAACTTCTTCCAGGTCCCCTGCTTCTTGAGCAGGCTTTTCACCGTCTCCGTGGGCTGCGCGCCCTTGCCCAGCCACTTGAGCACCGCCGTCTCGTCGATCACGACCTTCACCGGGTTCTCCCGGGGGGCGTACGTCCCGACGTACGCGATGCACCGCCCGTCCCGGGGCATCCGCGAGTCCGCCACGACCACGCGGTAGTATGCCATTTTTTTCCGCCCCGTCCGCGCCAACCGGATCTTCACCGCCATGAACCGTTCCTCCCGCTTCGTGAATGGAGTACCGTCACTCTACCACAGCCTTTACCGGAAAAAGGGGAGGTTCCTCCCCATTCCGCGCATCCCGCCCTTCGACATCCGCTTGATCATCTCCTCCGCCTGCTGGAAATTCTTCATCAGGCGGTTCACGTCCTGCACCGTGGTGCCGCTCCCCGCCGCGATCCGCTTCCGGCGGCTGCCGTTCAGGATCCGCGCGTTGCGCCGCTCCCGTGCCGTCATCGAGTCGATGATGGCCACCACTTTCTTCAGCTCCGCCTCGTCGGGGGCCATCCCCTTCAACTCCTTCGCCTTACCGCCCAGCCCGGGGATCATCCCGAGCAGCTCCTCCATCGACCCCATCTTCCGAAGCCGCAGCAGCTGGTCCCGGAAATCCTCCAGCGTGAACTCCGCCTTCCGGAGCTTCCGCTCCAGCTCCTTCGCCTGCTTCTCGTCGACCTGCTCCTGCGCCTTCTCGACGAAGGTGAGGATGTCCCCCATCCCCAGGATGCGGGACGCCATCCGGTCGGGGTGGAACGGCTCTAGGGCGTCCAGCTTCTCCCCCACCCCGACGAACTTCACGGGGGCGCCCGTGACCGACAGGATGGAGAGGGCCGCGCCGCCTCGGGCGTCGCCTTCCATCTTCGTCAGGACCACCCCGGTCAGGCGCAGCTTCTCGTGGAACGCCCTGGCCACGTTCACCGCGTCCTGCCCGGTCATCGCGTCGGCCACCAGCAGGATGTCCCCCGGATCCACCGCCGCCTTGATGCGGGAGAGCTCCTCCATCAACGGCGCGTCGATGTGGAGTCGCCCCGCCGTGTCGAGGAGGACCGTGTCGTAGCCGTTGAGGTCCGCGTACCGGATCGCCTCCCGGCAGATCTCCACGGGATCCGCGTCGGGGCGGGAGTCGAAGACCGGGACGTCGAGCTGCCGCCCGAGGACCTTGAGCTGCTCGATCGCAGCGGGGCGGTAGACGTCCGCGGGCACCAGGTACGGGCGGCGGTTCCGCTTCTGGAGGTGGAGCGCCAGCTTGCCGCACGTGGTGGTCTTCCCGGACCCCTGCAGGCCGACGAGCATCACGGGGACGGGGGGCTTGCGGGCGAGGTCCAGGTCGCGCGCCTGCGCCCCCATCATCCGCGTCATCTCGTCGTGTACGATCTTGACGAAGTGCTGGTCCGGGGAGAGGGACGCCAGCACCTCCGCCCCGAGCGCCTTCTCCTTGATCGCGGCGACGAAATCCTTGACGACCTTGTAATTCACGTCGGCTTCCAGGAGGGCGAGGCGGACCTCGTTCAGCGCCCCCTCGACGTTCCCCTCGGAGATGCGCCCGTGGCCGCGCAGCTTCTTGAGCACGCCCTGGAACTTGTCCGACAGGGTTTCGAACACGCGCTATTCCCCTTTCGTCCGGCTGGAACGAACCACTGAATATAGGGGATTCCGCCCGAAACGGAAAGCCCCCGGGGGGATCCCCCCGGGGGCTTTCCGTGATGCGGTCCTCCGCCTTGCCCTAGAACGCGTAGTTCAGGCGGAAGTGCAGGTCGTACGGGTTGTCGGGCTCCGACGCGCCGGTGAGGCCGGACTTGTAGAAGTCGCCCAGCCACGCGTAGGCACCGTAGAGACCGAAGTCGAGTCCCTTCATGATGTTGTAGTTCACGTTGGCGTTGATCTCGGTGCCCATCCCCTTGCCCTTCCTCGAGGTCGAAGCCGTGGTGCCGCCCTGATCCGACACGAGCAGCTTGGTCGCCGCCAGGTAGCCGGCGCCGAACTTCGCCGTGGTCTTGTCGGTCACCTTCTGGGTGTAGCCGCCCGCGATGTGCCAAATCCCGCGGCCGCAGTTCCCCGGGCTCGTGACGCACACCCCGCTATTGGACGTGTAGGAGGACCCAGGGGCGGCGGCGGCGCCGATGAGGGCCGAGTTCGTGTTGATGTCGTCCGCGTTCCCGAACAGGATCGACATGTCGGTCCGGGTGAAAGCAGAGTTCCCGCCGGGGGAGGCGTTCACGTCGTTCAACGTGACGATCGACTTGTACTTGTCCTCCGCGTTGTCCCCGCCGCTGAGGTACAGCCCCTCGAGGAACATCTTGCCGGGGCCGACGTTCATGTCGGCGCGGAGGTCCAGCGCGTAGGCGCTGATGTTCAGGTCGGTCACGTTATCCTGCATGTAGTCGACGGATCCCCACTGGTAGATGAAGAACCCGGTGACGGTCGCCGGGCCGGCGTTGAACGCCACGTCGATCCCCGGGGTCCAGACCCGCTTCGTGTTCGTGTCGGACGCGAGGGTGGTGGCGAACGGCAGGTTCTGGACGCCCGTGGCCGTATTTCCATTCACGTACTTCTGCGAGTCGTCAAACAGGCCGTAGATGTTCAGGCCGAGCTTCACGTCCTTGCTCGGGGCGAACTTCGCCGCGGCGACGTACAGGGTCACGTCGTCCGTCTTCACGTAGTTGTTCTCGTACAGCTTCGCCCAGCCGAGGGTGAAGCCCACCGGCTCGACCTTCCCGTTCAGGAAGAACCCCGCCATGTCGGCTCCGCCGTAGATGAGGCCCGCGTAGGCGTCGCTCTGGTTCTGGAGGCCCGCCGTCAGGTCGAGCGAGGTGTTGGGGATCTTGAACCAGATGTAGATGTTCTTCGTCTCGAGGTTGATCCGGTCGGCGCCGAGGGCGGCGCCGCTGTTCCGCTGCGCCCCGCCGCCGTAGATGTCGTTATCGGCGGTGCCGCTGCCGATCGCCACGGGAGTCCCGCCGGCCGCGTCGCCATAGGCGCCGAAGTCGGTCTCGAGGAACCAGACCGCCTTCACGTTCTCCTCGTCGAAGGAGAACTTCACCCGGAAACGCTGCTCGACGTACGCCGAGGTGGGGGCGTCCTGCTTGAGCACGGGCGCGGTCGCGCCGTTTTTGAAGTTGGACATGTACCCTTTCTCCCGGATGAACCCGGAGACGCCCATCCCTGCCAGCGCCGGGGCGGCCATGGCCGCGACCAGCGCAACAACCAGAACAATCAGAAAGCCTTTCCGCATGTTTCCCTCCTCGAAAAATTTAAACTGCCTTTCTACCCCTCCAAGAAAGCAGCGATGCGCCTGTGGCCGGTGAACCGTCGAATGCCCTCCACCACCCCCTTCCGTCGCGATTGGGTTTCCCGATATATGTCGATTCACGGCGCGGCTCCCTCTGGGCGCGCCGTTTTGGAAACCATGTTTTTTTTGGACCTGAATACCACCCCGGAGCCCACCGTGTCAAGAAAAATCCCCTGACCCCGGCGCGGAATCCCCCGTTCTATTCGATCCGGAACAACTCCAGCCGGCTCGATTTCTCCTTGAAGGCCGACCCGGACTGCTCGATCACCGAGGCGATCGCCATCCCGCCTCTCCGCACCTCCCCCGGCGGGAGCGGTTCCGAACCGGAGTAGAAGAAATCGCTCCATGGAGAGGATGCCCGCACGGCGACCCCCCCGCCCTCCCAGGCGAGGATCACGAGGCGCGTGGCCTCGAAGGTGTGGATCATTCCCTTGAGAATGCCTTTCTTCACTTCGTTGACGAGGATCAGGGGGTTCCCCTTCTTCCCTTGCGCCACCCCCGGGGGGGTCCGGAGCGTCATCACCGGACGCGTCTGCTCCATCCGGCTGATTTCGCCGTATTCGAAGCCGTCCGCTCCCGAGCCGAATTTTTCCTTGGATTTGTATACGGGTTTCCCCTTGGCATCAAGGACCCGGAGCTTCTCCTCCACGTCCACGTACAGCCATTGCCCGTCCTTCCCGAATTCCCCGGGAGAGAGCGTGTACACCCCGCCTGCGGAAATGGGGAGGATCCCGGTGTCGAGCGGGAGCGCCTCTCCTTCCGAAAGGATTTTCCCGTCCCATTTCATGACGTGGATCTTCCCCTGGAAAGGCTCCACGACCCCCCCGCGCTGTCCGGCGAGAACGGTCTTCCCGTTCCACCCCCGCAGGACGGTAAAATGGTACGGCACGGTCCCGGGGATCTCGACGAACCCGTCTCCCTTCCGGAGCATGACGAAGGAGAGGAGCCGGTCCCCCTCCAGGTCGGTGACGACCAGGTCCTTCTTCCCGTCCCCGTCGAGGTCGATCGCGCAGACGTTCAGGAAATGGTGTGAAATGCCCCGGGAAATCCGCGTGTACGGAAGGATCTCGACCCCCTTCACCCGATACACGTAGATGATGTTCCGGCCCCAGGTGATGACATCCCCGTTCCCCTCCGCGTCCACGTCCCCGGCGACCACGCCGTAGAGCTCGTCCGCGACCTTGTCGGACTGGCCGATCTTTTTCATGGAGGACGGGATCCACCACTCCGCGGGGTCCGCAGGAACGATTGCCCGGGACGAAGGGACTGCGGTCTGGGATGACGGGCCGGTTGCCTGCGCCGCGGGTGTGGCCGATGCGATCGGCAGGGCCGCGATCTCGGCGAGTCCCGCAGGCGGGGCAACCGGGGATGCGGGGGGCGCGGGCTGCGGCGAAACGGCCTTGGCCGCACCCTGCACGCCGAACAGTTTCTCCGCGATTTCCCCGGACAGGACGCCCAGTTGGGGGATGATGTCGTCTTCGGTCGGCGCGGCGGCGAAGAACGCCCCGGCGGACGCGCCGGTGGCGAGGTCGGTCACCGTCGTGTCGACGCTGTACCCCTTCCCGAGCTTGGAAACCGTCCCCTGGAGCAGGAGAGGATACTTCGCCTCCCTCGCGGCCTCCTCGGGGCTTTTGGCCTCGGCGGGGAGGAGAAGGACGTCCGCCCCGGCCAGCGCCATGAGGCGGGAGGCCAGGAGACGCGGGAGGACGGCGACCGTCGTCCCGATGTCCTCCTTCGCGGAGGAGACGAAGGGAGCCACGGCGATCCGGCGAGGATACCCTGCGGCGGACGCCCGGGATATCGAGGCGACAACGATGCAAAGGAAAAAGGCCGCGCCGAGAGCGGCACGGCCGCGCGAGTGAACCCGGTTGTTTGGCATCGGGTGGACTCTACCAGAGGTGCAAAGGCACGTCAAACGGAAAGAGCGGACGCGAGTTTCCCCTGGATGCCGCCGAAGCCCCCGTTGGACATGATCAGAACGAGGTCCCCGGGGCCGCAGGAGGAGGCCAGGCGGGCCACGATGGAGTCGACCTCGGGGATCACCTCCGCCGGGCGTCCCAGCGCCCGGACGTCCGAGGCCACCTCCTCCGGCGACAGCCTCTCCCCTTCCGGGATCTTTTCCGCGCCGAATACCCCGGCGAGCACCACCTCGTCCGCCCCCGCGAGCGCCTCCGCGAACTCCTTCTGGAACACCTTCCGGCGGCTCGTGTTCGACCGGGGCTCGAAGACCGCCACGATCCGCCGACCGGGATAACGGGCACGCACCGCCCGGACGGTTTCCCGGACCGCGGTGGGATGGTGGGCGAAGTCGTCCAGGACCAGAACCCCCCGGAACTCCCCGACCACCTCCTGCCTGCGTCGGACCCCGGAAAACCGTTCGAAGGCGGCGGCGATCCGGCCCGGGGGGTACCCCATCCGCATCAGGATGATCGCGGTCCCCGCGGCGTTCGCCGCGTTGTGGAGCCCCGGGAGGGGGAGCCGGAAATCGAGGGCGCCCGCCCCGGAAGCCATCCGGAACCCCGTCATCCCGCCGGACTCGCCGGTTACGGACACCGTCCACGCATCGCCGGGGAATCCGGCCGGGACGCCCCCCCCGTTCGTCGAGTAGAACGCCACCGGGCAGCCCGCCTCCCCCGCCACCTCGACCACCTCCGGGTAATCCGCGCACGCCACCAGGAACCCGTCCCCGGGGATGATTCTCACGAGCCTACGGAACGACTCCTTGACGTGCGCCAGGTCCCGGTAGATGTCCGCGTGGTCGAACTCGATGCTGGTCAGGAGGACGATCTTCGGCCGGTAATGGAGGAACTTGGGGCCCTTGTCGAAGTACGCGGTGTCGTACTCGTCCCCCTCGACGACGAACTGTTTCCCTCCGCCGACCCGGTAGCTCACCGGGAAGTTCCGCGGCACCCCGCCGACGAGGAACGAAGGATCCGCCCCGAGCGCGAACAAGGTCCATGCCGCGAGCGAAGTGGTGGTGGTCTTCCCGTGCGTCCCCGCCACCACGATCGACTCCCGGTCCCCGATGAAATATTCCGCCACAGCCTGGGGCATCGAGAGCGTCGGCAGGCCGCGCCGCGCCGCCTCTGCCGCCTCCGGGTTCTCGCGGGACACGGCGTTCCCGACGACGACCAGCTCCGCATCCGGGGGGATGTTCTCCGCCGCGAACGGGGAGGAGAGACGGATCCCCAGGCCTTCGAGCTGGGTGCTCATCGGCGGGTAGACGTTGGCGTCCGAGCCGGTGACGCGGAATCCCTTCTCCTTGAGCATCCCGGCGAGGGAGGCCATCCCGACCCCGCACGCCGCGATCAGGTGTACGTTCTTCAACCGGCCACCGCCTTCCACACGGCGTCGTGGATCCCGGGCCGAAGCTCCGACAGCTTCCGGTTGTCCGGGCCGTGCACCACCCGGTTCGTCAGGAGGACGACCGTGATTTCCCGATCCAGGTCGATCCAGAGGGAACAGCCGGTGTAGCCCAGATGACCCACGGCGTTCGACGGGGCGAGCCCTCCCGCCTGCGACCTCGGCGTATTCCCCGGGGAGTCCCCTTTTGGGGAGGAGCATACCCCCCCTTCCCCGGCCGTGGGAGTGTCGAACCCGAGGCTCCGGGGGCAGCCGGGGGGCTGCGCGACGCGGGTCGTCAGCGCCGCCGCGGAGGAACGGGACAGGAGGCGCCCCTCCCCCCTGCGGGCGCGAGCCACCTCGCGCGCGAACAGGAACAGGTCGCGGGCGGTGGAGAAGACCCCCGCGTGCCCCGCCACCCCGCCCATGGCCGCCGCGTTCTCGTCGTCCACCTCTCCCACCTTCTCCCGGCCCCGAACCTCCGACCAGCCGGTGGGTACGACCTGTCCCGTCTCGCACTCGCTCAGGGCGGAGGCCGGAAGGTACCCGGTGTCCCGCATCCCGAGGGGAGCCGCGACCTTCTCCCGGAGGAGCCGCTCGAGGGAGCGGAACCCCGAGATCTCGATCGCCCGGCCCAGGAGCATGTACCCGAGGTCGCTGTATTCCCAAGCGGCGCCGGGAGCGTAGGCGAGGGGAAGGGCGAGCACTTCCCCGAGGATGAGATCGTGCCCCTCCGACGTGCCGAACAGGATTCTCCCTTCCGCCTTCTCCGTCTCCCGCACCGCCTCGTAGAGGGGGAGGTACGCGGGGAGCCCGGACGTGTGCGAAAGGAGGTGGGAAAACCGGATCTCCCCCACCCGCGGGTCCGGGGAGGTGAACGGCAGCACGCTCGCCGCCGGGGAATCCGGGTGCAGGTGCCCCTCCTGCGAAAGGACGAAGAAGAGGGCCGCCGTCAGCGGCTTGGTGACGGAAGCGATGTCGAACAGCGACGCGGCCCGGGCGTATCCGGCGGACCGCTCCCACGCAACCTCGTCGCCCTCCCCCACCAGCAGGACGGCCGCGGAGTAGGCGCCGTCCCCTGCGCCGCGGTCGAGGAGCCGGGCGGCCTCGCGGAAGCGCGGTTCTTCCCCCGCCGCGGGAATACTCACGCCGTTTCCACCGGGGAGTCGAGCAGGAAGAGGCGGCCCCTTGCGTCGACCCGCGCCCGCACCCCGAACGGGAGCGCCACGTTCTTCCCCTCGTGGCCAGCGGGGAAATCGGACCACACGGGGACCGAGAGGGCCGCGCCGGCGGCGTGGAAAACGCGCCGAAGGTCCTCCCCGGTCTCGCCGCGGGCGGGGGCCGTTTTCCCCACCACGATCCCCCGGACCTTCGAGAGCCGCCCGGACTGGAGCCACTGCGTCAGCATCCGGTCGATCCGGTACGCGGGTTCCCCCACGTCCTCCAGGAACAGCAGCGCCCCGCGGAAATCGGGCTCGTACGGCGTTCCCAGGAGCGCCGTGATCACGGACAGACACCCGCCGGAGAGCAACCCTTCCGCCGCCCCGCCGCGCACCCGCCGCATCGACTCCCCCCAGGGCTCGCGCGGGGAGACCCTGCCCGCGGCGAGGCGCGCGAAGGCGTCGAACGCACCGGCGTCGTACCGCAGGGCGAGGTCCGCCGCCGCCATCGGGCCGTGGAGGCAGGGGAAGGAAAGACGCGTCGAGACGTAGGAGAGGATCGCCGTCAGGTCGCTGAACCCCACGAGCAGTTTCCGCCGTCGGGCCGCCTTCCGCCAGTCGACCCGCGGGAGCAGGCGCGTCGTCCCATATCCCCCGCGCGCCGCCATCACCGCCCTCGCCTCGGGGAGGGTGAGCGCCCACTCGACCTGCCGAAGCCGATGGTCGTCGTCCCCCGCGAGGTACCCTTCCGCGGCGAGCACCCCTTCCGCGATCTCCGGGACGAACCCCCCCGCGGAGAGCCGGTCGATCCCGCGATCCAGGCGTCCGGCGTCCACGGGTCCCGCGGGGGCGCAGACGGCGATCACGTCCCCCGTTCGTAACGGCAGGGGCTTACGCATCGGTCCTCCCGGCGGGGAAAATGTAGGCGAGGTTCGCGGCGGTGAAGAGCAGCGACGCGACGAGGATCCCCGTCGCCCCGGGATCGCGGTTGGCGTCGAAGACCGCGTACGGCGCCCCCCAGGGGGTGGACCCGAAATTCCGGATGTAGATCCCGTACCCTTCGTGGAAGAGCGGCTCGTTCGTACGGACGACGCCGCGCGCCACGGGGGTCGTGTCGCGGAACAGCGTAACCGCGGCGGAGAATTCTTTCGGGTACCCTTCCGGCGCCATCACGGCGTCGAACCGGTCCAGCCGCAGGACCCACCCCGTCCCCCCCAACGGCGCGAACCCTCCCTGCGGCACCGCCACGCCGGGGATCCGGTCGCCGTACAGGGCGCTGAGGAGGTGGGAGAGGACCACGCCCAGGAAAGCGACGTGCATCACGTGGGGGAGGAGCCGGCGAAGCGTAACCGTCCCGCGGAGGATCTGCACGAGCCGCTCCGCCGTGCAGCACGCCGCGTTGACGGCGAGCAGCCCCGTGGAGAGGAGCAGGCCGTAAAGCCACAGCGTGGGGCCGGGCCGGGTCATCCCCTTCCGCCCGAACCAGCCGGCGAACACCTGCGCGTCCATGTCGGCGAATAGTTCCGGGTACCTCCCCATCGCCACGGAGCCGGCGGCGCCGGCGACGCAGAACAGGAGCCCGAGTCCCGCGCACGTCTTGAGGGACGTGAGCAGGCTCCAGAGGCGGCGGGGGACGCGCGAGTCCATCAGAAGGAGTGGGAGCTGCGCAGCAGCAGGCTGACGCCGAGGAACGTGAGCAGCACGACGAAGTACCCCGCCGCGGTGGCCCCCATCTCCAGGCGTTTCGTCCACCCCGGCCACCCGTCCTGCGCGGGGATGAACTTCAGGTGCGTCAGGGCTGCGAAGTAGATCCACACGATGACGGACCAGATCTCCTTGGGGGTCCAGATCCAGTAAGACCCCCAGGCGTAGTACGCCCAGATCCCGCCGCACACCATCCCGGCGGAAAAGGCGGAAAACCCGTAGAGGGCCGACTTCCCCGCGGCACGGTACGCCGCCTCCCCGCCGCCGCGCAGGTGGACGGCCCCCAGCGCCAACCCGGCGGCGAAGAAGCCGTACCCGAGGAACGACAGGCCGACGTGGGTGGCGAACCACGGCGTGTCGAGCGCCGGGTAGAGGGGGGTGAGCCGCTTGTCGATCAGCGCGGCCCCCGCCTGCGGCAGCAGCACCAGGACCGAAAGGGGCTTCCACGCCGCCGTCGTTTCCTCTTCCCGGCACAGGATCAGCCCCGCGACGGCGCAGCAGAAGGAGAATACGGTGAGCGACTCGAAGAGCCCGGCCATCGGGGCGTGCCCGGAGAGGACCCAGCGGACCGCGAGAAACAGCGCGTGCAGCAGGACCCCCGCCGCCAGGGGGGACCTCCACACCGACGTCGGTGCGACCCCCCCGAGGCGAAATCCGGCTTCCGCGCCGTACGCCGCAAGCGATAGCCAGAACAGGAGCAGGTGAAAGCCTTCCAAGTGAGGAACGAATGCCTCCGTTTCCGGGGAATCGGGGACCATGCTACCACGATCCGTTTATAATGATGCCGCGGCTGGCGCAGGACACTCTATCCCCGTGGCGGGGGACACTCTACCCCTCCCTCCCCGGATAAACCAGGAGTGTCCCCCCGAGCAGAGTGTCCCGCAGAAACGGAGGAAAGGACTCCTTGTACGCATCGCCCTGGGAAGCCGCCCTGTCGGCCCTCGAGTGGTGGAAGATCTCGTCCCGCCTGTCGGGCCACTCCTCCTCGGAGCCGGGCCGCGCGCTTTGCGAATCCCTCGTCCCCGGGGTCGACCTCGATGCGATCCGGGTCTCCCTGGAGGAGAACCGCGACGGCCGGCGCATGCTGCTCCAGGACGGGGCCTTGCCGCTTTCCGGGGTGAAGGAGATCCGCGAGGAGGCGGCGAAGGCGGTCAAGGGCGCCTCCCTCTCCCCGCAGGAGCTGCTGCGGATCGGGCAGACCGCGCGCACCGGGGAGCGGGTCCGGCGGTTTTTCGAGGACCGCCGGGGGAAATACCCGCGCCTGGCCCACCACGCGAAGGAGATTCCGCCGTTGCGCGACCTCGTCGAGGAGATCGAACTCAAGATCGACGCCGACGGGAACGTGCCCGACCGCGCCTCTCCCGCGCTCGGGACCTTGCGGCGCCAGGTCGCCCAGATCCGCTCCCGCCTTCAGGAGACGGCGGACCGGATCCTCTCCTCCCCCCGGTACTCCCGCCACGTCCAGGAGGCGTACGCCACGGTCCGCTCGGGCCGCGTGGTCATCCCCTTCAAGGCCGGCTCCAAGGGGCTCTTTCAGGGGATCGTCCACGACAGCTCGCAGAGCGGCCAGACCGTCTTCTTCGAGCCGGAGGAACTCGTCCACCTCAACAACGAGGTGAAGATGGCGGAGCTCGAGGTGGAGCAGGAGGTGGCCCGGATCCTCGCCGGGCTCTCCGACAGGGTGGCGCGGCAGGAGCGGGAACTGCTGGGGGCCCTCTCCCTCCTCGCGCGGCTCGATTGCATCCAGGCCCGGTGCCTGCTGGCGGACGAGCTCTCCGCGTCGGAGCCCACCGTGACGGCCACGGGGGAGACGAACCTGCTCTCGGCGCGCCATCCGCTCCTGGTCCTTTCCGGCCGCCCCGTTGTCCCCAACGACCTGCGCCTGGGTCGCCCGTACCGGTGCCTGATCCTCACCGGCCCCAACGCGGGGGGGAAAACGGTGGCTCTCAAGACGCTGGGACTGCTCACCCTGATGGCGATGGCGGGACTGTCCATCCCCGCCTCCCCCGATTCGACCGTGTCCGTCTTCCACAACCTGTTCGTCGCGGTGGGGGACGAACAGAGCGTGGAGGGGGACCTCTCCACGTACTCCGCCCACATCCGGCGGCTGAACGAGATCCTCGGGGGCGCGGACAGGGGCTCGCTCGTCCTGCTGGATGAGGTCGTCTCGGGGACCGACCCCCGCGAGGGGGCGGCGATCGCGCGGGCGTTCCTGGAGACGCTCGCGGACCGGGAAGTGCGCGTCGTGGCGACGACGCACTTCGAGGAGTTGAAGGGGATCGCCTTCGCGGACCGGCGGTTCGAGAACGGCTCGATGGCGTTCGACGGGGAGCATCTGCGACCCACGTACCGGCTGTCGCTGGGAGTCCCCGGCCGCTCGATGGGGATGGAGATCGCCCGCGCGCTCGGCTTCCCCGGGGAGGTCCTCGCGAAGGCGTCGACGTATCTGTCCGGCCCGGGCCCGAACCTGACCGAGGTGATCGACCGCCTGGAAACGGAGCGGGAACGGTTGCGCGCCGAGGCGGCGGAACTCGCGGTGCGGCGGAAGGAGGCGGAGGAAGCGAGGCGAAAGCTCGACGCGGAGCGGGAACGGTTGCGGGCCGAGGAGTCCCGGGTGGTCTCCCTTGCGCGCCAGAAGATGCGGGAGGAGATCCGGAAGGCGGAAGGCGAACTGGCCCGCGTGACCGAGGAGATGCGGAAGGACCGGAGGATCGAGACGGTCCGGAAGGCGTCCACGGTGCTCCGGGAGTGGAAGGAGAAGGCGCGCGTCGCCGAAGAGGACCCTGCCGTCCGGACGATGATGAGCCGCACCGCGCCGGCGACCCCCGGCGCCACCCTCTTCCCGGGGCAGAAGGTCTTCGTCGTATCCCTGTCGAAGGAAGCGGAAGTGGTCGCGCCCGCGGGGCCGGGGGACCGCGAGGTCGAGGTGGCGGCAGGGGGGCTGAAGGTGCGCGTCCCGCGTGACCAGGTCCGGATCTTCCCGTCAGCGGGGGGCCCGCGGGAGCGCCGCGCGGATCCGGGGGCCCGGACCGTGGATTCGTCTCCGGGCGCCGTGTACATGCAGACCCCCGAAAACACGCTCGACATGCGGGGGATGTACGTGGACGACGCCATTCCCGAGGTGGACGCCTTCCTCGACCGCCTTTCCCTGGCCCAGGCGCCGCACGCCTTCCTGATCCACGGGCACGGGACGGGGGCGCTGAAAAACGCGGTGCGGCGGCACGTCGCGAAGTCGCCTTACGTGAAGCGCTCCCTCCCCGCCCCCCGCGAGCAGGGCGGCGACGGCGTCACGATCGTCGTCTTCGCCTAACCCCAGAACGGGGACGTTCCTAAAAGTCCTCTAAAAGAGGGACATTCGTATTTCTGCTTTCGACCTTCCCCGGGATCTCTGTCCCTGATTTGGAAGACTTTTAGGAACGTCCCCGTTCTGGGGTGTGGAAGGTGCGCCAGGCGTCCTTCACGAGGTCCGGGTCGGTGAACAGCTCGTGGCCGGTCAGGGCGAGGGCCCGGATCCCCTCCATCATCCCGCGGATGCCCGAAGGCTTCGTCGTGGCCTCCGCGAAAGGCCGGGTGTGGATCTCGAACCGCTCCCCCGGCGCGGTGATCGGGACGTTGGGCTGCAGCGTCGGGACCACCTGGGAGACGTTCCCGATGTCGGAGGATCCGCGGTTCCGGTCCGTCGGCGCGTCGCTCTCCGGAAGCTTCAGCAGCGACAGCGCCCGCCGGTAGGCCCCGGCGAGCGCCGGATTGACCTTCATCGGCGAAAGAGTGTACGGACCCTCCTCGATCTCTAGGCGGCACCGCGCGGCGGTGGCTGCGCCCGCCGCGCACGCCTTCACCCGCGCCACCGCGTCCCCGAGCTCCCCCTCCTCCTCCCCCCGCACGTAGAAGTACGCCTTCGCGCGCTCCGGGATGATGTTAGGCGCCTTGCCCCCCTCCGTGATGATGCCGTGGACGCGGACGGTGTCCGGGAGCTGCTGCCGAAGCGCGGAGATCCCGTGGAATAGGAGCAGGACCGCGTCGAGGGCGTTGATCCCCTGCTCGGGATACGCCGCCGCGTGGGCCGCCCTCCCGTGGTAGGTGAATCGCAGCTTTTGGAGCGCCAGATACCCCTTCGCCACGTGCCGGCGTGAGGACGGGTGGACCATCATCGCCGCGTCGATCCCCCGGAAGACCCCCTTCTCCACCATCCGGGCCTTCCCGTACCCCATCTCCTCCGCGGGGGTCCCCAGCGCGACTACCTTCCCGGATCGGAAGCGCCCCACTCCGGCCTCCGCCAGGGCGGCGGCGGCGAACGCCGACGAGACGCCGACGATGTTGTGCCCGCACGCGTGACCGATTTCCGGCAGGGCGTCCATCTCGCACAGGAACGCGACGGCGGGTCTCCCCTTCCCGAAGGAGAATTCGGCCCGGAAGGCGGTTTCCATCCCGGCCACGCCCCGCTTCACCCGGAAGCCCCGGGAGGCGAGAAACGAGGAGATCGCCTCCGATGTGCGGCTTTCCTTCAGGGGAAGTTCGGCGTACGCGGTGATCTCGCGGAGCAGCCGGGTTGCCTGGGGAGCCAGGCCGTCCGCTGCGGCGAGCACTCTTTTCCTCGACGGGTCCATGTCCGGTGGCGCCTTCCGTGAAACGGGATCCTATCGTATCACACGCGATGTCCGGCCTGCCGGCACCCCGGGACAAGCCGAAAAGTTTCCATTAGATGAAATCGATTGCCCAATCCGTTCCGCTTCCCCTCCTGCCGGAAACCATGCCTGCCGTAATGGCCTGATAAAACGAACGTTTTTCCTCACACGGTTCCGGTACGAACCTTGCGTATTATCATTTTCATGTTGGCCGGCTTGCAGGTAATATTGCGTTCCCAAACCTACGCCCGGGCGGAAATTCACGTCGAGGGTTCGCGGCTCACCCTGAAGACGGGATATCACGTCGACAGCACCGTCGACCTGAACATCATACCCGCCTATATCCCGGACTGCCGGACGTACGTCGTCGAATACCGTATTCGGCACTCCGGGGAGTTCGAGGCGATCCGGGAGGAGGACGGCCGCATCGCCGTGCGAAGCCGGCACGACCCGCGCCACCGGATCCCGGTCTGCTGGCTCCCCAGTTCCTTCGTGGGGAGGTACCTCGACCGCTGCATCCGGATGATCGACCGGAAACCCGTGTTCCTCCGCACGGGAACGGGAGCCCGCCGGGGCGCCTGACCGGAAGGGCTCGCCGGAAGAGCCTTGCCTTTTTCCCACCCATCCTCTATCGTGCACGTTCCGCCCGAAAAACGATTCCGGGTTCGTCCGAAATTCCGCCGGGCCCGTACGGGAGTGCGACACCTCGAACCCATGACCCGCTGGAAATCGTTCTCCGTCACGGCGCGCCGCGAGGCGATCGACGCGATCACCCACTTCCTGCTCTCGCACGGCTCCCTTGGGACGGCGTACGACGAGCAGCTCCTCGGACCCGCGGGGGATCCCGCCGACCCCATTCCCCCGCCGCCGCGGATCACGAAGCTGACCGCGTACTTCCCGTGGGACACAGACCTCTGGGCGCTGAAACGGGCGTTCCTCGATTTTCTCCCCGTCCTTGCGGAGTCGTTCGGGCCGGGCCCGGAGAAGTTCCTCGACGCCACGGAGATCACCGACAGCGGCTGGGCGGAGAAGTGGAAGGAGTATTTCCACGCGCGGAAGGTCGGCCGGCGGGTCGTGATCACCCCTTCGTGGGAAAAGGTCGCGCCGGGCGAGGGAGAGGTGGTGCTGACCGTCGACCCGGGGCAGGCGTTCGGCACGGGGACGCACGAGACGACCCGGATGTGCCTGCGGTTCATCGAGGACGTGTACGATCTCGACCAAGCCCCCCGCTCCGTGCTGGACGTGGGAACGGGCACGGGAATCCTGGGAATCGCCGCGGCGGGGATGGGCGCCTCCCGCGTGCTCGGGATCGACACGGACCCGGTCGCCGTGGAGGTGGCGGGGAAAAACGCCGCGCTCAACGGCGTGGAGGGGATCTTCCGCTCGGAGGGAGTTCCCCTGGCGGACATCCGGGAAGAGTTCGACCTCGTCCTGGGGAACCTCATCGCGGAGATCCTCGTCGACCTCGCCGCCGACCTGGCCGCCCGGTGCGCACCGGGCGGGCACCTGGTCCTCTCCGGGATCCTCGCGGAGAAGGCGGGCGGGGTGGCCGACGAGTTCCGCAGGCACGGCGCCGAGGTCGTGTCGGAGGCCGCGGACGGCCAGTGGGCCGCCCTCCTCCTGCAACGACGACGGTAGCCGGAAGGGGGCCCCGCGATGCCGACCTTCCTCGTCGAACGAGCCAACATTTCCGGCGACACCGCGGTCCTCTCCGGGACCGAGGCGGGTCACATGCTCCGGTCGCTGCGCCTCTCGGTGGGAGACTCCTTCCACGCCTTCGACGAGGCGGGGAACCGGTACCGGATGCGGATCCTCGAGGCCACCTCGCGCTCCCTGCGGGCCGAGGTGCTCGAGACGTTCCCTCCCGAGCCGCCGCCGCCGGTCGCCGTCACCCTGCTGGTCGG
>Ga0209253_10002088_pt1 | contig 17631 bp, 12 predicted proteins | sample FrelakmetBRP12BR_FD_187145 | JGI IMG/M metagenome (GOLD analysis project Ga0209253, IMG submission 187145) | Freshwater lake sediment microbial communities from the University of Notre Dame, USA, for methane emissions studies - BRP12 BR (SPAdes)... | ecosystem: Environmental > Aquatic >...
TGCCGCACGTGGTGAACTTCGACCTGCCCAACGTGCCCGAGGACTACGTGCACCGGATCGGCCGCACCGGCCGCGCCGGCGCCACCGGCGAGGCGATCTCGCTGGTCAGCCGCGAGGAGCAGCCGCTGCTGCGCGACATCGAACGGGTGATCCGCCGCCAGCTGCCGCGCGAAGTGGTGCCCGGTTTCGAGGCCGGGACCCTGCCGAGCGCAAGTTTCGTCGATTCGCCTGCACCTCGGGATGGGCGCCCGGCCCCGTCGCGTGGCCAGCCGAAGCGCGAACACGCCGGCCGCAGCGACTCGCGCAGCGCGCCGCGCGGCAAGCCGCGAGCACCGGCACACGGTGCCGCCGGAAAGACGGCGCCGGCGCGCGATGCCGGCGCGGCCGCACCGAAGCCTCGCTCGGGCAAGCCGCCGGCGCGAACGCGGCCGGACGCTCCGAAATCCGACACAGCGGCCGGCAATGCGCGGTCAGGCCGTCCGTCGCAGCACCGCCGCGATGAGCAACCCGGCACGGTGCGCAGCAATCTGCCGCCGGGCTGGAAGTAAGGCGCTGCGCGCCGCCTAGGCGCGCAGGTCGATGACCTTCAACCGCACGCGGCGCTGCTTGCCGTCGCGCTCGACCGTCAGTTCGGTGGTGTTGTCGACACCGACACGGTCGAGCTCGGCGACGAAGGTCGACAGCGTCTCCACGCGCCGGCCGTTGACGGCGACGATCACGTCGCCAATTTCGACCGTGCGCTGGTCGAAAGGCCGCAGGCCGGCCTGTGCTGCCGGCGTGCCCGCACCGACACGGGCAATCACCACGCCGGAGATGCCGGCGCGCGCCACCAGGTCCGGCCGTACCGGCGTGATGCCGATGCCGGGCAACGGCGCGCGTCCGCGCGCGATCAGCACCGGCACGATGCGGTTGACGAGATCGACCGGGATCGCAAAGCCGACACCCGCGGAGGAGCCGCTCGCCGAGCGGATTGCCGTGTTCACGCCGATCAGCCGGCCGGCCGAGTCGAGCAGCGGCCCGCCGGAGTTGCCTGGGTTGATCGCCGCGTCGGTCTGAATCACGCCAGCGACCTCGCGGAAGTCCGTCGTCGGCAGTTCGCGGTCGAGCGCGCTGACGATGCCCTGCGTCAGCGTGCGCTGCAGCCCGTACGGATTGCCGATCGCATAGACCGCCTGGCCGATGCGCAGGTCGCTCGACGAGCCGAGCGGAATCGGCCGCAGCCCGCGGGGAACCTTGTCCAGTTTCACCACCGCGAGGTCGTACTCCGGCGAGGCGCCGACCACGCGCGCCTCGATCGCATCGGCCGAATCCAGCCGTACGAATACACGCCGCGCCCCCAGCACCACGTGGTAGTTGGTGACCACGTGCCCGGCAGCGTCCCAGACGAAGCCGCTGCCGGCCCCCTGCGCCACCGCCGCGGTGAAGAAGCCGGTCGCGCGAAGCTGCTCGGTGGTGATATAGGCGACCGACGCCGCGGTCTCGTCGAACAGCCGCACCAGCGCCTGCTCGTAGGCAAGCAGCGGACCGCGCGGCGTGACGGCACGCGGCTCGCTGGCGGCAATAGGCAACGCGGCGGCCGCGCCGACGGCGGCGGCAAGCAGCAGCGCCTTCGGCAGCAGGTCATTTCGATGCAGCCAAAATGGCATCGGTCTTCCCCTCTTATCGGCGGTCGAGCCCGCCTTGGCCGCGCAACTCATGCGGCAGCCCGGGCGCTGTCGTGTCGGCAGTGCCCGGGCCGCGTTCGTGGAAAATGGGCGCCCGGCCACCCCAATTCAAGTCGACCCTGCTGGTGCCCACCGAAGTCGCTGTCCGCCACAACCCGCAAGCCTCGCGTTTCGAGACCGAGGTCGAGGGCCGGCTCGCCCGCTGCGACTATCGGATGCACGACGGCGTGATGCATCTGGTCCACACCGAGGTGCCACAGGCAGCGGAGGGGCGCGGCATCGGCGCGGCGCTGGTGCGCGGCGCGCTCGAGCACGCTTCGGCGGAAGGGCTGCGCGTACGGCCCAGATGCTCCTTCGTCAGCGCCTATCTGGCCCGGCATCCCGAGTACCGCCGCCTGCTTGGCTGACAAGGCGGCAGTCGCAACAGCGAACGACCGTTCGCAATGGAACAAACCACAAGGCAAACGTCAAGGGAGCCGGTCGCGACGATTGTCACAGGTCAGCGGTTTTAGATGTTTCCTTCGGATACCCCCATATGTACAAGATCGGAGTGCTAGGCTTCGCCACGAAGGTTGTGGTGCGGTGGGTTGATTGATCGATCGACGCCGAACCCGCAGCACAACGGCAGCTTGTCTCCTCCACCTCCTCCTTGGTGGTTCAGGCCCGGCCTCAACGCCGGGCCTTTTTTTCCCACCATCGCCGCGAGGGCAGCCGCGGCGCTTACAACTGGTAAAACACTCGGCCTCGGGCCGGTGCACGGCCGGCGCGCCCGTCCGTTCTTGGGATACCTGCCCAAGGAGGACAAGATGAAAGCTGCCATCGCCGCCATTGCCCTATCCGCAGTCGCTGTCGCCGCCCCGATCGGCGCCGCCCAAGCACACACCGCCATTGCGGTCGGCATCGAAACGCCCGCGTTCGGCATCCGCTTCGGTGCTCCCTACGCCTTCGTCGCCCCTGTCTATCCGGCGCCGGTCTATGTTCCGGTCCCGGTCTATGCGCCACGGCCGCCGGTGCTCTACGCGCCGCCGCCGGTGGTGCTCCGCCCGCCGGTGGTCTATCCGGTCGTCTACCCGTACGGCCCGCCGGTGGTGAAGCATCGCAAGCACCTCTACCGGGACGCGAACCGCGTTATCGTGCCTGGCGGGCACGCATACGGCCGCTACTAGGCAAGACTCAGGCGGGCTCAAGCCTCTCCCAACTGCGCCGATGACGCAAACGTCGCCCGCTCCGATGCCGATCGCTGCGCGCCTGCAGCTGCTCGTGCTGCGTCTCATTGGCGTCGTCTTCGCGGCCGTCTTGGGCGCCGGCGCCGCGCTGGCGCAGTCGACGGAAGACCCTGAGGCGGTCGACCCGCCGGGTCGCGTCGGCAGCGTGACCCTGCTGGCCGGCCCGGTGACCATGGTCGATCTCGCCACCGGCAGCCGCGAGGACGCGCTGCTGAACTGGCCGGTGACCGGCGGCTGGCGCATCGAGACCGGCCGCGCCGGGCGCGCCGAAGTGCGCATCGGCTCCACCGCGCTGCGGCTCGACGACGACACGACGGTCGACTTCGCGCGCCTCGACGATCAGTTGATCCAGGTTGCCGTGCTGCGCGGCAGCGTTTCGCTGCGCCTGCGCAACCGCGAGATCCTCAATGAGATCGAGCTGCTGACTCAGCGCGAACGAATGGTTTTCGAGGACGTCGGCCGCTATCGCATCGATGTCGACCGGCCCGCCGGCCTGACCGCGGTCACCGCGTTTGCCGGCCGCGTGCGCATCGGCATCAACCGCAGCACCTTCGTGGTCGGCAGCGGCCAGCGCGGCGAACTCGCCGCCTCGCCGCTGGTGAGCTTCGAGATCACCGGCGCGGTCGCCGATCGCTTCGACGAATGGGCCGCCGCGCGCGATGCGCGCGAGGATGCGGTCCGCAGCGCCGCCTACGTGTCGCGCGAGACCACCGGTGTCGAGACGCTCGACGAGTACGGCGACTGGCGCACGGTCGAGGAATACGGCCCGGTCTGGTTCCCGCGCGGCGTGCCCGCGACCTGGGCACCGTATCGCTACGGCCGCTGGGTCTGGGTCAGCCCCTGGGGCTGGACCTGGGTCGACGAGGCGCCGTGGGGGTTCGCGCCGCTGCACTACGGGCGCTGGGCGGTGGTCGGCGGCTACTGGGGCTGGATTCCCGGCGTCGTGGTGCCGCGGCCGATCTACGCGCCTGCCTTGGTGGCCTGGTTCGGCACGCCCGGCTTCGGCTTGACCGCTGGCGCGCCGATCGGCTGGTTCCCGCTCGGGCCGCGCGAGTTCTACGTGCCCGCCTATCGCCACACGCCGCGTTACCTGCGCGTCGTCAACGTGCAGCACGTGCCCAACGTCGCCCAGGTCACCATCGTGCAGACGCCGAACTACGTGCACCGACACCCGGATCGCTCGACCTGGGTGCCGGACGATCGCTTCGGCCGGCCGGAACCGGTGCACCGCGGCCAGCGGCCGCCGCCGTCCGAGTGGCGCCAGTACATCGGGCGGCCGCAACCGCCGGTGAACGTGCCGAACACCAAGCGGCGGCAGGCGACCGACGGTGTCGCTCGCCCCGCGCCAGTGACTGCACCGGTGACAGCGCCGTCCGCGCCGGTCGACACGCGGCCCGCCGTTCGTCCGCCGTCGCCCGTGCCGCGCGCGGTCGAAGCGCCACGGCCGGCCGCCGTGCCACGTGCCATCGAAGCGCCGCGCCCGATCGAAACGCCGCGCGCCGTCGATGCCCCGCGTGCCCTGCCTGCCGCTCCCCCGCCGGCAGTGCGGCCGGCACCTTCGCTTGGGGCAGGCGAACCGCCGGCCGTCGGACGAGACGATCGACGCACGGCGCCACGAGCGCCGGCGCCGTCGGCGCAGCAGCCGTCGGCTCCCTACACGCCGCCTGCCGTGCGATCGCAGCCACGCGAAATCGTGCCTGCGCCGCTGCCGCCGACGCAGCCATCGACGGCGCCATCTGCGCGACCGATCGAACGGACACGGCCGCGCGATGGGGCGCCTGTGCCGGCGCCGTCGATGCAGCCGCAACCACCGGCGGCCCCATCCTCACCGCCACGGCAGCGTGACGTGACCCCACCGCCAACTGCGCCACGTTCAATCGACACGCCCGCGCCGCGCGGCCGCAGCGAGGGCGCCGCGCCTCGCGATGGCCAGCGGCAAGCGCCGCGCGGTCCCTCGGCGCCGGCGATGACAGCGCCGCCACCGGCGGCCGCTCCGCCACCGGCGGCACCACCGGCGGCGGCACCGTCGAGCAGTCGCGATTCAGGCCGCCAGCCCCCACCCGCGCGACCCATTGCGCCGACGCGACCGGACAGCGGCGAGCAGCGCGGCAGCGATCGCTCCGGCGGCGGGACTCGCGAAGCCGTTCGCTGAACGCCGGCCGGCGGCTGCGAGCCGCCGACGCCACGCTGCGAGGCGCAGCGAAATGTGCTAACAAACGACCTCGGCAGACAAGCGCTCGCGGGAACTCGGGCGTGACGTGGAGGTTCCTTGATGCGCCAGTTTTCTTTCCTTTGCCTGCTACCCGTGGGCGGACTCGTTGCCGCCGTGCTCGCCGGCTGCGCCGCCCAGAGCACGACACCGGCGATCAAGGTCGTCGCACCGCAGGAGCGGCCAGCATCGGCATCCGCCAGCCAGGTTACCGTCGACAGCGCCAAGACGCCGGCGCAGATCGAAGTGGTCTCGGCGCAGTTCGGCGTGTTCGGCGCCGACGAGGACGGCCGCCGCATCCTGCTCGAGACCGACCGCTTCCCGGCCGTGGTGTCGGCCCCCTTCGGTTGGTACATCGTCTTCAAGGCCGACAAGCCGACGGTGGTCTGGCGCGAGGAGTTCGAACTGCCGGTCGAGCCGCGGACCTGGGGTCCCGGCGAGGCGATGGGCATCTACGTCATCTCGCCCGACCGCAAGACCGCAGTCACGGAGCGGATCATTCCGACCCGGCTCGGCTTCGTCGCCAACGAGTGGCGCTACGCGCCCGGCGACCCGATCGGCGCCCACGCGATGCGCGTCTACCTCGACGGCCAGCTGATCCGCGAATTCAAGTTCGACATCGAGGAAGGCCCGGCGCAGCTCAAGCGCGCGCCCCGCACGCCTGACCGCGGTTCGTCGACCTGAGCGCCCGCCGGCCGCAATGCACTTTCCGCCGCGTTGCACGCGACGGCTCGCTGCGGTGGCGCTCACGGCCCTCGCCACTTCATCGCTCTGCGCCATGGACATCGATTCCTTCTGGGAATACTCCGATCCCGCGGCAAGCGAGGCGCGCTTCCGCAGCGCGCTCGATCAGGCCAAGGGCGACGACCGGCTCGAACTGCTGACGCAGATCGCCCGCACGCACAGCCTGCGCCGCGATTTCACGCAGGCGCACCGGCTGCTCGACGAGGTCGAGCCGCAGCTGGCCACGGCCGGCGCGGCGCCGCGCGTGCGCTATCTGCTCGAGCGCGGCCGCTCGTTCAACTCGGCGGGCGACAAGGAGCGCGCGAAGCCGCTGTTCATCGAGGCGTGGCAGATCGCCAGCGCCAATGGCCTCGACGGGCTGGCCGTCGACGCGGCGCACATGGTGCCGATCGTCGTCGGCGGCGCGGAAGGCGCCGAGTGGACGCGACGCGGCGTCGAGCTGGCGCGCCGCTCCACGGACGCCAAGGCGCGTGCGCTGCTGCCCGCGCTGCTGAACAATCACGCCTGGAACCTGCACGACGAAGGCCGCCACGCGGAGGCGCTGCCGGTGTTCCGCGAGGCCGAAACGGCGTGGCTCGCCACCGGCAAGCAGCCGCAGGGGCGCATCGCGCGCTGGTCGGTGGCGCGCTGCCTGCGCTCGCTCGGCCTCTATGACGAGGCGCTGGCGATCCAGCGCGTACTGGAGCAGGAGTGGGCGGCTGCCGGCCAGACCGACGGCTACGTGCTCGAGGAACTGGCCGAACTGCTCGACGCGACCGGCAAGCCCGAGGAAGCGAAACCGTACTACCGGCGCGCGGCCGACGAACTGGGCAGCGATGCCTGGCTGGTGAAGAACGAACCCCGCAGGCTCGCCCGCCTGCGCGAGCGCGGCGGCGGTTGATGCTCAGGCGTCGCGCGACGGAATCCGGTACATCCAGATCGCCAGCAGCACGCCGAAGGCCGCCAGCAGTCCCTGCAGCCAGGGCGGCTTGACGAAGAAGACGATCGACACCGCCAGCGTCGCCGACATCAGTGCGATCGCCGTCAGCTTGGTCCGGCGCGGCATCGAGCGGTGTTTCTCCCATTCGAGGATCAGCGGGCCGAAGGTGCGATTGGCGAGCAGCCAGTCGTGAAAGCGGCGCGACGAGCGCGCGAAGCACGCCGCCGCCAGCAGCATCAGCGGCGTGGTCGGCAGCAGGGGCAGGAAGATGCCAATCACGCCGAGCGCGACGCAGACCACACCGGCGGCAATCAGCAGCCCGCGGACCAGCGGCGAGCCGTGCTCGCGCACACCGCCGTTCGTCTCCTCCGCCTGTCCGACGGCCGCTGCCGCCCTGCGCTCCTCTTCCATGCCCGGAAAGTTAACGCAAGCGCGTGAGGCCCGCTGTCGGAGCGCGGCCGACCATCATTAGACTGGCCGGCAGAGGAGACAACGGCGAGACAGAGCGGGCACAACTGACCTTGCCGCTCGCCGCTTGGGGAGGGGATGGGCACGCCTTCGACGCGCCGGCTTGCCGCCGTGATGATCGCCGACGTCGCCGGCTACAGCCGGCTGATGGAGCGTGACGAGGCCGGCACGCACGCGCGCCTGCTCGAGGTCCGCGCCGAGGTCACCGACCCCGCCGTGCGCCGCCATGGCGGCCGCATCGTGCGCACGGTCGGCGACGGCCTCCTGGTCGAGTTCCCGAGCGCGCTGTCGGCGCTGCAGGCGGCGATCGAGATCCAGCGCACCATGGCCGAGCGCAACCGCGGGCTGCCCAGGGGCCGGCGCATCGATCACCGCATCGGCATCAACCTCGGCGACATCCTCGTCGACGAGCACGACATCGCAGGCAACGGCGTCAACGTCGCGGCGCGTCTCGAGTCGATTGCGCCGCCGGGCGGCATCGCCATCTCCGGCACGGTGCGCAGGCAGGTCGGCGACGACCTCGGCGTCGGCTTCGTCGACGCCGGCCAGCAACAGGTCAAGAACATCTCGCGGCCGATCCGCGTCTTCCGCGTCGAACTGGACGGTCCGCCATCGCTGTGGAGCCGCCTGCGCTGCCGCCGCTGGCCTCGCTGGGCATTGGCCGCAGCGGCCTCGTTGGCGCTCGTCCCCGGCATCTGGCTCGGCTACCCGCAGCAGCAGACGGATACTTCGCTGCCATCGCTGGTCGTGCTGCCGTTCGGTCATCCGGCCCAGGCGCCGGATGCCGAGGCGCTCGCCGACTCGATGACCCGGCAACTGACCGGCGCGGTGTCTCAGCTGACCGGGCTCGCCGTCACCGCGCCCGCCGTCGCGGCGCAGCTCGGCAGCCGACGCGGCGAGATGCAAAGGATCGGCCGCGAACTGAAGGTGCGCTACGCGCTCGACGGCCGCATCGAGCGCGTCGGCAGCCAGGTCGTCGCCATCGTCCACCTGGTCGACACCGGCAGCGGCAGTTCGCTTTGGAGCGGCCAGCTGCGGGCGCCGGCCGTTGCCACCGATACCGCGCCGCTGGCGCTGGTCGGGCAGTTGGCCGAATCGCTGCGCGCCGCCGTGCGTGCGGCGGAACTCAAGCGGGTCGCGGCGGAGAAGGAGGAGGCGAGCGCCTATGCGCTGGCGCTCGCCGCCACCGATGAACTGCAGAAGACCACCGACCCGAAGCTGCTGGCCGCGATTCGTACGCGCTTCGAGTACGCGCTTGCGCTGGACGCCGATCACGTTCCGGCGCTGACCGGCTACGCGCACTCGCTCGTCTACGAAGCCGACCGGACCGAGGCGGGACCGATGCGCGACGCGCTGCTGCGCCGGGCCGACCAGGTGTCGCTGCGCGCCGTCACGCGGCGACCCGACGATGCCGAGGCGTGGGGCGCAAGGGCCAACGTGCTGTTCTTCCGCGGCCAGCTCGACGCCGCCGCCGAGGCCGTGCAGCGCGGCCTGCTGCTGAACCCGTACCTGGTGCCGCTGCAGTCGTTCAGCGGCCAGATCCGGCTGGCGCAGGGTCGCGGCGAGCAGGCGCTGGCCGCCTTCGACCGCAGCATCGAACTGAACCCGGTCAGCGCCGGTCACGGTGTGCTGATGCACTTCCGTTGCCGCACGCTGCTGCTGCTCGCCCGCTATGCGGAGGCGATCGAGTCGTGCGAGCGCGGCATGGCGTTCGGCCCCGAGTGGCCCGACTACATGGTGCTGACCGCCGCCTACGCGCTGCAGGGCGACCCGCAACTCGCGCGGCACGCGCGGGCGGAGCTGATGCGGTTGCAGCCGTCGTTCTCGATCCGCTGGCACGAGGCGCTCGCCGGCCGCAGCGCCGGCGGAGCACGTACGCAGTTCGACGAGCTGCTGCACGCCGGGCTGCGCAAGGCGGGCGTGCCTGAGTGACAGTGCGCTAGCGGCGCAGCGCGTCCCAGACCTTCTGCAATCGCTTGACCGACACCGGCATCGGCGTGCGCAGTTCCTGCGCGAACAGCGACACGCGCAGTTCCTCCAGCAGCCAGCGGAACTCGTCCAGCCGCGCATCGGACTGCCCCTTGCGCGAGGCGAGTTCGCGCAGGTAAGGCGTCTGCAGCAGCGCGATCTCGGCCACGCGCTGCGCGTCGCGTGTCGGGTCGCCCTTGATCTTCTCCAGCCGCAGCGCAATCGCCTTCAGATAGCGGGGATAGTGCGCCAGCTGCGTCGGCGCGGTGGCGGCGATGAAGCCGCGCGGGAACAGGCGCGCCAGCTGCTGCTCGATGTCGGCGCAGGCGGCACTGAAGCTGCGCGCCGCGCCGAGCTTCTTCGGCAGGCTGGCCGCCTCCTGCGCGATCGTCGTCACCAGCCGGGCGACTTCCTGCGCGATCAGCGCCAGCTTGCCGCGTGCCTCGTCGCGGCGGACGAGGAAGGAGGCGCGGTCGTTCGGCCACGGCTCGGCGAGCGCCGTGCGGTCGAGCGCGGCGTCGACCACTTCGCCGCGCAGCGCCTCGAAGCTCGGCACGGCGGCGGCGAGCGCCGGCACCGTGCCGGCCTGCATCGCGGTCGTCTGCAATCCGGCCAGCGACTTGTCGATGAACTTCACCTGCTCCTTCAACTGCAGGCGGAACAGCCGGCGCAGTCCGTCGCGGTGCTGCTTGTGAGCCTGCTGCGGGTCGTCGAAGACCTCGAGCGCGCAGTGGTCGACGTGGTCGACCAGCGCCGGGAAGCCGACCATGGTCTGCCCGCCACGGCGGATTTCGAGCAGCTCCGGCAGTTCGCCGAAGTCCCAGTCGGTGATGTTCTCCTGCAGTTCCGGCGCCACCTTGACGTCGCGCTCGGCCACCGCCTGGAAGCTCTTCTGCGCCTGGCCGCCGAGTTCGGCGCGCAGCTGCGGCAGGCTGCGACCCATTGCCAGCTGCCGGCCGTGCTCGTCGACGACCTTGAAGTTCATCGACAGGTGCGCCGGCAGCGTCTCGCGCTTGAAGTCCTCCGGCCTGCAGACGATCGACCTTTGCTCTCGCAGGTCGTCGATCAGCGCATCGGTCAGCATCCGCCCTTCCTGGACTGCGCCGCCGCAGCGCTCGACGAAGCCGGTGGCATATTCCGGCAACGGCACGCAGTGCCGGCGCAGCTTCTGCGGTAGGGACTTGAGCAGCAGGTGCGCCTTCTCCTTCAGCATGCCGGGTACCAGCCAGTCGCAGCGCTCCTCGTCGACCTGGTTCAGCGCATACAGGGGCACCGCGAGCGTGGCGCCGTCGCGCGGGCTGCCGGGCTCGAAGTGATAAGTCAGCGCCATGGCCACGCCGCGCATCTCGAGCGTCTTCGGGAACAGCTCGGTGGTCACGCCGGCCGCCTCGTGCCGCATCAACTCGTCGCGCGACAGGAACAGCAGCTTCGGGTTGTCTTTCTCCGCCGGCGCCCGCCAGTTGTCGAACTGCGCCGCGGTGCACACGTCGAGCGGAATGAGCCGGTCGTAGAAGGCGAAGATCAGTTCCTCGTCGACCAGCACGTCGAGCCTTCGCGTCTTGTGTTCGAGTTCGCGGATCTCCCGCACCAGCCGCTGGTTGTGGGCGAAGAACGGCGCTCGCGTATCGAAGTCGCCTTCCACCAGAGCGGCGCGGATGAAGATCTCGCGTGCCGCCTTCGGATCGGTCGGCCCGAAGTGCACGCGGCGCTGCTGGTACACGGTGAGGCCATAGAGCGTGGCCCGCTCGGAGGCGACCACCTGCCCGGCCTTCTTCTCCCAGTGCGGATCGCTGCAGGACTTCTTCAGCAGGTGCCCGCCGACCTTCTCGATCCATGTCGGCTCGATGCCAGCCACGGTGCGGGCGAACAGGCGCGAAGTCTCCACGAGTTCCGCCGCCATCAGCCAGCGGCCAGCCTTCTTCACCAGCGGCGAGCCGGGCCAGATGAAGAACTTGATGCCGCGTGCGCCGGAGTAAGGCGGCTCGCGGAAATCCGCGTCGAGCACCCGCGTGCCGACGTTGCCGAGCAGCCCCGTCAGCAGCGCCAGGTGCACTGCCTCGAAGGCCGGCGCTTGTGCCAGATCGAGCGGCCTGTTCGGCTTCCAGCCGAGTTCGGCCACCAGCGTCACGAGCTGCGTATGCACGTCGCGCCACTCGCGCACGCGCCGCGCCGACAGGAAGTTGCCGTGCAGCTCGTCGGTGAGCTTGCGGTTGGACTTCTTGTGCTCGATCCGCTCGTGCACGAAGTTCCACAGCTTGAGAAATGTCAGGAAGTCCGAGCGCTCGTCGGCGAACTTTCGGTGCGCGGCGTCGGCCGCCTCCTGCGCCGACACCGGCCGCTCGCGCGGATCCTGCACCGACAGCGCGGCTCCGATGACCAGCACCTCGTGCAGGCAGTGCTGCTGCCTCGCCGCCAGCAGCATGCGGCCGACGCGCGGATCCAACGGCAATCGAGCCAGCTCGCGGCCCACCGGGGTCAGCTCGTTCAGGTCGTCGACCGCGGCGAGTTCGGCCAGCAGCTGGTAGCCGTCTGCGATCGCCCGCGCCGGCGGTGCTTCGACGAACGGGAACTCGGCTACCTCGCCGAGATGCAGCGATCGCATGCGCAGGATCACCGCTGCCAGCGAGGAGCGCAGGATCTCCGGATCGGTGAACTTCGGCCGCTGGACGAATTCGGACTCGTCGTACAGGCGGATGCAGATGCCTTCGGCGACGCGGCCGCAGCGGCCGGCGCGCTGGTTGGCTGCCGCCTGCGAGATCGGCTCGATGCGCAGCTGCTCGACCTTGTTGCGGTACGAGTAGCGCTTCACCCGCGCCAGCCCCGTGTCGACCACGTAGCGGATGCCTGGCACCGTCAGCGAGGTCTCGGCGACGTTGGTCGCCAGCACGATGCGCCGGCCCGAGGTGCCCGGCCTGAACACGCGCTCCTGCTCCTCCACCGACAGCCGCGCGTACAGCGGCAGGATTTCGGTCGCCGGGGGGTGGCGCTTGCGAAGCGCTTCCGCCGCCTCGCGGATCTCCCGCTCGCCCGGCAGGAACACCAGTACGTCGCCGCGGCCAGCGCGCGCGCACTCGTCGACTGCATCGACGATGCCGTCCATCAGCGTGCGGTCGTCGGCGTCGTCGTCGTCCTGCACGGGTCGGTAGCGGATCTCGACCGGATACAGCCGCCCGGAGACGTTGACCACCGGCGCCGGCACGCCGTCGGTGCCGAAGTGCGCGGCGAAGCGCTCGGCGTCGATCGTCGCCGAGGTGATGACGAGCTTCAGGTCCGGCCGCGCACTCCTTTCACCGTGCAGCAGCTGCTTCAGGTAGCCGAGCAGGAAATCGATGTTCAGGCTGCGCTCGTGCGCCTCGTCGATGATGATCGTGTCGTAGGCGGATAGCTGCGGGTCACCCTGCGTCTCCGCCAGCAGGATGCCGTCGGTCATCAGCTTGATCGACGCGCCCGGCTGGGTCTTGTCGGTGAAGCGCACCTTGTAGCCGACCACCTCACCGGGGTCCGTGTCGAGTTCCTGCGCGATGCGCCGCGCGATCGTCGAGGCGGCGATGCGCCGCGGCTGCGTATGGCCGATCAGCCCCTGCTGCCCGCGGCCGATCGTGAGGCAGATCTTCGGCAACTGCGTCGTCTTGCCCGAGCCGGTCTCGCCGCAGACGATGACCACCTGGTGCTCGGCGATCGCGCGCGCGATCTCGTCGCGCCGGGCGCTGACCGGCAGCTCCTCGGGGAAGGTGATCGGCGGGATCGCGTTGCGCGACGGCGCGCGGCGAACGGGAGGGGACATCCTGGATATGGTGGCAGCGCGGGACGCTGCCTCGGCGCGGGCAGAGGTGGGCGGCGATTATAGGAAGCGGTTCGCGTGTCGACGGATGGCGCCGATTCCGCTACGGTGCGGGCGCTTGGAGCAGCCAACGATGAAACCGATCCTCCTCGTCACCGGCGGCAGCCGCGGCATCGGCGCCGCGACCGCACGCCTGGCCGCCGCACGCGGCTATGCCGTCTGCCTCAGTTATCGCAGCAACGCCGCCGCCGCCGACGCCGTGGTCGCCGACATCGAACGCGCCGGCGGCGAGGCGATCGCGGTGGCCGCCGACGTCGCCAGCGAAGCCGACGTGCTGCGGCTGTTCGAGACGGTCGATACGCGGCTCGGCCGGCTCAGTGCGCTGGTGAACAACGCCGGCATCCTCGAGCAGCAGACGACCGTGCTCAAGATGGATGCCGGCCGGCTGCAGCGGGTGCTGGCGACCAACGTCATCGGCGCATTCCTGTGCGCGCGCGAGGCGGTGCGGCGCATGTCGACCCGGCATGGCGGCAAGGGAGGGGCGATCGTCAACGTCTCGTCGATGGCGTCCAGGCTCGGCTCGCCCGGCGAGTACGTCGACTATGCGGCCTCGAAGGGCGCCATCGATTCGATGACCATCGGCCTGGCCCGCGAAGTGGCTGCGGAAGACATCCGCGTCAATGCGGTGCGGCCCGGCGTGATCTACACCGACATCCACGCCAACGGCGGCGAGCCGGGCCGTGTCGACCGAGTCAAGAGTGCCGTGCCGATGCAGCGCGGCGGCACTGCGGAGGAAGTGGCGCGGGCCATCCTGTGGCTGCTCTCAGACGAGGCCTCCTATTCCACCGGCGCGTTCATCGACGTCTCCGGCGGACGTTGACACGCTCACGCCTCGCGATCGAGTGGGCCTCCCTATAATCCAGCGCTCTCCTCGCCGCCTGCCGCCGTCCAGTTGAACGACACCAAGCACCCTGCCACCGCCGTCGACTCGCGGGCGCAATTCGTCGCCTGGCTGCGCGACGTGGCGCCGTACGTGCACGCGCACCGCGGCCGCACCTTCGTCGTCGGCTTCGGCGGCGAGCTGATCGAGGCCGGCCGCCTGAACGCGCTGGTGCAGGACCTGTCGCTGCTTCACGCCATGGGCATCCGCCTGGTGCTGGTGCACGGCTCGCGGCCGCAGGTGCAGGCGCAGATGTCGCTGAAGGGCCTGCAGCCGCGCTTCCACAACGGCGTGCGCATCACCGATGCCGCGGCGCTCGAGTGCGCAAAGGAAGCCGCCGGCGAGATCCGCCTCGACATCGAGGCGGCGTTTTCTCAAGGCCTGCCGAACACGCCGATGGCCAATTCGCGCATCCGCGTGATCAGCGGCAACTTCGTCACTGCGCGGCCGATGGGCATCCACGACGGCGTCGATTTCCAGCACACCGGCGTGGTGCGCAAGGTCGACGTCGAGGCACTGAAGTTCACGCTGGCCAGCAATGCGCTGGTGCTGCTTTCACCGCTGGGGTTCTCGCCGACCGGCGAGGCGTTCAACCTCACGGTGGAGGACGTCTCCGCCAGCGTGGCGATGGCGCTGAAGGCGGACAAGCTGATCTTCGTCAGCGACACCGACGGCGTGCGCAACCGTGCCGGCGAACTGATTGCCGAACTGTCGGTGGCCGACGCCGAGCAGATCATCGCCTCCGGCGAGGTCGCCGAGGAAGCGGCCGCAGAGTTACAGGACCTGCTGCGCGCCTGCCGCGGCGGCGTGACCCGCTGCCACCTGATTTCGCACGCGCTCGACGGCGGAGTTCTCATTGAACTGTTCACCCACGAGGGCGTCGGCACCATGGTGTCGGCGGAGCACCTCGAGGCGCTGCGCGAGGCGACCGCTGACGACGTCGGCGGCCTGCTGAAGCTGATCGAGCCGCTGGAAGCCGACGGCACGCTGGTCAAGCGGCCGCGCGAGCTGATCGAGCGCGAGATCGATCAGTTCACCGTGCTCGAGCACGACGGCTTCATCTTCGGCTGTGCTGCGCTGTATCCCTTCCCGTCCACCGGCATGGCCGAACTGGCCTGCCTAACCGTGCACCCGGAGTACCGCGAGTACGGCGACGGCGAACGGCTGCTCAAGCGGATCGAGAGCCGCGCCCGCGCGGCGGGGCTGACGCAGCTTTTCGTGCTCACCACCCGCACGGCGCACTGGTTCCTGAAGCGCGGCTTCGCGATGGCCGACATCGAGCGCCTGCCGGTCGAACGCCAGCAGCTGTACAACTGGCAGCGCAGGTCGCAGATCCTTGTGAAGTCTTTGTAGAGGTACGTTTCCGATGGCACGCATGGTCCACTGCATCAAGCTCGGCCGCGAGGCCGAGGGTCTCGACTTCCCGCCGGTTCCCGGCGAACTCGGCAAGAAGCTGTGGGAGAACGTCAGCAAGGAGGCCTGGGCCGCCTGGCAGAAGCACCAGACGATGCTGGTCAACGAAAACCGCCTGAACCTCGCCGATGCGCGCGCCCGCAAGTACCTGATGACGCAGATGGAGAACTACTTCTTCGGCGACGGCGCCGACCAGCCCACGGGCTACGTGCCACCCAGGGCCTAGGTCGCCAACCCCGCCGCGCTCTCGCGGCAGCCCGCTGGTTGCGGGCAACCGAACGCTTTTGCAGACAAACATGACGACGACGATGAAATTCGGCATCGGCCAGGCCATCACGCGCCGCGAGGACGACCGACTGCTGACCGGCCAGGGGCGGTTCGTCGACGACCTCGGTGAGCCCGGCGACTTGCACATGTTCTTCGTGCGCTCGCCGCATGCGCAGGCACGCATCGCGACGATCGATGCGGCCGAGGCGCTGGCCGCGCCCGGCGTGGTGGCGGCGCTGACCGGCGCCAATCTGGTTGGCGAGAAGGTCGGCAGCTTCCCGCTCAACCCGGCGCTGAAGAACGCCGCGGGCGGCAAGATGAGCACGCCGGCGCTGTTTCCGCTGGCCACCGACACGGCGCGCTTCGTCGGCCAGCCGGTGGCGGCGGTGGTCGCCGAGTCGCGCGCGGCAGCGGAAGCGGCGGCCGGACTGATCTTCGTCGACTACGAGCCGCTGCCGGCGGTTGCATCGATCGATGCGGCGCTGGCCGACGGCGCGCCGCAGCTGTGGCCGGAGGCGCCCGGCAATGTCGCCGCCGTGTCGAAGTTCGGCGATGCCGCCGCCTGCGACGCCGCGTTCGCGCAGGCGCAGCACGTGACCAGGATCTCGTTGATGAACCAGCGGCTGGCGCCGGTGACGATCGAGCCGCGCGGCGCACGCGCCAGCTTCGATGCTTCGAGCGGACGACTGACGCTGCAGGCGAGTTCGCAGAACCCGTCGGGCATGCAGCAGTCGCTTGCCAAGCTGCTCGGCATGCCCGCCGAACGGGTTCGAGTCACGGTCGGCGATGTCGGCGGCGGTTTCGGCATGAAGACGCTGCTGCATGCGGAAGACGTGGTCTGCGCCCACGCGGCGCGGAAGCTCGGCCGCGCGGTGCGCTGGCGTGCCACGCGCATCGAGGAATTCCAGGCGGCCAGCCACGGCCGCGATCAGGCCTCCGAGGCCGAACTCGCGCTCGATGCGAGCGGGCGCATCCTCGGCCTGCGGGTGCGTATCGCCGGCAACATCGGCGCCTACGGCCACGCGCCGGCAGCGATCATCAACCTGATGGTCGGGCCGAAAGTGATCACCGGCGTGTATCACGTGCCGGCGCTGGACCTGCGGTCGAAGGCGGTGATCACCAACACCAACATCGTCGGCGCCTATCGCGGCGCCGGCCGGCCGGAGTCGATCTTCCTGATCGAGCGGCTGATGGACCGCGCCGCCGCCGAGATGAAGATCGACCCGGCCGAGCTGCGAAGGCGCAACCTGATCCAACCGTCGGCGATGCCGTACCGCACGCCGATGGGCGAGACCTTCGACAGCGGCAACTTCCCGCACATCCTCGAGCGCGCGCTGGCGGCGGCCGACTGGGCCGGCTTCGAGGCGCGGCGACAGCAGTCGGCGGCGCGCGGCAGGCTGCGCGGCCGCGCCGTGTCGACCTTCCTCGAATGGACCGGCGTGGTGCACGAGGAGACGGTGCGGCTGCAGGTCGAGGCCGATGGCCGCGTGCGCGCCTTCACCGCCATGCAGGCGATGGGCCAGGGCATCGAGACCAGCTACCTGCAGATCCTTGCCGACACGCTGCAGATCGACGCCGATCGCATCGAGATCGTGCAGGGCGACAGCGATGTTGCCACCGGCATCGGCAGCATGGGCAGCCGGTCGCTGTACATCGGCGGCTCGGCGATGCTCACCGCGTCGAACCAGGCGATCGACGAGGCACGCAAGCTCGCCGGAGACGCGCTCGAGGCGCCGCCGGCCGATATCACCTACCAGGCGGGCCGCTTCACGGTCGCCGGCACCGATCTGGGCATCGACCTGGCCGCGCTCGCCGCGCGTCAGCCCGAAAAGCGCATCGCGGTGAGCACCGTGCAGAAGGTCGGCGGCCCGTCGTGGCCGAACGGCTGCCACGTGTGCGAAGTCGAGATCGAGCCCGACACCGGCGCGGTGGAGATCGTCCGCTACACGACGGTGGACGATGTCGGCCGCGTGATCAATCCGCTGATCGTCGCCGGCCAGGTGCACGGCGGCATCGCGCAGGCGGTCGGCCA
>Ga0209253_10002089_pt1 | contig 17628 bp, 16 predicted proteins | sample FrelakmetBRP12BR_FD_187145 | JGI IMG/M metagenome (GOLD analysis project Ga0209253, IMG submission 187145) | Freshwater lake sediment microbial communities from the University of Notre Dame, USA, for methane emissions studies - BRP12 BR (SPAdes)... | ecosystem: Environmental > Aquatic >...
CAGCTCGTAGGGTCGCGGTGCTTTCTCTTCGATCACCTTTTTAATGCGCGCCACCTGCTTGTCGAACTGGCGCAGGCTGATATCTGCATCGTGAGTGTAGGGACCGGAATGATGAGCGATCTCATCGTAGCCAGCATACAGCGTGTACATGACCGGGGTGCCGCGTACGATATCCAATATGGTGAAGTAGGTTCCAATATCTCTTAAAAAGACGTTGACCGCGGCGCGCAAGAAGGGGTAGCCGTTGTGCAGCCGGTTCAGACGTGGCTGAATGTTCTGGCGCCGCTGCTGCCAGCCCTGCCATACCTCCAGGAGCACGTCAGCAAAAAACAATACCAGGACACGAACGAAGAAATAAGGGTTGCGCATCAACAAGTACATATCGTGGGCGCGTCGCTTCTTATCTTCCGGCGTACCAGCTTTAATTTTTGAGAAGGTCAGGATCGATGTGGCTGCATCGCCGCTAAACATATTGCCGATACTGGTGCCGCCGCGCAGCAAACCGTTGCCATCGGACAGCTCCGGTTCGATAATCTCCGCCGCCTGACCACCGGCGAGCAGCTTGCTGGTCTTTTTATCCAGCCAGCGAAAAGCGGGAATATTGGTGTTGTTGCCCTGCAAGATGCCCGCCTGACAGGCAGGCGTGGTGGGCGGTATGCCGCAGTCCACACGAGTTAGCTTGTAGCCATCTTCTTCTATCATCTGTTTCAATGTCGGCATATATCCGTCGGCGATGGCTTTCTGGATGCGCTGGTAGCTCAAGCCGTCGGTCTCGAGGATCACCAGCCCACGGCCGGTACCTATATCCACTTCCCTGGCTAAGCGCACTGCCTGGCGCTGAATCAGGTTATCATAAAATGACTCATCGCTGTCAATATTGAGTAACGCGGTCAGGATGGTATTGATCAGCGACAGGAAAAGGCCTCCAAAAAACGCCGCTGCCCATCCGCTGACTTCAAATGCAGGTATCAGGTTGGAGGTGATCATCAATACAATGGCGTTGATGAAGAACCCGGTCAGAAAGATGATAATCCAACCAAACGGCAGAGCCAGCATAAGGATCAAAGGTCTCACAAGCAGGTTAACGATTCCCAGGAGTAATGATGCAGCGACTGCAATTACAAGTTCAGACGAATCACTCTTCGGTAGTATGTTGATGCCCGGGAAGAGCCATGCCGTCACCAGGATCGACAATGTATCAACAAACCATACAACGAGAAAGCGGACGATGGTGCGTAGTATTTTTATGAGATTGTGCATTTTCATCTCCTGGTAATCACCTGTTCGTAATTAAATGATTTTAGTGAGTGCCGATCTCAAAGTGCGAAATACAATTTGCGTTGGCTTAAAAATTTTCCTACCCAGCTCAATATAATAATCATAACCGAAAGCTGCACCAAGCTTAGCCAAAGGGGAGCCTGTGTGTACCAGTATGATCCCAGGGGGATAGCATAGATCCCTAGTATGACGTAATGCAGCAGGTATAACAAGAGCGGGTTGCGCCCCCAATCGGTAAGAATTGGCAGTATTAGATGCCGGTATTGGTGCAGCAAATGAAAACCATAGAAGACCAGCCCGCTCAACCCAAGGCTCAACAAGACATAACTGGCCGAGGCACGATCCTTACTCAAAGGTACCAGCAGGGATAGAAACAGACCAATTACTAACAGTCCGACTGATAGCAACGAGAAAGCCCGCCGGCTATGGCGGTGATCATGGTACAGGTCTGCCATAGCCGTTGACAAGATCAACATCGCTCCCCAGCTCATCGCTCCCCAGGGACCGTTGTGGGGTGCAATCAGTACATCCTCTAGCCAGAATCGATCTAATAGAAGCTGGTAGGTAGCCAGCATGACCAGACCGACGCCCCAGCGCCAGAGGGATGATAACCTGATAAACAAGAGGGCGATCAAGCCAGCTGCACCCAGAGCTTGAAGCAGCCCCCAGTTGACGCTGGGCGGTTGGATGCCCGATAGCTCCCAGACTAATGTGATCAGGTAGCCCATACCAACCAATGCCAGGTAGCGGGTCAGGAAGTGTTGGTAGGTATTCCAGGCGCCGTCCCTGCTCAGCCTGTGGCGGAAGGATAGACCATACGTCAGCCCCATGGCGAACACGAACATCGGCGCGACCAGGTCGATTCCTGTGTAGCCAACATCATCGGAATGCTTGAGCCATGCAGGGATGATGCTGACATTGTTCATATAATTGGCCAGGATCATCAAAAAAATGGCAAAACCCCGGAACTGGTCAATCGCTTCCAGCTGTTTCATATGCCTGAAGAATTATGCTGCTTCGAGCAGGGCATGTTATGCTTCTGGTTTTTCAGCTTCCACGACGTCTTTTGCGGTTGTCTAAACAACCTGCTGGCTGGCGGGTGGGGTGGATTTTTTGCAGCGATAATTCCCGATGAAATAGCCAGCTACCCCGGCAATGATCAGTAGCAGTAGTAGTTCCATGTTTAATCTCCATATTTGATATTTTGAACGTGTAGGGGCGACGCATGCGTCACTCATACACGCTGGTGTTAATCAAGCAATATTTTTCTATTTGACCGACCCTTATAAAGATCATTTTGCCTGTCCCATGCAGGCATTAATTGCTACAGCTTATTTTGGATTGAGATTTAAAAACACCCATGGGATGTTGTCCAGAGGCACATCACCGATACTGGTTTGTGATGATACCATGATCCGCTCTGGATCGCCCAGCAGCGCAAGCGGCACGCGCACCTCGCTGCGAGTGGGTGTGCCGCTGACCGTCACGGAATCGGCAGCCAGTTGCTGGCCAAGGTCATATACTTTGTAACCCGAGGCGCTCAGATCCATGTAGATTTTCGGCATCTCCCCGAAGGGCGTATCCCCCCGGTAGCCCATCGTCCAGACCTTGGCGTGCACATCGCCTGCCAGGGGCTGCTCTGATTCGATGGTGAAGACGATTTCATCTCCTTCCCGCTTTACCGAGCGCACCTCGTTTTCGGTGAATTTATTTTGTACGCTCTCTGGCATTAGCTGCAAGGCTTCGCCATTGAATGCTGCCTCAGCTGGCAGTATTTGCACTTCCTCGCCGGGAGAGACGGGAATCTCGTCGATCACGTCAAACAACTCGTTGGCGCGCACCACCGACTCCAGGTAAGACTTTCCCGAGCCCCACTGGGTTTTGTGCGCCTGCAGCGCCTGCAGTTTCTTCTCACGCTGCGCCTCCGTAATCGGCAGGATGCGCCAGCGGTTGCCCACATCGAATTGGGCAGGCGGGTCGAGCGGGTGCTCGGGCTGGTAGCCGCGCGGTTGGGGCCAGCGCCCGTAATGCGTGATGAAGTGATAGACCTCGGGCTTGATCTCTCCCGCCAGATCCCATAAGGCGATTTGCAGATATAAAGGCAAGGTCTGGTGGTCGGGGTGTACATCTCCCGGGTGGGAGGTGATGATCTTGGTTGGCTGGAAATCACGAATAACTTTTTCGATATCTGATACGATGCTCTCACCCTTATAAGGTGCGCTGAAGCTTTGCGCAAAAGTATAGGGCACTTGAGTTTGGTTGCTGAGCAGGGAACGATAGGGCTGGCTCTCGCCCCAGTGCTTTTCAAAAATTGCCAGCCCGCCACCGTCCGGATAGCCCAGGAAGCCTACATGTTCGGGCTTGATCCCCAGGATCCCCTGGGCAGCCAGTGCTTCCTCCCGGCGGGTCTCACCCAGGCGCAGCGCTTCCGTCGAATCCAGGGTGATCTCCTTGCGAAAAAGCGCAAACGAGGTCTCGTTATAGTCGCCAACAGTAAATAACACCACCTTGACCGGTAGGCCTTTTTCCAGGGCTTGCTGGATCAGCCCGGCGGTTGACAGGATGTCATCATCGGGGTGTGGCGCCAGAACCAGGATACGATCGCTATCCTGCAGCTCAAGCTGCGGTCTCAGCAGAGTCGACGCCCACTCCCAGGGGGCATCTCCAGGGGCCTCAGACTCCAGACCCAGGGAATGCTCAAGGTTGGTAAACGACCTGCGTAGTGCTTTTGACAGACTGTTATTCGATCCAGCAAAGATTGCCAGGAGAAAGACAACCAACAATCCGCTCACCAGACCACCCGTGACCCACCTCCGGCGTGTTGCTTGCCGCGTACCCTCACTCGGTTCTGCTTTCGGCGCTAGCTCTGTCACAGGCAATGGCTTAAAGGTCTGCCTGCGCTGGACCAGAATCCCGGCAGCTGCCAATCCGATCCAGAGCAAGGTCTGGATTAGCTGGGTGGTATTTAAGAAGCCGCTGGCTGAGCTACCCAGTGTCCCGACCGCCGTGATAAGAAATAAATCGATAATGTCGAAGAGCTCTGTGCTGAGGAATGCTGCACCCCAAACTGCCGAGAGAACGATAATAGCGTCATCAAAATTGAGTGTCTTCCTGAACAAAAAGAAGCCGGCTACGCCACCTGCGATCAGGAAAGCGAAGAAAAGGAACTTTCCCGCTTCCGGAAAGAGGATGCCTAGCAACCGCTCAGCCACCAGTGTGCTGACGATGAAACCCCCGACCGGTGGCACAAAGCGGATTACCTTATCCCTTAACAAAACAACAACTACCACGACCAAGGTGGCGATTACCAGGCTGCCTACGCTGCGCACGGCTTCCGGTGTTTTTACCAAGCTCATATCTAAAATGCGCGAGCTAAAAAAGAAAGCGGCTAAGCCCAACCAGAGGGCGTAAAACTTGCGCCCAGCGAACAGGGAGATGAATCCCCCAGTAACGGCTGCTACTACGAAGAGAATGATGATGATTGTTGCAAGCATATTGAAACCTTCCTGTACAATTAACTATCGGTAATCCAATCTTTTAAGTGAAGGTGTGGGGGTTCACGCCTTGCGCCCAAGTACATTAGCTCATCACAAGAATAGTCCGTAGACCTCAGTATTCTCGTGGGTAAATATCCACGGCAGATGAGATGAGATCGAGCTGCCGTCTTTTGCTTTCTGTGTCTTCACCGCATCCTCGAAAATGATTTCGCTTCTACTTAAAACTAGCAAAGCTGCTAATCAAGTCCTTCATCGGTTGTTGATTGACCCGTATTAAGCCTCCCCATGACCGGTCCATGTCGATGATCAGCAGCATGACGCTGGAAAATATCAAGATCAGCACCAACGTTACGATCAGGTTGCGCTTCCCGTTGATCCCGCTCTGGAAGCCCAGCATCCCCAGGCCGAGTATTGCCACCAGGTACATACCAATGTCTATCGTGAAGGGAATGCGAGCGGTAGTCAGAGCTGTGACTCGCGATGTATGCAGATCAATGGTCTGGTTCAGCGAATCGATGTATAGCGCCAAGACCGGGTTGGCGGGTTGGGTGGCGGCCAGCTCTTGGGCGGTGGCCCACAGAAGAGGATGGATTTCCTCCGAGCGCTGCCTGGCAGCGGCATAGGTCTCTAACTCGACAAGCTTCAGCCGCTCGCTTGCGTACTCACGTATCAGCTCCCGGCTCTGGCTGGCGTAGGGCTCGGGCAGGTAGCCAGCCCGCAGGTAGGTGGTGCCGATCGAATTGGCCTCATCCAAAACCAGCGCCCGACGTGCATCGTAGCGGCTGGTGGCGATACCCACCAGGAACGCCAGCAGGAAGGCCCACAGGCCAAGAGTGGCGGCAATCATCGCCCCAATATGGCTTTCCTGTTCGTCGGGGTGGCGCTCTTTCCAATACTTCCCGAACCGGAAACCCAGCTCCACCGCAAGCAAACCGAGCCCGATCGTCAGTAGATAGACGGCCCATAAAGGTAGATTATCTATCAAGTGCATCCGGTCCATGCTCCTCCTTGAAAAAACTCGGCAATTATTACTTTCGGGAATCCCATCTTCCAGGTGAAGGTTTGGGTGTGGGATTGGCGCCCCACACCCTATTACGTCAGACCACTACAACACAAGTCCGAAGACCCAGTGCATCAACCAGGTCACAACCCCAATCGCGATGGCAGCTATTATAGCTCCGGAGAATCCCTTAACCACCATCCCTTTTACAAATCGATCGGCTATCAACAAAATGACGGCTGAGATAACCAGACTAAGGATGGCGCCTAGTAGGCCACCACCAATGGTGATGCCTAGCAGGCCAAGCAACCAGGTTATCACCCAGGCAACCGCTGCGATAACGATCGCAGCGATGAAAGCAGCGCCAAAGCCGCTGACCTCGAGCCCCAGGCCCAGCTTCCAGGTTTTCACTACCGGACACTTTTCTGCATGTCACGGGTGGCATTTGCGAAAAGTATCCGGTAGCGATTTGGAGGTCAGAGCCGCTGGCGCCTGGCGAACGCTTGCATACTGGATCCACTGAATATCCGATGTCCGATTGGTAGGATCTGACCTGTTGCGGTCAGATCCCGGCTTGGCGATCCCGCAGTTAGTCGGTGACCACTTGCGGAAGCTCCTTAGCCTGGCCGATCCAGTTCTCGATTTTGGATACACCCGGAACATCGCGAACTAAGTTCTTCGTCGTGTTGACGGCAACTAGTTGCTCGCGAAGGCTGGCTGCATCCTGCTGGGCCAGATCGCCCACCTTAGTTACACCGGCCGCCTGCAGCAGTTCTCCGTACTGCGCGCCGACACCCTTGACTCGCGAGAGATCGATGGCGCTCACCCAACTAGCGATGAGTTTCTCGCTGATCTTGCTTTGCCCGGCGATCTCAGCTCTGCCCGCTGCTGTTGCGCCGCGATCCAGCAGTGCTTGTTTGGTGGTGATCCCGATGGCAGCCAGGGCGGCGCTACGCGCCTGACCAATGCCCTCGACGGTTTGCAGGCGACCGCCTAAACCTGTGACCGTCTGGATATCCTCTTCAACAACGGGCTCGACGTCGGTCGACTTCTCCATTTGAGCCATCGTCTCCTCAGGCACCTGGAAATTCTCGACCTTACCGCCCAGCTGAGTCAGCTCGGCTGAGGTTGGATATACCTCGACTTCATCTGACATGACCACAACTGCAGCACCGCCGCCCTGGAGGTGCTGCTCGAGCCGTTCCTTATCGGCATCGGTTAAGCCCAGGTTCTTGTGGAACATTGCTCCCAATACGGCTCCGCCGGCAACGCCGGCGACTGCGCCACCGATGAGGGTCACACCGCCGGAGAGGATGCCCGTGACCGCACCCAGAGCCAGACCCAATTTTGCACCTGTACCACCGGCGCGAGCACCAACCTTACGGGTCTTAATCTTGTTCTTCTTCCAGGTCAGTATGCCGACGCCGCCCAGCTTGATATCCTTGTTGGCCTTATCCCATTTCTTGAGCTGCTTCGCAGCTTCAGTAGCTGCTTCCTGGTTTGGGAAGTAGCTGATGATGACGTGCTTGTTCTTGTTAGCCATGATTAAATGTCCTTTCGTATTACTCTATAGAATGCAACGGATATACACGGTCCGGGAGATGAACGTTACTCCCAATTGACTTGATTGACTACTCACTTCACAATAACAACCGCCTCCTTTTTACATCTTCGGATCTGGGCAGGATTGGATGCTGCGTCGATGGCATCTCTGAGTAGTGTGGGCATCGCGCCCGGCCTGGAGCGCAACCAGTTCACCATAACTCATTCTTCCGAAAAATTGATATCTAAAAAAATTGCCTGAGAAGGGCCTGTACGATGGTCAGCCAGGCCCCGCTACTGGGCTGCAAATCTATCAGGCTGGTTTGTCAGCCTCTTTGGAGCGGCTCGATACGGCTTGCAGATCGCTGCTCCCCTGATCCAGCCGGCTCTGCACTTGCTGCAAGCCTTTCTGATATTCATCCTGAAGCCTGGCATATTGGGTATCAGCCTGGGTCTTGATATTTGTCCGCAGCTCTTCACCCGAGGATGGGGCAAAAAGCAGCGCCACGATAGACCCGACTGCTGCACCGAAGAGGGTGCCCAAAACGAAGCTCAATGCGTATTTCATGATATGTTCTCCTTTAGATTATTTCCTGCGAAAGATCAGGTTAACCACTGCCAGCACGATGACCGCGCCTACAAACGCCACCACCAGGCTGGGCAGGTTGAAGCCGGTCACGCCTTGTCCGCCAAACAGGCTGAACACCCATCCACCCACCGCCGCCCCTACGATGCCAGCGATGATATTGGTGATGCATCCCATCTGGTCGTTGCGCTTGGTGATGATGCTGGCTAGCCAGCCGGCGATGCCGCCTAGCACGATCCAACTGATGATACCCATGACTTATGCCTCCTTTCTCTTTTCTGAGTCAGACTGTTCCACGCTGGTACTTGTATGGATTGCGTTCAGATTTCCAAACACCGAATCGAGATTATCCACAAGAGAATACGAGCGCATAGTGATGTCCGCACCAGCACTGATTGCCTTGTTCAACTGCTGCGTAGTCTCCACCAGAACCAAACTGCATATATGTTGATACTCTTCTTTCATCCAGGAAATAAGAGCGATTGTCTCGCTAGCAGGCAGGTTCGAGTCGATTGCGACCAGGTCAGGCTGTGTTTGTTGGATCATTCTGACCGCCGATAAACCGCCGCTGGCGACCCCGACCACATCTACATCCAATCTGCTGCTAAATGTTCCAAGTAACAGATTCTGCATGATGCCGGGGAGAGATACAACCAGCACTTTAGCTTGTTTATCAGGACTATTCATCATACCGATGCACTCATCCTTTACCGATAACTTGGATATCCACAATCAACGTAGTTTATCAAAGGGCACTTTTATACGCATCGGATGAGAGATTGATTCCTGACTCATACAAAAAGACCCCTTTTGTAGGGGTCTTTCATCCAAAAGGATGAGGTTCAGCCATTCGGCAAGGACGGTAAACTTGAAAGGATTAATTCTTTCAGGCTATATTATTCTGGCGGGCATATAGTGCTAGCTGGGTGCGGTTCTCCAGGTTCAACTTGCGCAGCAGATTGCTGATGTGCGTGCGCACTGTGGGTGTGCTGACCAAGAGCTCAGCCGCGATCTGCTTATTCGAGTACCCCTTTGCCACGCAGCGCAAAACATCCATTTCACGATCGGTCAGTAGACTGGCTGGCGGAATCTGATCTGGCTTTTGTGGTCCCAGCATCACCTTGCGCGCCAGGTCCGGGGGCAGCGACATGCGGTTGAGATAAACGTTATGGATCGTGCTAACCAGCTCATCTGGCGATGCATCCTTTATCAAATAGCCCAAAGCTCCGGATCGGATTGCTTCTAGGACTTGATCATCTTCAGCAAAGCTGGTCAAGATCAAGATGCGCGCATCCGGATTGTCGCGACGGATAGCAGGTATCGCTTCCAAGCCACCCATACCCGGCATCGCCAGGTCTAGCAGGATCACATCTGGATTGAGAGAGCGCGATTTATCGATGGCGTCTTGCCCGTCAGCTGCCTCACCCACGACCTCTATACCATATTTCTCATCAGACAGCAGGAGGCACAAACCTTTGCGGATGACGGTATGATCATCAACCACCAACACGCGGATTTTTTCCATACTTATTACCCTTCTCCATGAATTACTAATCGCTGAGGAATTTCCACACGAATACAGGTGCCATGTCCTGGCTGGCTGGAGATATCCACTTTCCCGCCCAACCCAGAGGCTCGTTCACGTATGTTGCGTAAACCCATCCCGGCAAAGGCTTGCGTTGGATCAAAACCGCAACCATTATCATTGACCACCAGCACGATCTGATCATTCTCTGCCTGAAGAGTAACGGATACCTGGCTCGCCCCCGAGTGTTTGAGGGCGTTGTTGAGTGCTTCGGTCGCCAGGCGGAATAATTCCTGCTCAGCCCGAGGGTTTAAATTTAGATTTCCATCGATGTGAACACTTGCCTGGATGCCCGATCGACGCTCGACCAATCCAAATCGCGCTTCAATGGCTTGAATAAGACCGCCTGACTCTAGAGCCAGCGAGCGCAGTTGGTAGAGCAAGAGGCGCATTTCCTTCAGAGCTGCCAACGAATTTGTCTCAAGCAGCTCTAAGCTATCAACCAGTTTCACCTGATCTCCACTTTCAAAGGCATCTCGCCCGGATCGAGCTAATAATGTCAGGCTGTAGAGCGATTGGCTAACTGCGTCGTGGAGCTCGCGCGCCAGACGCTGCCGCTCCTGGATAGTGGCAACCTCTTCTGCCTTAAGGCGCAACCGGTAGTTCTCAACAGCCATCCCAAGCTGTTCACCAATCGCATTCAAGAAAAATATCTGGTAGGGGGAGAATGCCAGTTTAGATAGCCGGTAGCAACTTAAGAGTCCCAGGATTTTTCCTCTAGCGCGCAGCGATATGTGAGATGCAGATTGAAAGCTGGGAAATACCAAAGCAGCTGGTAACACCGATGCGCCAGACGACCAGAAGTCATCGCTAATACCGCTTATCCACACTCTCAATGGTTCATCCATCTGTATCGTTTGGAGGTGCGAGTGATATTCTTTAGGCACTCCACGCTGGGCAACAAGCTTTAAAGCAGGCTGATCTTCATCGTACAGGTGGATAAATGCTGCTTCGCTGGAGCTTACTTCCATAATTTTTACCAAAGCCGGCTGCATGATGTCAGATATTTCCTGAGCTTCGCCGGCAAGCATTGCCATGTCAAAGAACGCAGAGAGCTCCCGGGTGCGCTCGGCTACTTTTTCCTCCAATGTATTGAGCAGCGCCTCACGACGCAGTAGGCTACCCAACAAACTGGCAACAACCTCCACCAATTGGATATTTTCAATTATTTTGGATTTTCGAAGTTTCGGATTGCTACAAGCGATTGCGCCTGCCAGGTGATTATCTAATAGGAGAGGCGTCAATAATAGGGCTTTAACTCCGCTCCCAAAAAGCAGATCCATCTCTGCCAGAGCAACGCCCGGATGGGTTGAGAGGTCTTCGATATAGATTGACTTGCGGTTTTCCAATATGCCACCAAGCCAGGAGGAGGTAGCGAACAGGTTTTTCTCCGAGTAGTTTGGGAGGGAAGGCGCTGAAGGTGTATGCCATTCGATCAGCTCAGCGATCGTATCGCTGGAGCTATTAGGCAGCTGGATGAAGACGACGTGACTTGCCTGCATGATCGTGCCCAGATCTGCCAGGGTTTCATTTACAGCAACTTTCCGCTCCAACGGGCTTAATAGACGAGCTGAGATATGAGCCAGTGTTCTTTCAACCTCGAGCCTTTCTTCTAACTCGTCCTGGAATCGCTGACGCTCATGGATTTCGTATCTGAGTTCTGCATTGGCCTGGGACAGCTCAATCGTTCTATCGTAAACGCGTTGTTCAAGCTCTTCTAGCGTTATCTTTAAGTCTTTTTCTGCTGCCCAGCGCCGGAGTGTGTTTTCGATCATCTTTGAGGCGGTGCCCAACATTAAGATCTCATCTTCATCCCATTCGCGGGGTGTCTCGCAGTCGTCAAACCCGATTAAACCCCACCACTGATCGTTTAAAGAGACCGGGAAAAGCTGGACCGAGAGCAATGGTTGTGGTTGATGTAAAAAGGCTTCTAATAAAAGCGGAGTGCTGGCAAAAACACGCTCTACAGGACCACCATACGGTTTGCCAGCTCCAAGCGAAACAAACATTTCTTTTGGTAGCCCGGACCATGGAAACTTCTGGTTAGCTGGATTATGTAGGTGAGGTCTGATTTCCAGAGCGCACGCCTCAGCCAGTATCCCCATGCAAATACCCAGATCGTTGTCCAGAAAATTGCGAAATATGTAAGCACGACTGGTCAGTGCCCCTGCTCGCAAATGCTCCAGGGCCTGGTTTAAGGCTAGCTGCTGACTTTCTTCTCCATCTGTCGTGATAAGCAAGGATTGTGAACAACCGGAGAGTGCATGTTCATAGCGCAGCTGCCGGTCAAGCAACGCCTGTGCTTCTTTTCTCTCAATATTTTCACTGATCAATTGCTGGTTTAACTCACGCAGCTCTATGGTTCGCTCGGCAACCTGCCTCTCCAGGATCGCGGATTCATTCCTTAATGCCTCGGTCGCCTCATTAAGTGAGCCAATCATGCGATTGAACGATTGAGTCAAAAAACCGATTTCATCATCATACTGTACTGCTACCTGCACATTCAGATCGCCTTCATTGGCGATTTTGACACCATGTAATAACTTATCGAGTGGATCCAGCAGGGTTGTGCGGAAAAAAGATGGAAAGATTAGAATGATCAGCAAACTGCTTAATAGAACTAAAATAATAAATGTCAAAACCAGGCTGTGTTCATATAAACCAGGAGTTGTTTCGTAGACCCAGACACCCGCTAAACCCAGGATGAGCAGCACGCTGACCAGTGATATACCCACCAGCTTTGCAGATATGGTAACGGATTCCGGGGCGTAGTTGAAATAAGTCAGCATCAGGGCTGCAATGGCAATTACAGCACCAAAGTTGAATAGGAATGATGCAACCACTGCAGGCAAAGCCGTCTGCAAAAGCACGACAACAACTGGGATGAGACTTATCGCTAAAGATAACCCGTAGCTACGTAATGCGACTGCCGACCGATTATTAGGTTTAAGGAGAAATTTGAAGGATGGTTTATTGGTTTTCGTTTCATTATCGTCCAATTGAAGCGTCTGAGCCGACCAATGTATCGAACGCCTGAAGAAGACAAAAACCGTTAAGCATATTGTTACTGGCGTAAGCAGATAGTATGTTTGATTTTCAGCGAGGTCTCCAGGCAGATTGGCGATATACCGGATAGCAAAACTCACAGCATAGACAATAGCAGCCATAGCCAGCGTGACAAAGAAGGCAACTACCCAACGAGTTTCCTTCGGTTGGTCACTGGATGGGTATAAATAAGCAAACCTCACCAAGAATACGCCCCCCAGAATGAGCAATGCGTCCTGAGAAGGTGCAAAAGCCCAATCCCATGCCGTCCCGATATTGGTAACTATGGTGGCAATGGAAGATAGAACGATACACAGGAAAAACCAAAGTAACATCCAGGTTGAACTGGATTTATTCTTAACTCGTAGCAGGTACATAAAACTGGTGCCCGTGAGGACCAGCATAATCACGCCAACCAAGTCAAAAATACCAAGATTCATCTGCCACGATCCGTACGGCGATTATACGACAAGGGGGGAGATCAGGGTTCCTTTTACCGCACGCTAATTTTGTTGAACCACCTGATTGGATTTTTATGAGCGCGGATTCTTCTTGCATGGGTGATCCCCGCCGGTGGCCAAGCCGGCCGCGGGAGAAGACAATGAGCGCAACCGCAATTGCCCACATCAGCACCACAGCGCCGGCTCTCATCTTGCATTCTGAATGAAATTGTTGTATTGTTATAGTTGAAATCACTCCTCATCTCAAACCAGTGAGTTGTCAAGGATGATAGCATAGTTTAAAAACCATTTATCTCATCCTTGACAAAGCTTAAAGTGTTCCGTTTGCCGCACTTTCATACTAAACAACCAGGTGTGACGGAACACTAGTTCGTCCGGCGATTGATCTACGACCCAACAAGGAGGACCATCCATGGAAATCATCCAATCCGGCATCGGGGAATTGATCCGCCCGCCGGACCTCGACGCGTTCCGCGAGTGGAACCGGCAGAAGCCCAAGGCGCTGGTCGATAAGCGCATGAGCGAAGCTGAAGCCATCAGCCAGTTTGTCCACGACGGCGACTATATCGGCACCGAACTGTACGGCACGGTGCGCTGCCCCATGTCACTGGTGAATGAGGTTGTGCGCCAGGGCAAGAAAAACCTGCTGGTCGCCGGGCAGGGTGTCCTGGAGCTGGACATGCTCCTGGCTGCCGGGCTGGTCAAGAAACTGGATATCACCTACATCGGCCTGGAAGTATACGGCGTATCCAACTGCCTGCGCCGTGAGGTGGAGAGCGGGCGGGTGGAGACCTGCGTGGAATGGAGCAATGCGGCTTTCGCCGGGCGTTTCAAAGCCGCCGCCATGGGTGTGCCCTTCATCCCGCTTCGCTCCATGTTGGGGACAGATACAATGAAATACAGCGCCGCAAAAGTGGTCGCCGACCCGTTCAGCGGCCAGCTGATCTGCCTGATCCCGGCGCTGATTTTGGATGTCGGCCTGATCCATGTCCACCGCGCCGATCGATACGGCAACGCCCAGGTGGATGGCATCAGCGGATTCGCGGCCGAGATGGCGCGCGCATGTAAATCGCTGATCGTCAGCGCCGAAGAAATTATCGACACTGAAGAAATCCGCCACCATCCGGACCGCACGATCATCCCCTATTACCTGGTGGATGCCGTAGTGGAGGCGCCTTTTGCCTCGCACCCCGGGGAGATGTGCTATGTCCACCGGCGGGATGAAGACCAGATCCGCGAATGGGTGAAAGCCGCCGAGACCCCCGAGACAACCCAGCAGTACCTGGATCAGTATATCTATGGAGTGAAAAACCACCAGGAATACCTGGAGCGTATCGGTTGGGAACGGTTGAACAGTTTGCGCTTGAGGAGGGACTCATGACTGGCTCTGATTACAACCCATCCGAACTGCTGATCTGCACTGCCGCCCGGCTGATGCCCGACAACACCACCGCATTCATCGGCACCGGCATCCCCATGCTGGCTGCTTCGCTGGCGCAGAGGATGCACGCCCCCAGCCTGGTGACCGTGTTCGAATTCGGCGGCACAGGGGCGATCATCGATGAACTGCCCACCGCTGTGGGCGGGCAGAACACCTTCCACCGGGCGATCGCTGCCTCCGGTATCTGCGATATTATGGAGACCGCCCATCGCGGTTTCATCGAGTACGGCTTCTTAGGGGGAGCTCAGATCGACCCCTATGGCAACCTGAACAGCACGGTCATTGGCGACCACGATCATCCCAAGGTGCGCCTGCCGGGCAGCGGCGGCTCGAACGATGTCGGCTCTCACTGCTGGCAGACGATCGCCATTATGCGCCACGACCGCAAACGCTTCGTCGAAACGGTGGACTTTCTCACCACGCCCGGCTACCTGACCGGCGCCGGAGCGCGTGAGGCCGCCGGCTTGCCGCCGGGCACAGGACCTTACCGGGTGGTCAGCAACCTGGGGGTGTTAGGGTATCATCCCGATAGCAAGCGCATGATGCTGCTGGCAACCCAACCGGGCGTTAAGTTGGAGCAGGTGATCGAAAACACCGGCTTCGAGCTTTTGGTTGCCGAGCATTTGGCAGAGAACCCACCCCCCACCGCTGAGGAGCTGCGCATCCTTCGCGAAGAAGTGGATCGAGATAGGTTGTATATATGAATATCGATCTTTGGCTAGTGTATCGGCAGATGCTGCGCAGCCGCCTGTTCGAAGAGGCGGTCATGGTGCTGTGGGAGCGAGGGCTGATCTCCGGCGAGATGCACCTGGGGACGGGCGAGGAAGCCATCATGGCTGGGGTAGTTTTGCAAGTGCAGGATGGGGATGCGCTTGCTCTCGATCACCGTGGTACAGCCGCATTGCTGATGCGGGGCGTCGATCCCGTGCAGCTTTTGAAGGAATTCTTAGGACAACCCGAAGGTCTGTGCCACGGAATGGGTGGGCACATGCATCTCTTCGCCCCGGAGTTCCTGGCAGCCTCCTCAGGCATCGTCGGCTCCAGTGGGCCTGCCGCCGCCGGGTTTGCCCTGGCTTCCCAATATCTACGGGCAGGCAGGGTCGCGGTCGCTTTTTTCGGAGAAGGCGCTGCAAATCAGGGGATGCTCCTGGAGTCGCTGAACCTGGCGGTCGCCTGGCAACTGCCGGTGCTGTTCGTTTGCAAGGACAACCAGTGGGAGATCACCACACCGGGGGCGTCGGTGACCGGCGGGATCCTGACCGAGCGCGCCCGCGGCTTTGGAATGCCTGCGGTAGACGTGGATGGTAGTGATGTCGAGGCAGTCTGGGCTGCTGCTGGCGACGCCATTCAACGTGCGCGTCAGGGAGAGGGACCAACCTTTCTACATGCCTCGTGTGTGCACTTGCAGGGCCACTTCCTGGGCGACCAGTTGCTGCGCATCGCCAGCAACCCGCTCCGCGAGCTGGATTCCACAACTGTGCCGATGATAAAAGCCTTCCTGAGGCGCAAAGGCGCTCCGGTTAATGAGCGACTGCGCAGTGTATCGCGGATTATGGCAACGATCTCTCAGGCACCCACCCTGCGCTCCATCCAGGATCGGGATCCGCTCGTGTTCGCCCGGTTGAAGCTGGTTTCCGCACCAGCCAGGCTGCAACAAATTGAGGATGAGATCTCGACAGAGATACAATCTTACGTCGAGACCGCCCTATCGCCTGCGCCAGGCGAGGAGAGTAGCAGTCTATGAGAATCATGAGCTTTGCCAACGCGATCGAAGATGCCCTGGCTCAGGCGATGGCGTCTGACAAGCGCATCATCATCCTGGGAGAGGATGTGCAGGGGCTGCGGGCAAACCTGTTCGTCCGTTTTGGACCGGACCGGGTGCGCAACACGCCGATCAGTGAAAGCGCCTTTCTCGGCGCAGGCGTGACCGCCGCGATGGCGGGACTGCGCCCGGTGGTTGAGATTATGCTCGTGGATTTCATTGGAGTTGCAGCAGACGCCTTGCTCAACCACGCGGCAAAGATAGACGCGTTTTCGGGGGGTCGCTGGAAAGTCCCACTGGTGGTTCGCTCCGCGGTCGGAGGTGGCTACGGCGACGGAGGGCAGCACGAACAGTGCCTGTGGGGTTGGCTGGCCCATATCCCGGGCCTATCTGTGGTAGCGCCATCCATCCCTGCTGACGCCGGTGGGTTGATGCTGGCGGCATTGCAGCACGATGGCCCGGTGGTTTACTTGGAGCACAAGCTGCTGGCGGAGAACTGGCTCAGCTTCCTGGGTGCTGGAGGACGGAAAACCGTACAATATGATGTTCCCGAGCAGGGGGCGAAAGGACAGGTGCCGGACGCCTGGGAAGCGCTGCCCATTGGGCGGGCTGCTTTGCGGCGGGAGGGCAAGGATTTGACCATGGTCAGCGCTGGCGTCAGCGTTCATCGCTGCTTGCAAGCCGCTGACCAGCTCCAAAAGCAGGGGTTCTATTGCACGATCATCGACCTGCGCACGATCTCACCCCTGGATAGAGGAACGATCTGCCAATCGGTAGCCGAAACTGGCCGTCTGCTGGTAGTCGATGAAGATTATCAAGGTTTTGGCCTTTCCGGCGAGCTGGCAGCGATCGTCCTTGAAGCAGGTATCAGGATGCATTTTGCTCGGGTCTGCACACAGACCACCATCCCTTATGCCCGGAAGCTCGAAGACCGGGTGCTTCCCAATACAGAGCGCATCCGGCAGGCAGCAATACGCCTGCTGGAACAAACCGAAGCGGTTACATAATGAGAGATGTTGGTCGAACACCTGCCAATCCCCCAAAGGGATTGGCCTGGATCAGCGGTCTGCTGCTGGTAGTTTGCCTTGCCACCCTGGCCTACTGGATCATCTACTTCACCAGCGGTGATGTGCAGGTGCGCCAGGATGAGGTGTACATCGCTTTTGAGAATTCCTTCCCTGCGGCAGACGCCTGGATGGCGTTCTGCGCCCTGTTGGGCGCGGTTGGCTTATGGCGTTGGCGCTCCTGGGGATTTCTGTTTGGTCTGCTGGCGGCTTCCAGTATGATCTATCTGGGGCTGACCTGCATTCCATTGACTATATACAAAACTTGTACTCAATAGTAAAAATAATGATATGATGAGAAATCTGTTTGATAAATTTTTCATGGCGACTAATTTTTAATAATTAAAATATTCTAGCACAAATCTAC
>Ga0209253_10002090_pt1 | contig 17619 bp, 16 predicted proteins | sample FrelakmetBRP12BR_FD_187145 | JGI IMG/M metagenome (GOLD analysis project Ga0209253, IMG submission 187145) | Freshwater lake sediment microbial communities from the University of Notre Dame, USA, for methane emissions studies - BRP12 BR (SPAdes)... | ecosystem: Environmental > Aquatic >...
AGCAGGTGGCCCACCGGATGAGTACGTTACATGTCCTTAAGTTTTTGAATACCTCTGCGTCCTCCGCGTCCTCTGCGGTGAATGCTGTTGCTTTCAAAATCAATCCGCCTCAAATAAAGGATAGTTGAAGAGCCGGGCTTTTTCATGCCTTTTTAGCGGCAGACTGGCAAGCATCCGCACGGTGCCGGTGCCATATTTGCCATTGATCACGTCCATCGTTTCCAGCAGCGTGCCCTGCCGTCCATCCTGTTCCATGACGCCGAACAGATCGTGGGTCACGCTGGCGGCAAACCGGATCTCCGATGCCACCACGCCGCAGCCGCGGTACAGCTGGCCGGGCTGGTAAAGCCGATCCAGCGCCGCCTGCACCGCCCTGGACAGGACGAAATAACTGGCGGTCGGGTAGTCGAGCCGGATTTCCACGCTGGCGCTGTCGAACGACTTCAGGCGCAGAAAGACCGCCAGTTTCGCCGCCATGTAGCGTTTCATCACCAGCTCCGTCGCCACGCGGGTGGTGTGATGGGTCAGGTGGGCGGCCAGCGTTTCACGGATGGCGGTGATCTCCCCCAGAGAGGCGGTACGGGCGATGCTTTTCGGCAGACGGGGTTCAAGTTCCAGCGCAAACACCCGCTCGCCGCGCAGTTCGCACCGCAGATCGGTTCCCGACCGGCCCATCAGCTTGCGGATCAGCGCTTCGTCGGCTTCGATGAATTGCAGGGCGGTGCCTATCCCGAACTTGTCGAGCAGGGCCTCGCGGTTGGCGCCGATGCCGGGAATCGCCCGGGCTTTGACGCGACCAAGGAATTCTTGGATGCGCCGCCCCGGCACGATGGTCGTGCCGTCCGGCTTGTTGAATTCGGAAGCAATCTTGGCCAGGGTTTTGGTGACGGACACGCCGACCGAAACGGTGATCCCGGTTTCGCGCCTGACCGCTTCCCGCATGGCATTGGCAATCTCGCCATAGCCCTTGCGCCACAAGCTGCGCAGGCCGTTCATGTCGATGAACCCCTCGTCGATCGAATAGATTTCTATTTCCGGCGAAAACCTGGCGAGGATGGCAAACAGTTTGTCCGACATCTGGCCGTAATAGCTGAAATCGGCGGGGATATACTCGGCCTTGGGAAGCAGCTTCTTCGCCTCCCACACCGGCATGCCGGTGCTGATCCCGGCCGCCTTGGCGTCGTAGGTCTTGGCCACCACGCAGGCGTCCTGGCTGGACAGGACGCACACCGGGCGGCCCCTCAGGTCAGGACGGCGCGCCAGCTCGCAGGAGGCGTAGAAACAGTCGGCGTCGACGTGGGCAATGGCGCATGGCCAGTCGGAAACGAGCATGGTATTTGCAGGTGAGGGGTGAGACGAGAGGTGTGAGGCGTAAAGGCAGCGACGGCGCGGGTTTTGGGTTTTCCCCTCACCCCTCACCTCATTTGTATTTCCTGACCAGCCCGACCACCACGCCGAAAATCTCCAGCGATCCGGTCGGGCGGATGATCGGGTAGGCAGGGTTGGCCGGGCGCAGAACGAACTGGCCCTTTTCCCGTTCCAGATATTTGAGGGTGAATTCGTTGTCGACGATGGCGACGACGATATCGCCGACATTCGCGGCTGGCTTCTTCTCCACCGCCACAATGTCGCCGGGATGAATGCCGGCATCGATCATGGAATCGCCCTTGACCGTCACCAGCACGGTTTGCGAGGGGCGCTCGACCAGGTATTCGTCGATGGTCAGCATATCGTGCTGGGTATCGTTGGCCGGGCTGGGGAAACCTGCCCGTACGCTGTCCGCGAGCAGGCGCTCGAAGAACTTTCCGCCCGGCTTGAGCCGCTTGTCCGGCGTGACCTCAAGGAAGTCCTGCAACTTCAGGCGTGCAACCAGCGCCGCCACCGAGGATTTCGACTTGAGGCCGAGCAACCCGGCCATGGTGGCATAGGAAGGCAAGACCCGATGCTGGGCATAATAGTCCTGGAGCTGGTCCAGGTAAGAACGATCGTTCGACATAGGTTGAAGTGTAGGGAACGATCGTTCGCCAGTCAAGTCCGTCTTGCCTAGCCCTGTTCTCTACGTCATTCCCACAACCATGCGGCACCGCGTACACCGCTGGAATCGCCGAACCGGTTGCGCACCAGCCGGGTATCCACCCGATCGGAAAACACATAGCGCCCCCAAATCCCGGGCACATTTTCGTACAGGCGTTGGATGTTCGACATGCCGCCACCCAGCACGATGACATCGGGGTCGAGAATATTGATCACGTGAGCCAGCGAGCGCGCCAGGCGATTCTCATAGCGTTGCAAGGTCAGCTCGCACTCGGCATCACCGTCCGCCGCCCGCGCCACGATGGTTGCAGCATCGAGTTTCTGGCCGCTGACACGCTGATGGTCTGCCGACATCCCAGGCCCGGAAAGAAAGGTCTCGATGCAGCCGTGCCGCCCGCAATAGCAAGGCGGCCCCGGAAGCTCCGCGCCTTCCGGCCAAGGCAGAGGGTTGTGCCCCCACTCGCCGGCGATGCCGTTGGCGCCAGTCAAAACATGGCCATTGACGACGATGCCGGCACCGGTGCCCGTCCCGATAATCACCCCGAACACCACCGCGGCACCGGCAGCGGCGCCATCCGTGGCTTCTGAGAGGGCGAAACAGTTGGCATCATTGCTGATCCGCAGCTTGCGCTGCAGCAAGGACTCCAGATCCTGAACAATCGGTTGGCCGTTGAGGTGCACGGAATTGGAATTCTTGAGCAGGCCGGTTGCTCTGGAAATGGCACCCGGCGTACCGATGCCGACCGTTCCTGCCTGCCCGAGTGCAGCCTCCACCTGATGCACCAGATCGGCGATTGCCCGCAACGTGCCGGAGTAATCGCCCTGAGGAGTCGGTACGCGCCGGCGCAAGAGTTCACTGCCCTCGTCATCCAGAGCGATGATCTCGATTTTGCTGCCCCCGAGGTCAATACCCAGCTTCATGGCGATTTCTCACGACATCGACCTGGTGCAATAGGTTGTAAGCAATTCGACAATTGATCACATCAAATCCTGCCACAGTGCAGCGATAACCTGCCCGCCAACGCTCCAGCCTATCTGTTTTAAACGGAAAACATATCATTCAGTATCAACAGGTTGGCCATTAAGTAAGCATTCTGCTTATTACAAAATACGCATTTTCCCTTAGCACAGAATACGCACCCTCCTTATTCTAGGTCTTCGTCCATCTCTGTAGACTGGATCTTGCACGCTGAAGAAAATCACTGCCCATTTCCAAAAGAACGAACAGACAAAAGGAAAAGATCATGTTCGCGATGACTCTCAATAAAGCAGATCAGGAAGAAGATGGCGTTCTGGACATCCTGGAAGAAGAATCCGATCAGCAGCCAGAAGAATTAGCCGAACTCCCGCCCGGAATGGAAACATCCAGCGTCGAATTCCAGGGCGATGCCACAATGATCTATCTCAATGAGATCGGGCGCAACCCCCTTTTGACAGCGAAGGAAGAACGGGAACTTGCAACCCGCGTCAGAGAGGGCGATTTCAAGGCTCGCCAGCGCATGATCGAATGCAACCTTCGCCTAGTAGTCAGCATCGCAAAACACTACATCAATCGTGGCATGGCACTGCTGGACCTGATCGAAGAAGGCAATCTGGGACTCATACACGCCCTGGAAAAATTTGAGCCGGAGCGGGGTTTCCGCTTTTCCACCTACGCCACCTGGTGGATACGGCAGAATATCGAACGCGCCATCATGAACCAGTCGCGCACCATCCGCATTCCGGTGCATGTGATTCGGGAGATGAACACCTGTTTGCAGGCGTTCCGTCTCATTGAGTCCCGCAAGGGCGATGAGCCCAGCGCGGAAGAGGTGGCTCTCTTGCTGGACCGGCCGGTGGCCGATGTGCGCTACGTGCTGAACCTGAATGAACGCATGGCATCCCTGGATACGCCGCTGGATATCGACCCGAGCCTCTCCCTGGGTGACGCGATTCCCGACGAAAACACCCTGCCGCCCGAGGTGCAATTGCAGCAGACCCAGCTTGAGGCGCTCGTACAGGAATGGCTGGATGAACTGGGATGCAAACAGCGCTGCGTGGTGGAGCGGCGCTTCGGCCTGAACGGCCACCAGATCCATACCCTGGGAAAGGTTGCAGAAACCCTCGAAATCACCCGAGAGCGGGTGCGCCAGATTCAGCTTGAAGCACTGCAATCCCTGCGCCACATCCTCATGCGCAACGGCATTTCGAAAGAAGTATTATTCTGACCAAAGCCGGCGTGACCGCTGACCCAAAAGACAAGCAAACCTCAAGCATCCAGACCAGGTAAGCTTGCGGCAAACTTAAAGAATCCCGGCATGCCGGGATTCTTTATGCTCTCCCGATACACTCCCTAGCACATTATCGTTTTGGGTATTACACTGGAGCCCATTCAACCCTTGTATTTCAGCAAGCCATGACCATAGACACTCAAAATAATTATCTGGTGATCACCGCTTCAGGCGAAGACAAAGTCGGCCTCGTCGATCGGCTCTCGAGCAAGATCGCCGAGAGCGGATGCAATATCGAAGAAAGCCGTATGGCCGTATTGGGTGGACAGTTCGCCCTGATCATGCTGCTTTCCGGCCCATGGAACGCGCTTTCCAAGCTCGAAGGGCAAATGGGGGCGCTGGGCGATCAGTTAGGGCTCTCTATCATCCACAAACGAACCCAGCAACGGGAACGGACGCAACCGGCGGTTCCCTACAGGGTGGAAGTGGTGGCCATGGATCATCCCGGCATCGTTCGCAACCTGGCCGCTTTCTTCTCCAAGAATGGCATCAATATCGAGGAACTCCAGACCGACACATACCCGGCGCCCCACACCGGCACATCCATGTTTTCCGTCACCATGACGGTAGGCATTCATGCCGACGTTCACATTCCCACCCTGCGTGGAAATTTCCTCGATTATTGTGACGACCTGAATCTGGACGCGAGTTTCGAACCCGCACGGGCGTGACGCCTGGCTACATACAGCCTTAAGGAAAACCGCAACTCTCTAAGCAGCCTGTCATTGGGCCATTTCGGTCGTGATACTGTTCGACCAGCGCAACGCGTCCACTTCCGCGCCCATCAAATCCTGCACTGCCAGCCCCAAATTTTCCAATACATCCCCGGCATGATCAAACTGCCCCTGCTCTGTCATTTCTGCCAGAGAGAGCAGTCCACCCAGGTTGCCCGATTTATTAAGCAAGGCCTCAGTAATATCGTCTGCCGGGTTGATCAGATCAATCACTTCAATCAAAGGCCTGTCCAGGAGAGCATCCAGTAAAGACAAAATGCCCGTCATGAAAGCCCGATCATGGAAATCCCTGTCACTTTCTTTACATTTCTGGGCGAGAGATTCCATCAATTTCCCTCGCCTGGCCGCAAGTCGCAACAGCGGACTGTAACTCACTTCATCTTGTTGCGGGGTATATAACAACAGTTGCAGCCAACGTTGCATCTGACGCCGGCCAACAATCTTAATTGACTGATTAAAAGATGATATTTTTGTTTTCAGCCCCATCGATACTGAATTAACCAAGCGCAACAGTTTTAGGCTCAAGCCTGCATCCTGTTTCAGGATCTGCTCAATTTCCTGATCGGGGGCATCGGTCAGAATCAGACCCAGCAATTTGAGCATGATCGCCTGATTAGGCAGGGTGCACTTGCCTGTGACCAAATGGGGGCGCGCAAAGTAATAGCCCTGAAACAGATCGAACCCAGCCTCTGCGCACTGAAGATACTGCTCATGGCTCTCGACCTTTTCTGCCAGCAGCCTTACCGGATAGTTTCTGAGCTTGTTGACAATCCCCAGGGTAGACGGCCAATCCTGCTGCGTAATATCTATTTTTACGATATCCACAACGTCAAGAAGAGGATCGAAAGTACCGTCATTGACATAATCATCCAGCGCCAAATCAAAACCGATCTCTTTAAGCTCCCGACAGCGTTCAATCAGCGGAAGATCGACAACCACTGTTTCCAGCAGCTCCAGTGTGACCCGCTGTTGCGCCAGGATTTCTATCGTATCGCTCATCAGCAACGCTTTACCCACGTTGATAAAACACTCGTACCCCGCCAGAGCCTCTCCAATTTCCAAATGGCTGAAGGCATAGTTGATGACCTGTGCAGTGGCCTGCGTATTATCGAGAAAATGCGCCGCATTCAACTCGCCACTACGAAACAGCAATTCATATGCGACCAGACGTTGTCGCTTGTCCAAAATGAGTTGCAAACCCAAGAAAATTTCTTGCGCCTGTGGCAGATTATGCATGCTTATTCATCTATCTTTCAGTAGGTATCAGGCAGCACAAAAATGAAATATTCGCTACTTTTCATCATGAAATCGTAACAACAGTGAATTCAAATTGTTACCCCCCAGGAGCAAAACCAGAATTAATTTTCGGCCAATCCAACGACCCCTCTGGCGGAAACCCGAAGATCCTTCGACCATCTGTCGTCACCAACAACCTGCGTGCTGGCAGCCAGTGCATCGGCAATCTCACCTCTGTTCCACCCCAGGCTAGCCAGCAAGTCCAGGGCAACGGCATCGGCCTCTTGCAATTGATTGAGCTTGTAACTCTCTATCACCATCCTGGAACCGACAAACGAAGCAGCCGATGAAGCCGTTGCCATCGCCGAAGCTGACTGTATCAAAAGGGCGGAACCGCGAATAAGGTTGGCGACCGGCAGCAGCACTTGGGCAGCTATGGAAAACAGGATGCTGGTCGCCGAATCCTCGTCATGATGACGGCTGATTACATGCCCCATCTCGCGAGCGATCAAGAAAGCCAAAGCCTCTTCATCAAGACGCAGCTTTTGCACACCGCGGAAAATCACCACCGTACCGGCTGCGCAGGATGCACTCCCAGGTTCGGCCTTTTCGGCAACAACGAACTCAAACTGGCTGAATCTCTCAGTCAGATCAGGGTAAATTTCAAAAGCCGATTGCGCCAGACGAGTACCCAGCCGCTGAACCCTCTGATCGAAAGCACGATCAAGCCTGCACTCCACCCCTGCGCAGGGTGCAGGGCTATCTGCCGCAGAGGCGAGATTCAGGCGCATACCCATCTCGGAATGAACAGCGCTTACCGAGGACGGCACGGTCACCTGCATGCGTCCCTGGGGCGACGTTGCGCACGCCCCAAGCAAGATACTGGCAAGGACAACAAACCAGACGCGGGTAATCATGAGTTCACCCTTAGTGAAAAAACTCGGCTAACAGAGAATGAGCCGTTCACCGTTCACTGTCAATTCGCTCCAAACGACATGGATGCGAACAACCATTCCCCAGCTACCATCCTAGACAATCCCGGAAAAAAAACCATGTCAGCAAATCAAACTGCGGTGGTCATTTGGGAAAAGAAAACCCTGGAAAAAGAAAATGGCTCTCAGAATATATCCTATGCTATTGTTTTTATTTATATACAGAAGAGACTCGAACTTCTTGCTATATGTTCGTAGCGCCCTATGCGGATACCCTAGGCTAATATACAAGCATGTGTGGACGCTACGCCCTCTATGGATCACCCGCCAGGTTCAAGGAACATTTCGGCACCACGAACGAACTGGACCTGAAGCCGCGCTTCAATATCGCACCGACCCAGACAGCTCCGGTGGTTCACCTCGACGAGACCGGCAATCGGGTATTCACTGACGCCCGATGGGGACTGATCCCCTCATGGGTAAAGGATACTCAGGAACTACAGCACCCCATCAACGCCAAGGCAGAAACAGCCGCCATCAAACCGATGTTTCGCCACGCTTACCGCACTAGCCGCGTGCTGGTTCCGGCGGATGCGTTTTATGAATGGATGCCCCGGAACGGAAAGCAGCCCTACTTGATCCGACTACGAGACGGTGAACCTATGGGGATGGGGGGTCTGCTGGAACATTGGCAAGGGCCTGAAGGTGACGTGACGACCTTCACCATTCTCACCATCGATGCCAATTCATTGATGGCCAAGATCCATGATCGCATGCCTGTCATTATCAGGCCTGAAGATTACGCCGCCTGGATCGACACGACCTTCACTGATGTCATCAAGATTCAAGCGATGGCCCAGCCTTACCCCGACCGTTTTATGGAAGCCTATCCCGTTAGCCGCAAGGTCAACAGCCCGCAGCATGATTCTCCAGACTTGATTGAACCGGAGCAAGGCTGACATTGGCCACAATCTCAGCATGTATGTCTGCTTACGCAAACATTGAGGGACGGCACCCGACCCCAAGCAGCCGCATGACGGATAGGCGCATCGTTCTGAATCCACGAAACGGAACAAATCAACTGCACGAAACAAAGAGTGGAAGAAACAGAAACCAGAACTTATCCACACCAGCGTAGGTATACTACGCAAAAATAGCCGGGTCAGTTTTAAATGGAAATACCGGGTCAGAATTCAGTGGAAATCAACACGCCGGGCTCCTCATTCGGTGCGCAATGGCTCCCCGCACGTCGACGGTTCGTTTGGAACCGTGAGAATCGACGCCCTAGGCTTACGGGCGTGGAAAAGAAAATGGACCGGATGCGGTTCACGAGTGTCTCCCATGTGCATTGGCAAAGCCATGACCGGTGGACCTGTCAGGTCAACAGTCGCACCGGGGGAGGGGTCATCCTGCATGGCGCTAACAGCAGTGCCCGAGCAACGACGGCGGAGCACGCTTGGGTACGTTAGGTTCAAGCGCCGCGCGGACGCCGCCATCTGAGCCAAAGCCGGCGCGATCTCCGGGAGCCGCCGGCCGCGGCCAGCGGCCGAGCCAACGCATGCGCGCTGAAGACAGGCGGCTGATTCTCGCACTCCTGTTCTCCCTCCTGATGCACATGCTCTTGTTGAGCTTGACCTTCGGTGACCAGGGATTTGGGCTTCCGGGCTTCGCCTTCCCCTGGCAATCGCGACGGATCGAGGCGCCCGATTTAAGCGTCGTGCTCATGCCGGCGCAGGCCACAGTCGCGAATCCGGCGGGGAGACCGGTCAAGGAACCGCCGCCGCAGGCATCGACAGCGCAGGCTGTTGCCGGTAGGCCGTCCCCGATACCATCTGTGTCCGCTCCGCCACTCCCGGGCCTGACGGTAGAAGCGATCGAGCCCCAGCCCCAAGCCAAGGCAATGGCACAGGCCGAGTCAGCGCCAAACGTCGCGACCGGTGCGGTTCCTGCGAAAGCGCCTTTGCATACCGAAGAGCCCGGTGACGCGGCGCCCACACAGACGGCTGAACCGCCAGTGATTGCTGTGGAGCGGTCCGATCCCACGTTTGTCATGCCTGCCACTCCATTGGCGCCAACGACTGTCATCGCGGTTGCGCCAAGCGCTTCGAGCCCGGAGACCGTGATGCCGGCGCCTCCAGATGCCGGCAAGGTAGCGCAGAAGCGAGCCGAACCGGAGGTGCGGGAGCGAGCCGTTGAAGTGGCCAAGCTCGATCCTTCGGAGCGCGAGGCGCAACGACAGGCGGATCAGCTGGAGGCGCAGCGTCACGAGGCTGAACGCCAGGAAGCCGCGCGACTGGTGGCGGCACAGTTGGAGGCTAAGCGTAACGAGGCCGCTCGTCAGGAAGCAGCTCGCGTTGAGTCTGAACGACTGGAGGAGGCCCAACGCCAGGAAGCTGCGCGACAGGCAGCAGCACAGTTGGAGGCGCAGCATAACGAGGCCGCTCGTCAGGAAGCAGTTCGCGTCGAGACTGCACGACTGGAAGCCCAACACCAGGAAGCTGCGCGCCAGGCAGCAGCACGGCAAGAGGCGCAGCATAACGAGGCCGCTCGTCAGGAAGCAGCCCGCGTCGAGGCTGCACGACTGGAAGCCCAACGCCAGGAAGCTGCGCGCCAGGCAGCGGCACGGCAAGAGGCGCAGCGTAACGAGACCGCTCGTCAGGAAGCAGCTCGCGTCGAGGCTGAACGCCAGGAGGCTGAACGCCAGGAGGCCGGGCGACAGGCAGCGGCACGGCAAGAGGCCGCGCGCGTTTTGGCGGAACAAGAGGAGGAGGCAAGACGGGAAGCGCGGCTTCGGGCCATTGGACGTCAGCTCGATGAGGAAGCCGCCCGGCGTAAAGCAGCCTCGGCTGCCGCTCGCTCACCCTCCACGCTACCCTTCTCGTTGAGTACCACACGTCGGGTCAGGCTATGGGGGCGTACCGATCCCAACGTCGAACTCGTCCAGTACGCGGAGGCGTGGGCCCGGAAGATCCAATTCAACACGTCTGTCGACACGGTCCGCGAAGTGGCGAAGCGGCCTCACACCAATCCCATGGTGACGGTGGCCATCCGAAGCGACGGATCCGTGGAGTCAGTGACCTTCGTTCTCTCCAGTGGCGTGGCGGAAGTCGATGAAGCGATACGGCGCATCGTGCAAAGCCATCTACCCTACCAAGCGTTCCCGCCCGGACTGGCCCGCAAGTTCGACGTGATCGAAGTCCGCCGGACCTGGCACTTCGACACGTCCATCCAGTTGGACTGATTGGACAGTGACAGTCGTTGGGCGATTCAGGACGCGCCGGCATGTCGGCCCCCCGCGGCCGCTTCATCGGCAGTGGCCAAATCGGGTTCTTCGCCAACGAGGACTGCACCTTCGGCGTTCTGACAGGCATCAATCGACCACGCACCTGTCGTCCACGACGCGGGGCGGTTCTGGCCAGGCGCATTCGGCCCACGGTCTTCCGATCGACCACCGGCCCAACGCACCGGTTCATCATGCCTCACCTAGACAGCCGCTTCTGGTCGCGAGCACGAGGGCTCTCATTTCGGGAGCTGTCGCTCCTGCGTGATGGCGTCAATATAGGCGTGGAGCCGCCCCGACCGACCGCTGTCTCTAAGCGCAGACCTGGCCTCGTTTGCTGGCCGGCAGCTTTCTGGATGGAGCCCTTGGTCGGCCAGAAATGCGCCACCGGCAGCAGTGGGTCGACAGTTCGCCTGCCCTGACGCCACTTGGCGGGCATTTGTGGACGAAGATCGCAACGTCCGTTGCTAGCGACATTGCAGACGTAGCTGAGTCGTTGGGGTAAGGACCACTAAGGCCGAACAAGAGACGGTCATGCCGCTTCGCCTGAACTTCCGCACCTGGCATGTAGATGCTGCATGCAGACGTAAGCCAATTCCTGCCTCGGAGTGACCTCCACATTATTGGGCAAAATTGACCGTTGGACGATTTAACAGTCACTTACAGTAGAATTCGGAATCCCGAAACAACCTACTTTGGAGATGTGCTGCGGCGACAAACGACAGCAGCAAGTCCCGCCAGGGAAAACAGGACGAACCAGCCCAGCGCCCACTGCGCGATGGACAGATTGAGGAAGGTCCAGGTCACTTCAGCGCACTCGCCCGAACCTTTAAAAATCATCGGCAGAATTTTGGTCAGCGGCATGGCCTCGAGCATGTAATCCAGACCCGGCCCACATTCCGGCGCTTGACCGGGAGGCAGATGCTGCAGATAGATCTGCCACGCCGCAACCCCGCCCCCGAGCACGGAAAAAAATGCCAGCAGGCTGCCATACCCCGTCCAGCCGCGGTGTTTCGGGTTGTGAATGGCCGCCGCCAGTGCCGTTACGCCAATGACGATGAAGGCGATGCGCTGAAGAATACACAACGGACAAGGCTCCAGATGCATGACATGCTGCAGCACCAGGCCAAAGCCCAGCAGAGCGAGGCAAGCCAGAAATACTGCCAGAAACAACATGCGATTATTGATGGTCACCAGCAACTCCTTTTAACGGATACGGCGCTGCGCCCGAGGCAGCTCCAGCACCGATTTCACACTCAGATCCACACAACTCGGCCGTTTCGGCAGCGCCCCCACGAGCACCGTCTTCATGCCTAGTTTTTTTGCGGTTTTAAGATTGGCCAGCGTATCTTCGACCATGATGCACTGCGACGGTTTCAGCCGCATCCGGCGGAACAAGCGACGAAACCCTTGAGTATCCGGCTTCGGCCGGTAGCCGGCATGCTCGATCGTGAATACCTCTTCGAACAGGTCGGCGATGCCGAGCAGTTCCAGCACCCGGTGGATGTAATGGGCCGGCGCATTGGAGTACACCAGCTTGCGGCCAGACAGCCTTTGCAACGCGGCCCGCAGGCCGCGCTGGCGCAGCACCATCTGGTGCAACGCCGGGAACTGGTGGGTATGCCAGAGAAAATGGTCGGGGTCGGTGCCATGATGCCGCATCAACCCTTGCAGGGTCGCGCCGTAACGCAGCCAGTAGCGCTCACGCAGCTCGTTCGCCCCCGTTTCATCGAGATTGAGGTTGTCTTGCAGATACTGCGTCATGGCCCGGTTCATGTGCGGAAAAATATGCGCACCGGCATTGTGCAGGGTGTTGTCGAGGTCGAACACCCAGGTCCGGGACAATTTCAATCGTTAGCCCGGATCAAAGTGCCGACGCCCTCATCGGTGAGAATTTCCAGCAATAGCGCATGCTCCACCCGGCCGTCGATGATGTGGCTGGTCTTGACGCCGTTCTTCACCGCCTCCAGCGCCATCGAGATTTTCGGGATCATGCCGCCGCTGATGGTGCCGTCGGCAATCAGTTCGTCCACCCTGGCGGCCGTCAGGCCGGTGAGCAGTTTGCCTTCCTTGTCGAGCACGCCGGTAGTGTTGGTGAGCAAAATCAGCTTCTCGGCCTTGAGGGTTTCCGCCAGCTTGCCTGCCACCAGGTCGGCGTTGATGTTATAGGCCTCGCCATCCTCGCCCACGCCGATCGGCGCGATCACCGGGATGAAATCCTGGGTGTCGAGCAGTGCCACCAGCTCCGGATCTATCCTCACCACTTCGCCGACCTGGCCGATATCGATGTACTCGCCAGCCTTCTCCATATGCTTGACCATCAACTTTTTGGCGCGGATAAAACCGCCGTCCTTGCCGGTCAGCCCCACCGCCTTGCCGCCATGCTGGTTGATCAGGTTAACGATTTCCTTGTTTACCGAGCCGCCCAGCACCATTTCAACGATGTCCATGGTTTCCCGGTCAGTCACGCGCATGCCCTGGATAAATTCACCCTGCTTGCCCACCCGCTTCAGCAAGTCGTTGATCTGCGGCCCGCCGCCATGCACCACTACCGGGTTCATACCGACCAGCTTGAGCAGCACCACGTCCTTGGCGAAGCCCTGCTTGAGGTGCTCCTCGGTCATGGCGTTGCCGCCGTACTTGATGACGATAGTCTTGTCCTGGAAGCGGCGGATATAGGGCAACGCTTCGGAAAGGATGGCGGCTTTTTCTTTTGCAGTAGATGCGCTCAGCGGCATGGTTGGAGTCTTTCGCCCAGGGTGATAATCAGCCTATTTTAGCTCAAACGAAAAAGGCGGCACAGCGCCGCCTTTTCGGACAGGTTTGCAGAATTACTGGATGGCCAGTTTCTTCGCGCTGGATGTTGCCTTCTTCGGCAGTGTCAGATCGAGCACGCCGTCATTGTATTTAGCCACGGAGGTCGCCTCGTCGACATCCTGTCCGAGGCTGAAACTGCGATACACCTTGCCGTAATAGCGCTCGCTGCGCAACACTTTATCGCCTTCCTTTTCCTCTTTTTCCTTCTTCACTTCGGCGCTGATGCTGACCTGATTGCCCTCGATGGTGACGTGTATGTCTTCCTTCTTCACGCCGGGAATCTCGGCATGGACAGTGTAGGCCTTGTCGTTCTCCTTCACGTCCATCTTGATCTGCATCTGCTGGGGCTGACCCTCGAAGCGCACCGGGCGGAGAAAACCCCGGAAGAGGTCGTCGAAGGGATCTAAAGCCACGTCAAACGGGTCGTAACGGGTAATGTTTGCCATCATCGTTCTCCTTATCCAAAGCCACTGAAAAATCGGCAATTTTCATTGCCTCTGGACTAAATATAGGGGATATGACCGGCAATTCAAGAGGGAGAATAATCGGCTCTGCCATCATGTCGTGATGCTTGCCATGGCCAAGCCGCCGCGAAAAATGGTCCATGCATCGCGGTACCATGAGATGTGTACCAATACGCGCCTAAAATTTATCCGCTACCGCCCCCTCCCCGCCTCATGAAACGCCTTCTGCACCGGATCAAGTGATAAGAAGATAAAGTGTAGAGAACAGGCTTTCGCCTTCGCGGGAGCGACGGTATTTTGAGGCCGCCTTATAATTCTGAAACTCGCGCCGCCTTGCTAGTGCGGTGGCCCAACAGGTCGAATTTCACCCGCACCCATTCCTCGGTGACGTCCACCACTTCGGTCAGGCGGATGCGGAACACGTTGTTGCGGTAGTACATGTCGAGCAGGCTGTCGGCGGCATAATCGGGTGCCTGCATGATCAGGCTGCTGTCTACCTCGCGGTCGTACCACTTCGGCAGAAAAACGGCTCTGATCCTCGTGTTGGCGGCTTCATCCGCGAGGCAAAGCTCCACATGCTTGGGGTCTTCGCTCAACTTTTCGATGCCCAGGGCGGGTGGGCCGGAGGATTCCTTTTTCCAGCGCACCACGCCGACTTCCCACTTACCGGTATCGCCCGCCTGCTTGACGCACACCAGCTTGCCGAACTCCGGCTTCTCCGGCGGTCTGCCCTCGAGCAGGCCATAGCCGCTCCCGCTCTCGTTTTCCACCGCCCAATGCTCGATCAGCGCGCATTCCTCATCTCTCGCCTTTCCCGCCGCGCCGGAATGCAGGCAGGTACGGACCGCATCAACGCCGCAAGCCATTTCGACAACCTTGTTATCGGAAGCGATGCGCTCCTGATTGCGGGCATTCCTCGGGCGTATCCAGTACTTGGAAAGGTGGTCGAGCAGCGCCATGTAGTCCTGCACGGTTGCCAGCACTCCTTCGACCTGCAAGCTGTCCACATCTTCCCCCTGCGTCAGTTTGAACCGCAGCTTGCGGATATGCACATACAGATCCGCCATGCCCCAGCAACGCAAGTTGTCGCCATTCATGCCCTCTTCCAGCCTCCTGGCGGCTCTCCCGGACAACAGATCGACGCAGTGCATATGCGAACCGGTGTCACAGGTTTTTTCCAGCTTCACCAGTGACGCCCATTCTTCCAGCCACCCGGCAACCAATCCGATCTGGAACGGCTTCAGACTGGCAGGCCGCACCATGTCAAGAAGCAGGATGCGGACGTACTCGTCAACGCAGGTCGTCGACCGACCGCTGGCCAGCCTGATCTGCGTTCCGGCGAAACCAGTGGATTCGGCAAAAAGATGGAACTTATGCAAACGCTGCCACATCGCCGGTGGCACCCCCTCCTGCCTGCAATAACCCCACTTGACCGCCGCCCCAAGGTGATTCAGCGTTCGCGCCACGACCAGCGGAAGATATTTTCGTCCGCCTCCGCTGTCACGCCCGGCGACGATTTCTCGGCACAGCCCCCGGTAGCTGTTCGCCAGTTGCGCACTCAGGCCCGCCACGGTTTTCAGCAGCTCATCCCGGCTCTCTGCCGACTCGTCCGCGCCTTCCAGGTATTTTCTGCCCAGGCTGCGCTGCAAACCCTGGCTGCCTTCGTCCAGGCTCATCAGCGTCTTCAAGCGCTCGCGCGAATACGGCTCCCCTTTCGCGCCGAACGCCGTCAGTGCATCGACCAGCGCCTTCAGCGAATCACATTCGTTTTGGGAATTCGGCTTGCTGGACCATGCCCCGGCCCTGAGCACGCCTTCGAGCAAACCGGCTTCCTTGCGGTGAAAAAATTTAAGCAAATCGAACATAACGGTTCCCGGCCGCGTAGCACGGCGGCAAAATGCATCATCTTTAGAATCAGAAGATCTGATGCATTATTCGTGCCAGTAACAGGAAACCTTCCCGCCTAATTGCAACAGTTTGAATAACAAAGAAATAACCTGGAGGCCGTGTTTCACGCCGGGTGGAGCGTCAAAAAAACTGCCCTTCCGCGTCACATTGGCAACAATAAAGGCGCATTGCGCGCCTTTATTTGGAACGGGGTGGAAATGTAGGGTGCCAATTAAGTGAAGCAGTTTGCGCCCTACTTTGCTGGGCCTTGACAATTTCGCCGTCGGCCTTGGCGAAGTAGTTCATGCCGATGCAGGCGCAGCCCGCACCGTTCAGCTTATCCATGATCAGGTGCTGACCCCACGCGTGATGGAGATTTGCGAGCGCCTGAAGCACGTCTGATGGGCTGGCGCATCTGGTATCATTGCGCCATGCTCAACATACAGAATCTGACTTATCTTCAAGGCGGCATACCGCTGTTCCAGCAGGTGAATTTGCAGGCCTTCGCCAACCAGCGCATCGGCCTGGTCGGCAAGAACGGCTGCGGCAAATCCACCCTGTTCCGCCTGATCCGTGGCGAACTCAAGCCGGACGGCGGCGAAATCTCTCTGCAAGCCGGCAAGACCCTGGCCTATGTCGAGCAGGAAATCGCCAACTCCACGCAACCCGCGCTGGAATTCGTGCTCGACGGCGACGTCCAGCTACGCCAGCTGGAAAAAACCCTGGCGCGGGAACTGCATGACGCCGCCTGGTTCGACGCGCAGCACCGCTTTGAAGCCCTCGACGGATATGCCGCCAAAGCCCGCGCAGCACAGCTCCTGAACGGTCTGGGGTTCGCCAATGACGCACTAGAACGCCCGGTAACCAGCTTCTCCGGCGGCTGGCGGATGCGGCTCAACCTCGCCCGCGCGCTGATGCATCGGGCCGATCTGCTGCTGCTCGACGAGCCTACCAACCATCTCGATCTTGAAGCCATCCTGTGGCTCGAACAGTACCTGGCGCGCTACCCCGGCAGCATTCTGCTGGTCTCGCACGACAGGGAATTTCTCAACGCCACCGTCAACCGCATCGCCCACGTCCACGATTGCGTCATCGACAGTTATACCGGCGACTACGACGACTTCGAACGCACCCGCGCCGAAAAAATCGCCCAGCAGAACCAGGCTTTCCAGACGCAACAGGCGAAGATCGCCCACCTCGAAGATTTCGTCCGCCGCTTCAGCGCCAAGGCCACCAAGGCCAAGCAGGCGCAAAGCCGCGTCAAGGCACTGGAGCGGCTCACGCGCATCGCCCCGGCGCATGTCACCAACGGCCATTTCGAGCTGGAAATCGAGGCACCGGAGCGCGGCCCCGACCTGTTGCTGCGCGCCGAAAGCATGGGCTTTGCCTATGGCGACAAGAACCTGTTTGAGAACGTCGATCTGGCACTACGTGCCGGCGCGCGCATCGCCCTGCTGGGGCCGAACGGCGCCGGCAAATCCACCCTGATCAAGCTGCTGGTGGGCGAACTCGAGCCCACCTCGGGCAAGCTGGAAATCACCCCGGACATCCGCATCGGCTACTTCGCCCAGCATCAGCTGGAAAACCTGGACAGCGCAGCCACGCCGCTACAGCACATGGAACGACTGGCGCCCAAGGAAACCACGCTGGCGCTGCGCACCTTCCTCGGTCGCTTCGGCCTGGCCGGCAACAGCGAGGACAGACCGGTGGACAGTTTTTCCGGCGGCGAAAAAAGCCGCCTGGCGCTGGCCCTGCTGGCATGGCAAAAACCGCATCTGCTGCTGCTCGACGAGCCCACCAACCATCTCGATCTGGACATGCGCGACGCCCTCACCCTGGCGCTGGAGGAATATACCGGTGCTGTGGTGCTGGTTTCCCACGACCGCAGCCTGATCCGTGCCGTGGCCGACGAGTTGTGGCTGATTGCCGACGGCGAAGCGAAGCTGTTCGACGGCGATCTGGAGG
>Ga0209253_10002091_pt1 | contig 17618 bp, 13 predicted proteins | sample FrelakmetBRP12BR_FD_187145 | JGI IMG/M metagenome (GOLD analysis project Ga0209253, IMG submission 187145) | Freshwater lake sediment microbial communities from the University of Notre Dame, USA, for methane emissions studies - BRP12 BR (SPAdes)... | ecosystem: Environmental > Aquatic >...
TCGCGCAAGATCACGCACCGCAACGTCATCCGCATCTACGACTTCCTGTTCATCCGCGGCAACTACGCGATCTCGATGGAGTACTTCCCGTCGCATACGCTTGGCCACGAGATCAACGACAAGCCGCTGCCGGTCGACAAGGCCGTCCGCTACGCGATGGACGTGGCCACCGGCATGGCCGTGGCCCACCAGTCGGGCATCATTCACCGCGACCTGAAGCCGGCCAACGTGCTGATCGACGACACGGGCCTGCTCAAGATCGTGGACTTCGGCGTGGCCGCCGCGCAGCACCAGGGCGACACCCAGCTCACCAAGACCGGTTACGTGATCGGATCGCCGAAATACATGGCACCCGAGCAGATCCTGGGCAAGAAGGTCGACGAGCGCGCCGACGTCTACTCGCTCGGCGTGATCCTGTATGAGATGCTCACGGGCGAGCCGCCCTATCACCGCGGCGACCACATGGCAGTCATGTACCAGCACGTCCAGGGCAAGGCGAAGCCACCGATCGAGGTGAATCCCAGCATTCCGCCGGGCCTGTCCGACATCGTCGCCAAGGCGATGACCGTGGACAAGGCGCGGCGCTTCCAGACCATGGACGAGCTGCGCTCCGCGCTCGAGCGTTACCTGTGAGGCTGCATTGGCGCGCATCGACGCATTCCTGAAACTCGGCGCCTCGCAAGGCTGCTCGGACGTCCACCTCGCGGTCGGCGTGCCGCCGATGCTGCGCATGAACGGCGACCTGCTGCCGATCAAGTTCCGCAACCTGGCCGAAGCCGAACTCGAAAGCTACGTCACGGAGATCCTGACGCCCACGCACCAGGAGCAATTCAGGAAGGGTCACGACGTCGATTTCTCGTACGTCTCCGAGGACAACGCGCGTTTCCGCGTCAACGTCTTCCGCAAGGAGACGGGCGTCGGCGCGGTGTTCCGCGCCATCCCGAACGACGTGCCGTCGCTCGATTCGCTGAATCTCCCGCCGGTGGTCAAGAAGTTCTGTGATTTCCACCAGGGCATGGTGCTGGTCACGGGTTCCACGGGTACCGGCAAGTCGACGACGCTTGCAGCGATGATCGACCACCTGAACCGGACGCGCCGGCTGAACATCATCAGCCTCGAGGACCCGATCGAGTTCGTCCACCGCAGCAAGCAATCGCAGGTGGTCCAGCGCGAACTGCACACGCACCTGCCCTCCTTCGCCGATGGCGTGCGAGCTGCAATGCGCGAGGACCCCGACGTGATCCTGGTCGGCGAGCTGCGCGACGCCGAGACGGTGCGCTGGGCGATGACCGCGGCGGAAACCGGACACCTCGTGCTCGGCACGCTGCACACGACCAGCGCGGTGAAGACGATCGACCGCATCGTCGACGCGCTGCCGCCGGAGGAGCGCGAGCAGACCAAGAGCTTCCTGTCGCAGAGCCTGCTCGGCGTCGTCACCCAGTTCCTGGTGCGCACACCCGACCTGCGCGGTCGCAAGGCCATCTGCGAGGTGATGGTCATGAACCGCGCGATCGGCAAGCTCATCACGTCCGAGCAGTCGCACATGATCCCGTCGCAGTTGCAGACGGGCCGCGAAGTCGGCATGCAGACACTCGACCAGGCGCTGCTCGCCGCCATCCAGGCGCGCGAGATCGATCCGGAGGACGCGTTCGGTTACGCCATGGACAAGAAGCCGTTCGCCCGCTACGTCCCCGAAGGCACGGCGATTCTCAAGGCCGACGTGACGCAGGGACTCTGATGTCCACCGAGACGACGACACAGGTCACTACTGCCGAGGTGCCGCAGCACACGCCGCGGCGCATCGATGAATTCCTGCTCGACGTGATCAAGCGAGGCGGCTCCGACCTGCATTTCGTCGCCGGCGATCCGCCGCGCATCCGCCACAACGGCGAGCTGCAGTCGCTGCGCGATGTGCCACTCGACAAGCAGTTCGTGCAAGACACGATCATGGACTTCATCACCCGCCGCGCGCAGCAGCAGCTAGAGGAAAAGGACGGCGCCGATTTCGCCTATTCCATCCCGGGCGTTTCGCGTTTCCGCGTGAACGTCTTCCGGCACATCGGCGGGCTCGGTGCCGTGCTGCGAGCGATCCCTTCGAAGGCGCTGACGCTCGAGCAGCTCAACATGCCCCAGGCCGTGCGCAGCCTGTGCCGCGTCAACAACGGCCTGATCCTGGTGACGGGCAAGACCGGCTCGGGCAAGTCGACGACGCTCGCCGCGATGATCGACGACATCAACGCACGCGAGAAAGGCCACATCCTCACGATCGAGGACCCGATCGAGTTCGTGCATCCGCGCAAGAACTGCCTGGTCAGCCAGCGCGAGGTCGGCCTGCACAGCCCGGGTTTTGCCGAGGCACTGCACTCGGCCCTGCGCGAAGACCCGGACATCGTGCTGGTCGGCGAAATGCGCGACCTCGAGACGATCAGCATCGCGGTTACGGCGGCCGAGATGGGCATCCTCGTGATGGGCACCCTGCACACCAACGGCGCCGCACCCACCGTGGACCGCATCGTCAACGCCTTCCCCGCCGACAAGCAGAGCCACGTGCGGACCATGCTGTCTACCTCGCTGCGCGGCGTGATCTCGCAGCAGCTGATCATGCGCGCCGACAAGCGCGGGCGGGTCGCCGCGCTCGAGATCCTCATCAACACGCCGGCCGTCTCCAACCTGATCCGCCAGGGCAAGCTCGACCAGCTCGAGAACGCGATGCAGAGCGGCGGCGCCCACGGCATGCGGGTCATGGACTCGGCGATCAAGGAACTGTTCGAGAAGGGCGTCATCAGCGGCCGCTCGGCTTACGAAAAGGCCATGAACAAGCCGCAGTTCGAGCAGTTCAAGGACATGGGTTAGGACGTCCCTGGATCGACCGCTTTCCAGCGTCCCGCAGCTAGAGTGCGCGTCCGAAATGACGCCGTAAACCGACCGTCCTCAGCCTGCGCATCGCAGCGGGTCACGGGGACGTCTTCCGCGCCTTGGAAAGGCAGACACGCGGCGCGGAAGACGTCCCCGTGACCCGCTGCGATGCGCCGATAGTGCGTTGACAGCGGACGCTGCGGCGGCGACGTACCCTGAAGGGCATGCATGCGCCGTGCGAGCGCTCGCCCGGGGCGAGTGCGAGCTCAGGCGCGGTCGCACAGGCGGTGGATTCGGTGCGTCTCCCGCGCCGCGTGTCTGCCTTTCCAAGGCGCGGGAGACGCACCGAATCCGCCGCATGGCCCACCGTGACGCGTGTCTGCCTGCCCAAGGGGTGTGCGGCGAGCCAAGCCGTCCGGTGCCTCGACTGGCATAATCGACGGTCCATCGACCCGGACCCCGCCGCCCCATGACCGCCCCCGTAAAGCGCACCCTGCTCGTCACCAGCGCGTTGCCGTATGCCAACGGCGCGCCGCACCTGGGGCACATCGTCGAATACGTCCAGACCGACATCTGGGTGCGGTTCCAGCGCATGCGCGGCCACGACTGCCTGTTCATCTGGGCGAGCGACGCGCACGGCACGCCGATCATGCTCAAGGCCCGGCAGGAAGGCATCACGCCCGAGCAACTGATCGAGCGCGTCGGCGCCGAACAACGCCGCGATTTCGGCGAGTTCGACATCTCGTACGACAACTTCCACACCACGCACTCGGACGAGAATCGCGAGGTCACCTACGAAATCTATCGCCGGCTCGTCGCGGGCGGCCACATCCGGCGCGAGACGATCGTGCAGGCCTACGACGAGCAGGCGAAGATGTTCCTGCCCGACCGCTACGTGCGGGGCACGTGCCCCAGGTGCGGCGCGCTCGACCAGTACGGCGACAGCTGCGAGGTCTGCGGCGCCACCTACACGCCCGCCGACCTGCTGCATGCGGTCTCGGTCGTGAGCGGCACGCCACCCGTGCAGAAGGAATCGGAGCACCTGTTCTTCAAGCTCGGTGACTTCGAGCCGATGCTGCGCGCCTGGACCAGCGGCAATCGCCTGCAATCCGCCGTCGCTGCCAAGCTCGACGAGTGGTTCGACGCCGGCCTGCGCGACTGGGACATCTCGCGCGACGAGCCGTATTTCGGCTTCGGGATTCCGGGTGAAGCCGGCAAGTATTTCTACGTCTGGCTCGACGCTCCGATCGGTTACCTCTCGAGCCTGCTGCAGTACTGCCGCCGCACCGGCCAGGATTTCGACCGCTACTGGAAACCGGACAGCGAGGCGGAGGTGTATCACTTCATCGGCAAGGACATCGTGTACTTCCACACGCTGTTCTGGCCGGCCGTACTGGTGGGAGCGGGTTACCGGCCGCCGACGTCGGTGTTCGCACACGGCTTCCTCACCGTAAACGGGCTGAAGATGTCGAAGTCGCGCGGCACGCTGATCTCCGCGCGCACCTGGCTCGATCACCTGCCGGCCGAATACCTGCGCTACTACTTCGCCTCACGCCTCGGTGACGGCGTCGAGGACCTCGACCTCAACCTCGACGACTTCGTGGCCAAGGTCAATTCCGACATCGTCGGCAAGCTCGTCAACATCGCGAGCCGGTGCGCCGGATTCATCGCGCGGGGCTCGGCCGGCAGGCTGGCCCCCTCGCTCGCGGACACGGCCCTGCAGGACGAATTCGCCGCAGCCGGCGAACGTGTCGCCGCACTGTACGAAGGCCGCGATCTCGCCGGTGCAATGCGCGAAATCATGGCGCTCACCGACCGCGCCAACCTCTACATCGACCAGCAGAAACCCTGGCTCATGGCGAAGGATCCGGCGCGGGCCGCTGCAGTGCAGGCCGTCTGCACGCAGGGCCTCAACCTGTTCCGTGTGCTCGCGATCTACCTGAAGCCCGTCATGCCGAAGCTCGCTGCGGGCGCCGAGAAATTTCTCGGCCTGCCCCCGCAGGCCTGGGCCGACGCCGCAGCGCCGCTCCTCGACACGGTGATCAATGCCTACGAGCCGCTCGCCACGCGGGTCGACCCGGCCGCGGTCAAGGCGCTGCTGGCCGCGTCGGCGGAGAGCCTGAAGCCCGCGGGCGTACCTGCAGCGGCTGCCGCGACGGCGCCTGCTGTCGTGGCGAAGGCCGACGGCCGGAAGCCCGCCACAGGCGCTGCGAAGGTTGCAGAACCAGCGGCCGCGGCGACGGAGCTGTCGATCGACGATTTCATGAAAGTCGACCTGCGCGTCGCACGCATCGACTCGGCCGAGCTGGTCGAAGGCGCAGACAAGCTGCTCAGGCTCGGGGTGGATCTCGGCGAGCTCGGCAAGCGGCAGATTTTTGCCGGCATCCGTTCGGCGTACGAACCGTCGCAGCTCGTCGGCCGCCTGACGGTCGTGGTCGCGAACCTCGCACCGCGCAAGATGCGTTTCGGACTGTCCGAAGGCATGGTGCTCGCGGCCGGGCCCGGCGGACAGGAGATCTTCGTGCTCTCCCCCGATGCCGGCGCGACGCCCGGCATGAAGGTGAAGTGACACCGGCGACGAGGAGCCCATGACCGAGCTGCTGCTGCTCGCGCTCGGAGCGAGCCTGGTCAACAACTTCGTCCTGTCGAACTTCCTCGGGCTATGCCCGTTCATCGGCGTGAGTCGCCGTTTCGAGGCCGCGGCCGGCATGGCCCTCGCGACGCTGTTCGTGCTCACGCTGGCCTCGGGCCTGAGCTTCGCACTGTGGCAATGGGTGCTGGTGCCGCTGGGACTCGAGTACCTGCGCACGCTGGTCTTCATCCTGCTGATCGCGGGGGTCGTGCAGTTCACCGAGATCATGGTGCGGGCGACGAGCCCCCTCCTGCACCAGTTGCTTGGCATCTTCCTGCCGCTGATCACGACCAACTGCGCCGTGCTCGGCGTGGCATTGCTGAACGTGAATCGCCAGCACGGCTTGCTCGAGTCGCTGGTCTTCGGTGCGAGCGCCGGCGCCGGCTTCGGACTGGCACTGTTGCTGTTCACGGCACTGCGCGAACGCCTGGACACGGCCGACGTGCCGCAAGCCTTCCGCGGCGCGCCCGTGGCGCTGGTGACGGCGGGCCTGATGGCCCTCGCCTTCATGGGTTTCGCGGGGCTGGGCGCGCGGTGAACCCCGACGCGGTGGTCATTGCGGTGCTGGTCGCAGCGGCGCTCGCCGTCACGCTCGGCGTTGCGCTCGGCTGGGCGGCGGCGCGCATCGAGCCGGACGCCGACTCGCTGGTGGAGCGCATCGACGCACTGCTGCCGCAGACGCAGTGCGGTCAATGCCGATTCCCGGGTTGCCGGCCCTACGCGGCCGCGATCGCGAGCGGTGCGGCGGAAATCGACCGCTGCCCTCCAGGTGGCGAGGAGACGGTACGCGCGCTCGCCGCGTTGCTTGATCGTGCGCCACGCCCGCTCGATCCCGCGTTCGGCACGCCCAAGCCGGCACAGGTGGCATGGATCGACGAAGCAAGGTGCATCGGCTGCGCGCGCTGCCTTCCCGCCTGCCCGGTCGACGCCATCGTCGGCGCACCCCGACAGATGCACACGGTGATTGCGGCGCAGTGCACAGGCTGCGAGCTCTGCCTGCCGCCCTGTCCTGTCGACTGCATCGAACTGCGCCCCGCCCCGGCTGTGTCGCGGCGCTATCGCCAGCCTCGTGCCGCGTGATGGCCGCGCGATCCACGTTCCCCGCCGGCCTCATGCTCGACGCGCACAAGCAGCAGGCGTGCGATTCGCCGATCGTCGAAATGCCGCTGCCCACGCACGTGGTGCTCGCACTCGATCAGGGTGCGGGGTACAGCGCCGAACCTGTCGTGGCCGTGGGTGACGCCGTGGCCGCGGGCACTCTCGTCGCGCGCGCTGACCACCCGTTTGCATCCGCCGTGCACGCGCCGCTCGCAGGCATTGTCGTCGCAATGGAGACACGCGCAGCCGCCGTCCAGGGCGGACACAGCTTCTGCATCGTGATCGAGGGCGACGGCTCGGACCGGATCGATGACAGCGTCCGTCCCGTCACGGATCCCGCCTCGCTCGGTCCGGAGGAACTCGTCCAGCGAATGCGCGACGCGGGAATCGCCGGACTCGGCGGCGCCGGCTTTCCGACCCCGACCAAGCTGGCGTCTGCACGCGACCTCGGTGCGCACACGCTCGTGCTGAACGGCGCGGAGTGCGAGCCATGGATCTGCTGTGACGACGCGCTGATGCGCGCCGCCGCAGACGACGTCGTGCTCGGCGCGCTCATCCTGCGACGCGCTGCGGGTGCGGTGCGGTGCGTCATCGCGATCGAGGATGACAAGCCTGCAGCCATTGCAACCGTGGCAGCTGCGATCGAGCGCCTGCGTGACGATGGCCTGACGCTCGCGGTGGTCCCTGCGGTGTATCCACAGGGCGCCGAGCGTCAGTTGATCACGGCGGTCGCCGGCGTCGAAGTGCCTGCGGGCGGACTGCCGGCGGACGCGGGCGTGATCTGCCAGAACGTGGCGACCGCAGCGGCCGTCGCGCGCTGGGTCACGCGTGGCGAGCCCATGCTCTCGCGCATCGTGACCGTCACTGGCAGCGGCGTCGCGCGACCCTGCAACGTCCGCGCGCCGATCGGCACCCCGCTCGCTGCACTCATCGCGGCGTCCGGCGGATATCGCGGCACGCCGCTACGCCTGCTTGCCGGCGGCAGCATGACCGGTCGGGCCTTGCCATCCGACGAGATCGGACTCACCAAGGCGATGAACTGCGTCCTCGTCGCGACGCGGGACGACATCGGTTCACGGCTCGGGGCGGTCGAAATGCCGTGCATCCGCTGCGGCGATTGTGCCAACGTGTGCCCCGCCGGACTGCTGCCGCAGCAACTGCTCCGGGCGGCGCTCGCCGACGCTCACGACACGTTGCGCCAGTTCGGCGTGCACGACTGCATCGATTGCGGCCTTTGCGACTACGTCTGCCCAAGCCAGATTCCGCTGGCCGATCGCTTTCGTCACGCGAGGCGTCGCTTGCACGAGGCCGAGGCGATGGCGAGCAAGGCCGCGGCTGCACGCGAGCGTCACGAACTGCACAAGCGCCGGCTGCAGGAAGCCGCGACGGCCGAACAACGGACATTCGAGAGCGTCCGCAGTCGCGCACGACAACCCGGCGACGGCTCGGCGGGTGATGAGGACTGACATGCGCTTCGATACTTCGCCCGCGCCGCATGTCATCGCCGGTTACACCGTGCCGCGCGTCATGTTCCAGGTGCTGTTCGCTCTGTTGCCCGCAGGCATTGCTCACGTCGTGCTGTTCGGTCCCGGGCTGCTGCTGCAACTGTCCGTCGCGTGCGTCACGGCGTTGCTCGCGGAGGCCGCGGCGCTGCGGTGGCGCGGTCGTGACGCAGCACCTGCACTCAAGGACGGCAGCGTGCTGGTCACCGCGTTCCTGCTGGCGTTCTCGATCCCACCGCTGCTGCCCTGGTGGCTCGGTGCGCTCGGCACGGCGCTGGCCGTGCTGCTCGGCAAGCACGTCTTCGGCGGGCTCGGCCAGAATCCATTCAATCCTGCGATGGTGGGTTACGCGATCCTGCTGGTGTCGTTCCCCGCGGAGATGACGCGCTGGCCCGTGCCGATGGACGTCGACGGCACCCGCACCTGGTCCGAACTCGCGCAGATGTCGTTCGCGGGCTTTTACGGCGCCGACGTGGTGGCGCGCTGGGACGGGTACACCGGGGCGACCGCACTCGACTCGATTCGCAGCGGGCTCGACCTGCGCTACACGCTGCCGGAACTGCTGGGGCGTGAGGACATTGCCGGGACGCTCGGCGCGCGCGGCTTTGCCTGGCTCAATCTCGCGGCGCTCGCGGGAGGCCTGTACCTGATGGCCCGCAGGATAGTGCGCTGGCAAATCCCGGTGGCCGTGCTCGGCGGCCTGCTCGTGCCGTCCTTCATCGCCCACGGCCTGGATTCCGGGACCGCACTGGGACCGGCAATGCAGGCATTCTCCGGCGCCACGATGCTGGCCGCATTCTTCATCGCAACGGACCCTGTCTCCGCGGCGACGAGCGATCACGGACGGCTGTGGTACGGAGCCGGGATCGGGCTGATCGCCTGGATCATCCGCACGTGGGGCGGCTACCCCGATGGCTTCGCCTTCGCCGTGCTGCTGATGAACCTCGCCGTGCCATTCATCGACCGCTACACCGTCCCGCGAATCTATGGCCGGCAATCCTGAGCGGCCTGCGCGTCGCACCGTGCGCGCCGCAATCATGCTGGCGGCCGCGGCGATCGCAGCCTTCGGCCTCGTGGCGGTCGTGCACGAAGCCACGCGTGACCGGATCGCTGCGGCGGCACGAGCGCGCGAACTTGCCCGCTTCGACCAGGTGCTCGGCGGACTGCCGCACGACAACGACCTGCTGGCCGACACCGTGACGTTGCGCGATCCTGAATTGCTGGGCACGACGGCAGCCGTCACCGCGTACCGCGCCCGGTTCCACGGCCAGCCGGTCGCAGTCTTGCTCGAGTTCGTCGCGACCGATGGTTACTCGGGGTCCATTCGACTGCTGATCGCAGTCGCGCCCGACGGCACGGTTCTCGGCGTCCGCACCGTGAGTCACCACGAGACGCCCGGGCTGGGCGATTTCATCGATGCCGGCAAGTCGGACTGGATACGACGATTCAGCGGCAAATCACTGGGCGACCCCGCAGCGGCGCACTGGCGGGTCCGCAAGGACGGCGGCGATTTCGACCAGTACACGGGCGCCACGATCACCTCGCGCGCGGTGGTCGAGGCCGTCGGTCGCACGCTGCAATTCTTCACTCGTCATCGCGACGAACTGCTGGCTGCCCCGGCTACAATTCAGCCATGACGCCAATTCAGCCATGACGCCTGCCGCCATCCTCCGCGCCGGATTTCGCGACCAGAACCCGGGGCTCGTGCAACTGCTCGGGCTGTGCCCGCTGCTGGCGGTCAGCACATCGCTCGGCAGCGGCCTCGGGCTCGGACTGGCGACCCTGGCGGTGCTCATCGCCAGCAACGGCCTGGTCTCGCTGGTGGGTCGGTCGTTGCCCGCCGAGATCCGTATCGCTGTGTTCGTACTGCTGATCGCCGCGCTGGTCACTGCGGTCGAACTCGCACTCGCGGCGTGGCTGCCCGGGCTGCACGCCGCCCTCGGCATCTTCCTGCCCCTGATCGTCACCAACTGCCTGGTGCTGGCTCGCGCGGAAGCCTTCGCGTCGCGGCAGCCCGTCGGCGACGCGCTGCTCGATGGCTTCGCGATGGGCGGCGGCTTCCTCGTGGTACTGGTCGCGCTGGGCAGTGTGCGCGAAGTGCTCGGCCGCGGCAGCCTGGGTGGCGACCTGCACGTGCTGCTGGGCAGCGACGGGCCGACATCGGGGTTGCACCTGTTCGACGGGCAGCACGGGTTCTTGCTCGCGCTGCTGCCGCCTGGCGCATTCATCCTGCTCGGCCTCGGCCTGGCCTGGCGTCAGTCGCGCCTGGCAGCTGCCGCGGTGCCGGTTTCCGGCACTGGCGTGACCAGCGGCAAGCCGGGCGAGGCCGCATCGTGAGACCGGCGCAGGTCCGTGAACTCTTCGAGCGGTTGCAGTCGCTGAATCCGGATCCGGTCACGGAGCTCGAGCACGCGAGCCCGTTCGAACTGTTGATCGCAGTGATCCTCTCGGCGCAGGCCACCGACAAGAGCGTGAACGTCGCGACGCGCAGGTTGTTCCCCGTCGCCAACACGCCGCAGCAGATCCTCGCGTTGGGCGCTGACGGGTTGACGTCCTACGTGAAGTCGATCGGCCTCTATCCCGGCAAGGTGAAGAACATCCTCGCCACGTGCCGATTGCTGATCGAGCGCCATGGCGGCAGCGTACCGGCGGAGCGGGAGGCCCTCGAGGAACTGCCGGGCGTGGGACGCAAGACGGCGAACGTCGTGCTCAACAGTGCCTTCCGTCAGCCCACGATGCCCGTGGACACGCACATCTTCCGTGTCGCGAATCGCCTGGGCCTTGCCCACGGTGACACACCGCGGGCAATCGAGGACGGCCTGCTCGAGGTCATTCCCGCGCAGTACCTGCTCAACGCGCATCACTGGCTGCTGCTGCACGGCCGCTACGTCTGCAAGGCACGCAACCCGGAGTGTCAGCGTTGTGCGCTGGTCGACCTGTGTGCGTTCAAGGACAAGGCGTTGCCGCTGCCGACCGCCCTGCCGCTGGCAAAACACAAAAAGCCGTCAGCGGCCGCTCGCCGCCGCCCCTGATGCCGTTCTTCCACGACCAGGGCCGCGCGTCGCTGCGGCGCATGTACCTCGAAGCCTGGCGCAAGCACCGCGAGTCGCTGCCGGTCGAGCCGGTCGAGGACCAGATCATCCGCGTCGTCTCGCTGCATCCGGAGTACGCGCAGTTGCTCGAGTCGGAACCGGCAGCACTCGACCGCGAATACACCCCCGAGCAAGGCCAGACGAATCCGTTCCTGCACATGGGGCTGCATCTCGCCATCCGCGAACAGGTTGCAACGGATCGACCGGCCGGCATCGCCGTCGTCCACCGCTCACTCGCCGCCAGGCTCGGCGACGTGCACGAGGCCGAACACGCCATGATCGAACGCCTCGGCGAGGCGCTGTGGAACGCACAACGTGCGGGATTGCCGCCGGACGAGGCGCAATACCTGGAGTCGCTGCGCAGACTCCTGTAGAGCGCGGTGTCGCTCGGGCGTTGCCCGAATGCCGGGCGCTCTCGCGGGCGACGACTACCAGCGTACCGGCCGGCCCAGGAACTTCGCCAACGCCGCATCGTGCGGCACGAAGTAGTCCCGCAACCGTTCGGCCGTTGCCGGATCCAGCGGCGGATACTTTCGCGTGTGGCGCGGTTCGAGCTTCGCGCCGCTCATCGGCAACAACCCGACGTACGCAAGCGTCTCGTTCGTCACCTGCAGCGGATCGCGCGCCAGGTCTTCGAAGCGCAGGACGAGCAACTGCTCGCGTGGATAGAACCGCAGCCAGCGCTCGAGCTGCTCCGCATAGCGGCTGCGCGCGAGGTAGCTGAAGTACTGGTGCGCTTCGCTGATCTCGATTTCACCCAGGGCGAGTCGCTGGTGGTCGCGGTCGATCCTGTCGGACTCCGCAGCGATCGCGTCCTCGAACGACAGTGACTCGCGCCCCTTGTCGCGCTGGTGCCAGTAGTGCGAATACGCACGCCGCACCGGATCACGCAGCAGGACGACCAGCTTCGCGTTCGGCACCAGCGCATGCGCTCGCTGCGGCACCAGGGGATGGAACAGGTAATAGGGACTGCTGTCGATGTTGATGCCGGCCCGCCCCTCGCGGCCGAAGTTGGCCCGATACCAGGACTCGCCGCGCTCGAAGTTCAGGTCGAAGTAATGCACTTCCTTGCGCAGCGGCGCAATGACCTGCGGGTGCTGCGCCAGGTAGTAATGCAGCGAACTCGTGCCCGACTTCATCGCGCCGATGATCATCGCGTCGGGCAGCGCGCACGCGTCACGCGATCGCAGCTTCAGCTCGACCCGCCGACCCGTTTCGAGCAGTCCGAACCAGCGCAGCGTGCGTGTCAGTGCCGGGTGCATGGATCGGTACCGCCCCGCCGCAGGATCACCGCGACGGCGCGCAGGTCATTTCCTGGCAGTCGGTCGCTTCGGGACATACAGGTCGGTGAGCGTGCCGTCGAACGCCTCGGCGGCCATGGCGACGGTTTCGGACAGCGTCGGATGCGGATGGATCGTGAGGCCGATGTCGGCCGCGTCCGCGCCCATCTCGATCGCCAGCATCACCTCGCTGATGAGGTCGCCGGCGCTGGAGCCGACGATGCCGCCACCGATGACGCGATGCGTCTGCGGATCGAACAGCAGCTTGGTGAACCCTTCGTCACGGCCGTTGGCCAGCGAACGGCCGCTCGCCGCCCAGGGGAACACCGCTTTCTCGAAGGCGATGCCCTGCGCTTTCGCCTCGGTTTCCGTGAGGCCGGCCCAGGCGATCTCGGGATCGGTATAGGCAACCGACGGGATCGAGCGCGCATCGAAAAAGCGCTTGTGGCCGGCAATGACTTCCGCCGCCACCTTGGCTTCGTGCGTGGCCTTGTGCGCGAGCATCGGCTGCCCGACGACGTCACCGATGGCGAAGATGTGCGGCACGTTGGTGCGCTGCTGCCGGTCGACGGGAATGTAGCCGCGTTCGTTGACCAGGACGCCTGCAGCCTCGCATTGCAGGCGCTTGCCATTCGGCGTGCGGCCGACCGCAATGAGCACCTTGTCGTACAACTGCGGCGCAATGGCCTTCTCGCCCTCGAACGTGACCCGGAGGCCCTCGCTGAGCGCCTCGATGCCGGTGACCCTGGTGCGCAGCATCACGGTCTCGTACCGGGTCGCGATGCGCTTTTCGAGCGGACGCACGAGGTCGCGATCGCAGCCGGGCATCAGGCCGTCCGTCAGTTCGACGACTCCGACCTTCACGCCGAGCGCGGCGTACACCGTCGCCATCTCCAGCCCGATGATGCCACCGCCCACGACGAGCATGCGGCTCGGCAGGTCGAGTTCGAGCGCGCCGGTGGAGTCGATGATGCGCGGATCGTCGGGCAGGCCGGGCAGCCGCAACGACTCGGAACCCGCGGCGATGACGCAATGCGCGAAAGTCACGCGCTGGCCGTTGCCGTCTTCGCCGTTCACGTTGACGGCATGGGCGTCGGCAAACACCGCGACGCCATGGATGACGGTGACCTTGCGCTGCCTGGCCAGGCCGGTGAGGCCCGTCGTCAGGCGCCCCACCACCTTGTTCTTCCAGTCGCGCAGCCTGGCGGGGTCGATCTTCGGCGCGCCGAATTCGATGCCGTGCGCGGCCATCGCACGCGCGTCCTCGATGACCTTTGCCGCATGCAGCAGCGCCTTGGACGGAATGCAGCCGACGTTGAGGCACACGCCGCCCAGAGTCGGCCAGCGCTCCACCAGCGCCACCTTGAGGCCAAGGTCTGCGGCGCGAAACGCCGCGGTGTATCCCCCGGGGCCCGCACCGATGACGAGCACGTCGTAATCGAAACTGGTCGCTGCGGGCGACGGCACGGCCGCAGGTGTCGGGTCCGGCACTGCAGCGTCATTCCCTGCCGCCGCATCGGTCTTGAGTGGCCGGATCGGAACGGTGTCGAGGTACGGTTCACCACCGTAGGGCTCACGCTGGCGCGGCGTCGCCTGCGCCGGAGCCGCGGGCACCGGGGCCCTCCCACCTTCCTCGGCGACGACCTGGCCGGGTCCTTCGAGTTCGAGCACGGCCGTGCCCGTCGACACCTTGTCGCCCGACCGCACCAGGATCCGCGACACCTTGCCAGCGGCCGTCGCCGGCACGTCCATGGTCGCCTTCTCGCTTTCGAGCGTGAGCAGCGCCTGCTCCTTCTCGACCAGGTCACCGACCTTGACCAGCACTTCGAGCACGGTGACTTCGCCCGTCGTCCCGAGATCCGGCAAGCACACTTCGGTCAACGGTGCCGCGGAAGGCTTGCCGCCGGTCATGGGATTGCCCTCAGCAATCCATCCACGTTGTTGAGCGCAGAAGCGAGGAACGACGTGAACCGGACAGCCGCGGCGCCGTCGATGACGCGGTGATCGTACGAAAGCGAGAGCGGCATCATCAGGCGCGGCACGAAACTGCCGTCCGCGTAGACCGGTTTGTACGCTGAGCGCGACACACCAAGGATCGCCACCTCGGGCGCATTGATGATCGGCGTGAAGGCCGTGCCGCCAATCCCGCCCAGGCTGGAGATCGTGAAGCAGCCGCCCTGCATTTCGGCGGCGGAGAGCTTGCCCGCGCGGGCCTTTTCGCTGAGATCCGCGAGGTCGCGCGCGAGTTCGAAGACGTCCTTGCGATCGGCATCGCGCACGACCGGCACCACGAGACCGTTGGGCGTATCGGCCGCGAAGCCGATATGCACGTATTTCTTGTAGACGAGTTCGCCGGCATCGGCATCGAGCGATGCGCAGAACTGCGGAAACTGCTGCAGAGCCTGCACGCAGGCACGGATCACGAACGCGAGCGGTGTCAACTTGAGACCGCGTTCCGTCGCCTGCTGCTTCAGGTTGGCGCGGGCCTGCTCCAGCTCGGTGATGTCGGCCTCGTCGAACTGCGTGACGTGCGGCAGGTTCACCCAGCTCGCATGCAGCCGCGGGCCCGCAATCTTCTGGATGCGCGTCAACGGTTTGCGCTCGATCGGTCCGAAGGCCGCGAAGTCGACGACCGGCACGCGGGGCAATGCGGCACCGCCCGGAATCGCAACGCCACCGGACGACAGGATCCGCTTCACATAGGCCTTCACGTCGACGTCGGTGATGCGACCCTTGTCGCCCGAGCCCTGGACCTGCGTGAGATCGACGCCCAGTTCACGCGCGAGCTTGCGGATCGACGGGCTCGCGTGCGCGCGAGCGAATCCGGGTTCGTCGATGCCCATCCTCTCGGCTGTCTTCGCCGGCAAGGCCTGGGGTGCCGGCTTTGCTCCCTCCATCACCTGCGCGGGCGAGGATTGCGGTGCGGGTCCGGCACCCTCACCCTGCATCCCGCCGACTGCTCGCGCCGCGGCGGAAGCGGCAGAAGCAGCGGAAGCAGCAGGAGCCGGTGCCGACGCGAGCGCCTCGACGACGGCAATGACGTCGCCCTGCGACACCCGCGCGCCGCGTTTCACCTTCATTTCCCTGATCGTACCCGCGGCGGTGGACGGAACGTCCATGGTCGCCTTCTCGGTCTCGAGCGTGATCAGCGTGCCTTCCACGCCGATGCTGTCGCCCGCCTTCACCGCCACCTCGATGACTTCGACGTCCTGGTAGTTGCCGATATCCGGGACGCGGATTTCGATGAGGCCGTTGTTTGCCACGTTGCTCACCCCGTGCTCAGACCGTCACCGGGTTCGGCTTCTCGGGATCGATCCCGAACTGCTCGATCGCACTCATCACCGTCGCGCGGTCGAGCTTGCCTTCGTCCGCCAGCAACTTGAGCGCAGCCAGCACGATGTAGCGGTAGTCGACTTCGAAGAAGCCGCGCAGGGCTGCGCGCGAATCGCTGCGGCCGTAACCGTCCGTGCCCAGCACGTGGAACGTGCCCGGCACCCACTGGCGGATCTGGTCGGCCACGATCCGCATGTAGTCGGTCGCCGCGACGAATGGACCCTTCTGCTCGCCCAGCACCTCCTGCACGTAGGGCACCCGCGGCGGCTGGTCGGAATGCAGCAGGTTCCAGCGCTCGGCATCGAGTGCTTCGCGTCGCAGTTCCGAAAAGCTCGTCACGCTGAAGACGTCGGCTGGAACGCCGAAATCCTGCTCCAGCACCGCGGCGGCCCGGATCACTTCGCGCAGGATCGTGCCCGATCCGAGCAGATTGGCGCGTACCTTGCCCTTGCCGCCGCGCTGGAGCAGGTACATGCCCTTGAGGATGCCTGCCTCGGCGCCCTGCGGCAGCGCCGGCTGCAGGTAGTTCTCGTTCATGCAGGTGATGTAATAGAAGATCGACTCGCGCTCCGCGTACATGCGGCGCAGCCCGTCCCACACGATCACCGCGAGTTCGTAGGCATACGCCGGGTCGTACGCGACGCAGTTCGGGATCGTCGTCGCGACCAGCTGGCTGTGACCGTCCTGGTGCTGCAGGCCTTCGCCCGCCAGCGTCGTACGGCCCGCCGTGGCGCCCAGCAGGAAGCCACGAGCCTGCATGTCGCCCGCGGCCCACGCGAAGTCGCCGATGCGCTGGAAACCGAACATCGAGTAATAGATGTAGAACGGCACCATGTTGACGCCGTGGTTCGCGTAGGCCGTGCCCGCCGCGATCCAGCTGCACATCGCGCCACCTTCGTTGATGCCTTCCTCGAGGATCTGGCCCTTCTTGTCCTCGCGGTAGTACAGCAGCTGGTCCGCGTCCTGCGGCGTGTAGAGCTGGCCCATCGACGAGTAGATGCCGATCTGGCGGAACATGCCTTCCATGCCGAAGGTGCGCGCCTCGTCGGGAACGATCGGCACGACGTGCGAGCCGATCTCCTTGTCCTTGAGCAGGATGCCGAGCAGCCGCACGAAGGCCATCGTGGTCGAAATCTCGCGCTCGCCCGAGGATTCGAGCAGCGGCTTGAACGCTTCGAGCGCCGGCGTCCTGAGCGGCGGCGCGCGGTCACTGCGCTGCGGCAGGTAGCCGCCCAGCGACTTGCGCTGGCCCTGCAGGTACCTGGTTTCTTCGCTGTTCTCCGCCGGCCGGAAGTACGGCAGGCTCCCGATGTCTGCGTCCGACACCGGGATGTTGAAGCGGTCGCGGAATTCGCGCAGCGCAGCGTCGTCGAGCTTCTTCTGCTGGTGCGTGATGTTCTGTGCTTCGCCGCCGGTGCGGCCGAGACCGAACCCCTTCACCGTCTTGGCGAGGATGACGGTCGGCTGGTCCTTGTGCCTGATGGCCGCCTGGTAGGCGTTGAAGACCTTGCGCGCGTCGTGGCCGCCGCGGTTCAGGTGCCAGATGTCCTCGTCGGACATGTTGGCGACCATTTCCTTAAGCTCCGGATACTTGCCGAAGAAATTCTCGCGCGTATACGCGCCGCCCTTGGCCTTGAAGTTCTGGTACTCGCCGTCGACGCATTCCATCATCAGCCGGCGCAACAGGCCCTTCGTGTCCTGCTGCAACAGCGGATCCCAGCGCGAACCCCACACCACCTTGATGACGTTCCAGCCCGCGCCGAGGAACGCGGCTTCGAGTTCCTGGATGATCTTGCCGTTGCCGCGCACCGGCCCGTCGAGCCGC
>Ga0209253_10002092_pt1 | contig 17617 bp, 12 predicted proteins | sample FrelakmetBRP12BR_FD_187145 | JGI IMG/M metagenome (GOLD analysis project Ga0209253, IMG submission 187145) | Freshwater lake sediment microbial communities from the University of Notre Dame, USA, for methane emissions studies - BRP12 BR (SPAdes)... | ecosystem: Environmental > Aquatic >...
GCAACGATAGTCCAACCCCTGGATAGCTATGTCTTATCGGTCTTTTGGTGATTTTCATGACCGTCGATACCGCCTGAAAGACGGGCAGGCGTCTGTACAACCCATGAACTGGGAGAGGAAGAGGTCCCTGGCCCACCGGCCTATTGCAGGTGAGAATAGGCTTCAGTACAACAGGTGGATAGCCGCGTCAGTTCCTGCCATAGAACCCGGTTGAGACTGTACATAGACAAGGAGCACGCTTTCCAATTCTTGAAGCACCTTCAGTAATGCAGGGCAATGTGACCGAAGCAGCCGTCCGCCTCCCAGACCTTTCGAGTACTGCTGGATGAATTTCTCGGCCCCCAGCATGAGCGCGCTCTCTGCAAGGTCCTTGAGCAACCGGCTCAGATTCTCAGACATGGGCTCGTCCGAGTCTCCTTGCTCCAACACCACAATCGGAATGGTTGCGGTCAATTGGGCTGCAAACGCATTGACCAGATCGTTATATTCCTCCAGCCCGATATCCAGTTTCTCCATCGTTGTAAGTTTGGAGCACAGCACGACCGACTGCGATCGGACAAGGCCCTCCACCCGCTTGATCAGCTGTTGTTTGTCGATGGGTTTCACCAGGAAACCTTGGCACTGTACAGCCTGCACGCGTTTGACGGTTTCAAGATCGGCATGCGCCGATGCGACAAGAATGGGAACATCGCGAAATGCCGGCAGGGCCCTGACCTTCACGATAAACTCCAGCCCATCCATTTCCGGCATCATGTAATCGGTGATGATCAGCTGAAGGTCTGGCGTTTCAGCCAAAACCGTCAGCCCTTCTTTGCCATTTCTGGCCACCACCGTCTGATACCCCTGTGCCTTCAGCATAAGCACTAGCAGTCTCGCATTTACCGGATTGTCTTCAACAATCAAAATGGCCATCGTGTTCGTTCCATTCCCTTCTGATGTACTACTGTGGTGACAACAGGGCCACGGGTTCCAGACCGCCTGGCTGATCGGGCGATCCTCAGGCCGCCCCGCCAGAGGCTCTCTCAAGCGGACGGTCATCTCTTGAGTTAGAGATCATGGCAGGTGCGCTGACCCAGCGCCCAAGGACCTCTGCCAACACCTTGGATTGCACGGGCTTACTCACATAGTCATCCATGCCGGCTGCGAGGCACCGGTCTCGATCCTCCGACATGGCATTCGCCGTCATGGCGATAATGGGGATGCGGCCTCGAGTTTCGAGTTTCAGGTTGCAAGTTTCAGGTTGCCTAACGGAATCCTCCCCTATTGAGCCTGAAACCTGAAACGTGGAACTTGTCACGCACCCGGACGCTTCACGTCTTCTAATTTCTGCCGTCGCTTCAAAGCCATCCATCGCCGGCATGTCGCAATCCATCAAGACCGCGTCATAGGGGATGCGCGAGAGCGCTTCGAGAGCCTCCAGGCCGTTGGTCACGAGATCCGCACGATAGCCCAACTTTTCCAGCATGCGTACGGCAACCTTCTGGTTGATGACATTGTCCTCGGCGACTAAAATCTTGCCGGTGGCGCGTGCGTTCATCTCGGCCAAACTATGACGAGTGACCAACTCGGGTCTGGCGGTTCGTCCCTCGAATTGGCCCTCGCGGGCGGCGGCCTGTTCGGATAGTTTGAGCACGGTGATGAGACACTCATACAATTGCAGTGCAGGCACCGGTTTGGAAAGATAGCCGGCATACCCGGCCGACTGCGCCGCCTTGGCATCGCCACGCTGACCCACAGACGTCAACAACACGAGCCTGGTTTGGGCCAGCACCGAATCGGCCTTGATAGCGCCGGCCAGTTCCAGGCCGTTCATGTCAGGTAACAGCATGTCAATAATCGCCAGGTCGCAGACCTGGCCTCGTGCCGCCGCCTTCCGCATGAGCGCCAGGGCCTGTCGGCCATCCTCCGCGATGAGACACCTGGCTCCCCAACGCTCAGCGTTGAGTTCCAGTATCCGCCGGTTGATGGGACTGTCGTCCACGATGCAGAGCTGCAACCCGCGCAAATCCTGAGCCTCCATGGCGTTCGCCGAGGCGGTTGCCTCAGGCTGTTTGCCGAGCTGAACGGTGAACCAGAACGTGCTGCCCTCGCCGAGCCGGCTCTCCACACCGATGTGGCCGCCCATGAGCTCCGTGAGCTGCTTGCAGATGGCGAGCCCCAATCCCGTGCCGCCGAATTTGCGCGTCGTCGAACTGTCGGCTTGAGTGAACGGCTCAAACAGGTGCCCCTGCGCTTCAGGGGACAGGCCGATGCCGGTATCTTGCACCTCAAATCGCACCGTGGCATCGGTATCGGTTTGGTGCAGCAGCGTGACAGAGAGCACCACATCCCCCTGTGCAGTAAACTTGATGGCGTTCCCCAACAGGTTGATCAGGATTTGACGGAGCCGTCCTGGATCGCCGCGAAGGGCAGCCGGCACATCTCCGTGAAATAGGCAGGCCAGGTTCAGCCCCTTGCTGGATGCACGCTCGGCCAATAGGTCCACCGTTTCGTCCACTGCCGTGCGAAGGTCGAAATCGATGATCTCATAACTCATCCTGCCGGCTTCAATCTTGGAAAAGTCGAGGATGTCGTTGATGACGGTGAGCAGGTGATCGCTGCTGCTGCGGACGGTCTCGGCGAGTTCCCGCTGCTCGGGCGTAAGGTCTGTATCGAGCAGGAGGCCGGTCATGCCGATCACCCCATTCATGGGGGTCCGAATCTCGTGACTCATGGTAGCCAGAAAAGCGGACTTGGCTTCCGTAGCGGCTTTCGCCTGATCGAGCGCGATGTCGAGAGACTGGTTAATTAGCTCTAGTTCCTGTGTGTACGCTCTGAGAGCTGCCTCGGACTGCTTGCGGTGAGTGATGTCCAGGGCCAATCCCAAAAAACCGTTAATCTCTCCACTGGAACTCCTCAGCGCCGTAACCAAGAGCAATACAGGGAACCGGGTTCCATCCTTTCGGATGTAGGTCCATTCATGTTCATTGGGCAAGTCTCTCCGCGCCTTGGCCACAAATACTTCAAAGCCTGGCTCGATCCGCTCGCCCAACTCATTGGAGAAGCTCTTGGCTCGATCCGCTACTTCCTGTGGGTCATGAATGACGGCGGGAGTCGCTTTGCCGATTACCTCCTCGGCTCTGTAGCCCAACATCCGTTCGGCAGCACAATTGAAAGTTTGGATTACGCCATCAGGCGTAGTGGCAATAATGGCGTAGCCGGCATAATCCAGCACCGCCTTCTGCCAGCTGGCTCTGGACTTGATCTCCTCTTCGGCCTGCCTGTGCTCGGTGATGTCGGCAAAGGTCACCACCGCACCTTTTATCACACCGTCCTCGTATACGGGACGCGCTGCAATCTCTGCCGGGAAGGCTGTCCCATCCCGGCGCCATAACACCTCACCATCGATCTGGCATCCCTCTCCGGCCTGGCATGCGCGGAAGACTGGGCTCTCATCAAGGGGATGCGGAGAACCGTCGTGGTGTGAGTGATATATGAGCTCATGCATGTTCCTGCCGAGCAGTTCGTCCGGCTGATACCCAAGCAGATCTGCGCCAGCCCGATTGATGAAGGTGCAGCGGCCATGACCATCGAGGCCATACAGGCCTCCGATCGTCGAGTCCAGTAACAGGTGAATCTCATGATTAAGGCGCTCCCGCTCGGACTGCTGCATGCGTTCCTGAGAGAGGTCGCGAAGGATCGCCACCGCGAACGAACCCTCTGCTGTTTTAATATGGCCTAAGCTGGCTTGGATCGGGAACTCTGTCCCATCCTGTCGACGTCCGGTAAGAGTTCTGCCGGCCCCCATCGGTCTGGTCTGGGGCGACGCCTGGTAGTGTTCCCGGTGCGTGCGGTGTAGGTCCCGAACAGCCTCAGGCACCAGTATCTCGACGGGTTGGCCGATCAACTGGCCCGGTGTATAGCCGAACATCCGGTCCGCCTGCTGGTTGGCCAATACGATGTTACCTTTGACATCGGTCATGATAAAGACATCCGGCGCCATCTCCAGCACCGTACGGAACCTGCATTCTGCCGCCTGTGCCCGATTGCGCTCCTCATCCGCCATCTCCCACGAGCGGCTAAGTCGAGTGATACTCCAGAACAGCACTCCGAGCAGCGACAGGAATATGGCGCTGCCTGCCGCCCCGACCTTCCAGAGGACGGACCTGATTGGAACCAGGATGTCGCTCCGGTCCACGCGCACCAACACACCCCACCGCAAGCCCTTGAGATCTTCTGTCCCCTTGGTTTGAGCATATCCAGTCACGACCTCGACCTGCCGGCGACCGTGCCGCTCTTCAACGAATCCGGCCGGGGCCGTATCGAACAACTGTGCCGAGAGGATTCCCTTCTGCTTGAGGTTGATCCGCCCCTCTTCCCTCAGAAATGAATCGACGAACACATTTCCGTCATGATCCAGAAACAGATACTCGATGCGCGCCCCCGTTCCCCATTGCACCTGCAACGCATTGACCGAACGTGCAAAAACATCCTCCAAAACCGGCAATCCCACTTGGCTGATTACCGTTCCCATAAACCGGCCGCGCGCATCATTGAGCGGACTCACAAACGTAAACACAAAAACCCCCTCGTCGTCCCGTATCGCATCCTGGATTACGGCGCGTTGGCTCGCTCGCACAGCCAGGAATCCAGGCTCCCCACTCATATCGCGGCCCTTGCCGGCGTCGTCTGTCGCAGCCAGGAGCCGGCCTTGTTCATCGGTGACTCCCGCCCAGCGATAGACGGGATAGGTCTCCTGTAAGGCGAGAAGCCGTTGCCTCTTCGCCGCATGATCGTCCCCCTGAAACACCAACGACCGCGAGAGTAGCTGAATATCGCCGTAGCGCTCGGCCATTTGCATGTCGAGCTTGTCCGCGATATCGACGGCGGCCAACGTGAGGCTCTGGCCCGATGAGATCACCAGACTCTCTTCGACATAATGAAGGATCAGAGCCCCGGTCATGATCGCGACCAATGTTATGCCGATGATCAGCGCTGTCAGCCTACGAGCACGGGAACTGATTTTCTCTTCAGCCATAGGGCTTCCTCATTACGATGCCTGCTCGCGTAAATGACCGACAGAAGAAGGGGTGAACAAACGCGCAGCCACACCCGACATCGCGCGTCCGATGCTGACCTCGAAGCAGAGTTCCTGCTTGCAAGTACTCTTGCTCCCACCTATTCCCCTTGAAATCGGATACTCCGTCGCTGATGCGTTGTCTGCATAGAAGGCATCAGCCGATACGGAAGAAAGTGTCGTTGCAAGACGATGGTCTTCATGTATCCTTTCGGTCAGTTCGTACCTGGACTTTACAGGTGTGACACGTGATCAGGACCTGAACAAACCCGCACCCCGTCCTGCCGAAAGCGCCGTCACCTGACGCCTCGTGGAAAGAGCAGCAAATCTGAGAGTCCGTTCGGTAAGGATGAGAAAAGACGGGAAAGTAGTGGCGAGCCTTGTAATGTGTATTACCCGCTATTTACGCTTCTGCACGATAGCCGCATACCATCCGAGGCCCTCATATTCCTGGTAACCAAGCGTCTTTGCAAACGCGATCACCTCATGGTCGGCATTGAAATAATGGCCTTTTTGTTGTCCTTTATGTTCGAGCATGAACGGCGAAAGGATTCCCTTATTGTCGGACGCAGCAATAATGCGCATACCCTGGTCCATCAAGATCACGCGGCTGCGAGTCCATTCCTCTTCTGATAATGACGGCTCTGTCTGAACAATAGTCCTGGATTGAGTTTCCCAATCAAACACGACGCCCAGAACACCGATTATCTTTCCACCTATTTGCCCCTCCTTACGAACGGCGGCGGCGTACACAGCCACCAATTTATCGTTATGGAGCGAGTCCTGAAAAATATCATCGACAACATACTGATCACCACTCGTAGTCGCCGTGGCCTTCTTGAACCAAGATAATTTTGAAATATCTGCGCCGATTGCCCTGGGGAATTTAGCCGGCTGTGAGCAGGCAATGATTTTTCCATCAATCCCGACCAATACAAGATTCAGATACACAGAATAATAACGATTGATCTGTCCAAGCCGTTCGACGGCATGATCGATCGAGGCTCGATCCAGCGACTCCAAACAGCGGAACAGCGCATCATCCGTCGCCCACCAACGAACGTCAGCGGTACGTTCATACAAATTGCGCACGATAAACTGCACTAGGGTCTGCGACATTTCCGAGAGACGGGCAGACTCTTTTTCAGCGAATCGCTGCTGCAATTCACTCGTTTCCGATCGTATAGCTCCCAGCTCTTTCGAGGCGTCAGCAGCTTGCGCGGCAAGGTGCTTGACCTCGGTGGCGACCACGGCAAATCCCCTACCGGCATCGCCGGCTCTCGCCGCCTCTATCGTTGCGTTTAGCGCAAGAATATTGATTTGACTCGTTATCCTTTCATTCACGAATCGATGGTCATCGATCCGCTTCTCTATATTACCGATGATGTCGGTGATGGTTACCCTGCTCATACAGATAACTCGGTAGAATTACTCCTAACCTGAACGCCTCTCGATGCGTGAAGCGTATCTCGTTTCCGGACTCGGACTCTTCACGCTTCACGAAAAACGCTTCACGTCCCCTAGAATTCCTCGAACTCGCTGTCCTTCTGCCGACGGTCCTTGCCGTTGGAGGCGCCGACCGGTTCTTTCATCTCTGCTGGTTTCGCCGCAGCCAGCGGTTTCTTCGCCGACCCCACCGAGGTGAGACTGGGCCGGTGGGCTGTCAAGGCCGCGCTGGCCCGCGCATGGCTCTCCCGCCCGCTCCCCGTCATCTTGAAAGATCCGACCTGGCGCATCATCGCCTGGGCCTGTTCCTTCATGGACTGGCTGGCGCTGGTCGCCTCTTCGACGAGCGCCGCGTTCTGCTGTGTCGCCTCGTCCATTTGCATGATCGCCTTGTTCACCTGGTCAATCCCGCTGGCCTGCTCCTGCGAGGCTGCGGTGATCTCGGCAATAATATCGGTGACCCGCTTCACCGAGCCCACAATCTCCGCAAGCGTTTTGCCAGACTGATCCACCAGCTCGCTCCCGTCGGTCACCCGCTGAATGGACTCGTTGATCAATCCCTTGATCTCCTTGGCCGCCGTCGCCGACCGTTGCGCCAGGTTCCGCACTTCGGCGGCCACCACGGCAAACCCACGCCCATGTTCCCCGGCCCGCGCCGCTTCGACCGCCGCATTCAAGGCCAGGAGATTCGTCTGAAAAGCGATCTCGTCGATCACCGTGATAATGTCGGCGATCTTCTTGCTGCTCTTGTTGATCTCACCCATCGCCTCGACGGCTTTGGTGGTGACTGCGCCGCCCTTGTTCGCCACGTCGCGGGCCGCAATCGCCAGCTGGTTTGCCTGCTTGGCGTTGTCGGCGTTCTGCTTCACCGTGGAGGTCATCTCCTCCATCGCGCTGGAAGTCTCCTCCAACGAGGAGGCCTGTTCGCTCGTCCGTTGCGAGAGGTCCTCATTGCCCTTGGTGATTTCTTCCGCCCCCGTCGTCACGCTCTCCGCGGCCTCGCGCACGATCGTGAGGGTGATCGTCAGATTGGTGATCGCGCTATTCAGACTGACCTTGATTTGCTCAAGATCGCCGTCACAGGAGCTGGTCATCTTGTCCGTCAAATCTCCTTGTGACAGGTTGCCTAGCACGCGCTTCGCTTCCACCATAAACTGCTCCGTCTTCGCGGCCTGCTCACGCTCTTTGATCACATTCGCCTGCAGCTTATCTCCCATCTCGTTGAACGATTGAGCCAAGACACCAATCTCGTCCTTAGTCGTGACCGAGATACGAGTGTCGAGAGCGCCGCCCGCCAGCTTGGCCGCAGCATCGCTGACCCTCCCGATTCCTCGGACTCCGATTCGCCCGATGAACATGCCAAGCGGCACGATAATCACCAAACACACGATGATGGCGATCAGCACATTTCGGTTTATCGACTGTGCATCAGCGGTCGCGCCGGCATGATTGACCGACACAAGCACGGACCAATTCATGCCGGGATACCCTAACGCGCCTTTCAGATGGGTGTAGCCGGTCATCCGAAGAATGCCGTTGCGATAATGGGGACCGGTCGCGAAGCCGGTCTTTCCCTCCACCGCGCCTTTCGCCGCCGGCAGTCCGTGGTCGACCAGATTGGTGGCCATCAGAGTCGTAAAGTCGTGACGAATCTGCTCTGTACCGGCTTCGGCGGGGTCGTAGTCGGCAAAAATCTTTCCGTCCTTATTAAGCAGCACGACGGATGCCCTGGGAAATCCGGCAGCCTTCAATTCCTGTTGAGTCGTTCGCAGAATATCTTCCACGAGAGAGAATTTTGCGCGATTCGTCCAATAGGCCACAACTTTCCCCTCCCGATAGACAGGTGCGGAAAAGCCCAGCGTGAGACCATCGTCGCCAGGATACGCAACCTTCACGTCCGGATCGGTATGGAGGTCTTCGATATAGGTGCCGGTCATGGTTTGGTTGCCAGAAGCGGCGAACGGCATCGTGGTTGTGAACTCTTGGGATTGTAATGCGCGGAACCAGGACGTCTCGCGGTAGTTGTTCCGGTAGAGGGCTTGGGACTGGATCGGTTTGCCGTCGGCATCCTTGGAGTTTACGGCGATGACCCGCCCCTCCAGATCTACAAGGATGGTGAGATAATAGAGGTCATAGGTGTCCACATATTGATTCATGACCTCGATCAAGGGATTGCGCTGCTCTTCCGTATGATACCAGGCGGATTTCTGGTCGATCACTCGGTTGATACCGAAGGCCTGCACATCGCCATACCGTTCGAAAAGGTTCCGGTCGATCTTGTCGGCAATCCCCTCCGCCACATTTTGAAAGCGCGTCCCGGCTGATCCTTCGATGGTACGGCTGGCGTTATAGGCGATCAGCCCGATGATCCCCATCGGGACAAAGCCGAAGAGGACAAAGAGCGCGGTCAGTTTAGCGGTGATCCCCCATTGAGCAGACAAGGCCTTGAAGAAAGACATCGCGATCGCCCTTCAGCTATAAAGTGATGGTCGGTACGCCGAGCCAAGACTAGGCCAGTCAGTGAAATCCGTTTCGCACTTCTTTCTTTCTGTAGGCACGAGGCGAAGGGTTTCCCTCTCTCGCCTCGCACATGCCTTACTTTTTTCGGGCGCCGCGCACCCCATTCCCTAGAACTCCTCGAACTCGTTATCAGGCTGCCTGCGGTCCTTGCCATTGCCGGTGGCGACACCGGCCAGTTCCGGCGCAGTCACGTACGGCGCTGCCGGTTTCTTGAACAGCGGTTTCTTCACCGGCCCCGCGGAGGCGAGACTAGGCCGGCGGGCCGTCAGGACCGCACTGGATCGTGCATGGCTCTCCTGCCCGCCCCCCGTTACCTTGAAGGACCCGACCTGTCGCATCAGTTCCATAGCCTGTTCCTTCATGGATTGGCTGGCACTGGTCGCCTCTTCGACAAGCGCGGCGTTCTGCTGCGTCGTCTCATCCATCTGCATGATCGCCTTGTTCACCTGGTCGATCCCGCTGGCCTGCTCCTGTGAGGCTGCCGTGATCTCGGCAATGATGTCCGTGACCCGCTTGACCGAGCCCACGATCTCCTCCAGTGTTTTTCCGCATTGATCGACCAGTTCACTCCCGTCCGTCACCCGCTGAATGGACTCGTTGATCAAGCCCTTGATCTCCTTCGCTGCGGTCGCCGACCGCTGCGCCAGGTTGCGCACTTCGGCCGCCACCACGGCAAAGCCGCGCCCATGCTCCCCGGCTCTGGCCGCTTCCACCGCCGCATTCAAGGCCAGGAGATTCGTCTGGAAGGCGATCTCGTCGATCACCGTGATGATATCGGCGATCTTCTTGCTGCTCTTGTTGATCTCGCCCATCGCGTCGATCGCTTTGGTCGTGACGGCCCCGCCCTTATTGGCCACGTCGCGAGCCGCAATCGCGAGCTGGTTCGCCTGCTTCGCGTTGTCGGCGTTCTGCTTCACCGTGGAAGTCATCTCCTCCATCGCGCTGGAAGTCTCTTCCAGTGAGGAGGCCTGTTCGCTGGTCCGCTGCGAGAGGTCTTCGTTGCCCTTGGTGATTTCTTCCGCTCCCGATGTGACACTCGACGCGGCTTCGCGCACGGTCGTGAGGGTGGTCGTCAGATTGGTCATCGCGCTGTTGAGACTGACCTTGATCTGCTCGAGATCGCCGTCACAGACACTCGTCATCTGGTCCGTCAGATCTCCTTGGGCCAGGTTGCCTAGCACGCGTTTCGCTTCCACCATAAACTGCTCCATTTTCGCCGCCTGTTCCCGCTCCTTCATCATATTCGCCTGCAGCTTGTCCCCCATCTCGTTGAAGGATTGGGCCAGGACGCCTACTTCATCCTTTGTCGCCACTGACGACCGCGCCTTCAGGTCGCCGCCGCCGAGGGCCTGGGCTGCATTGACCAGATTGGCCAAGTTACGGGATATAAAGCGGGCAATCAGCCAGCCCATGAAAATCCCGAGGAGAATCACCGCCGATGTGCCGACTGTCAGGGTGAGCATTGTACTCGTTACCGTCGCAGTCCCAGCGTCATTCATGTCCTTGGCGACATCTTTGACCGTGGCAACTAACTCATTCAAGGCGACAATCGTCGTTTCCATTTTCGGACCAACATTTTTAATCGAAATGGTGCGAGCCTTGGCGCGTAGCACCTCCATTTCCGCATTCGTCGGTGCGTTCCAGGATTGCTGGATCGTCTCGAACAAAAGATTGTCCGTCTCAACATATGCAGCATAGGCATCACGAAACTTTTGGAGATCCTTCGCCTCATCTCTGCCGGATTTTGATATCCGAAGAACTGTCGCTGCATAGGCTTCAAGCGGCTTTTTAACCGAATCTGTGATCTCACCATCGCGCGACACAATTTTCTTATAGTCCTCTAGCGTGGAGGCCTCAAGCGCCAGAAAGTCGTTGGTCCTTGTCCGATTTAGGTTGCTCGCCACGAGGGCGAGGTCTGTTCCGGCGACGGTGTAATCTTCATAAACCACCCGCAACTGTTCACGAATTGACGTTATCCCCTGTGTGATGATTCCCCCCATCACCGCTACGAACACCCCCGTCAGCGCGAAGCCCAGTATCAGCTTCCACATCGTCTTCAAATTCCCAAACCAGGTCACCATGTTTCGTTCCTCCAATTAGTTATTCCTGACGCTACGCGCTTCGCCTTATGCGAGTGACAAATGATACCTCACGCATCGGCGACTGACGCTGCTTCCTGCATCTCGCTCTCGGTCAGCAGCCGATCGATATTCAAAAGCGCCACCAGCTTGTCACCTGATTTCCCGATACCGGTCAAGACACTCACATCCACCTTGGCGCCGAACTCTGGCGGCGCCTGAATATCTTTTTTGCTGATGTTGAGGACATCAGACACGGAATCCACCACAAGTCCCATAATCCGGTCCTGCACAACCACGACCACGATAACCGTAAACATCGTATAGTCGATCGTCGGCATGCCGAACTTGGTGCGTAACTCGACAATCGGGACGATCGTGCCCCGGAGATTGAGCACTCCCTTGATGTGCGGCGGTGTGTTTGGGATCTTGGTTACGGTCGTATAGCCCTTGATCTCCTGCACGCGGAGAATATCGACGCCATAGAGTTCTTCACCGAGTTGAAACGTCAGGTACTGGCTCCCGTCCGTGGTGAGTCCGATTTGCTGATTCAGTTCCTTCGTTACGGTCTCAAGCGTTGCTGCGGCCATTGGGTCCTCCTCCTAGTTTCTGGTTTATCTCGTCTATCTGGTTTGTTTGGTTCATCTAGTTGGCCTGGTTCAACCAGATAAACGAGACAAACCGAACAAACCAAATGAACCAGCCTTGTTTACGCTGCCACCAGCATGGATTGGCGCGACATTTCCAGCAGCCCTCGGACATCCAGAATAAAGCCGACTGTCCCGTCGCCCAAGATGGTGGCGCCCGCGACCCCGGCGACCTTGCGGAAGTTCTGCTCCATACTCTTGATCACGACTTGCTGCTGGCCAAGGATTTCATCAACCATCACCGCGACCCGCTCTCCTTCCGTCTCCAGAATCAGCAAGATGGCCTTTGTGGGGTCGGTGTATTCCGGCTGCAGGCAAAAGACATCGTACAGTCGCATCATAGGCAAGTAGGTGCTGCGCACGTTGATGAGTTCGCCTTTGCCGATGACGGTCTTCATCACCTCAGCCTTCGGCTGGATTGATTCCAGGATGGACAACAGCGGCACGATATAAGTGTCTTTGCCGACCCGGACCGTCATCCCTTCGATAATGGCTAAAGTCAGCGGGAGCTTGAGGGTAAAAACCGTGCCTTTCCCCAGCGCCGTCTTGATGCTGACGGTACCGCCAAGCCCTTCGATGTTGCGCTTGACGACATCCATCCCGACACCGCGGCCCGAAACGTCCGTCACCTTCTCCGCCGTGGAAAATCCAGGCTTGAAGATCAAGAGCCAGATCTGGTCGTCGGACAACTTTTCATTTTCTGCAATCAAGCCCTGTTTGACGGCCTTTGCGAGAATCTTGTCACGATTCAGCCCGCGCCCATCGTCCTCGACAGTAATACAGATGTTGCCGCCTTCGTGGAAGGCGTTAAGCCGGATGGTGCCCAGCTCCGGCTTATTGTTATCAAGGCGCTCTTCCGGGGGTTCCAGTCCGTGATCGGCCGAGTTTCTGACGAGGTGGGTCAAAGGATCTCCGATGGATTCGATGACCGTCTTGTCGAGTTCGGTCTCCTCGCCTGAAAGGACGAGTTGAATCTTTTTTCCGGCTCTGGCAGAAAGATCGCGGACCAGCCTGGGGAAACGGCTGAAGGCGGTGCCGATGGGCAACATGCGGATGCCCATGACTCGTTCCTGAATCTCGCGCGTGTTGCGCTCCAGCTGCGCCATCCGCTCAAGCAACACAGAGATCTGGCTCATTTCGAACCGGGAGCCTAAATCGCTCAACATCGACTGAGTGATGACCAATTCACCGACGAGGTTGATCAGTTTGTCGATCTTCGCCGTATCCACACGGATCGAGGCGGTATCGGTTTTCTTCGATTGGGAGGCGGACTCCTGCTGCTTCTGCTTTTGCAATGCCTGCTCAACCTGCTGCGGCGTAGCGGCGTGCTGCTCTATGAGAATCTGACCGACTCGCTTTTGCTGCGCGAGCGCATGGTTGAGTGTTTCGCGCGAAACAATCCCAGTCTCGACGAGAATCTCTCCGAGGGGCTTGGGCTCGCCTGGCTCGCAGGTTGAGGTCAAGGCTGAGGTTAAGGAAGATTCTGAAGGGCCACCCTCAACCTTAGCCTTAGCCTCGACCTTAACCTGCTCGATCACGAGCACGCTGTCCTCGCGCACAAACTCAAATACCGCATCCACCACCTGACGGTCCTTGGCGGTTTCCAATTTCATAGTCCAGGCGAGATAGCATTTCTCAGGATCCATCGCGACCAATTCCGGCAGTTTCGATGTGTCGACAGCAACCTGTGATAATGTCCCGAGGTTGGCCAGCTCCTTGAAGATTTGCAGCGGGTCGAGTCCGCGTTGAAAGAGCCATTCCGGCGGAGTCCAGGCAATAAGAAAGGTTGAGGTCAAGGCTGAGGTTAAGGAGGATTCTGAAGGGCCACCCTCAACCTTAGCCTCAGCCTTGACCTTCAGCTCGGCCTCGACCTTCAGGTCACTCGCCGAAGCCAATTCGCCCGTGAGCCGTTGGACAGTGTCGCCGTCGACCGGCGAGCCGGTCTTGGCAGCATCGATCAGCGTCTTCAAACAGTCGGTCGATTTGAGCAGAAGATCGGCAATCTCCAGGGTGACGACTTTCTGCCCGTTGCGAAGCAGGTCGAGCAGGGTCTCCATCTTATGGGTAAACTGCGCGACGGCATTAAACCCGAACATGCCGCTGGTGCCCTTGATGGAATGAGCCGAGCGGAAAATTTTGTTCAACAGATCCAAGTCCTCTGGATGCTGCTCGAGCGCCAGCAATCCTTCTTCGACGATGGCCAAATGATCGCCGGCCTCCTCGAAAAAAGCCTCTTGAAATTGAGAGAAATCGTTGCTCATGTCTTTTCTCCGCTCAGACTGTCCTCAAGTCATCACGTCCGAACGTCATCAAGTCTTCTGACTTGACGACCTTCAGACATGTCGACATTTGACTTGCCTTCATGCCGGCAATACTTTGGCGATGATCTTCAACATCACCTCAGGGTTAAACGGTTTCACGATCCATCCGGTCGCGCCGGCGTCTTTGCCTGCTTGCTTCTTGTCTGCCGCCGATTCGGTCGTGAGCATCAGAATCGGAGTGAACTTGAACGCTGCCATCTTGCGAAGTTCCTTGATCAGACTGATTCCGTCCATCTTCGGCATGTTCAGGTCCGTGACGACGATGTTTATCTTGGGCCCACCTGCGACCTTCGTCACGGCGTCTTTCCCATCTTCGGCTTCCAATACGTTGAAGCCGGCATTCGTCAAGGTGAAGGCCACCATCTGTCTCATGGTCGGCGAATCGTCCACGACTAGTGCTGTCTTGATCATCTGTCCCCTCCAAGTCTAAGCGGCATACTGTTGAATGGTAAATGGTCAAGGGTCAAGGGACGGAGTCGATCCGATGACATCTGAACATTCCCCATTGACCATGCACCATTTCCCCTGACGCTTCATGCTTCAAAACAGCGTGACTGAGTCCGACTCCGCTTCTGTCTCTTCCGTTTCGATCGGCACTGGTTCTTGATAATCGGGGGCAAGGGCGTCCGCATGGAGACGGCGCTCTTCTTCCATGGTATAGCTCTCTTCAAGCCGCTGCAGCGTCGCGATTTCCTGTTTGGCGTTTTCGTCCTGCGGCCCCTTCAACAAGGCATGGAGATGCTTGTGCCATTGATCCAAGGCCTGAGTGACATGCTCTAATTTTTGCTGGGTGATGTCCTGAAATTGCATCGCCACCACAATCTTAGACAGATTGGCCGATGCGTCCGCGGGACTTGACGCCGTACCCGGCAAAGCCAGAGCGCTGATGTGCACCATTAAATCCATCGCCGCCCGTTCCGTCTGTTGAGTCACGGCTTCCATTTGTTTCTTCAAGACCGGAATGATGGATACGGCGCAGGCGGCAAATGCTTCCCATGCCTGCTGCTGCGCTTTTAGGCTGACGAGTTCACTCGCCGCTCTATCGGCTTTCGTGGGCCGTCCAGGGCCTTGGGTGTCTCGCATGGTTCAGGCGTACATCTTTCTGTGCACCTGCACGGTTGTGAGCGAGGCAGGCAAGCCGTGCGCGACTGGCGCGACACAAAGTTACGAGTTCGAAGTTCTGAGTTACGGGAACTTCGGACCTCGCACTCTCCCCCGTCTTGGCTTTCTTCTCCGCCTCTAACTCAGAACGCAGAACTCAAAACTCAGAACTTCTTCACCGATCTCGCGCTGCTATTCGCTGAGCGGTTCTGAGAACCCGAGCTGAGTCAGCTTTGTCTGTAGCTCTTGCGGGATGCCGGTAACCAGGATCCGTCCAAGTTTCCGAGCAGCCCACATGAGTTGAATTGCCGCTGTGTCCACGCGCGTGACCTTTTTTAGGTCCATGCAAACAAGCCCGTCGTTCGCAATCAATTGGGTCAGCGATTCTTTGAATGAGGCGGCTTCAAAGATCGTCAATTCACCCTCCGGTTCACACTGTCTTGAATTTGTGTCCATCTGCGTTACTCGTTCCTGACGCTGTTCCCGTTTATCCTATCTGCTCAGGTGTTCAGGCTGAAGGCTACGGGCACAGGCTGAAGGATTTCAGGCTGAAGGCCGGAGTTCCGAACACTTCAGCCTGAATACCTTTAGTCTATCTATCTGAGTCGTTACCGTTCACTCCGTTATTCCCTATCCAGCTCGTTATCGGGTGTTCCTTGTCGCTACTTGAGCATACGGCGTTATCCTGTTCAGAGTGGTTCACTGTCCGGGGAGGGGCGATGGCGGCGGCGTAGAAGGGGAATCCTTCGGCACCACTCCGTCCCTACCCACTGGGGGGGTCGCGAATAGTTCAAGAGCCGTCCGTTCCTCTTCCTGTTCGAGAGGATACGGAGCCTGCTTGCGCTCCAACACGACAATCTCCACCCGGCGATTCTGTGCGCGATGTTCTGGTATCAGGTTGTCTGTCCTGGGACGGGAGTCTGCGTATCCAACGGCTGACAGGTTTTCAGACGGTACTCCATACTGTTCGCTCAAGCTTCGTACGACCGCCACGGCGCGGGTGGCGGACAGCTCCCAGTTCGATGGGAATTGCACCGTGGCGATCGGCACATTGTCGGTATGCCCTTCGACACGCACATGACGGTCCAGCTCCATTAGCACTTCACCGATCGCCTGGATGAATGGACGGGCCTCGGACCGAAGAGTAGCTTCTCCAGCGCGAAACAACACCGTATCCGGCAACATCAAGACGATATCTCCGTTCGTGAGTTCTTTCAGTTGAACGATTTCTAAATGGGTTTCATTCTTGAGAGATCGTATAATCTGGCGGAGACGCCGCACCGCCGGCTCCTTTGCCTCTTCAATGGTCGGCTTCAACGACACGGCTTTGTTCTGTCCAATTGTGAAGGGCACCAGGTTACTCGAGGGGCTGACGACAGGATTGAGCGCCGCTTTAATCGAATCGCTCACAGTTCGGAACTTGCCTTCGTTCACGGATGAGATCGAATACATCACGACAAAAAAGGCAAAGAGCAGCGTGATGAAGTCCGCATAGGACACGAGCCAGCGCTCGTGGTTTTCATGTTCCTCGTGTTTCTTTTTAGACATGGCGGGTAGGTCACTGGTCAATAGTCATTGGTCAATAGTGAGGGCATGTATGATTCCTTATTTTCCGCGAATTACCATTGACTGATGACCCGTGACCATTGACCTCTTCGTCACTTCCTGTCCCCTTTCGTTCGTTCCGATTCCGGCAGATAGCCTTCAAGTTTTTCTTGCAAGAGGCGCGGGTTCTCGCCTTGCGCGAGACCGACGAGACCCATGATGATCATCGTGCGCGAAGCCGCTTCTTCCTTCAGCTTGAACTTCATCTTTCCGGCAAGAGGAAGAAACAACAGATTGGCCGCCCCGACGCCGTAGACGGTCGCCACAAACGCGACGGCGATGCCACCGCCCAACTTGGAGGGATCGGCCAGGTTCTCCATCACGTGAATCAGACCGAGGACCGCGCCGATGATGCCGACGGTGGGCGCATACCCGCCTGCGGACTCCCAGACCTTTGCTGCGCTGATCCCTTCCTCCTCATGATGCTCGACGTCGATCTCCATAATTTCATGCACGACCTTCGGATCTGTCCCATCCACGATCAATTGCACACCCTTCCTGAAAAACGGGTCATGGATATCTTTGAGCTTACCCTCAAGCGCGAGCAACCCTTGCTTGCGGGACACATTGGCCAAATCGATGATCGTCGTGATGATTCCCTTATTGTCATGCTTCGGATCCATGATCCCAAGACTCAACAAGGACACCCCTTTCAGCACGACTGACAGCGGATTCTGAACGCAGATCGCTCCGATGGTTCCGCCCATCACGATGATGAAGGCGGTGAGCTGCATGATCGAGCCGACATGGCCGCCTTCAAGGATCTGCCCGCCGATGATCGACCCGAGAGCGAGAACAATTCCGACGATTGTTGCGATATCCAATTTGGTCTACGTCCCGTTT
>Ga0209253_10002093_pt1 | contig 17616 bp, 10 predicted proteins | sample FrelakmetBRP12BR_FD_187145 | JGI IMG/M metagenome (GOLD analysis project Ga0209253, IMG submission 187145) | Freshwater lake sediment microbial communities from the University of Notre Dame, USA, for methane emissions studies - BRP12 BR (SPAdes)... | ecosystem: Environmental > Aquatic >...
CGCATGGATGGAGCTCGGATTGCTGTATGCCCGCCTCGGCCGCGACGACGAATCGAGCGCGTGCGTGTCTCGCTGTTGTCGCTTGACTTGACGAGGAGCTCGAACGCGAGTTTCTCGGCGTGCTCAGCGGAATTTGATGCCCCTCCCCTCGAGCCATCGGTTACCGTGCTAGCCAATGCCGGGGCCGACAGGCCGAAGGCCCAGATGCCGGAGCGTCCGCCACCGCTACTACGGGGTGCTGCCGTCCGCTGCGTAGCGCGCTTCGGCCATAATGCAGAAACAGAGTACTCATCGCCACGTGAGCGCTATTTCACCAATGTCACCGGGATGTCGGACAGCTGGATCACCTTGGTGGTGACCGAACCCAGAAACAACTGGGTCAGCGCGCTGCGGCCATGCGTTCCCATGATGATCTTGTCGCAATCGTGGTCGCGGGCGTACTTGACGATGCTTTCGGCGACCTCGCCGAGGAGTACCTCGCAGATATACGGCACCTGGGCCTGATTTAGTAGCTCTCGCGCAGCACGCAGTTCGTCGCCGCCGTCCAATTCCTGCATCGCCTCGATCTCTTCTGGTTTGAAGACGCGCTTGACTTCCCACGCCTCCACCGGTTCCTGCACGTTAACGACGTGCAGCTCCATCGGTTCGCGGCCCTGCACCAAACCAATCGCGTGGCGTATCGCCCGCATGGAGTTCTCCGAACCGTCCACAGGAATCAGTGCTTTCAACATGAGCCTGTTCTCCGCGCCATTGAATTGGAATAAGGCCGGACCAGACCATGGCGCTGCCTGGTTCAGTATCGCTATCGCGCCACGGCGATGGTGTGGATCGTCGCCTGGGTATGACCGGGCGCCGGCACCCCTCCCTTATGCGGCGCGTGCGGCTGCCAACCCACAGTGACTAGCATCACCGCGAATCCGACCACGTACGCCAGCGTCACATGCCAGCCGTGTCGCAAATAGCGGCCGGCCGACTTCGCTTCGTGGAACATATTTGAAAGCGCTACACCAGCGGATGATCCGAACCAGATCATCGAGCCGCCGAAACCGACCGCATAGGCGAGGACGCCCCAGTCGTAGCCGCCCTGCTTGAGAGCCAGCGCGGTGAGCGGAATGTTGTCGAACACCGCCGAGACGAAACCAAGGCCCAGCGCGGTCTGCCAGGACGCCGCCGGCAGTTTTTCGACCGGCATCATGGACGCGCACGTCACCAGCGAGAGCAGAAAGATTGAACCTTTGAATGCCTCGGGCAACAGGCTCCATTCCGGTTTGCGGATCGCCGTCGTAGCGAGCAGCGCGATCCATACCGCCGCGCCGAGGAAAGGGATGCGATCCGAGACTTCGGGGTACTTCACGTTGACCGTGACGTTGGCCACGATCGCCAGAGTAAGGATAAACGCCACGATGGCCACTCGCGGCCAATCGATCCGCATGCCGACCGGTGCCGCTTTGGCGATAGGAGAAAACCTCTGCTGCTGCAGTGCTGCTGGTATGCCGAAGACCACCAGCGCGACACCCGCGGCCGCATAGGCGTGGAAAACGTCGAGCGGCGCCACACCGTCTATCCACATCATGGTGGTTGTCGTATCGCCGACGACGCTGCCCGAGCCACCGGCGTTCGATGCAGCGACGATGGCAGCCAGGTAACCAATGTGCACCTTGTGCCTGAATACGATGCGAGCCATGGTGCCGCCGATCAGCGCGGCGGCGATGTTGTCGAGGAAGCTTGAGAGTACGAATATCATCACCAGCAACACGAATCCGCCCTTCCAGTCGTCGGGCAGAAAGCGCGGCAAAGCCATGGGTATCCTGCTCTCCTCGAAATGGCGCGAGAGCAGCGCGAAGCCGAGCAACAGCCCGAGCAGATTGGTGAGGAGGACCCATTCGTGGCTCATGTGGGCGGCCAATCCGGAAAGCCCGTCGCCGTCCTTGAAACCGGTGAACAGCAGCTTGTACAGCGTGATGACCGCGAGCCCCACGAGCGCCACGTGCAGCGTGTGGCGGTGAAGCAATGCGACGCCGAGCAAAGTGAGGCCGAACAGGATGAAATCGACGGGAATGCCGAACAACGCTGGCGTGTCCCCTGTGGCGGCAGCCGCCGCCGGTTCGGAAAAAAGCGCGATCAGCAGGAATGCGACCGCAAGCGCGGCTCGACGATGGTGATAGTTGGCGCGGCGTTCGAATATCACTTGTTGTCGTACTGCAAGCAGAACGCTCGCCATGAAACCTCCCTTTTTCTTGGCCGCGAAGTGTAGCATCGCCGCGCGCGGGCTGCGACGCTAGACGCTTCAAGCGCCGAGCGCTGCCTAGACCGGCTGCGACCGGCATCCCCCGTGGTTACCGTCGCAGCGAACGACAGGTGTCGGTGCCGGCCGGTACGGCCGAGCCGTGCGCGTCTCGGGAATGTCCGCGGACCGGGGCCTGGAGCGGGAGCTCATCGGCGCACTGGGCGGCATCTGACGCCAGGGGCCGTACACGCGAGCTCAGTCGACGACGGTCACCTGCTCGGCGATGCGAATCATGCGCTGAGCTTCCGTCACCCACACGATGCCGTCGCCGCGCTGGCCCGTGGACGACGTTTCGACCAGCACCTGCAATATGCCTTCGACCATGTTGTCGGGGGCGACGATCTCGATGCGCACCTTGGGGCTGAACTCCGTCAGCTCTTCGCGGATGCTCTTCCGCTCGTGCGGCAAAGCGCGGCTGCACCCTTCCACCTTGGTGATCGTCATTCCCGGGAAATCCTTCACGTGACGGAACGCGCCGCGGATCTTGGGCAGCCGGGACGGCTGGACGACGGCCTTGATCTCCTTCATGAACGCTTCTCCTTTTCTCTTGAATCTGCTAGCGATCCCTAAGCCTCTATCTTCTTCTCTTCGAACCACCCGTATACCGCAGGCAAGACTACCAGCGTCAGCAATGTCGACGTGATCAGCCCCCCGATCACCACCACCGCGAGCGGCCGCTGCACTTCCGATCCCGGCCCCGTCGCGAACAGAAACGGGATCAGGCCCAGCATCGCCACGGTGGCCGTCATCAGCACCGGCCGCAGCCGCTGCGTGCAGCCCTGTACGATCGCCGAGCGCTGCGCCATGCCCTCCTCGCGCAGACTGCGGATGTAGGACACCAGCACCACACCGTTCAGCACCGCGATGCCCCAGAGGGTGATGAAACCCACCGAGGCCGGCACCGAAAGGTACTCGCCCGTGCCGACCAAGGCGAAGATGCCCCCTATCGAGGCAAAGGGCAACACCAGGATGATGATCGCGGCGTAGCGCACCGAATTGAAGAGCAGGAACAGCAGGAAGAAGATCGCCGCGATCGTGATCGGGATGATGATGGCGAGCCGCCTCGTGGCCCGCTGCAGATTCTCGAACTGCCCGCCCCACGAGAAGTAGTAGCCCTCGGGCAGCTGGATCTCTCTCGCCGCGGCTGCCTGCAGCTCCGCCACGAAGCCGCCGAGGTCGCGCCCCTGCACGTTGGCGCCGACGACGATGCGGCGCTTCGCCGTCTCACGGCTCACCTGAGCCGGCCCCTCGACCACTTCGATCCGGGCGAGATCCTTGAGCGGAATGAGCGCCCCGTTGGGCGATCGCACCAGGATCTGCCCGATCTTGTCGGCGTTGTTGCGAAATTCAGCTGGGAAGCGCACGGCCGCAGAGAACCGCCGCTCGCCCTCGTAGACCTCGGTCGCCACGCGCCCCCGGATCGCGGTCTCGATGATGTCGTTGATGTCCGCCACGTTGATGCCGTGGCGGGCGATCGCTCTGCGGTCGATCGCGATCGTCAGATACTGCTGGCCGCTCACCCGCTCCAGCCGGATGTCGGACGCGCCGCGGATGGTCCCGAGCAGTTGCACCACTTCGTCCGCCTTCTGTTTCAGCACCTCGATGTCGTCGCCGAAGATCTTGATCGCGATGTCCGAGCGCACGCCCGTGACCAGCTCGTCGACCCGGTCGGAGATCGGCTGCGCCATCACGATCTGGACGCCGGGCAGCACCTGCAGTTTCTCGCGGATCGCCGCGGCGACATCGTTCTGGTCCCAGCCCGGCGGCAGTTTCGCGTCAAGCTTCACCGTCGCGATCGGCGTCGATTCGTTCTCTGGCTGGGGATCGGTCGGGTTCTCGCTGCGACCGAGCTGCGAGACGACCATCGCGACACCCGGCACCTCCATCACGAGGCGCATGGCTTCGGTCTCGAGCTCGATCGATTCCTCCAGCGACATGTTGGTCACCCGATTGATCCCGGGGACGATCGCCCCTTCCTTCATCTCGGGGATGAACGACGTGCCGAGCAGCGGAAACGCGCCGACACTAGCGACGAGCAGCATCACGCCGCCGAACACGACCGTGCTCGGGTTCTCCAGGGCCCAATCCAGCAGGCGCAGATACGGCCCTTTGACGAGCCGGACGAGCCGCGTGTCGTGCTCCGCGCCGCCCTTCAGCAGGTAGGAGCACAAGACAGGCGACAGCGTAAGCGACAACACGAGCGACACGAACATCGCGATCGCGATCACGTAGGCGAGCGGCGCAAACATCTTGCCTTCCATGCCCTGCAGCGTCATCAGCGGCAGAAAGACGAGACAGATGATGCCGACGCCGAACAGCACCGGGGTTCCGACCTCGACCGCCGCGCGCAGCACCACGAAGTTGCGGCTCTCCCCGCTGTCTTTCGCCTCGCCGAGATGGCGAAACGTGTTCTCCACGACCACCACCGACCCGTCGACCATCATGCCGATGGCAATCGCGAGCCCGCCGAGCGACATCAGGTTCGCCGAAAGATCGTACTCGTTCATCACGAGGAAGGTGGCGAGCGGGGTCACGATCAGGGTCGCGACGACGATCAGACTCGAGCGCAGGTCGCCGAGAAAGAGAAAGAGGACGATCACGACCAGCACGATGCCCTCGATCAAGACCTTGGTCACGGTCCAGATCGCGGCGTTCACAAGGTCGGTCCGGTCGTAGTAGGGAACGATCTTGAGCCCGTTCGGGAGCATCCCCTTGTCGTTGATCTCCTTGACCCGCTGCTTGACGCGCCCGACGATCTCCTTCGCGTTGCCGCCCCGGATCATGAGCACGATGCCGCCGACCGACTCGGTGTCGCCGTTCTTGATGACCGCGCCGAAGCGCACGGCGTGGCCGAACGACACTTGTGCCACGTCGCGCACGAAAACGGGCGTGCCGTCTTTCTCCTTGAGCACGATGCTCGCGATGTCGTCGAGGGAATGGATGAGACCGACGCCGCGGACCAGGTACTGCTCGGCATCCCGGCGCAGCACGCCGCCGCCGGCGTTCGCGTTGTTGTTCGCAAGCGCCGTGTAGACATCCTTCAGCGTGACGCCGTAGTGCCGCAGCCGATCCGGGTCGACTAGGACCTGGTACTGCTTTTCGAGTCCGCCGATGGAGTTGATGTCGGCGACACCGGGAATGCCCCGCAGCAGCGGCCGCACGACCCAGTCCTGGACGGTCCGCCGCTCGGTGAGCTCACGCTCGGTGAGGGCAGCCTTGCCGTCGTCGGGCCGCTCGAGCGTGTACTGATACACCTCGCCGAGCCCGGTCGAGACTGGTCCCAGCACCGGCTTGACCCCCGGCGGCAGGCGGTCACCGACTTCGAGCAGACGCTCCATCACGAGCTGCCGCGCGAAATAGACGTCCGTGTCGTCGGTGAAGACGAGCGTGATCTGTGAGAGTCCGCTCCGGTTGATCGAACGCATCTCGGTCAGGCCCGGCAGGCCGGTCATCGCGATCTCGAGCGGCACGGTGACGAAGCGCTCCACCTCCACCGGCGAGCGGCCCGGCGCTTCGGCGGCGATCTGCACCTGGATGTTGGTCACGTCGGGAAAGGCGTCGATCGCGACGCGCCGCAGGCCGTCGATGCCCGCCACGACGAGTCCCAGCGCGATGACGACCACGACGATCCGCTGCTTGAGCGCGGTGCGGATGACGGCTTCGATCATGCGCCGGAGGATACTTCAGGACTTGCATCATCCCCAAGCGACCCGCGCCTTCCCCCTCGGCGTCGATGCACATCATGCCTCTATCTTCTCTTCCTCGAACCATCCATAGAGGGCGGGCACCACCACAAGCGTGAGCAGCGTGGAGGTGATCAGTCCGCCGATCACGACCACCGCCAGCGGCCGCTGCACCTCCGATCCCGGTCCGCTCGCGAACAGAAACGGAATCAGGCCCAGCATCGCCACCGTCGCAGTCATCAGCACCGGTCGCAGTCGCTGCGTGCAGCCGTGCACGATCGCCGAGCGCTGCGGCATGCCCTCCTCGCGCAGCCCGCGGATGTAAGACACCAGCACCACGCCGTTCAGCACCGCAATGCCCCACAAGGTGATGAAGCCCACCGACGCCGGCACGGACAGGAACTCGCCCGTCAAGAGCAGCGCGAAGATGCCGCCGATCGAAGCGAACGGCAGCACCAGGATGATGAGTCCTGCATATCGCGCGGAATTGAACAGCAGGAAGAGCAGGAAGAAGATCGCCGCGATGGTGAGCGGAACGATGATCATGAGGCGCTTCATCGCGCGCTCCATGTTCTCGAACTGGCCACCCCACTCGACGTAGTAACCCTGGGGCAGTTGCACCTGCTCCGCGATTTTCTGCTGCGCCTCCGCCACGTAGCCGCCCAGATCGCGGCCCTGCACATTGGAGCCGATCACGATGCGGCGCTTACCGGCATCGCGGCTCACCTGCGCTGGTCCCTCGCGCACCTCGATCTTTGCCACATCCCTGAGGGGCGCGCGTGCCCCGCTCGCGGTCTTGAGCAGAATGCCGCCGATGGCGTCCGCGCTGCTCCGGAACTGTTCCGGGAACCGCACCACCGCCGCGAAACGACGTTCACCCTCGAAGATCTCCGTGCTCACCCGTCCCGCCACAGCCGTCTCGATGACATCGTGCACGTCGGCCGCGTTGATGCCATAGCGCGCCATCGCGGCGCGGTCCACGTCGATGATGAGGTACTGCTGTCCTGTCACCTTCTCGACCCGCAGGTCGACCGTGCCCGCCACCGTGCCGAGCACCCTCGCGATGGCCTCGCCGGTCTCGCGCAGCGTCTCGATGTCGTCGCCGAAGAGCTTGATCGCCACCTGGGAGCGCACGCCCGTCACCATCTCGTCCACCCGCTGCGCGATCGGCTGGTTCATCACCAGCTCGACGCCAGGCAGCGTCTGCAGCTTTTCGCGAATCGCATTCTCGAAGTCTTCCTGGGCCCAGCCGTCCGGCCAGTCGGACCGATCGACGAGGCTCACCACGGGATCCGACTCGTTCGGCATGGCCGGGTCCGCCGGCGTGTCGCCGCGTCCCAGTTTCGATACGGCCATTCTTACCCCCGGTACCTCCATCACCCGGCGCATCGCTTCCTTCTCGAGCGCGATCGATTCGTCGAGCGATATGTTGGGCACCCGGATCATGGCAGGCGTGATCGACCCCTCCTTGAGCGTCGGAATGAAGGCGGTGCCGAGCAGGGGAAACGTCGCGACGCTCGCCGCGAGGAGCGCGACACCCGCCAGTACAGTGGTCTTGGGATGGTTGAGTGCCCTGTCGAGCAGCCTCAGGTAGGGCGTCTTCACGATCTGGACGATCTTGGTGTCGTGCTCGGCACCGCCCCGCAGCAGGTAGGAGCAAAGGACCGGCGACACCGTCAGCGAGACGATGAGGGAGATGAGAAGCGCGATCGCGATCGTATATGCGAGCGGCGCGAACATCTTGCCTTCCATCCCCTGCAGTGTCATCAGCGGCAGGAACACCAACACGATGATGCCGACCCCATAGAGGACCGGCTGGCCGACCTCCACGGCAGCGCGCATCACAATGACGTTTCGGCTGTCACCGGAATCCTTGGACTCGCCAAGATGGCGGAAGGCGTTCTCGACCACCACCACCGAGCCGTCGACCATGATGCCGATGGCGATCGCAAGCCCGCCCAGGGACATGAGATTGGCCGAGATGCCGAACTGCTTCATCGCCATGAAGGTGACGAGCGGGGTGATGATCAGCGTCGCCACCACGATCAGGCTCGACCGGATGTCTCCGAGGAAAAGGACGAGCACGATGATCACGAGCACGATGCCTTCCAGCAGAACCTTGGTCACCGTCCAGAGCGCCGCATCGACGAGCTCGGAACGATCGTAGAACGGCACGATCTGCAGACCGTCGGGCAGCAATCCACTCTTGTTGATCTCGTTCACCTTGGCCTTCACGCGGCTTACCACGTCCTTCGCGTTGCCGCCCCGGAGCATCATGACGATGCCCCCCGCCGATTCCGTATATCCGTTCTTGATCATCGCGCCCTGGCGCACTTCGGTGCCGAACGTGACCTTCGCGACATCGCGAACGAAGACAGGCGTGCCGTCCACTTCCTTCAGCACGATGCGTTCGATATCCTGCAGGCTGCGGATGAGCCCGACGCCGCGGATCAAGTATTGCTCCGCGTAGTGGGGGAGGATGCCACCACCGCTGTTCGCGTTGTTGCGCGCGAGCGCGGTGTACAGGTCCTGTACCGTGAGTCCGTAGTGGATGAGGCGGTCGGGATTCGCGAGCACTTGGTACTGCTTCACGAACCCCCCCTGTGAATTGATCTCCGCCACACCCGAAACACTCCGCAGCATCGGGCGCACCACCCAGTCCTGGATCGTCCTGCGCTCGGTCAACTCCTGCTCGGTGAGCGCACGATCGCCGTCTCCAGGCTTGTCGAGCGTGTACTGATAGATCTCGCCGAGGCCGGTCGACACCGCGCCGAGCACGGGCGTGACGCCTTCCGGCATGCGACTGGACACTTCTATCAGCCGCTCCATCACCAGTTGCCGTGCGAAGTAGACATCGGTGTCGTCGGTGAACACGAGGGTGATGACAGAGAGGGCGTTGCGGTTGAGCGCCCGCATCTCAGTCAGGCCGGGCAGGCCCGTCATCGCGATTTCGAGCGGAATGGTGACGAATCGCTCGACCTCTTCTGGCGAGCGCCCCGGCGCTTCGGTGGCGATCTGAACCTGGATGTTGGTGACATCCGGAAACGCGTCGACCGACACCTGGCGCAGTGACAGGGCGCCGAAAACCGTGAGCGCTGCAGCGACGACAAGGACGACGACCCGCTGCTTGAGGGCAGCGCGGATGAGAGCTTCGATCATGGCGTTAGCCCAGGAGTCGTCGCTTGCGCTCGTTGTTGAGATGGAAGGCGCCGTCGAGGACGATCTCGTCGCCCTCCTTCAGTCCGTCCTTGACGACCACCACCTTGCCGCTTTCCTGGCCGAGCGTGACCGGCACCAATCTGAACTCGTTCTCGCCCGTGCGCGCAAAAACATGGTCCCGGTTCGACTCGCGCACGACCGCCGTGACCGGCACCACGAGCTTCTTCTCCGGCATGCCACGGATGAGGAGGTTGGCGAGCATGTCGGGCTTGATCGCTCGATCCGGGTTGAGCACGTCGGTACGCACCTGCACCGTGCGCGTTTCTGGATTCACGGTCGAGCTGATGAAGATGATCTTGCCCGTGACGCGTCGCCCGGGCAGGGCGGGGAGCTCAATGCGCACCTCCTCTCCCATGTCGACAAGATAGGCCTGCTGCTCCGGCACCTCGCCCTCGATCCAGACATGCTCGAGGTCCGCCACTGTGTACAACGAATCCGCCGGTTGCACGACCTGACCCTGGTTGATCTGGCGGTCGATCACGGTGCCGGACAGGGTCGAGATCACGCTCGCAACCGAATCGATCTCGCGGGTGCGAGAAACCTTGTTGATCGCGCTGGGCGACATGCCCATGAGCCGAAGCTGATCCCGCGCTGCCTTCATCGCCACCTGTGCTGCGAACAGCTCGTTCTCCCGGCGCTGCAGCTCGGCGCTCCCGATCACATCGGCAGCGAGCAGTTGTTTGGCACGATCCACAGCGCGTGTCTTGAGCTCAACGTCGGCGACGGCCGTCAGGAACTGCATCTGCCCGTTGGCGAGCTCGGTGCTGTTCAACGTGGCGAGCGTCTGCCCCGTCTTCACCTCGTCGCCGCGAAAGGCAAGCACCTTGGTGATGCGTCCGGTCACGGAGGAGCCGATGCGCGCCACGCGACGCTCGTCGAGCCCCACGCTGCCGGGCACGCGAAGCTCTTCGCTCACTTCGTCCTCGCCAACGGTTCCGACCTTGAGCCGCGCTGCGAGCGATTCGTCGGCCGTGATGAACGTGGGATCGATGGCGGCCGCCGCAGTTACTTTTCGCGCGTCCTCTTTCTCGCCGCAGGCGGTGAGCATAGCGGCGAGAGCCAGAACGACACCGAGGGATTGACAACGCTTCATCGAGAGGCCCCGGATGTAAGGTAATCGAGACCCGCAAGTCGCTCAATCTCGATGATCGAATACGCGAGCTCATAGCGGGCGTTGAGGTAGTCCTGGCGCACGGCGCGGAAGGTGCGCTGGGCGTCGAGATATTCGAGGATGCCGCGCTCGCCAAAACGGTAAGCAGCCTCGGCAGCATCGAGGGTGCGTTGCGCCCGATCGAGCAGACCGCTTTCAAACGTCTCGACCTGCTGGCGTGCGACCAGAAACCGACCATAGGCAGCGTCCACCTCGCGCGCGAGTGCGAGCTCGCGCGCCTGTAGCTGGGCATCCGCGACCTTCAATTCGCCGAGCGCTTCCGCGATCTGGCCCTGACGCTGGTTGAACAGCGGAATCGGCAGCGAGAGACCGAAACGTGTGATTTCCTTGTCCGGTTCCTGCAGATAGCCCGCCTGCAGGGTGGGTGCCGGCAGACGCAGATCGCGTTCGAGCTGTAGGCGGTTGCGCGCGCGCTCCTGCTCAGCGAGCGCCTGCTGAATCTGCGGGTTGTCCCGCGTCACCTGGTCGCGCAGGCGCTCGATGGTTGGCAGCGGCGGAGCTGCCGCGACGCTCCCGCGCACCGAGTAGGCCTCGTCCGGCCGAATGCCGACGAGGTTGGCCAGAGCGAGCTTGGCCTGAGTCACCCGCACGGCCGCGGCGTCCCGCGCGCGTTGTGCGTTTAGCACCTCTGTCTCCGTGCGCACGAGATCGAGCCGTGGCGATTCGCCGAGCTTGGCGCGCAACCCCACGCGGTCCCGAATTTCGACCAGGAGCTTGAGATCCTCCTCAGCGATACCGAGCTGCTCTTGTCGTTGCAGCACCTCGTAGAAGTTGCTGCGGACCTGGGCAAAGAGTTGCGCGCGGAACGCAGCCGAGCCCGCTTCGACCGAGCCGAGGTTGGCCTCCGCCGTTCGCCGTCGCGATTCACGCACCGACGGGTATTCGATGGGCTGTGCAACGCCCACTCCCCAGGCGGTTCCCGAGGGCGTGCCGGAGCCTCCGCGCGGCCGCTGCGGGCCGGCGTTGGCGTCAACGGACGGATTGGGAAACTGGCGCGCGGTGACGATCCCGGCGCGTGCCGCTTCCTCTCGGCCCAGGTTGACCGCAACGCCTGGGTTCCTTTCTTCGGCGAGCGCAATCGCGTCGTCGAGCGTAACAATGCGTTCCGCCCGCGCGGGGTGCGCGGCGAGGACCCCGATGAACAGCCCAAGGATGAAGAGCCACGATGCGTGGCAACGTGCGTCGGAGAAAGACGCAGGACAACCCCTCGCCGTGCCGGCGGGCGCTCGATCGGGAGAGAGCATGCGTGTTGTCGGTGGATTGAAGTTGGGACGGAATCGCGCGCGCTGCTCGCGACCGTGCATGCGAATCCGATAGGACCCCTGATGAAGAGCGTTTGGGACAGCCGTCTCGGCAAAAGATTCCGCCGCGCAACGGGGCAAGCCATGTGACGAGCGCAGTCCTCAACCGCGCGCCGGCGGAGCCGCGTGCGCGACGCCCTGAACGGGGGCCAATCACTACCCAGGGACCGGAGCCTCTTTGCCAGTCTGCTGGACCCGCCGATCCTTTTCTTCGTCTTCGGGCTCTTCGCGGTTCTCATCGGCTCGAACCTTGCACGGTCGTCGTGTTTGCTGCAGGGCGGTAAACTTCGACCTTGACCACGAACGGCTTGGCCGCCGCAAGGCGCGACGGCCGGGAACGCCATGACCGCGCGTTTGAGGGAGATTCCCTACAACTACACCTCGTTTTCGGATCGCGAGATTGTGATCCGCCTGCTCGGGCACGAGATCTGGGACCTCCTTAACGCGCTGCGCGAAAGCCGTCGCACCGGCCGCTCGGCCCGCATGCTGTACGAGGTGCTGGGTGACATCTGGGTGGTCTCGCGCAATCCCTACCTCGAGGACGACCTGCTCGACAACCCGCGGCGGCGCGCGATGCTCGTGGAGGCGCTGCGCCATCGCCTGCGGGAGATCGCCAGGCGCCGCGACGTGAACGATCCGCGTGTCGAGCGGCTGCTCATCGCGGCACGCCGTGCGGTGGAGACCTTCGAGCATGGCTTCGGCGAAGTCGCAAAGAAACGGCGTGAGGTGGTGCGTCGCCTGGCGCGCGTTACGCGGCGCGACAATATTCGGTTCGACGGATTCGCTCGCGTGTCTCATGTGACCGACGCGACCGATTGGCGCGTCGAGTATCCGTTCGTGGTACTCCATCCCGACACCGAGGCGGAGATCGCGTCGATCGTGCGCGCGTGCATCAGGCTCGGCCTCACGATCATCCCGCGCGGCGGCGGCACCGGCTACACGGGCGGGGCCGTTCCGCTGACGAGGCTCTCCGCGGTCATCAACACTGAGAAGCTCGACCACCTCGGCGCGGTTGAGATGGTGCACCTTCCGGGCGTCGAGCAGCCAGTTCCGACGATCGCTTGCGGCGCCGGTGTTGTGACCCGCCGCGTGATGGAGACGGCGGAAGCCGCAGGGCTCGTGTTCGCCGTGGATCCGACTTCCGCCGACGCGTCCTGCATCGGCGGCAATATCGCGATGAATGCGGGCGGCAAGAAGGCAGTACTCTGGGGAACCGCGCTGGACAACCTCGCGTCATGGCGGATGGTCATGCCGGACGCGGAGTGGCTCGAAGTCACGCGCCTCGACCACAACCTCGGCAAGATCCACGACGCGCCCACTGCGCGCTTTCGCATCGAGCGCTTCGCCCGGGACGGCAAGACGGCGCGCGGCGCGGCCGAAATCCTCGAGATCCCCGGCACCCGATTCCGCAAGACGGGGCTCGGCAAAGACGTCACCGACAAGTTCCTCGCCGGGCTGCCCGGCATCCAGAAGGAAGGATGCGACGGCATCATCACCTCCGCGCGCTTCATCCTGCACCGCATGCCGCAGTACCTCCGCACCGTCTGCCTCGAATTCTTCGGCCAGGCGCGCGATGCCGTGCCCTCGATCGTGGAGATCAAGGATTACCTCGACCGGCGTCCCGGCGGCGCTGTCCTGGCGGGTCTGGAACACCTCGACGACCGGTACCTGAAAGCCGTCGGCTATGCCACCAAGTCCCAGCGGGCGGGACTGCCGAAGATGGTGTTGCTGGCGGACATTGCCGGCGAGGACGACGAAGCCGTGAGCGAAGCAGCCGCGCGAATCGTGCGCATCGCCAATGTCCGCGAAGGAGAAGGTTTCATCGCCGCGAGCGCTGAAACGCGCAAGAAGTTCTGGCTCGAGCGCGCCCGCACTGCCGCGATCGCCAAGCATACCAACGCCTTCAAGATCAACGAGGACGTGGTGATTCCGCTCCGGCGCATGGGAGACTACACCGACGGCATAGAGCGTATCAACATCGAGCTTTCGATCCGCAACAAGCTCGCGCTGCTCGAAGCGCTGGCGGGGTTCTTCGCCGGCAAGCTGCCACTCACGCAGGACGACGTGCGCATTGCTGCACCCGAGCTTCTGGAGCGCCGTGTCGATCAGGCGAACGAGCTCTTGCTCGCCATGCGCGTGCGCTGGCAGGCCCTGCTCGATGGCCTCGACGTGCCCTGCGAGCGGTTCTTCGTCGAGCACGCGGAGCAATTCGGCGTCGATGCGGCAACCTACGCACGCCATCCGGGCACCGTGTTCTCGATTCTGCAGGATCGCACGCTGCGCGTCTCCTGGAAGCAGGAGGTGCGCGCGCCGCTTCAGGACCTGTTCATGGGTCGCGCGTTTGCTCCGACGCTGGAGACCTGCGATGCGATCCACAGGCGGGTGCTGAAAAGCCGCGTCTTCATCGCCCTGCACATGCACGCAGGCGACGGCAACGTCCACACCAACATCCCGGTCAACTCCGACGACTACGCGATGCTACAGGAGGCGAACGCGGCGGTCGCGCGCATCATGCGGCTCGCGCGCGGCCTCGACGGCGTGATCTCGGGCGAGCATGGCATCGGTATCACGAAACTCGAGTACCTCGACCCCCGCGAACTGGAAGCGTTCGTGGCGTACAAGGAGAAGATCGATCCCGAAGGCCGCTTCAACCGCGGGAAGCTCCTGCCGACTGCGGATCTGCGCAACGCGTATACGCCGTCGTTCAATCTGCTCGGCGCCGAATCCCTGATCCTGGAGCAATCGGAGATCGGTGACATCTCCAACTCGATCAAAGATTGCCTGCGCTGCGGCAAGTGCAAGCCAGTATGCTCGACGCACGTGCCGCGTGCAAATCTCCTCTACAGCCCGCGCAACAAGGTGCTTGCCGCCTCACTCCTGATCGAGGCGTTCCTGTACGAAGAGCAGACCCGGCGCGGGGTCTCGCTCGCGCACCTGGGAGAGTTCGGCGACGTCGCCGACCATTGCACCGTCTGCCACAAGTGTGTGACGCCGTGTCCCGTGGACATCGACTTCGGCGACGTGTCCACGGCGATGCGGTACTTCCTCACGCGCCACGGCAAGAAGCGCCAGCCCCTCGCTGCCCGCGCGGGGATGTTCTTCCTGAACGCGACCGACCCAACGACCATCAGGCTCATGAAGAAGGTGCTGATCGACTGGGGCTGCCGGGCTCAGCGCCTCGGCCACGAGTTGGGACGCCGCTTCGGCATCGTTCACGACCAGACGCGCCACCCTCCCGCCACGGCGGGCCGACCCCCCTTCAAGGCCCAGGTCATTCACCTCATCAACAAACCGCTGCCCGGTGATATTCCCAAGCGCACCGCACGCGCGCTGCTGGACATCGAAGATCGGACCATCGTTCCCGTGATCCGCGACCCCAACGCAAACGAGCACGCTGAGCCGGTCTTCTACTTCCCCGGCTGCGGGTCGGAGCGGCTCTTCGGACAGGTCGGACTCGCAACCCAGGCGCTGCTGTTCCACCTCGGCGCAGTGACCGTCCTGCCGCCCGGCTACCTCTGCTGCGGCTCTCCCCAACGAGCGGCCGGTCTGGCGATGAGGGGCCGTACCATCACGACCGCGAATCGCGTGCTCTTCCATCGCGTCGCGAACACGCTCAATTATCTCGACATCAAGACCGTAGTCGTGTCGTGCGGGACGTGCATGGACGAGTTGCTGAAGTACGAATTCGATCGCATCTTCCCCGGCTGCCGCCTGCTTGACATCCACGAGTACCTGCTAGAAAAGGGCGTAAAGCTCGACGGCGCCACGGGTGCCCGCTACCTCTACCACGATCCTTGCCACTCGCCGATGAAAACGTATGAACCGACGAAGGTCGTGAGCGAGCTGATGGGCCAGCACGTCGTACTTAACGATCGCTGCTGCGGAGAAGCTGGCACCCTCGCCGTGACCCGGCCCGACATCTCGACGCAGGTTCGCTTCCGTAAGCAGGAGGAGCTGGAGAAGGGCGCCGCATTGCTGCGCCAGGGGGGCTATGACGGCCCGGTGAAGGTCCTCACCGCGTGCCCGTCATGCCTGCAAGGCTTGTCGCGGTACGATCACGACGCCGGGACCAAGGCCGATTACGTGGTCGTAGAACTGGCGAGGCACGTGCTCGGCGAGAACTGGATGACCGAGTACGTCGCGAAGGCACGCGGCGGCGGCATAGAACGGGTGCTGCTGTAGGCTGATGGTTCGAAGCCGGTTGCGCATCACCGGCCCCGGTCCGCAGCCGACGATGGTGAGCCCGTCCTTGATCCGAGGAGATACTCCATACCTTGCGCAGTGCACGCAAACTGCGTACAGTTGTACGCGATATGCATACGCTGAAGGCCCAGCACAAGAACATCGCTGCCGCCCTTTGTTGGCAAGTCGCGCCGCGCAGTATTGGCGCTGTTGTTCGGGCGCGCCGAGCGGCCATTTTACCTGCGCGAGATCGCGCGATCAGCCGGCGCCGCGGTCGGCTCGGTCCAGCGCGAGTTGGCCAATCTGGTCGAAGCCGCGATCGTTCGCCGCAGCTCAGGTCTATTTTCAGGCGAACCCCGAATGCCCCGTGTATGCCGAGCTGCGCAGCCTGATGACCAAGACCGCCGGCGTCGTGGATGTGCTGCGAGATTCGCTTGCGCCGCTCCAGGACCGTGTCGCCGCCGCATTCGTGTACGGGTCGGTGGCCCGCGGCGGGGAGCGTGCCGGTAGCGACATCGATCTGATGGTGCTGGGTGATGCGGATCAGCTCGACGTCTGCCGCAAGAAGCCCAACATCTCGACCTACGACGTGGCTGGCGCCATCTCCGAGCAGGAGGTGAAGGCGATATTGCAGATTGCACGCGATTTGCGAAAGCGCGTGCAGGCGTGGCGTCGCAGTCAGCATCCGAGCTCTCCGCCAGGAGCTTGCTCCCTGATTCGCCACCTCCACGCCACGGCATCTCGGAGTGCTCGCGAGCCCGGGCGGTAGCCCTCAGTCCCTGGCGCGCCGCAATCGGAGGCTCCGGACGAGATGGCCGAATGCGGCCATCAGGCGGTGGCCGCGGCGCCGTCCAAGGAGTCGCACGAGACTTCGCTCCACACGGGCTCGCGGCGAGCCAACGCCTGCGATCAGGCGCTCTCGTTCGGATATCGCCGCATCGATCTCCTGGAGGTTCTCAGGGCTGAGCTCGAATGCGCTTCGCAGGTCGGTCAGCAACTGGATGTCCGAGCGAAACGATCGCTCGAGGTTGGCCGACCGCTGCGTGCGGCTGACGCGATGTAGCGACAGTAGCTCCGGAAGATAGCGATGCCGTGCACCCGAAGCCATCGCGCGGAGCCAGAAGTCGTAGTCCTCGCCGTAGACGCCCACTCGATAGCCGCCGATCTTCGTGAACCAGTCGCGCCGGTAGGCCGCGCCGACACTGTAGAAGCAGCGGTGAACCACGTTGCCCAGTTCGAGCGAGCACACCCTGTCCATCTCGCCTGGAACGTAGAAGGGCTCTTGCGCATCGCCCGGCCACCAGAAGTAGCCGTTGGTCGAGTAGATGTCGTACCCGGGCTCGGCCTCGATGAAGCTGGCCATCCTGGCCAGGTGTTCATTGAGCAGAACGTCGTCGGCGGAGCAGAGCACGATGAAGTCGCCCACGGCACTGGAGACGCCGGTGTTGTAGGCCCCCCCGGGCCCCTGGTTACGCTGCTGGATACCGCGAATCCGTGGTTCGCGAGCTGCGAAGCTGCCCAAGATCGACCACGTGGCGTCCGTCGAGCCGTCGTCGACGACGATGCACTCCCAGTCGTCGCATGCCTGCGCCAAGAGCGCCTCGAGGGTCTGGGATAGCGTGGACGAGGCTTGATAGGCAGGGACTACCACCGAGAATCGTGGCATCGCCCACCCTACGGCGCGTCGAGGGACCGATTGCGCTTCATTCGCCGGCACCTGAGAGCACGATCTTGACCACCGTCGTCGCGAGGTTACGGTCGAGATAGCCGGCC
>Ga0209253_10002094_pt1 | contig 17612 bp, 16 predicted proteins | sample FrelakmetBRP12BR_FD_187145 | JGI IMG/M metagenome (GOLD analysis project Ga0209253, IMG submission 187145) | Freshwater lake sediment microbial communities from the University of Notre Dame, USA, for methane emissions studies - BRP12 BR (SPAdes)... | ecosystem: Environmental > Aquatic >...
CCGCCGGTTGCCGAGCACCCGTACCTCGGTGCCGTCGTGTTTGTGTTGCTCGCTGCAATGTCGGCAATCCTCGCGTTCTTCTCCAGCGCGGCCCGGGCCGATACAGTTGCTGAACCAATCAAGCCAGCGCGCGCCGAAACCATCGCAGCGCCAGGGTTGCCACCTGTTCGAGGGTGCCCGGCTCCTCGAACAGGTGGGTCGCGCCCGGAACGATCTCGAGGCGCGCTTCGCATTGCAGTAGCCGCAACGCCTTCTCGTTCAACTCGATGACGACAGGATCCTGCGAGCCGACGATGAGCAGCGTGGGCGCCGTCACGCGGGGCAGGGCAGCGCCGGCGAGGTCCGGGCGCCCGCCCCTCGACACGATCGCGTGCACCTCGCATTCGACACTCGCTGCAAGCGCCGCCGCAGCGCCTGTGCTCGCGCCAAAGTAGCCTCGCCTCAGGTTAGTGGACCAGTCCTGGCTGCCGAGCCACCGGGTCACACCCGCCAGGCGGCGGGCCAGCAGATCGATGTCGAATCGCAAGCTCGCGTCCCGCTGGTCACGCACTTCCTCTTCGGCCGTGAGCAGATCGAACAGGAGGGTGCCGATCCCGCCTTCCGCGAGGCGGTTTGCGACGTAACGATTGCGGGTGCTGAATCGGCTGCTGCCGCTGCCGTGGGCAAACAGCACGATGCCTCGCGCATGGCGGGGCAGTACGACCTCGCCCTGCAGCACCGCGTCGCCGGTGTCGATGGTCGCTGGAAACGACCGGGGTTCCGCTTCACTCATATCGTTACCCCGCGACCGGCAGGTGCCTACGCTTCCTGCGCGAGGAAGGCCCTGATCTTGACGGCGACCCCGAATCAGCGGGCAATGGTCACGGAGCAATGTGCCTTCGCAGCGACGTCGCTGGCGACGGATCCAACCATCAGCCGGGATATGCGGGATCGGCCACCCGTGCCGGTCACGATGTGGTCAATTCCATGTTCTTCTGCATACCTGACAATTGCCGTGGCGGGGTCTCGACCGCTGACAGCGACAGCCCGAGTGTCGGTGAGGCCCGCGCCCTTGGCCACTGCTATCGCCGCATCGAGCATTCTCTTGACTTCGGCATCGTCCCAAAGTGGGACGCTTGGGGCCATTCCGCCGGTCATGATGATGTTGCTGGCCAGGAAGGTCAGTTTGGCCCCAGTCACCTTCGCGAACTGGACCGCGTAGGTCACGGCTCTCTCGGCGTGATCGGACCCATCGGTTGCGCAAAGTACTTGAGATGTCATGGCTGTTGCTCCAGTTTGCGAGAATGTGTGTACCGGATTCGGTTGCCTACGCGCTCCTGGCGGCCTCGGTTGCCGGCGATTCCCGGAGTGCGCGACGCAGGATCTTGCCGACGTTGCTCTTCGGCAATTCACTGCGGAACTCGATGTACTTCGGCCGCTTGTAGCCGGTGAGCTGCTTCTCGCAGTATTCGGCGAGCTCCGCTTCGGTGAGCGCAGGGTCTTTGCGTACGACGAACAGCTTGACTGCTTCGCCGGAGCGCTCATCGGGCACACCGATCACGGCGCACTCCAGGACGCCGGGGTGCATGGCCACGACCGACTCGAGCTCGTTCGGATAGACGTTGAAGCCCGAGACGATGATCATGTCCTTCTTGCGGTCGACGATGCGTATGTGACCGCGCTCGTCCATGATCCCGATGTCGCCGGACTTGAAGAAGCCGTCGGGCGTCATGACCTTGGCGGTCTCCTCCGGCCGGTTCCAGTAGCCCGCCATGACCTGTGGCCCGCGGATCGCGATCTCGCCCGGCTCGCCGAGTGGCACGGGTCGGCCGGCATCGTCGAGTACTGCAATTTCGGTGTTGGGCAAGGGCAGCCCGATCGTGCCGCTCCATTCCCGAATGACGATCGGGTTGCAGGTTGCCGCCGGTGAGGTCTCGGTCAAACCGTAAGCCTCGACGATCGGGCAGCCAGTCAGCGTGAGCCACTTGTCTGCCACGTTCTTGTGCACGGCCATGCCGGCACCGATCGAGATCCGGAGACCGGAGAAGTCGAGCTTGCGGAATTCGACATTCTCGGCCAGCGCGTTCAGTAACGTATTGACCGCCGGAAGCACGTTGAATGCCCGGCTGCGCAGGTCCTTGACCATCTGGTGAATGTCGCGCGGATTTGCGATCAGCACGTCGAGTGCGCCGATCCGCATGCCGAACAGGCAGTTCGCCACCAGCGCAAAGGCATGGTAGAGCGGCAACGCGCAGACGTAGACGAACTGCTCCGGCACCGGTCCGCGGCTGGTGTCGTGAAGCGCCGGCTCCATCCACGCCTCGCACTGCAGGAGGTTGGCGATCAGGTTGCCGTGCGTCAGCACGGCACCCTTGGCGACGCCGGTGGTGCCGCCGGTGTACTGCAGGAATGCAACGTCCTCCGGCCCGAGCGGCGCGCTCTCGAGCGCGCGGTCACGCCCCTCCTCGAGCACGTCCGTGAACCGCAGATGTCCTGGCAGTGAGTAGGGCGGCACCATCTTCTTCACGCGCCGGACGGCGAAGTTGACGACCGCGCCTTTCGGGAAGCCGAGCAGGTCGCCGATCGAGGTCACTATCACGTGCCTGATGGATGTGCGGCCCACCACTTGCTGCAGGGTCGCCGCGAAGTTCTCGAGTATCACGATCGCTTCGGCACCCGAATCCGCGAGCTGGTGCTCGAGCTCGCGTGGCGTGTAGAGCGGGTTGACGTTGACCACCACGTAGCCCGCGCGCAGCGCGCCCGCGAGTGCGACCGGGTACTGCAGGATGTTCGGCATCATGAGTGCCACGCGCGCTCCGCGCGCGAGCCCCGTCCCCTGCAGCCACGCACCGAACGCGGCCGACAGGCGGTCGAGTTCTGCGTACGTCAAAGTGTGGTCCATGAAGACGAAGGCGCCACGTTGCGCATACTTGCGGAACGAGTCCTCCATGAGTTCAGGCAAGGAGCGATACTGCGTCACGTCGACATCCGCGGGCACGCCCTGCGGATAGCTTTTCAGCCAGAACCTGTCCATCGCGTCCTCCTTTTTTCCGAAGCAGCGATCCATGACCTCGGGGTCGCCGGGCTGGCCCCGACCCCGTCCGACTACCGTGCGCCGGTCTGCACGAAGCTTCAATTCGTGAAATGAGACGTCGAGTCGCGGTCAGCGCATGTTGCGATGCGGCATCAGGGGCGCGCCGAAGAAGTTCAAGGCGGACAGCGTAGACCGGTCACCGCTTCCTTCTTCCGAACTCCTGCCCGCCTCCGGCCTCGAGGAACTACGTCGCGGCCCGCCACTACTGGGGCAGTCAGCGGTGTGACTCCCGGTACATGGTATTTCGCGGTTACGGCAGTTGGCGGCAACGTTTCCGAAAGCGCGTACCCGAAGGTCGGCTCGAAAATGATCAGGTGACGCTGCGGCCCCGCGCCGGATTTCTATTTCTGCAGTTCACGACAGCAATGCGCGGTGACGCTCGCCAAGGGGCGGGACAGAAACGGGGCAACGCCGTAGATCTCACCGGGCGCAGTCAGGGGTTGAAATTACGTCGGTGTCATCAGCCAACTGAACGGAATCGTTCGTCACATTGACGACGACCGTCTCAACCTTGTAACCGCGTTTGACCCACTCGGCGGCGATGCGTACCGCTTCTAAGCGGTCGCTGGTCTCAGAGGTCTCGTGCTCCCTCTCAACGTAGTATTGGCGTTCCATGTCCCGCATCCTCTGCTGCGACTGGCGCTCTTCCCTGTGCGCTTCTTACGGAGAATCAAGACACAACGCAGCGCAGCAATTCATCAGAGGATACCGAGAGTGAGCTGGTCCTTTTCTTCACGTCCGCACCGGATTCTCGCGGCAACTCCTGCCACATCCCGAGGCACGCTCCCGGGATGATACTCACCGGGCCAACCCGCCGCTTCACCCAAGAGGGCGACCGCTACGAGGTCGAGCACGCGACGAGCATCGCAGTCATGCGGTTCGGTGTGCGCGATTCCGGCTATCCTTTTGCCTGCCGCCCCGGAATCCATGATGAGAAGAGCCGAAGTCGTTTCCGTCCTGGCCCTGAGTTCGAGTCAGGCGGTCGCTGGCCTTCCGTTCCTGACCGAAGATCCGGTTCCCGTGGATTACACGCATAGCGAGGCCTACGTCTTTTCCACCTACGACGGGACGACCGGCGGGAGCGACACCAATTTCCCTGCCTTTGAATACAGCTACGGGGTGCTGCCGGACATCCAGCTGACGATCGGGGTTCCATTTTCGCGAGCTGCGCCAGATGGCGGTCCGACCGAGTGGGGTCTCGGCGACGTGGCAATCGGCGTGAAGTATCGCTTTGTCGATGAAACGGACACGTCGCCACAGGTCGCGGTAGTGCCAATGGCCGTGTTACCCACCGGGGATTCGAACGAGGGACTCGGCAACGGCAAGACCTGGTGGCGCCTGCAGGTCTGCCTGCAGAAGAGCTGGGGTGAATGGACCACTTACGGCGGTGGCGGCTACGTGATCAATCCTGCAGACGGCGAGAAGAACCATGCCTTCGGTGGCTGGCTGCTGCAGAAGGAACTGGGCGAGAAATGGATGCTGGGCGGGGAGGTATTTGCCCGGGGCAAGGACGCGGTCGGGGGGCGGGCGACCACCCTCCTGAACTTTGGAGGCTCGTTCAGATTCTCTCCGGATTTCAAACTGCTCTTTTCCGCGGGTCATAGCGTCAGTGGCGAAAATCACACCATCGCTTACCTTGGCCTTTGGTGGGGATTCGGTGGAGAAGAGGACGGGCGACAATCGGGCACAGGTTCTCCGCGGGATCGCTCGGGGCTCTCGCAGCAGTAGCGAAGACGTTAGCTCCCGACCAGCGTCCGCAGCGCACGCAGCAGGCGCGCAATTAATTCTACCGATCGTACAGGCCGGCGAGAGTGCCGAGGGCGATCATGGTGCGGGGGTAGCCCCGGGGAGGAGTCGGCGGCGAGTGAGGGGTCAGTTCGCGTCTGGGCATCGTGGCGATGTTCCTGGCCACGACTGCACTTGCATACACCAGCCCGCCAGGACCAGCACCCAAACCGTTCGCAATGGACCTCGGCACCCAGTTCACCACGCTCTTCGTCAGCTGTGGCACGCCGGTGAACCCGGACTGCCCGCGATGGAACGGTCCGATGGGCCGGCCGTTCTTGATCCACTACGTCGTAGCCGGAGGGCGGAGCACCGACCTCTGCTCGGCGTTCGTTCAGATCAAGCGGATGATCCCCGGTGGCGGCGAAGAGATCATCGAACTGTTCCGACTGGTCTTCTCCTCGGGCACCAGCGCGGACAACCTGGCACTCACACTGCCGAAGCCAATTCGCGTGGGCCCGGACGACCTTGTCGGCGTCGCGCGAGCGCAGGGTACTTGCGCCATCCTGGGCACCATCGGAATCGAGTTTACGAAATAGCTGCCGCGCAATTCGTTCACGTACCGACCCCGGCCGGCGCCGGGGTTTCTACCTCTGGGCCGCCCGATTCGGCAAGCCCTGATGTGACGCTCTGGCAGGCAGCGTATGCTGCAATGCAGCAAGTGCTGTAACACAGCCCATCACCCGAGAAGTCACATGATCGTCGAAATGCAGAAATTCATGAAAGAACAGACCGAGACGCTGGCTGGAAAAGCCAGGAAGTTCCGCAGGAACCCCGAGAGGTTCGTGCGCAAGGCTCTGGCTGATTCGTCGGAGGGCTTGAAGTCGCTGAGGAGTCCGGTGCGCATGGTGGCGCACTCGGGCGTCAAGCTCACCGTCGTTTCGCAGAACGCCCTGCAGAACCTGATCGAATGGCAGTCGGAGGTCGTCACCTCGGCGCTGTCGGGTGCGGCCGTGCGTTTCGCGCACGCCTCGCGCGCCGAAGACCTCCTGGATCTGGTACGCGACCAGACTGCCACGCTGCCGGCATCGCGCGACCGCATCGTCGAAGAAGCGACCCGTGGGGTCGCGATCGTCACGGACGTTGGTCATGAGGTGCGCAAGCTCGCGGCAGAAACCTATGGGAAGGTCGTCAGGGCCGGCGAGGGCGCGCGGCCGAAGGCGAAGGTGCGACGACCCCGCAAGGTCAAGCCCGCCACCCGCAAGACGGTTGCCCGTGGACGCAAGAGAGTTGCCAAGCCGGCTCCAGCCAGCACTTGGACGATGTAGTAGGGATTCACCGCGGGCGCTGCGAGGGCGCACCAGGGCCCGGCCCACCCGTATCCACCGGTCTCCCCCTGAATTGCGCCCTCCTCGGAGGGCGCTTTTCTTACTGACCGCGGCTCCGCTACGAACGCACTCGAAGACATGATTTCGCCGACAAGTCCGATGGCGACGATTCGCGACAGGCGGTTCGGCGCATGCCGTCGTCTGGTTCGGGCAGGGAGCGAGGGACCTCGTCGTTGAGCGGCCATGTCGGCCCGCTTTACATGACGCAGCGCAGCAGCGTGGCGGCATGCTGCTAAGTGCCTGAGCCGACGGCATTCGTGTACTTCGGCGCAGTTCTTGCAGCAGTACCAGGTGTATTGCGCCACGGACCGTCGTACGGCGGTCACAGCAATGTGCGAATTGGCCCAAAGGCTCGGCTGGGCCCAAAAAAAGACAACACGGGGGACCACAGTAATGTCACCGAATCGGAAATCGACCACGGTCGCGGCGTCTGTTGCTGCCGTGCTGTTCGCAGTCGGTCTCGCGGGCCCTTCCAGGGCGGCTGAGTTGCCGAACGGCGTCGCCGCCGGTGACGTGACCGGGGAGTCCGGGGTGCTCTGGGCACGTGCCGAGAAGACCGGCCGGATGCGCTTCGAAATTTCGGGTCGTGCCGATCTGAAAGGGGCAAAGAAGTACAACGTGACGGTGTCGAACACGACGGTGCCTGCCAAGGTGAAGGTGGACGACCTCGACCCCGGGCGGACCTACTACTATCGTGCGACGGACGCCGCCGGCAACTCGAGCGTCGGCCGGTTCAGGACGCCGCCGAGGGAGTGCACCAACACGGCGGTGCGTTTCGGAGTCTCGGGCGATTGGCGCGGCGAACTGGCGCCTTACCCGTCGATCCGGAATGTTCCGCAGCGGAACCTCGACTTCTTCATCGAGCACGGCGACACGATTTACGCCGAGCGTTACTCGGGTCCGCCGGAACCGGCTGCCAGGACCCTGCCTGAGTACCGTGCGCGTCATGACGAGGTCATGAGTACGCGGTTCGGTCTCAATACCTGGCGGGACCTGCGCGGTTCGACGGCGATCCTCGCGACCATCGACGATCACGAGGTCATCAACGACTTTGCAGGCGGTGCGCCGCCCTCGAGCAACCCGGCGGACTTCGACCAGACGGGCGCGTATATCAATGAGACCGACCGATACAAGGCCGGACTGCGGGCATTCCAGGAGTACATGCCGATCGCAGATCGTCGCTATGGAGAGACGGGCGATCCGCGCACCGCGAAGAAGCCCAAGCTGTTCCGATCGCGCACCTACGGCAACGCGGCTGCGGTGATCGTGCTCGACAACCGTTCGTTCCGTGACCAGGAACTGGTCCCGGCAAACCTTGGGAGTCCCGCAGATGTCGGGCGCTTCCTGGTCCAGTCGTTCGACCCGTCGCGCACGATGCTCGGCGCGGCACAGCTGAACGACCTGAAGGCGAAGCTCCTGCGTGCCCAGCAACGTGGCGTCGTGTGGAAGTTCGTCCTGACACCGGAGCCGATCCAGAACCTGGGGGTGCTGATCGCGGAGGACCGCTACGAAGGCTACGCGGCGGAACGCACGCAGATCCTGAAGTTCGTCACCGACAATCACATCGACAACGTCGTGTTCGTGACCGCCGACATTCACGGCACTCTCGTCAACAACGTGACGTACCAGATGGGGCCGGGCCAGCCACAGATCCCGACGGGTACGTTCGAGATCTCGACGGGTGCGGTCGCATTCGAGGAGCCGTTCGGGCCGACGGTGGCCGGGCTCGCGGCGCAGCTGGGCTTCATCACGCCGCTGCAGAAGGCGTACTACGACAGCCTTCCGGCGTACCCGGGGCTCGGCAAGGACAACTTCATCGAGCAGCTCGTCAACGGCCAGGTTACGCAGCTCGGCTACGATCCGGTGGGCCTGAACAACTCGAATATCCAGGTATCGTCGTCGGCGGGCGGATACGTCGCGACCCACATCTACGGCTGGACCGAGTTCAACGTCGATCGCGACAGCAAGTCATTGACGGTCACGACCTACGGGATTCCGTCCTATACCTACGATCAGCTGCAAGCGAATACGGCAGCGGTGGTCGGCAGCCAGCCCGCGGTCTGGCAGTCGTTCAGCGTCCTGCCGGTGATCGGTCCCGACTTCGGACGGAGTTGCCGTGGTGGCGATGACGACCACGAAGGCGACGACGAGGACGACGGCGACCACGAGCACGATCACTAGGACGCGGGACCGCGCTGGAGCGGTCGAGCCCCCCGCTGCCAACGCACTCGAAGCAGACGGCCCCGACGGGGCCGTTTTGCTTTTCGGCGAATGACACACAATCGGCCTAAAGTATCCTCGACCCGGCGACAGCGAGAGCGACCGTCGGGCGAGATGAGTCACAACAGACAGGGGGGAATCAGCGATGAAATGATTGCTGGCAGCAATGCCGCTGATCATGCCCATGACATCAATTGCCGACCACCCCGACGTCATCGAGGTCAAGTTGAACCAGGCACGATGTTCTGGGTCGGTCGCAGCGCAAACGCCGCAGCGTTCGGCAAGGCGTGGGATACGTGGCGGGATGCGCTGGCGAAAGCCGATTCCGTGCCGGCGAAACTGAACGCGCGTCTTGCCGCGTGCAGCACCAATGTGAGCCGGTCGGGCTTCGACAGCTACTAGACGGCACAATAGGCGGCCGCGCCCGCCAATCCGCGAGGCGAACGTGACGCGGAAAGAGACCCCGGCCTCGTGCCGGGGTCTCCATTCCAGGATCTCGCAGGACGCGAGCGCGGTGCATGGCCGCAGGACATTCGCGAGATTAGAGACTTAGACTGTCACCACACCACGACGGCGACACGCGAGAGGAGACAGCATGAAACAGGTGTGGATCAGCGCGGCTGGCGCGCCGGAAACGCTGCAGGTGCGCGAGGCACCGGACCCGACCGCAGGCCCGGGGCAGGTCCGCATTCGCGTTGCCTATTCCGGCGTGAACTTTGCCGACATCCAGGCGCGCATGGGCCAGTACCCGGATGCACCGCCCACGCCCTGCGTGGTTGGCTACGAGGTGGCCGGCATCGTCGATCAGGTCGGCGAGGGCGTGAGCGGCTTCGCAGTCGGGGATCGTGTGTTGTCGCTGACACACTTCGGCGGCTACAGCGACGTCGTGCTCGCGGAGCCCACGTGGGTGCACAAACTGCCCGACGGGATGCCGTTCGACGTCGCGGCGGCCATCCCGGTGAATTACGCCACGGCGTGGACCATGCTGGTGAGGCAGGGCGGCGTCCGGGCCGGCGACACGGTGCTGATCCACTCGGCCGGCGGAGGGGTCGGCATCGCCGCGCTGCAGATCTGCAAGTGGCGGGGCGCCGTCGCGATCGGCACGGCCAGCGCCGGCAAGCATGCGAGGCTCGAGGCGATCGGCTACGCACACTGCATCGACTACCGCACGCAGGACTTCGAAGTCGAGGTCATGAAGCTCACCGGCGGCCGCGGTGTGGACATCGTGCTCGATACCCAGGGTGGTCAATCGTTTCGAAAGAGCTTCCGGTGCCTCGCCCCGCTGGGCCGCCTGTTCATGTTCGGCGTCGGAGACCTGGTCGTGCGCAAGACCCGGAGCCTGTCGGCCATGATCAAGGGCGCGATCCAGTTTCCATTCTTCTATTCCCTGTCGCTGCTGAACTCGAATCGCGGGGTCCTCGGGCTCAACATGGGACGGCTGTTCCCCGAAACGGGGCGCACGTACGGTGACATGGAGGAGATCATCCGGCTCGTCGACGACGGCACGTTCGCGCCGGTCGTCGACCAGGTGTTCACGTTCGAGCAGGCGCCTGCCGCACACCACTACCTGCAGGACCGCAGGAACTTCGGCAAGGTCCTGCTGAAGCCATGATGCACGACCTGGAGCATCCGTTGACGGGCCGCTGTACCTGCGGGAGCGTGCGTTACGAGCTGACGTGCCCGCCGTGCCCGAGTACTACGACCGCAGGCAATACTGGCCGCAGGCGAGCCTCGAGCGCAGGGCCCGATTGCTGGAAGCGAGCGGCATGCGGAGTAGCCAATGAGCGAGGCTGACCGAAACACTGTCGCCGCGCAGGTCGTGGCCACAGGGCTGCATTTCGGCGAAGGGCCGCGCTGGCACGCCGGGCGACTCTGGTTCAGCGATTTCTACGATCATGCAGTCAAGTCGCTGGGCGCCGATGGCGAGGTTCGCACGGAACTCGTCATGGACGATCACCCGTCGGGACTCGGCTGGCTGCCGGACGGACGCTTGCTCGTGGTGGCGATGCACCGCCGGCAGGTCCTGCGACTCGACCCGGACGGCCTCGAGGTGCACGCCGACCTCTCCGGAATCGCGGCCTTCCATGCCAACGACATGGTCGTGGACGGCCAAGGCCGGGCCTACGTCGGCAATTTCGGCTTCGACCTTGACGGTGCGATGCAGGCGCGCGGAGTGGAAAACGTGCTGGCGGACCACCCGACCGCGACGCTGGCCCGGGTGGATGCCGATGGGCGGGTCCACAAAGCCGCGTCGGACCTGCATTTCCCCAACGGCTCCGTCATCACTCCCGACGGGCGGACGTTGGTCGTCGCGGAAACTCTCGCGATGCGCCTCACTGCCTTCGACCTCGGGCCGGATGGGACGCTTTCCAACCGGCGGGTCTGGGCAGCGCTCGGACGCTGCGCGCCGGATGGCATCTGCCTCGACGCGAACGGGCACATCTGGGTGGCGAACGCCATCGCCCCGGAGTGCGTGCTCGTGGCTCCGGGCGGTGGGATCGTCGCAACCGTCATTACGTCGCAGCCCTGCTTTGCCTGCATGCTCGGTGATACGGACCGCCGAACGCTCTACATGATGACGGCTCCGTCCTCGTCGCCGGGCGTGGTCTCGACGGCGCGGCGCGGCCTCATAGAGTGCGCGGAAGTCGCGACGCCCGGAGCGGGTCGGCCCTGAGACGCCACCGTTCAGATCATCGCCTCGATCAGGCGTGGTCCGCGCTGCTTCATCGCGGAGGCGTACTGCGCGTTGAATTCCTCGGCGGTCGTGGCGCGGCTGGCCTCGACACCGAGGCCCTCGGCGATCTTCGTCCAGTTCATCTCCGGATTGTGCAGGTCGAGCATGGACAGTGCTTTCGGTCCAGCGCCGAGGGCACCAACCCGCTGCAGTTCGATGTTCAGGATCGCGTAGGAGCGATTCGCATAGATCACCACCGTCACGTCCTGCTTCTCGCGGGCCATGCTCCAGAGCGCCTGCATGGTGTAGGCGGCGCCGCCGTCGCCGTGTGTACACACCACCTTGCGCTCCGGGCAGGCGATCGCCGCCCCCAGGGCCATCGGCAGGCCGAGGCCGATCGAGCCGCCGGTGATCGCCAGCTGATCGTGCGGCCGCGCGCGGGCCATCATCATTGCGAGCTGCAGCCCGGAGGTCGCGGACTCGTCGGCCAGAATCGCGTGCTCGGGCGTCAGGTGCGTGACGGCCTGCGCGACCGCGAGTGCATTCAGCGGGCCCTTCGGCAGGTCGGGCAGCAGGAGCGGAATGTGCGCAACGTCCGGTGCCATGCCGCCGAGCGCGGCGTCGAGGGCCTCGAGCGCCTGCACGCCGTCCTCGTGCTCGTGCGCAAGTTGCGCGAAACGGCAGCCGTCCGGCGCGCACCAGCTGCGCTTGCCGGGATAGGCGAAGAACGACACGGGGGGCTTCGATCCGACCAGGATCATCTGTTCGACCTTGCTCAGCGTGTCGACGATCTGTTCGGCGAAGTAGGGCAGGCGTTCCACGGGGACGCGTCCGGCACCGGCTTCCGCGTGGGGCGCGAACGTGTCCGACAGGAGCCGGGCGCCGGTCCTGGCCGCAATGCGCCCGGCCGCCTCCAGGCCCGCGCCACGCAGCGCTTTGCCGCGCAGCAGCAGGGCGGTGCGCTTGCCATTGCGCAGCAGTTTCGCGGCTTCGTCGATCGCGGCGGCCGGCGCCACGGACGGCCCGATCTGGGGCAGGGGCTCGGCCGCGTGGCTCGCCTCGTTCCAGGCGGTATCCGCCGGGAGTATCAGCGTGGCGACGCCGCCGGGCGCGGCGCAGGCGGCCTGCACCGCTCGCGCCGCGTCGGCGCCGACGGTACGGGCGCTCTTCGACTCGCAGATCCACGATGACACGGGGCGTGCGAATCCGACGATGTCCGACGTGAGTGGCGCGTCGTACTGCAGGTGGTAGGTAGCGTGGTCCCCCACGATATTCACGATGGGCGTGGCTGCACGACGCGCGTTGTGCAGGTTGGCGAGTCCATTCGCGAGGCCGGGGCCGAGGTGCAGCAGGACCGCGGCGGGCTTGCCGGCCATGCGGCCGTAACCGTCGGCGGCTCCGGTGGCGACGCCTTCGAACAGGCACAGGATCGCCCGCATCTCGGGTGTGGAGTCCAGCGACGCAACGAAGTGCATCTCCGACGTGCCGGGGTTGCCGAAACACACTTCCACGCCGCAGTTTGCAAGCGTCTGGATCAGCGACTGTGCGCCATTCATGGGGTAATTCCTGTCGGATTGTTGCAGTGCATTCGGCGCCCAGATTGGCTGCGCGCAGGCCGGGATGCAAGTGGGCAGACGTGGTCCCAGGGGAACCGGGTGTCGGGGCAGATTCTGCAGGACGTCACAGTGTCTCGTGCCCGGCCGTGCGAGACTCCGGACTTCTTATTTCAGGTGGGAGAGGATCAGTGACCATAAATACAGTGGTGAGACTTGCCGTGGCCTCCGCCCTGGCGATTTCGGCGGCGTCGGCCATGGCCGCGAGCGATTACCTGCTCGAGATCAAGGGCGCCGCAGCCGAGTCCGGTACGGGCGCCGCGTCCCAGACGATCGAGATCTCCTCGTTCTCGTGGGGCGCGAGCAACCCGACGAGCGTGGGGTCCGCCGGCCTCAGCGCCGGCAAGGTGAGCATGCAGGACATGTCGGTCACCGCGGCCGGCGCCCAGCCCGCGACCGAGCAGGCGGTGCGCGAGTCACCGACCAAGGTGTCGACTGGCAAGACGGCTGCGGCAGCCGCCGGGAGCCCGGTCGGTGCCACGGCGTCGCCGAAAGTCGGCGACATGGCCACGGTTACCGTGACCTATCGCGAGTCGCCGACCAAGGCATCGACCGGCAAGACCAGCCGGGCCGCTTGCACGCCTGGCGAGCACTACGACGAGGTGACGCTGTCGGGGCAGGGCCAGCGCTACGTGATGAAGGACGTCATGGTGACCTCCTGCTCGTCCGCAAACGGCGCGCGGCGTAAGGAACTCACCGGCCACGTCACGCTGATCAAGTAGGGCGCCGTCAAGCGCCCTCGACGACGTTGGAAGCGGCCCCGACCGGGGCCGCTTCAACGTTCACATGAATCGCCACGGTCTCGCAGCGGCGACGATAATCCTGTCGGCGTACACTCGGATTCGCTCGCAAGCCGCGCGCCCGAGGTGTCCGATGTACCACGACGGCAGCCGGTCCCTGCAGGACCGCTTCGATTCCCGGCGAATCGCCGACCGCCTGGTCGAGATCCTGCACCGGGTGCAGTTCACGCAGGAGGACCGCGAGTTCATCGAGAGCCGCCCGATGTTCTTCCTGGCGACGGCCGACGCGGACGGGTGGCCGGACTGCTCCTACAAGGGCGGCCGGCCCGGCTTCGTGCGCGTGGTGTCGAACGACACGCTCGCGTTTCCGAGCTACGACGGAAACGGGATGTTCAAGAGCCTGGGAAACGTCCTGCGCAACCCAAGGGTCGGCCTGCTATTCATGGATTTCGAGAAGCCGAAGCGGCTCCGGGTGAACGGGGTCGCGTCCATCGACTTTGCGGACCCGTTGCTCGCAGGCTTCGAAGGCGCGCAGCTGGTGGTGCGCGTGCGTGCGCAGCACGTCTTCCCGAACTGCCCGCGCTACATCCACCGGATGTCTCTCGAAGAGATCTCGGCCTACGCGCCGGCGGCCGGTCACGAGCCGCCCGTGCCAGCGTGGAAGGAAATGGACGCGTTCCGGGATTACCTGCCCAAGTCCACGCCGGGTGACCCGGCCGGATAGGGTGTCGCCGCGCCGCCGTGGGCGGGGCGGGTAGTGCCGGGCGCCCCCGCCCGGCCATGCGCCGCTATTTCGAATTCGGGACGTTGGAGACTTTCGAGGCCCCGCCGGTGTACAGGTTGGCTTCGTCGGCCACCGTGTACGTCACGGCCACGGGACGGCCGTCGGAGTCGTTCTCGCTCAGCACCCGGACCACGTAGGGCGAGTCGCTGGTCCAGAGCATGGCGGTAGAGTGCGACTGGATCGCCTGCTGGTCGCGCACCACGGCGTCAAAATCGCCGAACGTCGTGCGGGATCGATTCACGATTGCGAGCAGCGACGGCAGCGAGGCATCCATGACCGCCGTGGCACTCGCCAGCGTGCCGTCCGTTCCGATCAGGAAGCAGAGCGTGCGGCTCTGATGCGGGGGAGGGAGCTTCAGGAGCGTCTGCCGGCTCGCAGCGCAATAGCGGTCGTGTCCCTTGTCGTCCAGGTCCCACTTGCCGCCCGGGTACTGGGCCTGGATGGCGCCCTTGTTCGCGCTCCACGGGAGGTTGAAGACGCCACCGCGGTACAAATTGCTCACTGCGCCCGCGCTCGCCTGCCCTGCGCACAGCAGGGATGCGGCCGCGGTGACGCACGCCAGGATCGGGATTCGACGCATGCCCAGGATCTCCAGTTTCAGGTACGGCCCCAAGTGTAGGCGTCGCGGCGACGGCCTTCGACCGCGCCCTTCCAGAACCACGACGCATTTCTCAAACGGGCCTCGACTCGTGCTGGAAATGATAAGTCGGATCAGGTTTCGGCGCGACCCGGGCCGCGTGCTTCGATCTTGAGCAGGTCCCCGGGGGTGTTCACGTCGAGCGCGGCGGACGGCATCGGGATGCGCACCACGCGGTCCGAATGCCGGTGAATCACGATCCTGGGCTCGCTCTCGCCGCGCAGGCCGAGCAGGTCGGGGAACGCCCAGCCGGGGAAGATCGCCGGGAGTCCCGGTGCGCCGTCGAAGAGTGCTGCTGCGATCAGCACGGGATGTCGCCTCCACGCGGCCGCCAGGCGCCTGAGATCGTCAGCCGTCACGGCGACCTGGTCGGCAAGCATGAGCAGCAGCCCTTCGGAGCCCGGTGGCACGGCGTTTACGGCTGATCGCACCGAGCTTGCCAGTCCCTCCCGCCAGCCCCGGTTGACGACCACAGAGGCTCCTGAGCGGCGCAGCATGGGGGCGATTTCGCCGGCACCGGCGCCGAGCACGACGCTGACCGAGTACCCTGCCGCCCGGGCGGCATTCGAGACGGCCCAGTGCAGGACGGGCGTGCCGGCCAGACGGATCAGTTGCTTGGGGCTGCCGAAACGGGTCGAAGGTCCGGCCGCGAGGACGGCCGCGTGCAGTCCGGGACAAGCAGGGTCACTCATGGCCGCCTAGTTTGCCTGCCGCGCTGCAAGAAGATACAGTGACTTGCACCGAAACCGAGGTGTCCCCCGTCAGACCACGCCCGGCCTGACCCGTCGCCTGCGGGCGATCGGTCGGCGTGCCTGCGTGGGCGCCCGCAATGGAGCCTGTAATCGTGGAAGCCTGGAAAGTTCACAAGTTCGGCGGGTCGAGCGTCGCGGACGCCGCCTGTATGCGGCAGGTCGCGAAGATCGTCGAGACCGATCCCGTGACGCGGAAGGCGGTCGTCCTGTCGGCCTGCCGGGGCGTCACCGACGCCCTCCTGGGCCTCGTTGCCCTGGCCGAGCGCCAGGACCCCTCTCTGGAAGACCGGATCGAGGAACTGCGAATGCGGCACGTGGGCATGGCCCACGAACTCCTCGACGGGCCGACGGGCGACGAATTCATCGTGCAGCTCGACCATGACTGCCAGGACATCGCCGGCATCCTCCAGGCGGTGCGCCTGGTGCGCTCGGCCTCGACGACGCTCCGGGACCTGATTTCCGGCTACGGCGAACTGTGGTCGACGCGCCTGTTCGAGCGGCTGCTCCGCGTTCGCGGCGCATCGAGCGGCCGGGTGCAGTGGCTGGACGCCCGGAAGGTCCTGCTGGTCGAGTGGGGCCCGCTCGGGCCTGGAATTCGCTGGGAGCAGTCGCGCGACAACCTGCAGCTGCAGGTCGCGCCGGATTTCACCGGCACACTGGTGGTCACGGGTTTCATCGCCACGGACACCCAGGGGCTGCAGACCACCCTCGGACGCAACGGCAGCGACTTCTCCGCATCCATCTTCGGCTCGCTGCTAGACGCGGGCGAGATCGTCATCTGGACGGACGTGGACGGCGTTCTAAGTGCCGACCCGCGCCTCGTGCCGGAAGCGCAGGTCATCGAGGCGCTCTCCTACAACGAGGCGATGGAACTCGCGTACTTCGGCGCCAAGGTCATCCACCCGCAGACCATGGCACCCGCGGTCCAGAAGCGCATCCCGATCTGGATCCGGAACACGTTCGCGCCCGAGAAGGCCGGCACGGTGATCCAGGACCGAACGGCGCCGACCCCCCTGGTCAAGGGCATCACGACCGTCGAGAAGATTGCGCTCATCAACCTCGAGGGCGCCGGCATGATCGGCGTGCCGGGCACGGCGCATCGCCTGTTCGGCGCGCTGCGCGAAGAGCGGATCTCCGTGATCCTGATCTCGCAGGGCAGCTCCGAGCACTCGATCTGCTTCGCCGTCCCCGAGGTCGAGGCCGAGCGTGCCGAGCGCGTCGTGCGGCGCGCGTTCGACCCGGAACTGCGCGAGGGCCAGATCCAGAGCATCGGGGTCAACCACGGCTGCAGCATCCTCGCCGTCGTAGGTGACGGCATGGCCGGCGCGCACGGCGTCGCGGCCCAGGTCTTCGGCGCTCTCAGCGCGGGCGGCGTGAACGTCCGCGCGATCGCGCAGGGCGCCTCGGAGCGCAACATCTCGGTGGTGATCGACGGCCGCAGCAGCGCGCGCGCACTGCGCGCGGTGCACTCGAGCTTCTATCTGTCCGCCCACACGGTATCCATTGGACTGATCGGGCCGGGGCTCGTCGGCGGCGCGCTCCTCGACCAGGTCGCCTCGCAGGTCGAGCGCCTGGCGCGGGACTTCAAGCTGGACCTGCGGGTGCGCGGCATCGCGGGCTCGAAGGCCATGCGGCTCACGCAGGGTGCCATGGACCTCAAGCGCTGGCGCGACGAATACAAGGCGGGCGAGGGGCCGGTGGACCTCGAGCGCTTCGCCGACCATGTTCACGCAGACCAGTTCCCCCACGCGGTGATCATCGACTGCAGCGCGAGCGCGGAGGTCGCCAGCCGCTACGCGCACTGGCTGTCCGAGGGCATCCACATCGTCACGCCGAACAAGAAGGCGAACAGCGCGGGCTTCGAGTACTACGAGCGCATGCGGGACGCGCGCCGCGCGGCCGGATCCCACTACCTCTACGAAGCGACGGTCGGCGCCGGGCTCCCGGTGATCCAGACGCTGCGCGACCTGCGCGAAACGGGCGACGAGATCCGGCGCATCGAGGGC
>Ga0209253_10002095_pt1 | contig 17611 bp, 15 predicted proteins | sample FrelakmetBRP12BR_FD_187145 | JGI IMG/M metagenome (GOLD analysis project Ga0209253, IMG submission 187145) | Freshwater lake sediment microbial communities from the University of Notre Dame, USA, for methane emissions studies - BRP12 BR (SPAdes)... | ecosystem: Environmental > Aquatic >...
TATTACTTCATACTCATCGCTCAACTCACTGAAGCTCCGCACAACCTCTTCTATCGCGGTAGGGGCAAGAAGCACACCCTTCACCTTGGTAATGTCATCGGCCCTGCCGACAACTCCACCATCGATAATCCTGAAGGTACGGCCACATTCGCAATCGTAGTCAGCCCAACGGATCACATCCTTCGAGTCAAATCGAATACATGGTTTCGCCATGCGATCAAAGGCAGTGATTACCATCTTACCGTTCTTCATGGGTTCTTCAATAATCTCACCTGTATCAACATCCTCTATCTCGATAAGGAAGAAGGCATCGTTCACGTGGAGGCCCTTCTGGGCAGTACACATGTAGCTCCATGCACCAATCTCTGTTGCACCGATGTGGTCATATACCTTTGCACCCCATGCATCCTCAATACGCTTCTTCGTGGTAGGAATGCTGGCACCTGGCTCGCCGGCGCAAGTAATCCTCTGGATTCCAATCGATCTGGGGTCAATTCCAATTTTTCTTGCTGTATCAGCCATGCCGAGGACATATGTCGGGGTGGCTCCAAAGGCAGTGCATTTGAGTTCCTGCATTTTCATAATCCTTGCCTCTGTGTCAAGGACACCACCAGGGACTACCTCGCAGCCTAACTTCTCTGCTGCGTAATGAGCAGCCCAGAATGCAACAAATATGTTGTAGCCAAAGGGGATGAACATACGGTCCGTATCCCTGTAGCCCTGGGCATAAAGGATATAGGCCCAGCATTCTGCCCACCATTCCCAGTCCTGCCATGTGTCTGCCTGGTATACAGGTGTCCCTGTAGTACCGCTTGTCTGTCTGAACTCTGTCACGTCCTGCAGGGGAACTGCCAGCATATCACCATAGGGAAAAGGCGGCCTGGTCTGCACATCCCTCAGCATTCCCTTATCTGTCTTAGGTACCTTCTTGATATCGTCATAAGTCTTGATATCCCCTGGCTCCATGCCAGCATCTTTATAGAGCTTTTTGTAGAAAGGGGAGTTGTTGTACGCCCATTCGAAAATCCTCTTGAATTTCTTGACCTGAAGTTCCCGGAGCTTTTCGCGCGGCATCGTCTCCATGATCGGATTCCAGTAAATACTTGCATTCTTGGCCATCGAGTCATCCTCCTTATATTTTCTTCCTGAAAACGACGTACGCCACGCCAATTTGTCAGGATTGTGAACCGATATATTGTTGGCCGGAGTCTTTCAGAGAGTCTTGGTTATCTCCCCCTAAAGGCAAACAACATACAACTAACCTGTTGGTGCTGGGGCCAAAACCATGGTTAATGCACATTTGAAGAAGGTTGTCGCCTCTGAAGCTCTGAGCTCGTTCACTATAAACGTTTAATCAAATATCTATAACGTATAGTTCGACCTTTTTCAAGGCAATTCATGCTTGAAGAATTGAGTCTTTATACAAAATCTTCTCACAGGTTATCGTGATCCAACACCCTGGATTCACGAAAACTCATCTCAGCCTCTCAGGGCGTACACAGGATGCCACACGGAAGACATCCTGTGATTTTTGAGCGTTTTGACTTTGAACGGTTATTCCTTGTGATACCCTTCTTTATCGATCTAAAGCCCAGCCGTCATACCCTTTATCAAATAGGGAACTTCCACCCTTTTGGTCGGGCACAGTATCCTGCTCTGATAATCTGAAACATATTTCGATTTCAAGGTCCTCGTAAGCATTCGGTATTCGTCCGTAGCAATTGCCCTGGCAATATCATCAATTTTTTGACCTGTACCTTCCACAAGGACAAAGGGGCCGGAACCAATGACCACCTTCCATATATTGGTTACCCGTATACCGGCTTTCTCCATGGTAGGAATGAATTCCTCTTCGAGGAATTTCTGATACTGTTTCTCCATCCCAGGGAGAATATTAAAATACTGATTAAATTTCCACACATCAAACTGCATTTCATATTTGTCGATCTTGATTGGTCCATAAGACTTGTACAACTTGCTGGAATAATTTCTGATCAAAGGAAAGATATCTTCCATAAGATCTGAATATTCATCAGATGTAATGGCTTTTTGAAACGCAAGGAGATCCTCAGTCGTAGATATGCCTACAATACGCGGACCGGCACCAACCACCACGTAATACGCACCGGCAATCCTCAAGCCTGTTTTTTGGTACGTGGGAATATATTTAGCGAGGATAAACTCCTCATACTGTTTCTCCTTGTTTTCTATCACATCCCAGTACTGCGCGAAGAGTATGGCCATGATACCTCCTAAAAAATTCGTAAAATTAAGGGCTCAGAGCTTGCTGTCACCTCATATGATTTGAGGACCGGTTCATCGGCGAACATCTCCTTGAATCTCGCCACAGCCTTCTGATACTCCCCACTTTTCTCGTAGGTTTCCAAGTCTCCTCTGGTATCCCATGCTGTCACGGAAATACCTTCATCCTTGGTATCAAGGCCTTCAAGGAGATGGACAAATCTAATGCCTTTATTATTTTTGTGGGCAGGGATTACTTCATTAACATAGAGATTCCGCAGTTCATCCATTTTGCCCGGCTTAACCTTGAAAAAGGTCATTCTTACGTACATTTTATCCTCCTACTTTCTAAACAGCTGGACCATGAGGTCAATGACATAATCCTCATCCTTCCCCGCTTCTTTTTTTGTATACTTTGCACCCCTGGCCTGAACCCAGAATATGTTCTCCGGGAAGGAGAATCTTTGATCTACGACCCATTCCATATCTTGGGGAGCACCGAAATGTTGCTCAACGTCCTTCGCAATTCTCACTATTTCAAGTATCTCTCTATCATCAATGCATGATTCCTTGCAGAGCTCTGCAGGTACGTCTTCAACTGTGGTTCCGCTCGGGCCATAAACAACCATTTTTGTCTTCTCTGCAACGCTCCTTGATTCTATACACATGTCATTCTTGTGTATGATGAAAGAATCAGGGGTAATTTCACCACTCACAACGCTTTCCCCAAGGCCGAAATTGCCTTCGACGATAGCGCGATCAAGATCACCCGCGGTGGGCAGGACCGTTAGTATGACACCTGCACTTTTTGCCTCTATCATCATAATTACCGCAATGCCTATAGGTGCCCATGAAATGGGCATTTTGTTTTGTATTCTGAAGACGATGGCCCTTGTTGTAAAAGCGCTTGCCCAAACCTTTTTCACATTTCTGATGATCTCCGACGTTCCTCTTATATTCAGGTAGGTTTCCATTTGACCAGGCATGCTCACAGCTCCGCTCGACCGGACTGCGCATGGAACATCAGGAATGCCTGTCTTCTTCTGAAGCTCGGCATAGTAGTTACTAATCTGTCCGGCCAGACCAGGGGGAACATCGGCCGCCTCTATGGCTTCCCTTATGTTCGCGCTCATCTCTATCATTCTACCAATCTCTTTGTCCACGTCCAGTCCAGCATTGATCTCTTTTTCAACTATCTGGGACACCTTCTCCTTTAATCCCGTTTGTTCCATAAACGTCTCGTAGGCCGCGACAGAAAGGGCAAACCCATACGGCACTCGAAGCCCCAGATTAACAAGCTCGCCAAGGTTCGCACATTTCTTCCCTACAATATCGTTATGGTCTTTGCATAATTCATCCAGCCAATAGATTTCTTTTATATCCATAACGTCTCCTCAGAAACTCATTATGTCCCTCCCCAAGTTAACCCTTAGACGAAACGGGAATCTTGGGGAGGGCATTGGTCCATTTCCTTCACAAATTACTTATCGAGAATGTAAATAGCACCCATATTTGCATCCAGCCTAATCCTCATTCCGTCCTTCAAGACCGTCGTGCCTTGAAAGGTGTTCATCACAACGGGTATGCCATATTCCCTGCCGACGATTGCAGCGTGGGAAAGGCTCGCGCCTCTATCGACAATAACACCTCCCAGGATTGAAAAGACAGGGGTCCAACTTGGAGAGGTGGTAGGCGCTACCATAATATCTCCTTTTACTATCTTAGACAGTTCTGCCTCTGTCCAGACAACCTTCACAGTACCTTCGACAGTACCCGGGGACCCGCAAACACCGAAGAGATCAGCCTTGAGTTCCGGTCTTACCACAGGCATAGAGCCCACGACCACCTTCAGGGCAATCGGGTCCATAGACCCCACTAACCCTCCCATGGCGTCTTCAAAAGTAAAGCCCTCTTTCATGAATGCGGGCGCAGGGGCCTGCGCGCACCATTGCTTCCAATCTGCTTTTCTTCGCTCCACGAGGGAGCGGAGATTGAACATGCCGGGATTGATCCCTGCTCTCCTCACCTCGTCGGGGATCAGAAAAAGGATGTCATCCCGGGTATCAATTGCACCTTCCTTCGCAAACCGTGCTCCCACACCCATGACGCTCCGTCTGACCAGAGCATGGGCGTAAAGGTCGAGGTAGTGGTTGTGCTCTTCACTGAACCATGAACAGTCCTGCGCAAGTTTCATCATAGTCTGGAACCATCCTCTCTGTTCAGGGGCTATCTTCCCAAGGACTTCCTTTTCGGTAGCGATTCTCTCGGCCTCAAGTTTCTTCCTGTCTTCATCGAGGTTGTAACTCATCCCCTTCTCAATGGCCATTTTGATGACGGCGAAAGCAGGGGCAGGTTCCTCAAGCCATGTGGGAACATTAATCTCTGCCATCCTTTCCAATCGCCACCCGGCTTCCTTTTCCATGAAATCATCAAATGTCGTGAGAAATTCTTGTCCCTTCGGCGACTGCAAGAGGGCAGTTTTCATATTTGCCGCCTCGGTGGAAAGAAACAAATCTTTCAGCCCCATGCTTTCAGCCTTCTTAGCCAGATCAAAGAGGCCCTTGTCCACCTGGAAGCACTTGTTATCAAAACCACTCATAAGCTTGTGGAATTGTGGACTTGAGTCATCAAAACCCAGGAGCTGCTTGGTCATCTGCTCAAAGAGTACGAATGCGGTATACACGCCGTACATCATGTACATGTGGATTTCCCACATGCGCCTGCATGTGTTTATTGTCTCTTCAAAGTTCTCAAGAAGTTCAATGTTTGTAGCTGCTTCCAGATTCAATGCCTTCAGTTTGTCATATCTGCCCACAATCTCGTCCACATACCCTCGCCACATACCTCCGAAATCCTCAATAAAAGGCCTGATAGCAACCCTGAATCGCTCCTCCCTCGCCTTTCTCTCATTCGGGTCCTGCACGATAAGCAAGGCCAGGTAGCCGCCTCCGTCTTTAAACCGCCAGTCCCATCCTTTTACTGTGGGTAAAGAAAGTTTTTCGGCGCCGTACTGCATACCATGACGGCAGAAGTTGACCCAGAACCAGCCGAACATAGGCGTCCAGGGCGGCACTGAGTGCGTAGCATCCTGGAACCATGCAGGTGATATCTCAAAATCCACAACTTCATCGAACTCCAAACCTGGAACGCAATCATAAATCTTCATAAACTACCCCCTTTTTTTATTTGGTGTGGCACGATCTTCCTAATGCATTGCTCTCCCGCCATCCACAAGCATGGTCTGTCCGGTAATGAAATCTGCATCATCAGAACAAAGAAAAAGTGTAGCCCCTACGATATCTTCCGCTGTGCCTACCCGCCTGAGGGGCGTCTTGGAAGTATCGTATTTCTCAACAGAGGCAATGGTTCTGCTTGCTTCAGTATCTGTAAAACCTGGGGCGACAGCATTGATGCAGATGTTGTGCGGCCCGAGTTCGATGGCAAGAGCCCTTGTCAGTCCAACGATAGCGCCCTTTGTGGCCACGTAATGGACAAACCCTGTGGACCCTGTGAAGAAAACCTCTGACGTTAGGTTAATGATTTTGCCCTTTCCTGCCTGCTTCATAAAAGGAAAAACGGCAACGGTGGGTAGCCAGGTCCCTTTAACGTTTACGGACATCATCATGTCCCATTCTGCTTCGCTAATCTCATTAAAGGGCTTACGCTCAACACCATAATAGAATGCCGCATTATTTACAAGGATATCAATTTTTCCGAATCTGTCAATAGCAAACTTTGCCATTTTTTCATTGTCCGCCCTGGACGTGACATCGATCTGCAAATACTCTCCCTCGGCCCCGAGTGCCCTGACCGATTTTATTGTGTCCTCCAATCCCTGAATATCTTTACGGGTCACAGCAAGAACCTTTGCACCCTCCCGGGCAAACCCTTCACAAAAGGCCCTTCCAAGCCCCTTGGCACCTCCCGTAACAATTGCAACCTTTCCCTTTAAATTTACCATCCTATGCCTCCTTTCGCTGGATTCACATTATCATAACGCTTTCTATTCGAGCTTAACGATAACCCCACCTTCCACCACTCCCAATTCTCGCGCAATGGGCTTACATTTGACCTTAAGCATGTAAGCTGCCCTCTTATCGGCGATTTCACCGTGGAGAGCTTCATAGGCCCCCGTCCCCTTGGCTATGATAAAATCACTCGATCCGAACAGGCCTGCTACTGCTGGATCCATTTCGGAGGGTACCATGAACCCGGGAACCGTTACTACCTCGTCCACCAGTTCACTAAGACCAAAAGCATGGACATCCTCCAAAGTAGCATCCTCAAAAAAGGTTTGCTTTTTAACCACCAAAGTTACCTTAAGCCCCATCTCCTTAATCTGGCGTATGACGAGGGAGTCGAACCCTATTTCTCCGGCATTGTCGGTCACGTAGAGCACGTGGCGAGAATCTTTGAAGACCCCGAAAAGGTCGTCATTCATGGCTCTGTCGTCAATACCCTGATTCATGAGGTCTCGTATCTCTTGAAATGTGTAAGGAATCGAAGGGGCATTGAGGGGCGCCACATTTGCTGCAGCAGCAAGAAAGCATGCCCTGCCTAATCTGGCCCGTGGTGTCTCTCCCAGTCTGATAAATTCCAAGGCCTCAGGCAGGATCTTTCGTGCATTTTCGTTACTTTTATCTTTCAGGTTCTCATAATGCTGGGTAAGACCCTGCGTAAATTCGAAAACCCTATGTACCGTGCTATTACAGAGAGAACCCACGTTCGCCTCCGGTGTAACGTCATGGACAAGGATACTGACAATGCTTCTCACCAGTCGGGCAGTTTCTGCCTCAGGGGTATGCGGTGCCGCCCTTTCAAACACCCAGTGAACAAGACAGGCACCACATTCCGGATGAGGTTTCATTCCTACCAGCCACGCTCCTCCCAAGGCCTGTATTTAAGGTTGAAGTCCTTGGCAATCAATTTGTAAGCGTTGTAACTGCTGCCACGACCTATCCCGTGCGCCGGGTGCCAATGTGATGAGCACGCGTAGTAATTCTTAATGGGCATACGCTGTCCCGAGAGTTCCGGCATTGGTCTGTTTCTTCCGGAACACTCATAATGGGCGTCGAGACCACCCCAACCACCCTGAGGCATGGTAGGATTCCTATTGACCACGTCATCGGGCGTAGCGATCCATCCGGCAATGAAGTTTTCCATGGTAACATTCGGCGCATACTTGCCCCATTCCTCGACCATCCTGAATTCGATCTCTTTTTTCATCCTCAGCCAGTCACGCTCGCTGAAGTTTCTCCACGGGCAGGTAAATTCCTCGACGAGGGCTGCAAAACGCCCTGCAGGCGCCCTCGTCTTGTCCCACTGGACGTCAGGGGCAACAAGAAGATACAGCTTATCGGCGATACCCTTCGCCCATCGTTCCTGCTGATAACGGCCGCTCAAGAAGTACTCTGGGTCAGCCTCTCCGAAATACAATCTAGGAACCATACCAAGTTCGTCATTCTGCGGATATTTCGGCGCTTCCATGAGGGCAATATTGCCCCACAAGAGCTGGGTCCTCTCATAGCCCTTATCGTCATACAAAGCAGCCGGTTTCTCTTTCAGCTTCTGTCCTTTGCCCCAGATCTCTGGAGGCCAGTTATCCTTACCGGCAACGTCCATGGTCAGCTCAGTGTTCAGGTCGCTAACCACGATGTCGGCCAGGATCCTGTCACCGTTCGTAAGCTCAATTCCATAGGCCTTATTGTTATCGACAAGCACCTTCTTCACTTCATTCAGAACAAAAAACTCTCCGCCATATTGTTGAAAAGCCCTAAGCAAGGCATGGGTAATGCTGTGTGTTCCTCCTGTCACAATGGCAGCGGCATCCATAGACAGAATGAGGCCTAAGGCATGGATATGCCAGTATGGGCCGGGTCTGTCCTGCGGGAAGAAACCGGTAGAGGTCTGAATGGCCCTCATGTAAAAGGTCTGCATCTCAGGGCTCTTAAACAGATGAGTCGCTATGTATCCTACTGTACCGAATGCGATATCGGGTGGAATCCCGTCCTTAGGGTCGTTCGCAAGCGCTTCCAGTGGGTCCGGCCCTTCGGGCCACTCCGCCGGTCCTGTAAAACGATACTTATGCCAAGCTGCTCTCCACTTAGCTTTGTACCTCCTGATGATTTCCTCAACCATGTTCCCATCATCCTTGTTGATCTTGCTCACCTCATCGATCGTGTACTGGGCTGCCGCTTCATTGAACTCCGCCCTCCCAGTAAAGTTGTCAACCACAGGGAAGATAGTCTTGCCGAGGATGTATTCGCCATTGGGATAGATCCACGCTTCATTATTCTCTGGAAAGAGATAAACTAACCCATGGTCTCTCAGATCGAAATCCTGATATGCCGGGTTTGTGTAGAACCTTGTAAAGTGTGCGCACACGTTCTGGATGAATCCCGGCACCGGCAGCTCTTCGCCGCAGGCCCCTCCGCCCATTTCATGCCACCTTTCGAACATTGCTGTCTTAAGCCCGGCCCGCTGGAGGTAACATGCTATGATGGTAGCGTGGTGCCCACCTCCAACTATCACTGCATCATACTTTTTGTCTGGCATAATACCCTCCTTATACTTATATCTTTAATTAACTTTCATTTTTTCCTTATTGGAATGGAACTAGGGCCCTTTGGTACGTTTGGTAAGGCTCCAGATCCTGCTTTCGGTGGAGCAGAAGGTCCAGGTGCGGCTGCCTTTGGAGCTGCCGCAGTCGCTTCACCACCAGCAGGCGTGTCATATTTCGGACCTTTCATAAAGAGAAACTTGATGCCGTTGAAGATCAGCCCCGGATTGGTAATGACATGCTTTATCATTTCCCTCAAATCGGGCGGATCTACAAATGCCCTCACCGTCCAGTGAACCGGGTTCGTAATCTCCATTTCCATGAGAAGCCTCATCGGTTCCTTGGTACCATTTGTGGGTGGTTCCAGGGTCGAGGGAACTACATTGGTAGCTACGATCCTTGCGATCCTTCCTGTGAGCAATGTTCTTCCTAAGCCAGTAGATCTTACAAACATGGTATCCTCCTTATCATAGGGCTAAAAGAGTCCGAGTTCTCTGGCTTCTTTCACGCCACGTGGCTCCGGCCACCATTTTTTGATCCCTAAGTCCTCTGCTATTTTCTCTGCAGCGTTGAAGCCGGGACCGAAGGTTATCATACCACCTGAGTGGGTAGAGGATCCGCCTATATAAAGTTTCTTTATCGGGGTGTCGTGCTGACCACAGTACTCATTTGGTCTGAAATACCCCATCTGCAATGGAAGGTATGCACCTTGTTTAAAACAACCCTGTTTCATATCCGGGAATTTGTTCTCTGTATCAAGGGGTGTTCCAATGTAATCCCACACGATGGTGTCCTTGTTCATGTTTGGTGCATACTTTTCTAATATCTTCTTGCACCGTTCCGCATAGGGCCGTCTCATCCTGTTCCAGCCCAGGCCTCCTCCATCCTTCAGGTTGTAAGGGGCGCACTCCATGGTGATAAGGCCTATATGCTTTACAAAGCTGCCCTCTTTGCGGTGCATCCGAATCGGGTCATGGATTGAAGGAAAGCAGCAGTTAAACCCGCCATCGTGGAGTTCACCTCTCTTGGAGGCCTCGAAGTGATCTACAAGGTCCTGTTCGCTTTCATATCCGATGACATAGATAAGAGCATTTTCAAGCTCAGGATTCTTGTCAAAGATCTTAAAATGGGGTTTCTCGGTGAGGGCAAGGTGGGTAGTGAAGAAGCTCATATCTGAATACTTCCACTGATCCAACCTTGTAATCAGCTCCTGGGGCAGATATTCTTTACCGACATAGTCATAGAAGGTCTGGTGCGGGTTCAAGGAGCTGCAGACGAATTGCTTCGCCTTCAAAATCGTACCGTCATCAAGTTCCACACCTTTTGCTTCGTTGTTCTCGATCACAATTCTCTTAATCACGCTGCCGCTGATTACCCTGCTTCCGTTCTCAGAGATGTACTTACCGAGGAGGTGGGCAACGTGGTGAGATCCCATGTGGGAGAGCCTGAAATGCCAGCCACGGTTTATCATGAGGGGCACCAGGTATCCCAAGCCTTCAAGGTCATAATCAAGACCCCACATAGTCGCAAGGTAGAGGAAAAGTGCCCGGACCTTGTCGTTCTCAAACCATGAATCGACGATCTGTTTTGGCGTAAATCCGGTCAGTTCGTCGTCCCACTTGGTAGCGGGATGCAGTTCGAGCTTTGCCGCCTGTTCGAGGCTCGGCAGAGGATTGACGTAGCTTGCCGGGGCGAGGAAGACATCCATGGCCTCGTCGGAGATGGCAACAAAGTTCAGGAAAGACTCGGCATCCTTCTCAGAGAACTTTCTGATAGACGCAGCAGACTTCTGTGGGTCCTTGTAAAGAGCCAGGTGGCTCCCGTCCTGAAAGGGCATAACAATCTGGAGATCCGGATAGATCCACTGGAGATCATACTTTGTTTCAAGCTCGAAGTCCCTCAGGGGTGGGGCATATTCAACCATCATATGGTAGATGGCGTGGCTGTCGACAAGCATGCCCGGAAGGAGCAGGTTCTCAGTGGCCAATCCACCACCGATCTCGTACCGCCGCTCTATCACGGCCACCTTGAGCCCTGCCTTTGCCAGGTATCCCGCTGTTGTCAGTCCGTTCGGACCTCCACCGATGATAATACCATCAAATTCCAATTCCCTCATAATTCCGCCTCCTTACTGTTTTAATCACTATTTTTCTTTAACGACTTTCTCTCAATAAAAAGACTTTGAAGATGCACCTTATCTGTATACGTCTTTGGTATTGACAGGTCAATACAATTAAATTTATAATTTTTTTAGAATTTTTATTTCTTTGTCCATCAAGTATCAGGATTCACGCGGGCTTATGAATCTCAATCAGTTGAAAGCATTTTATAATGTCATCAAGGCAGGAAGCTTTTCCAAAGCTGCGGATGAACTGTGCGTCACAGAGCCTGCTGTTTTTATTCAAGTTCGATCATTGGAACGGTATATCGGCTTTACCCTCCTTGACAAATTCGGCAAGGAATTGCGACCAACCGAGATCGGCAAGGTCCTTTACGATTACGGGGAGAAGATCTTCACCCTCGCCGATGAAGCAACGAAAGCTATTGAAGAACTGCAAGACCTCAAGAGGGGTTCTCTGCGGTTGGGGGTCACCCAGGCTTTGGCCCAGTACCTGATGCCCCTCCTCATTCCCGGTTTCCAGGATCGGTACCCCCACGTAGCATTCTACATGGATGGAGGCAGTTCTCGAGGGCTGGTGGAAGGGATTCTGCAGCACCGTTATGAACTGGCGGTGGTTGCCCGGGTACCCTACCCGGAGAGAATAACCTTTATACCCTACACCCAAGACGAAATACTGTTGGTAGTCTCGCCCCATCACAGCCTGGCCAAAAAGAAAAAGGTATCCCTTGAGGAGCTTGCCAAGGAGCCGGTCATTCTCACAGATGCCAAGTCGGCCGTCAAATTCTCAGTCTGGAAAGAATTCGAGAAACGGGGTTTGCAACCTGCTGCAATCATAGAAGCCGGCAACATTGAATTTATCAAACAATGGGTAGAGAAAGGCAAGGGATACTCCTTTCTTGCCAGTGTGTGCGTAAGGGAAGAGATCAAGAGAGGGGTATTGTCGGCCATCCCCCTTGAAGAAGGCGATTTTACGATGGACATCGATATAATTCATCTCAAGGGAAAAACCCTATCCCCTGCCGCTTCCAAATTCCTTTACTTCATGCAGGAGAACAGGGACTCGACCAGTTTAGGTAAGCTTATGGACGAGATAACCAAAAAGCCCACCACCCTCTAAAGGACGGGAGAGACCAACACCCTGAACTATGTTTGTGCTGTGCCCCTGGACCATGGAGGGGCAGGTTCCTCGATAATCGATGCCTCATGCTGTTTGGTGCATCTCTGCCAAAAACTTTTCCACAATCGCATCTGCAAATTCCGGATCGTCGATGGTATTCTTCAACTCAACGACCTCAACTTTATCCGTATTGACAAACTGTTTGAATATCCTCACAAAGGCCTTGTCTGTTTGGGGCTCAAACAATGGGGCTCCGGGCTTGCTTAAGGATGAAAAACCAAGCAGCGGAATAAAAACGATGACCTTACCCTTTGCATTGTTAAGCTTTTTTGCAAATTCCTGGGCCACCATCTCAACCTCTTTGCGGGAAGTCCTTGCCTGTACCCGAAATTTATCAGGAACAAAAAGTTTTCTCTTGGCTAGCCGTTTTTGTTTCCAGAAGGGGTCCGTTTCCCTTCTTTCCAATGGCCCGCAACTCAGCAAATCAAAGCCACACGGGGTCAGGATAACGGGTATACCGGTTTGGAGTTCCTTGTCAAGCCTGTCCGAACCTGCTGACCTGTTCCCGCCAAGCAGTGCCTCAGAGAGGCCTGCCGGAACGATGTCAAGGATGCCGCCGAATAGACCGTTAGACGCCATCTGCTCCATGATCCGGTCGCTCGTGCCGGTGGCAGAGAATGGCACAATTTCAAACCCCTTCTGCTCCAGGAGGGCCCTGACCCTTTCTGTGCACTTCTCAGAGAATTTGAATTCCGTCAACGCCACGGCCACTGTCTGGCTTGATAAATTTACTTTTTCTGTCTTTACTGCACCGGCTACCATGCCGGCAAATCTCTTCAAGAGCGCAATGACGAATTTATTCAGACAGTTGACATCTACACAGGAATGAAGCATGGCGATATCGGTTTCCGCAAAAAGTCTCGCCGCATACGCCGGAATCGCCGCAGCTGTAGTCAGTATCAGTTTCGGGAACCCAAACGGTAATTCCTTCATGAGAAGCGATATGACCGTTGTATTGCTCACTCCACCAAAGCCGGCAATTCCATCGATCAGTCCTTTTTCATAAAGATTCTTTGCGATTATCGTAGAGCCTCGCACGATGTATTCCATATTTTTGTTTGTGTCCTTGCTCTGCGCTATCTCCTGGAACGAAACACCAGCCTCCTTGGCAACGTCAAGGCAGGTGTAGTCAGCTACCCCTTCCTTATATGCACCCATGGAAAGGTCCATCACCAACACATTACTTCCCTGACCCTCAATGAGCCCTTTCAGGAAAAGGATCTCCTTTTCTCTCGTATCAACGCTACTTACCAACAATACAGTCGCCATCGTGTTACCCCCCTCGGGATTTCATTTTTGTAAATAAGCTGACAAGGTTACCCTAATCTGTATACGTCTTTGATGTTGGCAAATCAATATAATTTATCTTAGTATTTGTTTAGAAAAATTTTCTAGAAAATCTGGGCACATTGCGGGCGCGTTGCGCGTCTATCAGTCAAGCAGCTTCTCATACGTTGGAAAATAGAGGGTTCGTGAGGGCGCAACTGCTCACTCTTTATTGTATTTCCCACCTGGCTCGTTTCTTTTCCTTGAGTCTTTCTACTTCTGACTTCTGGCTCCTGACATCTTAACTACCTTGTTTAATTGGTGTCCACCACTCAATCCATGTCCCGTCCCTGTTGAAACGGATATCTGTTCTCTCCTCGATATCCCGTATCCAATCTCCCAGGTACGAGGCATGATGAATAATGAGAGGTATGCTGTTCTCCGGCAGTATGTCCTGAAAAAACTGGTATATTGCAATGTTGCTGTTCATCTCAGGCATTGTCTCAGTATCATCCCACGGCGTTGGATGAATAAAACCATGGATAGCGCCCTCGTCCCGCTTATAAAGAAGAGTATTTCCATATCTACCCTTCATCTCCCTTAAAATTCTAACGCATTTTACGATATCATCGACAGTAATGCCTTTATTGAAATTACGGAGAATCTTTTTGCTGAATGACTCGAAACCAATAGACGAAAACATAATTCTTATGTCCTTCCTGTGTGCCTCAGAGAGGATATCATTCAGGACATTTTCATGGAGGTTAATGTCATCTACCCTGCAAACGAGGTTGATCTGGGTAAGCTTGATACCCTCCTTTTCCACACCATTGAGTAATCTGGGCAAATACATAATCGGATATTCGTCGATCAGCTCAAAGGGGATCTTCCTTTCATCATATTCCGGCAACGCCTTGATCTGCCTAAGGACTGCCTCTTCACTAACATACCCATGGTATCCCTTATCCCTGGAAACATCGCAAAAGGTGCATCCAAATGTCTCGATTTCCGAAGTAAAACCTCTATCATCTATAAATTCAGGTCTGTCTAACCTTACAATACACTTCTTTCGCGCGTGGGGGCATCCAATGCCGCGGAGAACCTGTGCAACGTTTATTGGCAGTCTTTCAAGTTTGTTTGAAAAAACGTTAAGATTCTTCCAGTCAATCTCAAGACAGATCTCATTCCGCCACGGAAAACGAATTTCACCGTTTTGATTCATGATGTGATCACGGGTCAGGTAATCGACGGGCCCGCTGAAAGCAAGGTCCACTACACCCTTCAACCCTTTGAATCTGAGAGGATAACGATCGATCTCTGCTTCTCCTGTATAGTCCTGAACCGCCTGTGGACCTCCGAGGATAGTTCTGAAACCGTTGTCCTTCATGGCTTTTATGAGTTCAATAAGATCTTTTCTCCCGGAAAGATGAGAGAAACAGATGATTCGCTCCGAACCACGATAATATTCTTCAATAAACTTGAAGAGATTCTCCTGTTCAAAATCTCTCGTCACTCCGACCACAATGGAAGGAACATCCAGGTGCTGGGTCATATATGTTGCAGCAACCTGAGCGCCGAGAATACCGTGGGGTTCACCGGTATGGTGGGTAATGACAAGCATTTTTTTCCTCTTCCATGTCATACCATACCTGTCGAGATATTGGCAAGGCAACCCTTCCCGGACACTTTCTGTTGATTCTTTTTCAGATTTCCGGTTACATTTGAATAGATGAGCAGATTCACTTCACTGAGAGGCACCGCCTTCTTATTTCTTCTCTTCCTCAGTTCGTTATGGTTTCTCAACTTTGTCGGCAGAACTATCCTCTCCCCTGTCTTACCATTGATAGAAGATGAGTTCCTTATCAGCCATGCAAAGGCGAGCAGTATTTTTATCTTTCTGTCTATTGGCTATGGAATATCAATATTTTTTTCCGGGCTTCTCTCGGGGACCTTTGGATACAGGAAATCAATCATTGTCTCCTTGCTTGTTACAGCTCTTATGTTTTTCTTAATCCCCGTTGTCAAGGTATTTGCAGCTCTTTATGCTTTTGCCTTTATTATCGGAATGGCAACAGGGATCTATATCCCGGCTGTAATTCCTCTCATAACGAGCTATTATGATGAAAAAATATGGAGCAAAACGATTGCTATTCATGACTCGGCTGCTTCACTAGGGGTTTTTGCAGCGCCTCTGGTTGCTATTTTTCTCCTCCGATTTTTTCAATGGAGAGGGGTTTTGGGCGTCATGGGTTTTGTTTTTGTGATCGCTGCGATCATGTTTTATCTTCTCTTTCATGAGCTTAAAGTCGCCCGTGTTACTAAAGCTGTCCTTGGCAAATTCATCAGAAGGAGGGCATTGTGGGTACTGAGCATTATCTGGGTATTTGCAGCATCGACAAGTATTGGCGTCTATTATATAACCCCTTTATTTCTTACCAAAGAACTCTATCTGGACATAGGGTACGCCAACACGATTTTCGGCATATCAAGGCTCGGCGGATTCGTTGTGGCAATTAGTTCAGGTTTTCTCGTAAGCAGGTTCAGCATTCGCACAATCATGGCTTCGATTTTGATTATCTCCGGAGCCTCTACAGCTTTCGTGGCCTTAGCAGGCGTTAAGTTTATCGGGCTAGCCCTTTTCCTCCAGGCAAGTTTTATTTACGGGTTTTTCCCTGCCGGGCTTATTGCTATTTCGAGGATTTTTGATTTGAACGTACGAGGATTAGCCACAGGCTTTATATTTGGATTCGGAGTAATCATCGGCTGGGGCGTTACACCCTATCTTCTTGGTCTTTCCGGCGATCTTTTGAGTTTTAAATTCGGCATTCTTTTGCTCGGCCTGGCAGTCATGCTTTCAAGCAGCCTTGTATTTCTGTTGAAAGAATTGCGCCCAGAAAGAAAATAAGGTTTTGAGGGCCTCAGGAATCAAGGGTGCAAGCGATTACCTCTGAACAGTACATTTAATCTCTGCAGAGTTCAAATCGAATTCGTACATCATCTTATTCATGAAAGCCACATTACTCTCAGCCCATGCAAGTGGTGGAAACTGAGAAAAAACGAAAAGGCCGAGGGCCCATGGGGATTTCACTCAACCCCTTGAACCCTCGGACCCTTAAATAAACCCCTCTCTATTAGTACTGGTATGCTGTTGGAATCTTCTGGGCCTTCTCCTGACCCTTCCAGTATTCAATGCGTTCCTTCACGAAAGCAATCCATGCGTCAACGTCTGCTGCCTTATGACCCTTGGAGACAAGGTCCTTCTTATAGTCAGCGACAACTGGTTCCACTGATTTAATCCATTTCGCGGCTTCGGCATCTGAGAGAGGCAGGATCTGACCACCCTGCTGCGCAAAATAGTCTTTGCCTTCGATGTCGATCTTGTTCCATTCCACCTGCCACCGTTCGTTGAATTCCTTTGAGAAGTCCATTATTGCCTTCTGGACATCAGGAGGAAGGCTGTTCCATTTGTTCTTGTTCATGAGAACGTAGAAGCAGTATGCGCTTCCTATTTTCCACGATGCAGTGGTATATTTTATGAGCTCACCGGTCTTGAAGCCCTTCAATGTTTCCAGGGGCAGCAAGGCTCCCTCAATAACCCCTCTTTTAAGGGAATCGTACATCTCAGGGGTTGAAACGGGAATGGGTGTCCCCCCAAGACCCTTAACGATATCACCAAGCCTTCCAGTCCCTCTCAGCTTCAAGCCTTTGACATCCTCGAGAGTTTTCACCGGCTTGCTAAGGGTCTGGATAACGTTAATGGGTGATGTGCTGAGCATAATAACCTGATAATTATCAAAGTCTTTTGGCTTAAACTTATTGTAAAAATCATTCGTCACATGACCCGCAATCCAGGCGCTTGGAAAACCAAGAGGTAGTTCCATGATTTCCATGACAGGAAAGCGTCCTCTCGTATACGAGAGATTTGACAAACCAAGGTCGGCGATTCCAGTAGCAACACCAGCTGCCATCTTATCAGCCGAAAGAAGTGTACTGCCGGTGTACTGGGTAAACTCTACCTTGCCTGCCAGCTTCTTGTTCAGCTCATCGCAGTATTTACCCATCATTACTGAATTCATGTGTGTAGGTGGAAAATAGTTTGCCAGTTTTAGCTTGATAACATCCGCCGAACAATACGTTGAAAATGCGAATAAAACCACCAATACGAAAAACGCTACCTTTCTTCCCATCATACTGCCTCCTTAATTTGTTTGTTGTACCCCTTTATTGCATGTATTTTTTTGACCAC
>Ga0209253_10002096_pt1 | contig 17611 bp, 16 predicted proteins | sample FrelakmetBRP12BR_FD_187145 | JGI IMG/M metagenome (GOLD analysis project Ga0209253, IMG submission 187145) | Freshwater lake sediment microbial communities from the University of Notre Dame, USA, for methane emissions studies - BRP12 BR (SPAdes)... | ecosystem: Environmental > Aquatic >...
GCACTGCGATCGACTGGCCGGGCGCGGCGGACAGCGGCAGCGCCAGCACCAGGGTGCCGGTGGCGATCAGCCCGCCGAAGCTGAGCGCGAGGAGTTGGGCAGGCGAAAGCCAACGGGGCATGGCGAGCGACGGCGGCGCCGGAGGATACGCGGCGTGCCATGCGACGCAAGGCGCGCGTCCGCTTTCCCCGCCCGGTGGCCGGATGCGAAGACGGACACCGACGTGGTGGACTACGCGGAATTCCGGGCCGCGTTCCTCGATGCCCTCAGGGCGTCCGGGCTCCCCATCGGCGGCGCCACGCACGGCGACGACGTCCTGGACCTCCGCTCGAGCGACCGCACCTTCACCGTGCACGTGGCGCCCATCGGCCACGAGCTCGGCGCGCCGTTCCACGTGAGTGGCGCGACCTCCTGGCGTTGGGATGCCCTCCAGGCGGCGAGGACCGCGACCACCGAGGAGGATCTCCTCGTGGAGCTGCTCGGGCGCGAGGACGGTACCTCGCGCCGGGGGGATCGGGTATGGTCGCCGGCGATGGCCCTGCTGGATCGACCCACGATCGTCAAGGCGCTCACCCACCTCAACGATCGGCTGGCCGTCCGGGGGCAGCGCGCGGAGCTCTTCCTGGTCGGCGGGGCCGTCATGTGCCTGGTGCACGACGCGCGCCCGGCGACCAAGGACGTCGACGGCTGGTTCACGCAGCCGCAGGCGGTGCGTGTCGCTGCCCGCGAGGTCGCTGCCGAGCTGGGCCTGGCAGACGACTGGCTCAACGACGCGGCAAAGGCATTCCTGCCCCCGAACCCGGGATACGATACCTGGCAGGCGATGTCGCATCTCACCATCTCGACGGTCGATGCACGCACCCTGCTCGCGATGAAGGCGGCGGCGGCCCGCACCGAGGCAGACGCCGCCGACATCCGATTCCTTGCCGACCACCTGCGTCTTCGCTCCGCCAACGACGTCCTGCAGGTCGTGACCTCGTACTTTTCCGCCGACCGGCTCCCGGTGCGGGTTCGCCTCTTGCTCGAGGAGATGTTCGATGACAGCGCGTGAGCTCGTGGCTCGCTGCCACGCCGATCCCGGCCACTTCCAGCTCCACGTGAACGAGTTCGTGGACGACTTCCGCGGCGCCAACCTGCGGGACCGCGTCATGATGGCCGCGGACGGGCCACCGACTTCGGGACCGATCGAAGGTCTCGTCGCCGCCGTCGTCGGTGCGCTCTGCCGGGAGGGCGAGGCCGACCCTCCGGCCTGGGCAGCGACCACGCGCAGCCCCGAGCCCTTCTTCGTCATGTCGGCGCGCGGCTTCGCCCTCCGCCTCCGCCTGATGCTCGAGTCGCCGCCCCCGTTTCGCGCCCGAAACGTCTTCGTGCCCGAGAGCTACCTCGACCGCGCCTGAGCGGCTCGACGTGCACGCCGATGCTGCATGCCTCGGCCGCACGGAGCGACTTCCAGTCGGGGAAGACGGCGAGCCCGGCCAGGATGCCGGCGGGAGCACCGCCGCTGCGCGCCCCCACCGTCGGGTCGTTCAGCGCGACGGCGGCCCGCCCGCCTTGGCCCGCTGCTCGCGCTCGCGCAGCTCGACCCGCCGGATCTTGCCGCTCACCGTCTTCGGCAGCGCCGCCACGAACTCGATCGCTCGCGGGTACTTGTACGGCGCGGTCACGCGCTTGACGTGCTCCTGGAGCGCGCGCGCCAGCTCCGGCGTGCCCGCCACCTCCGGCCGCAGCACGACGAACGCCTTCACCACCTCGCCGCGCACCGGGTCGGGGCTCGCCACCACCGCCGACTCGACCACGGCCTCGTGCTCGAGCAGCGCGCTCTCGACCTCGAACGGCCCGATGCGGTAGCCGGCCGAGATGATGACGTCGTCGGCGCGGCCGACGAACCAGAGGTAGCCGTCCTGGTCGCGGCGGCCGCGGTCGCCGGTCAGGTACCAGTCGCCGCGGCGGCACGCGGCGGTCGCCTCCGGGTCCTGCCAGTACTCGAGGAAGAGCGACGGCGGCCGGTCGCGGAGCGCGAGGTCGCCGACCTCCCCCGCGGGCAGCTCGGCGCCATCCTCGCCGATCACGCGCAGGTCGTGCCCCGGGAACGGCTTCCCCATCGAGCCGGGGCGGATCGGCAGCGTGGGCAGGTTGGCGGCCAGCAGCGCGGTCTCCGTCTGCCCGTAGCCGTCGTGCACGAGGAGGCCGTAGCGGTCGTGCCAGGTGTGGATGACCTCGGGGTTCAGCGGCTCGCCGGCCGCCGTGCAATGGCGCAGGCGCGGCAGCCGCCAGCGCGAGAGGTCCTGCTGCACCAGCAGCCGGTACTCGGTGGGCGGCGCGCAGAAGGTCGAGACCTCGGCGCGCTCGAGCAGGTCGAGCTGGCGCTCGGGGTCGAAGCGGCCGTGGTACATGAAGGTGGCGACGCCGTTCATCCACGGGCCGAACAGCACGCCGTAGGCCGCCTTGGCCCAGCCGGTGTCGGAGGTCGTCCAGTGCAGGTCGGTGCGCTGTACGTCGAGCCAGTACTCGCCGGTCCAGCGGTGGGCGAACGGGTAGCCGTGCGCGTGCAGCACCGCCTTCGGGTCCCTGGTCGTCCCCGAGGTGTAGTAGCAGAGCGCCGGCTCGTCGCTGCGCGTGCGCGCCGCCGTTCCCGTGTCGACCGCGCGCGCCAGCAGCCGGTCCCAGTCGTGCCAGCCGGCGGGCGCACCGCCCACGGCGATGCGCGCCGGCGGCGCCTCGAGCTGCGCGACCGCCCGCTCGACCTCCGGCACCAGCTCGAGCGTGGTGACGATGGCGCGCGCCCGGCTGTGCCGAAGCCGGTACGCGACGTCCTTCGCCCGCAGCGAGGCCGTGCACGGCACGACCAGCGCGCCCAGCTTCATCGCGCCGACGACGGCCACGTGCCACGCGGGGATGCGCGGGAGCATCACCAGCACGGGGTCGCCGCGGCGCACGCCGAGCGCCGCCAACGCATGCAGGGCGCGGTTCGACGCCTTGGCGAGGTCCCAGAAGGTGAGGCGCGCGGTCCGCCCGGCCTCGTCCTCCCAGAAGAGGGCGACGCGGCTGCGGTCCGTGGCCCAGGCGTCCACGAGGGCGCCGAAGTTGAACTCCTCCGGCACCTCCCAGCGAAAGGCCGCGGTCAGCTCGTCCCAGCGGCGCGCGGGCGCGATCATGTGCGCGGCGAGGGCGTCACTCGGCGAAGAAGTCGACGGGATCGCCGGCGGCGAGCGTCACCCGCCGCGGCTCGCTGCCGCGGAAGATGTCGAGCGTGATCGCCTCGCCGGGCTGGCGCGACCAGAGGTGGCGGTACATCGAGGCGCGGTCGTCGATCTGCCGGCCGTCGACCGCGAGCACCACGTCGCCGGGCCGGAGTCCCGCCTGGTCGCCGGGCGCGCCCGGCAGCACGCCCGCGATCACCACGTGCGCGTTCATCGCGTAGCAGAACACGCCGAGCCAGGCACGCGTGCCCATGCCGCGCCGGCCGCCGGCGAGGAACTGGTCGCGCGCGTCGAGGAAGTAGTCGCTCGGGATCGCCAGCGAGAAGCGGCCGATCTCGTTCAGGTTGAGCGAGACGACGCCGACCATGCGGCCGAGCGCGTCGATGAGCGGCCCGCCGCCGAGCCCGGGGTTCATGCTCGTCGTCATGATGGCGCGGTCGAGCACGTACTCCCAGTTCGCGTCGAACGGGCCGATGTAGCTGACGCCGCCGGTGCCGACGCGTGCCGCGCCCTCGCCGACGCTGGCGATGCAGAACACCTCCTGCCCGAGCGCGAGCGACGCGGAGGAGTGCAGCGCCAGCGCGGGCACGCCGCTCGCGGGGATGCGCACCAGGCCGAGCCCCGAGCGGAAGTCGTACTTCAGCACCTCGCCGGGGTACCCGCTGCCGTCGAGCAGCGTGACGCGCACCTCGCTGGCGCCGAGGACGACGTAGTTGACGGTGAGCACCAGGCCGGCCGGGTCGATGATCGTCCCCGTGCCCATGCGCTCGGTCCCGAGGAGCCGCGCCGAGGGGTGCTCGGCCGCAATGGCCGTGCGCAGGTGGACCGTCGTCGGGAGCACGCGCCCCAACAGGCTCACGGCCGCGTTCACGCGAGGTACGCTAGTCGGTGCCCTCGAGGGACGCAAGGGTGTACAAGCGCGCACCATGCTGCGGCGATTCGCGGGGACGCTCGGGCTCGCGCTGGCCGGCGTCGCCGTCACCCTCGTGCTCCTGGAGATCGGCTTGCGGCTGTGGGGCTTCGGCAGCCCCGTCGTCTACGACAACCGCACGGCATGGGGCTATCGCCCCCTGCCGGACCAGACCCACCAGCGGATCGCGCAGGCGCGCGTGCGCGTGAACGCCCTCGGCGTCCGCGGCCCCGAGGTGGAGGCAGGGCGTCCGCCGGGGGTCGAGCGGCTCCTCTTCCTCGGCGACTCGGTCACCTGGGGCGGCAGCTACGTGGACGACCGCCAGCTCTTCGGCGCCGTCGCGGCCGAGGAGCTGCGCGCACGGCTCGGCGTATCGGTCGAGCCGCTGGTGGCCGGCGTCAACGCCTGGGGGCCGGCGAACATCCTCGGGCTGGTGCGCGCCACCCGCGGCTTCGACGCCTCGATCTGGGTGGTCACCGCGCTCGAGGACGACTTCCGCCGCGAGAAGACGCGCATCGCCGAGACTCCCTACTTCAACCTCGCGCCCCGCTTCGCCCTCGAGGAGGTGGCGGTGTACGGCGCGTACAGCCTCCTCGGGCGCTACCGCGTGCCGCGCCCCGCCGGCGATCTCGTGCGGCTCGGACGGCGCAACCTGGCGCGCTTCGCGGCCGTGGCGGAGGCCGGCCGCCGGGCGGGCGCGCGCGTCCTGCTCGTGTGGCACCCGACCGAGGGCGCCCTCGTCTGGGACGAGCCCGAGCCGCACCGCGAGCCCTACCTGGCGCTGGCGCCCCGCCTCGGCGCCGGCGCGCTCGACCTCGCCACCGCGTACCGTGCGGCGCGCTCGGTCGTGTACGTGGACGGCATGCACCTCTCGATCGCCGGGCACCGGGCGGCCGGAGGCGCCATCGCCGAGGCACTGGTGGGAATGCTCCCCGCTGGGCGCTGAGCGTTCTCGGGACACCGGCCGCCGCGACGCTCGCCGGCGCCGTCCAGCGCCGCGGCGGGCGCACCCACCCCACCGGGTTCTGCTTGACAGACGCGGCGCTGGGGCGGTTCATTCCGGGCGCGTGCCCCAGAACGAGCCGCTCGATCCCAGCCGCTACACGATCCTCGCCGTCGACGACGAGCCCGACGTCCTCGAGGTGCTCGACCTCAACTTCGGCCGCGAGTTCCGGCTGCGCGCGGCGACGAGCGGCCACGAGGCCCTGGAGATCCTCGGCAGCGAGCCGGTCGCGGTTCTGGTCACCGACCAGCGGATGCCGGAGATCACCGGGCTCGAGCTGATCCGGCGCGCGCGCGAGCTGCAGCCGGACGTCGTCCCCATCGTCCTCACCGGATACACCGACGTCGAGTCGCTGGTCGACGCGATCAACCTCGGCTGCATCCGCCGCTTCGTCCCCAAGCCGTTCGACCCGCGCGAGCTGCGCGCGGCGCTGCAGCAGGGCATCGAGTTCCACCACCTCACCCGCCAGAACGCGCTCCTCGCCGCCGAGAACGCGCGCCTGGCCGAGGCCATGGCCCTGGAGAACCGCTATCTCAAGCGCGGCGCGCCCGGCAGCGGCTTCGACGCGATCGTCGCCCACAGCGCGGCGATGCGAAAGGTGATCGAGCTCGCCCGCCGGGTCGTCGACTCGCCCACCACGGTGCTGCTCCAGGGCGCGACCGGCACCGGCAAGGAGCTGGTCGCGAACGCCATCCACCACGAGGGGGCGCGCGCCGGCAAGGCCTTCGTGCCGGTGAACGTCGGCACGCTGGGCGAGGAGCTTCTGGGGAGCCTGCTCTTCGGACACCGCCGCGGCGCCTTCACCGGCGCGATCGCCGACCAGAAGGGCCTGTTCGAGGTCGCCGACGGGGGCACGCTCTTCCTCGACGAGATCGGCGAGACCTGTCCGCAGCTGCAGGTCCACCTCCTGCGCGTGCTCCAGGAGGGCGAGATCCTCCCGCTCGGGGGCTCGCGGCCGATCCCGCTCGACGTGCGCATCATCGCCGCCAGCAACCGCGATCTCGAGCAGGAGGTGCGCCGCGGGCGCTTCCGCGAGGACCTGCTGCACCGGCTCTCGGTGTTCCCCATCCGGCTGCCGGCGCTGGCCGAGCGGCGCGAGGACATCCGCCCGCTGGCCGAGCACCTGCAGCAGCGCCTCGCCGTCCGCCTGCGGCGGACGGCACCGGGCTTCACCCCGGACGCCATCGCGGCGCTCGAGGCGCACACCTACCCGGGCAGCGTGCGCGAGCTGGGAAACCTGATCGAGCGCGCCCTGCTCCTCTGCCCTCCGGGCGAACCCATCTCGGCGGACGACCTCTTCGACCGTGCGCCGCCGGCGCGGCCGGGGGACGACGACCGCTCGCTGCAGGCGGCGGTGGTGCGCTTCGAGATGGGGCGGATCACGGAGATGCTGGCGGCCTGCGGCGGCAACAAGACACGAGCCGCGCGCCAGCTCGGCCTCACCTACCGCGGGCTGCTCGCCAAGATGCAGCGCTACGGCATGACGACGGGCGGCGGCGAGCAGCCGTCGTAGGCGCGGGCGCGGCCGCCTGGTCCGGCAGCACGAACTCGAACATGTCGCGCTCGAAGCGGCACGGCCCGCCGAAGGTCGGGTCGAGCCGGCCCTCGGGCGGATAGCGCGCGAGCCTACGGCTTCTCGCCGGTGTCGATGTCGAGCGGCGCGTGCATCTCCTCGCGCGGCGCGGGCAGGCGGAGCACCCGCCAGAAACACCAGAGCACGAGCGCGGTGACCGTGCCGCAGGAGACGCCGAGCAGGATCCAGCCGGCGAGGGTCACGACCGTGCCCCCCGCACCGCGGCGCGGCGGTCCGCCGCGTCCCAGCGCCGCATCGCCTCGCGCACCGCGATGGTGAAGAAGACCGCCACCACCCCGAGGAACAGCATGGTCACGGTGGCAGTCGGGTTGTCCACGACCTTGGCCGCGTATGCGGGCGCATTCAGGGAGAGGAAGCCGGCGAAGATGACGAGCAGGTAGGCAGGGCAGAGGTACTTGATGACGAACCGGAAGACCCGCGGGATGCGCATCTCGGCGCCCCTGTGCGCCTCGGCCAGGCCCCGGTCGACGCCCACGACCCAGCCGAACACGATCACGGTGACGGTGGCGAGCGTGAAGATGAGCACCTGCCCCACCCAGAAGTCCATGACGTCGAGCGCCGCCAGGTCCTTGCTGAAGTAGACGACGAAGAGCGAGCCGGTGGCCGTCACCAGCCCGAGGATGGTGACCGAGGCGCGGCGCCCGAGCCCGAAGCCCTCCTCGAGGAAAGCGATCGCCGGCTGCAACATCGACAGCGACGAGGTGATGGCGGCGAGGAAGAGGAGCAGGAACCAGAGGAAGCCGAAGAGCGCGCCGACCGGCAGGTACGCGAAGATCACCGGCAGCGTGTAGAAGCCGAGACCGATGCTCGAGCCCGCGACCTGCTGGATCGGGTCGGAGCCGAGGAAGATGAACGCCGCCGGCACCGTGATCAGCCCGCCGAGCACCACCTCGCAGAACTCGTTCGTGGCCGAGGCGGTGAGCCCCGAGAGCACCACGTCGTCGCGCTCGCGGAGATAGCTGGCGTAGGTGAGCACGACGCCGAACCCCACCGAGAGGCTGAAGAACACCTGGCCCGCGGCCTGCAGCCAGATCTCGGGGTTGGCGAGCACGCCGAGGAGCGTGCCGCCCTCGGGGATCTTCGGGTTCCACATGAACCCGAGGCCGTTCAGGAGGTTCCGCTCGGGCAGCGCGGGGTCGGGCGTGCCCAGCGTGAGCACGCGGCCGAGCACGACGAAGGCGATCAGGATCAGGGCGGGCATGGCGATCATGCAGAACTTCTCGATGCCCGCCGAGAGGCCGCGGTAGATGAGGTAGAAGTTGAGCGCGAACGCGACCAGCAGGAACAGCACCGCGGGCTGCAGGCCGCCGGTGGTCATGAGGCCGTCCTCGTGCACGCCGACGAACGACTCGAAGAAGGTCGCGTAGCGCGCGGGATCGCGCCCGAGATCGAGGGCGCCGGTCAGGTAGAACCAGGCGTACGCCATGCACCACGCCTCGATGTAGACGTAGTACATGTAGATGACGACCGGGATGATGAGTGCGAGCACGCCGATGTAGCCGCTGCCGCGCACGGGCACGAGGGCGCGGAAGATGCCCGGTGCGCTGTTGTAGCCGCGCACGCCGCCGTAGCGACCGATCGTCCACTCGCACCAGCAGATCGGGATGCCGATCAGCAGCATCGAGACGAAGTACGGGATCATGAACACGCCGCCGCCGTACTTCGCGGCGAGCCCCGGGAAGCGCAGGAAGTTCCCGAGCCCGACGGCCGACCCGGCCACCGCGAGGATGACGCCGAGCCGGCTGCCCCACCCCTCCTGCCGTCGCTTCCCGCGCTCCGCCATGGCGCCTCGCCCCTACACGGCCGCCCGGCACCCGGCCGGCTCGAAGAGGGTGCGCTCGTCGCCGGGTCGCACCTGGCCGGGTGCGCCCACCTGCTCTCGCGCCGCGAAGGCTTCGAGGAGCGCGCGGTCGCGCGGGGTGTTGGCCAGGAAGCGGCGCCCGTCGTCGAGGCGGCCGACGACGATCCCGCGCTCCGGCGCGCCCTCGCGATCGTGCAGGACGGTGTACGTCTCGATCGTCGCGGGTCCCGCGGGCGGCCGCTCGACCAGCGGCGGCGCGGACTCGGCGTCGAGCGCCCGCTGGCGGGCCGAGACGTCGGCGCAGGCGAACGGACGTCCGGGCGGCGTGCCGCCGTAGATGCCGACGGCGTGCTTGGTCAGGTACCAGCCGAGCGCGGTCACCACGGCGAGGCTGCCGCGCGCCGCGCGCACGCGCGCCATCGCCTCGGCGATGCCGTGCATGCTGTAGTTGTTCCCCGGCCCGCCGAAATAGGGGAGCCCGCCGGTGAGCGTCAGGGGGCCCGCGTCGTCCGCCGGCAGCCCGAGCATCGCCCGGCCGATCTGCACCGCCGACGGGAAGCACGAGTAGAGCTCGACGTGCTGGATACGGTCGATCCCGACCCCCGCCGCTTCGAGCGCCTGGCGTCCGGCCTCGCGGATGGCGGGCGAGCTGGTGAAGTCGACGCGGTCCGAGACGAGCCAGCGGTCGTGCGCCTCGCCGCATCCCCACAAGTACACCCAGCGCTCCTGCGGGATGCCGAGCGCGCGTGCCTCGGCCACCGAGGTCATGAGCACCCCGGCAGCCTGGTCGACCTCGATGATCGCGTTCATCCGCTTGGGATACGGGAAGCCGATCAGGCGGTTCGAGGGACTCGGCGTGGCGATCTGCTCGGCCGTCGGCCGGTCGCGGAACCAGGCGTGGGGGTTGTCGGCCGCGACCGCCGCCATGCGCGCGCAGAGCCGGCCGAGGTGCGCCTGGTGCTCGGCCAGCGAGCGTCCCGCGGCGGCGCGCAGCGCGTTCTCGAAGAGCGGGTAGACGCGCACGGGCATCGTCATGCCGTGCGCGGCCTCGTGCGCCGACTGTCCGTCGCGCGCATCGCCGACCACGACCGGGTCGCCGCCACCGTGCGCCCAGGCGAGCGCCGTCCCCGTCTTCTGGGCGCGCAGCACGGTGCGCACGGCCTCGGCCCCGACCAGCAGCGCGAGCCGGGTCTCGCCGGCCGCGATGCGGGCCGCCGTGCGGTTCACGAGCCACTGGGGCGTGTTCCCGCCGAGCGTCGTGTACACGGCGTGCGCCGGGTGCATGCCGAGCCGCTCGGCGAGCAGGCGCGGCGCGTTGCCGTACGCCCAGCAGAAGATGTTGACGACACGGAGATCGTCCACGCGCTCGAGCAGGCCAACGCCGACGCGCGCGTCCTCGCACGCGCGCCGCGCGACCTCCGCCATCATCGCGAGCGGCTCGAGCGCCTCCCGCGGCTCGACGTCGCGCTGGGTGAGCTGGCCGGCACCGACGAGGATCGGGGTCCGGTCGTCGCTCACGGCGCCAGCGTCGCCTCGACGTCGACCGAAATGGTGACCTCGTCGCCCACCACCAGGCCGCCGTTGTCCATCAGCTTCGAGTAGTCGACGCCGAAGGCCTTGCGGTCGATCTTCGTGGTGGCGTGGGCGCCGGCGCGGGTGTTGCCGAACGGGTCCTTGATCGGGGGGGTCAGGTCGCTCACCTCGACGACCACGGGCTTGGTCGTACCGTGCAGCGTGAGGTCGCCCGTGACCCGGAAGGCACCCGCCCCGGCCGGTTCGATCCTGGTCGAGCGGAAGGTGATGTTCGGGTGCTTGGCGACGTCGAGGAAGTCGGGACCGCGGAGGTGGTCGTCGCGCTTCTGGTTCTGCGTGTCGATGCTCTTGGCGTCGATCGTGACCTCGATCGCCGCCTCGAGCGGCTTCGCCGGGTCGCCCTGGACGGTGCCGCCGACCGTGCCGAAGGTGCCGCGCACGTTGCTCACCATCATATGACGGACGGCGAACTGCACGGCCGTGTGCGCGGGGTCGATCTTCCAGGTGCCGGCCCACGCGGGGACGGCGGCGAGGAACGGGAGCAGCAGCGAGATGGCGCGACGCATGGGGCCCTCCTTTGCCGAGACGAGACGGTGCGGCGAGCGCTCGGACGAGTCAACCGGAGCGCCCCGCCGGCGCCGCGGCGAGCCGTCCGCCACCACCACCCCGGCGACGCCTTGACCGACCGGATCCCCGTCCCTAGCCTCGGCCGCCTCGATGCCGCTCGTGCCGATGGTGCTGCATCGCGATCCGGTGGAGGTGCTCGGGTGCCTCGCGAACGAGCCGGGTGCGATGCTGCTCGAGGTGCCGGATCCGGAGCGCCCGGTGACGCTGCTCGGGTGCCGCCCGGTGGCCGAGCTGCACATCGAGCCCGGGCACCCCGATGCGCTGGGCGCGATCGCCGCTTTCGTGGCCGACCCCGGCGACCTCGACCGCGCGCTGCCCTTCCCGCTGGGGAGCGTGGTCGCCTGCCTCGCCTACGAGCTGGGCGCGGCGTGCAGCCCGCGAGCGGTCCCGTCGGCGCCCGACGGCCCCCTCGCCGTGCTGCGGCGGTACGACCCGATGCTCGTGTACGACCACCGAAGCCGGGAGTACTCGCTCGCCGCCGGCCACGCCGCACGCGCCCGCGCGGACTGGCTCGGGCACCTGACCCGCCGCGCGCCGGCCTGGCATGGACCGCTGGGCGCCGCGCCGCTCGCCGCCGCCTGGTCCGCGGATGCCTGGAAGGCGGCGGTCCGGCGGACGCTCGAGTACCTGGCGGCCGGCGACGCCTACCAGGTGAACCTGACCCAGCCCTTCACGGCCCCGCTCGCCGGACCGGCGTGGACGCTGTTCGCCCGCCTCGCCCGCGAGCATCCGGCCGCCTTCTCGGCCTATCTCGATCTCGGCGACGGCAAGGTCGTGGCCAACTCGCCGGAGCTGCTGGTGCGCGTGCGCGGCCGGCGCATCGAGACGCGGCCGATCAAGGGCACGCGGCCGCGCGGAGACGATCCGGGGCACGACGCCGCCCTCGCGGCGGCGCTGCAGGCCGACCCGAAGGAGGCCGCCGAGCACGTGATGATCGTCGACCTCGAGCGCAACGACCTGGGCCGCATCTGCCGCACGGGCAGCGTGCACGTGGAGGCGTTCGCGCGTCTGGAAACCCACCCGACGCTGCACCACCTCGTCTCCGTCGTGGCGGGCGAGCTCGCGGACGGCGTCGGCCTGGCCGCCCTGCTGCGCGCGCTCTTCCCCGGCGGCTCCGTCACCGGGGCGCCCAAGCTGCGCGCCATGGAGATCATCGCCGAGCTGGAGCCGTGGCCCCGCGGCGTCTACACGGGCGCCCTCGGGCTCCTGCACCCGGGTGGGGATGCGGAGCTCGGGCTGCCGATCCGCACCGGCGTGGTGCGCGACGGCGTGATCCGCTGGCACGCGGGCTGCGGCATCGTCGCCGACTCCGACCCCGAGCGCGAGCTGGCCGAGGCCTGGCTCAAGACCGCCGGGCTCCGCCTGGCCCTGGGCGAGACGCTCGCCGCGGAGCACCACGAATGCTCGTCTGGCTGAACGGCCGCGTCCTGCCCGCGGCGCGCGCGCGCGTGCCGGCCCTGGACCGCGGGCTGCTGCACGGCGACGGCGTGTACGACACCTGGCGGACCTACGGTGGCGAGCCGTTCGCGCTCGCGGCGCACTTCCGCCGCCTGGCGGCCGCGGCGCGCGTCCTCGGGCTGCCGCGGCTCGAGCCGGCCGCGCGCTGGCTCGAGCGCTCGCGCGAGCTGGTGCGCCGCAACCGCCTGCCCGACGCGACCGTCCGCCTGACCGTCACCCGCGGCGACGGCGGCGACGCGGTCGCGCCCACGCGCGACGCGCCGCCCACGCTGCTGCTCACCGTCCGCACCCTCCCCCCCGACCTGGCGCGCCAGCAGGCGGAGGGGATCGCCGCGGTGGTGCTGCCCTTCCCGCGCGACAGCGCGCCGTGGTGGGGGGGCTTGAAGCTCCTCGGTCACGCGAGCGCGGTGGCGGGCAAGCTCCACGCGGCGCGGGCCGGGGCGCAGGAGGGCCTGTACGCGACTCCGGACGGCGAGGTGACCGAGGGCACCACCTCGAACCTCTTCCTGGTCGACCGCGGCCGGCTGGTGACGCCCCCGCTGGCCTCCGGCGTACTTGGTGGCGTGACGCGCGACCTGGTCCTCCGTCTCGCGCGGCGCGCCGGCCTCGAGGCCCGCGAGGAGCCGGTGGCGGCGGCGCGGCTGGCGCGGGCGAGCGAGGTGATGATCACGGCGTCCACGATCGAGGTGGTGGCGGTGGTGCGGCTCGACGGCCGGCCCGTGGGCGCCGGAGCGCCCGGGCCGGTCGCACGCCGGCTGCAGGACCTCTACCGGCGCGAGGTCGAGCGCGCGCTGCGCCGCCGCGGCTGACGCCACGACCGGCGGGAAGCCGCGAGGCGAGCACCTCCGCATCCGCTCCGATCTCCTGATCCAGCTCCAGAGGGCAGCGGGCCGTGGTCGCTCCGCAGCTCGAGGCCGAGCGGCACGGCCGCCGGCGTCCCGAACAGCGCCATGAGCAGCCCGTCGATCGACGCCAGCACCGCGGGCGCGTCCTGGGCCTTCGTCACGTCGAGCGCCAGCAGCGACCGGCACCCGCAGTCGATGGTCGGCACGAGGGCCACCCGGCCCTCGCGCCGAACTCCTGGAGACGCTTTTCGGCGCCAGGCCCGCGCGCCATCTGGCCGAGCTCGCGTACCACTTCGCCCGGGCGGCGGAGGACGGGCGGGACGTGGAGAAGGCGATCGAGTATGCCCGGCGGGCCGGCGACCGTGCCGTCGCCCAGCTCGCGTACGAGGAGGGGGCGCGCGTGTATCGTTTGGCCCTCGCGCGGTGCCGTTCGCGCATGCCGAGTCACGGCACCGCGGGCGGGTTGAACGGAATGTACTCATACGGCAGTACCGTACATATGAAGAAGACGCTCCACATCGACGAGAAGCTCCTCGCGGAGGCTCGCGCGGTCAGTGGTGCCACCACCGACACGGAGGCGGTACGCCTTGGGCTCGAAGCACTCCTCCGCCACGCCGCCTACGAGCGTCTTCGCGCATTGCGGGGCTCGGAGCCAGCGGCACAGGAGGTCCCCCGACGTCGCGAGACCCCCGCCCGCAAGCGCCGAGCCGCGTAGTGGTCCTCGTCGACACGTCTGTCTGGATCCGGTTTCTCGCCGGGCGGGAGCCCCATGCGAGTCGGCTGGACCAGCTGCTCGCGAGAGAGCAGGTGCTGCGCCACGATCTCGTCCACGGGGAACTCCTGATCGGTGACAGCGGAGGGCGCGGCCACCTGCTCGAGGCGTATGCGCGGATTCGCCGGGCGGACACGGTCCCCCACGCGGAAGTGGTGGAGTTCGTGGCGGCCCGCAAGCTCCGTGGACGGGGGATCGGATGGGTCGATGCTCACCTCCTCGCGGCCACAGTGGTGGAGCGGTGCACGCTGTGGACCACGGACGCCAGCCTCGCAGCCCTCGCCGCCGAGCTGCGCGTCGCTCACGCACCGGCTTCGTAGCCCGTGCTCATGGCCGCGTCCCAGGATGCGGCCGTGTCTCGTGCCGGCTCGCGTGTCCGGCCCCCGCCGGGCAGGATGCCGCTCCGGATGACGCCCTCCCGCTGGCCGCGCCGCCTGCTCGCGATCGCCGCCCTGGTCGTCCTGGCCGCCGGCGCCCACCTCGCCCGCACGCGCCTGGGGCTGCCGACCACCATCGAGGGGCTCAGGGAGACGGTGGCGGCGCTGGGTTGGTGGGGCCCCGCGGGGCTGCTCGCGGCGATGACGCTGCGGCAGTTCCTGGCACTCCCGAGCGCCCTCCTGCTCACGGCGGCGGGGATCTGCTTCGACCTGCCCACCGCCACCGCCCTCGGGGCCACGGGCCTGATGCTGTCGGCGGTGCTGAGCTTCGCCCTCGCCCGCGGCGTGCTGCGCGACTGGGTCGCCGGCCGCGAAGGAAGCCGCGCCCGGCGCCTGGGAGCGGTCATCGAGCGGGTCGGGCCCACCGTGATCGCGCTGTCCACGGCCCACCCACTGGGCCTGCTCACGCCGCTGCACTGGGCGGCCGGCCTGTCCAGGCTCCGGCCGCGCCGCTTCGTGTGGGCCCTGGCGCTCGGCGCGCCGGTCCGCGCCTTCGCCTACGCGCTCTTCGGGGCGGCCCTGCTCGACACGGCGTCGGCGACGTTTCGCACCGCGTCGATCGCCCTCGCCGCGGGGACGCTCCTGGTCCTGGCGGTCGGGCCCCTCCGTCGCAGGATCTTCGGGCAGGTATGATCACGTGAAAGCTACCTTCACCATACCCTGGTGATCACTGGTCTACGGGAGAGCAAATACCCGTATGCCTTGATCACCTTCGCCCGATTGGTGTAGCACGCGTCCCGTCGCAGCGACGAGGACGCGAAGCCGACACATCCCCGGCAGCGCCGCCGTCAAGCGCTGCGAAGAGCCGTACGATGAGCACCCGCGACGTCTTCAGCTACCCACCCCGGGCTGTCCGCTCGCGCATCGAGCTGGCGACCCTGCGAACGGCCGACCCCTGGCTACGCGCCGCACGGCATCATCCATCGAGTCCCTGGCGCGAGCGTCGACGGTCGGCCAGCCCCGCCCCTGCAGGATCGTGCTGACCGTGCGGTCCACCTGCGTCCTCCTGGTCGACCAGTGCCACGACGATCGCGCGCTCGTGCGCCGTCAGCTCCACGAGACGCCCGCGAACGACTGCATCGTCGAGGAGGTCGACGATGGCTACGGTGCGCTGGCCGCGCTCGATCGCGCCCCGGTCGACCTCGTCCTGCTCGACGACGACCTGCCCGGCCTGAGCGCGCTGGAGCTCATCGGCGAGATCCGCACGCGCCTCGGCCGCGCCGCACCGCCGATCATCCTGCTCACGCTGCGCGACGACGACGAGTTCACCGTGCGCGCGCTGCGCGCCGGCGTGACCGACCTGCTCCCCAAGCGGCTCGCGGACGGCCCGACCCTCCGGCGGGTGCTGCGCCACGCGCTCGAGCACCGGCGGCTGCGCGACGAGCTGCGCGAGAGCGAAGAGCTGTTTCGCGGGCTCGCCGAAGGCTCACCGGCCTTCGTCTTCCGCACCGACGCCGCCGGACGAGTGATCTACGGCAACGCGCGCTGGACCGAGATGACCGGCCAGTCGCTCGAAGACATGTGCGCCGGGCGCTGGATCGAGGCCGTCCATCCCGACGACCGCGCACGCTTCGAGGTGCTGGCACTCGCCGAAAACGAGCGGCAGGACTGGGCCGGCGAGCTGCGCATCATCGGGCGGCAGGGGCAAACGCGCTGGCTGCGCATCAAGGCGAAGGCGCTGCGTGACGGCACCGGGCGCTTCCTCGGTTGGGTGGGCTCGGTCGACGACGTCACCGACCGCATGCGCGCCGAGATCGCGCTGCGCGAGAGCGAGGCTCGCCTCGCGGCCGCGCTGGAGGCGGGTCGCTGCATCGCCTGGGAGTGGCGGGCGGACACCAACCACATCGAGCGCTCGGCGAACGCGCCGGCGCTCTGCGGGCTGGCCGTGTCGGAGCCCGCGGAGATCGACGCCCTGCTCGAGCGCGTGCACCCCGTCGAGCGCGAGGGCCTGCGGCGCGCCGCCGAGCTCGCCGCGGCGACCGGTGGATCGTATCTCTGCGAGTATCGGTTCACGTGCGAAGACGGCTCGGTTCGCTGGCTCGCGGACCAGGCGCGCATGCTCGTCGACGAGTCCGGCGCCCTCCGCGGCGCGGCCGGCATCGTGCGGGACGTGACGGCCGAGCGCGCCGCCACCGCCGAGCGCGAACGCCTGCTCGACCTGGCGCAGCGCGCGCGCACGACGGCCGAGGAGGCAAGCCGTCACAAGGACCACTTCCTCGCCATGGTGTCCCACGAGCTGCGCTCGCCGCTGAACGTCATGACCGGGTGGATCGAAGCTCTCGAGCGGCTCGGCGACGACCGGGCGCACCGCACCCGCGCCCTGGAGGTCCTCCGCCGCGCCGTCCGCTCGCAGACGGCCGTGGTGAACGACCTGTTCGACGCGTCCGCCATCGCCACCGGGCGGCTGCACGTCGAGCGCCAGGCGATCGACCTCGGGCCGCTGGTCGCGCAGGCGATCGCCGCCCACGAGCCGGAGGCCGGGCGGCGGCGCATCAAGCTGTCCCAGCGTCGCGCCGACGGGGCGCTGCCGGTCGAGGGCGACCCCGAGCGCCTGACGCAGATGCTCCACGCGCTGGTGGACAACGCCGTGAAGTTCACCGAGGACGGTGGCGAGGTCGAGGTGGCCACGCTGGCCAGCAACGGACAGGCGCTGGTCTCGGTGCGCGACACCGGTATCGGCATCGCGCCCGACTTCCTCCCCCAGCTCTTCGCCGGCTTCCGCCAGGCGAGCGCCGGCACCACCCGGCGCTACGGTGGGCTCGGGCTCGGGCTCCGGATCGCGCGCCGCGTGGCCGAGCTGCACGGCGGCACCGTCAGCGCGCACAGCGCCGGCGCGGGACGTGGCTCGACGTTCGTCGTCCACCTGCCGCTCGGCGCGACGACCGCACCGCCCGCGCCACGGGCGGAGGCGGCGGCCAACCCTGGTCCGGCGCCGACCGTCCTCCTGGTCGAGAACGAACCGGACTCGCGCGAGGTGTTCCGTCTCGGGCTGTCCATGGCCGGGATCGAGACGCAGGCGGCCGGCTCGGTCGGCGAAGCGGCCGTGCTGCTCGACCACTTCGTGCCCGACGTGGTCGTCACCGACCTCGGCATGCCGGGTGAGGACGGCTACCAGCTCCTGCGGCGGGTCCGTCTCCGCGACGCCGAGTCTGGCCGGCACACGCCGGTCGTCGCCGTCACCGGACGCGCGAGCGCCGAGGACGAGCGCACGGCATACGCCGCCGGGTTCGACGCGCACCTCGGCAAGCCGATCGAGCCCGCCACCCTGCACGTCACCGTGACGCGGCTCTGGCGCAAGCTCGGCGGTGGTGCAGGACCACGCTCACCCCGCTAGTATCGGCGCATGGCGACGCGGAGCTTCCGTCCAGGGCGCCGGCGTCCAAGCGCCCCGGCGTGCGACTGGGACACGTTCCACCGTGAGGCAGCCGAAG
>Ga0209253_10002097_pt1 | contig 17609 bp, 15 predicted proteins | sample FrelakmetBRP12BR_FD_187145 | JGI IMG/M metagenome (GOLD analysis project Ga0209253, IMG submission 187145) | Freshwater lake sediment microbial communities from the University of Notre Dame, USA, for methane emissions studies - BRP12 BR (SPAdes)... | ecosystem: Environmental > Aquatic >...
TTTTAACCATGAATCCGGGTTCTTCGGCTGCTCGGTTTTGGGTAGGCATGGGTGCGGGAAAGGCAGAGGCGGAGATAAAAACTTATTTGAGCACAACAGTAATAAACAAGGGAGATGGGGACGTTGGTGCAAAGAGGAATAATTTCCTGTCACTTGTAATGGGGTAGAACAGGAGGCATCGAACGTGCGGCTATACGCCGAGGTAGTCCCGGAGTTTTCGTAGTGCCTCCCGGTGTTTGGCAGGCGTCATTCGGCGTATGTTTTGAAGTTTCCATCGAACAGCAGGAAGATTCTCGATTCCGGACACCCCCAACAAATCCCATTGGGGTTTTTCCTCTTTAACGGATACGATAAACCGTCTTTCCTCCTGGGTCATTTCCTCGTAAAGTTTAAAAATATCGGAATTTCATTACTGGATGGCAAGAAATAACGAATTTCTTAAACCACCAGGGAGGGTCTCCCTTTCCCATGGCGAAGGCCATTATCACCTTTTCTAAAGAGCTAAAAAGAATCGCCATAGAGGTTTAGTTCCCATGGACGGCACATGAAGACTCAGGGTTGACACACACAGCCAGAGGGCGATCTTCTGGTCTAAAGGTGATGTTTGATCTTAGAGTTCGTTGGGGCTACAGGAGAATTGAGATAGATTGTTAGGTAACGTCACTGTAATCGTTGGTCTGTTTAGTATCGAATCAATCCAGCAGTTTTTCAATCTCTTCATCCGTAAATTTCAACTGCCTCAAAACCCTCTTGCAATAAACAGGATCTAACGACCCCTTGCCCATCTGGACAGGGGCGGAATATCTCTTGCCTTCAATCAACCTGGAATAGATCGCATGGTCTGTAGATCCCTGCCGGACGAATATCGCTCCGCCTTTTTCCAGCATTCTTGCCAATTCCTTGCTGGACATTGAAGGCATCTTAGGCATATGATGGGACCTCGTGAACTTCAAGAGGTCTCAAAATCAGACCCTCGCCAGGTTCCCTGTACCAATCCGGTTCTGTATCTTTCAGAAATTCAATAAACTCATCTGTGGAAATAGGAGATCTCACCGTCTCCGGAAATTCCTTTAAGTCTTTAAGATATAATTCGATTGCCGCTTTGAGGTTCTTTTCCACGTCTGCCAGATCGTCACCACGGGCAGAGACATTAAGTTCGAGGCATACGGCCACGTATTCAAGTTTACTTTTCCGGATGATTGCTGTATATTTCTGCTCCATAAATTCCTCCTTAGTGAAAACCTAATTCTTTCTATACCATTTTTTGCCATCCCTGACAAGGATTATAGAGAGTGATCTTCTGGTCTTTGAGACTTAGAAACACTGGATTCCGGGTCAAGCCCGGAATGACAAATAAGGGAAAGGAGCAATCGCTGTGCGTCATTTCCGGGGAAGCACAACTCGGTACGAGTCGATTCCGACAAGGGAGTTTCCTCGTGGTGCACCACAAAAATATCGCTATATTTCCGTGAGCGCTTGAGTCGATTGATAGCCGCCGGAAAGATCATCGAACATAATTACATTTTGGGATACACCACAGGCTTCTTGAATCTCTCGGCCAAGGCGTCAAGATCAGTAGAAGGAGGGAAGGGGACGATTTGATCGTGAGGTATTTATCCGCTTTTCGCCTGCCGGGGAGTAAAGCGAAGCTGCCATAAGCCGTAGAGCGTGAGAAGGTTTTCTTCTGTGCTAAATATTGGAAGCGGTAGAGAAAGGGGGGAGAATGGAGCCCACGGACGGATTTGAACCGCCACTCCTCAAGAAGGGGGGCCGAGAGGTCAAAACGGGGAAAGTCAAGAAGTGGAACGTAGGTTCTAAAACAACTTGGCAATAGGAGCCCCTCAGTCAATCTTTTTAAGGGTCCGAAAAAGCATTCCCAGACGGTAAATGTCTTTGTTCTCGGGTGAAGTAGAGACTTGTTAAGCTGAAAAAGAGATGCCAGTTTTTATGCTGAGGCCGTTTTTATATTGCTCTCTCTTCTTGCTAATACATCCATCGCCACACTATTACTGTTTATGCACACTCAAACTTTGTGTTTGAGTAAATCTCCGTTTGATAAGGTGGCAAGTCGCCGGATGATCTCCAAGCATGCCCGTCCCTGATGGTAGGGCTCTTTCCAAATATGCGTTTTGCTGCCGAGGGCTTGTTCATAAGGGTTATCATTCTCAAACCATTCGCCATACCTATGATCCACAAAGCATGTGAAGACATACCGTGCCTGTTGCTCAAATGCTTTCCAATATTGAGGTTTATGTGTCAACTGGTATGCATTGAGGAAACCGACGAGTCCCTCGGCTTGCACCCACCAAGCCTTCTGCTTTTGTGTGGCTGGACCTGTTGCTGGTCCTTCCCAATCTATACCACCCTGTTTCCAATTGAATCCATTCCGTAGCACATGATCTACGAGTGCCAACGAAATTCTTTTCACTTTAGGGTCGCTGGCATAACCCAGCACTTCAGCCGCTGTGGTCACAAGCCAACTTAATTTGATATCATGGCCGTAGGAACTTCTATTTGAAGTGGTTGGCTTCCAATCATCGGTGAGATGAACGTATGTGTACCCTAGCCGGTCATCCACGAGTTTGTTGATAGAAATATCGAGCAATTCCTCGAGTCGCATACGAACCTTTGGGTCTCTTGTTACTGTATAAAGCGTTATGAATGCTTCAAGAAGGCTAGTTTGGGCGCATTGATGCTTTCCCCCAGGAATGTCGAAGATTCTATCGTCTTCAAGAGGTTTCTTCCAATCCGAACTGTAGGTTTGATGATAACTGCCATTGACATCGTCGTGAGCTCTATCATCGATGAGATAGAAAAGATCCAAGGCTTCTTGTCGGGTGACAGGGTCATTGAAGGCTCGTGCATACTCGGCCAACCCAAACATCGCGAAGCATTGCCCATAAATTTGTTTCTTATCCTCTACGAGCCGCCCCTCACGATCAACAAGCCAGTAGAATCCGCCCCGATGGCTATCCCATATCCTTTCTCGAAGAAATTTAAGAGCATGTGAGGCAATCTCTTTATAGATGGGTTGAGGATTCTGCTGGTATGCAGCCGAGAACATCCAGACCACGCGTGTTTGCGCCACGAGTGATTTTGTCCCCGGCTCGATCGGATATCCCCTTCGATCAAGCCAGCCGATCATGCCCCCGTATTCGAAATCAATGGCATGGTCGACCCAGAAGCGTAGAATGCACTTCTCAAGGTTCTCACGAAAAGCCTCTGACCAGTCCTGTGATTTGAAAAGTGCTTGGCCACTTAACTTTATGTGACCATACCCCCATGCCGCGGTTCGTTCGATGATCGCTGTAAGTTTCGAAAGACGCAACTTTGTAAATAATGGGAAGTAAAGTCTCATGGCTTAAGCTTCAACAATTTATTTAAGTGGAATTTGATCAAGAAGGTGGTTATATAATGACAATCCCGCATCAATTTTTATTACGGTTCCCGTGGTATATTGTGAAAAAAAATCTGATGCTAAGTAAACGGCCGCCCTTCCAATAAAACAAGGATTAATTGAGCTATTATATAAGGGCGTGTATTGATGGGGTATAGTTTTTCCGTCCTTATCTTCCTTCACATAACCAGGAGCTATGCCATTAATTCTTATCTTGTAGGGGGCCAACTCTAAAGCTAATTCCTTTACAATCATCCCCAGAGCTGCCTTCGAAGAACTATAGCCTGCGCTGCGTCTGACTATCCATTGGTGGATAGAAGTAATGAAAATAATGGAACCATGGATTTGATTGTCAATCATCATTTGGGAGATGTGTTTGGTGAGGTAAAGAGGACCAAAAACATTGGTGTTATACACCCTCCTCCATTCATCTAAATCAAGCTTTTTTATCGTGGCATCTATGTCGATACCAACATTGTTGACTAAGATGTCAATGGTTACTCGGTCTTTTGATAAGGATGCAAGCAAACCGTTAATGTCTTGGGTGCTGGCAATATCGGAGAGGAAACCGTGAGACGTAGGGTGGTATTTATGCAATTCTTTTTCCAAGCTTTCGCATTTTGCTTTATCGATCTCAGTAAAAAGAATACGTGCCCCCTGCTTCGCCATTTCTATGGCAATACTTCTGCCAATCGTTCCACCGGCTCCAGTGACCAATACATTTTTCCCTGACAATAGGTTGTTCAACACCTTTATTCTCCTTAATTCATCACTCCAGGTCACACCTCCTCTGAACTCTTCGGCCGGAAAATGGGGGAAGGGATCAAGAGAACCCGGTGCTTCAGTGCTCCCAAAACGGTAGCTGTCATAAAAACCACATTAGCAATATAGTGAACAAAGGATAATCGGCATTTCTTCCAGAGGCCGAAGCCGACTTTTCGATCATCATGCAGATAACGCCAGATGAAAAAAAAGCTCAATGCCAAAGGAAAGGCCGAAAGGGAAAAATTCCCCGTCAATGCAAAGATAAGTGTGATACCGAGCAGGAGGTGTGCCAAATGGAAATCGGTAAGGAACATACAGACGAGAAAGGGAAAGGATCCAGACTCAAGATCAAACGAAATCTTATGGTCATGTGAATTAATCCAGTAGAGATAGAGTCCCCGAATACCTGTCTTGGCATAGGGGTAGCCCACATGATGGCCCCAACCCCACATCTGCCTGACAAAGGCAGGAAAGTTTTTTCTTGCTTTATGGCGCACAAAGTTTCCCTTTTCACGCACCGCAACCCAATCCCTGCTCTGGGCAAGGCGAAAGCAGATGTCCACATCCTCTGATTTACTCGCTTGGGGATCGTATCTGCCAAGATCCTTGGCGCATGTTTTGCGAATGGACAGGTTGTTATTCGAAAAATGGAAAAAACCCATTTTGTAATGTTTGATGCGACCAAAACTGGAATCAAACGGGTTACTGGGTAGCTCTACAATCATAATCAAATCATTCTTTTCACTTATGTCGTATTGTGGTGAAACAGGCTATAATAGGTATCGATCATGGACGGGCTCATGGCTGGTTCATGTATCACCCATCCGCCCACCATCCCGATATTATCCGCACGGAGGAACCCCCGCTCCACGGTATCAAGCCACGCCGGATCAACAATGCAATCATCGTCAGTAAAAGCGATAATTTCGTTCTTAGCCTTTTCGATGACCAGGTTCCGTGCTCTCGGAATGCTCGCTTCCAATAAAAAATAATAGCTGATGGGAAGCACTTTTCCAAAACCTTCTATAACCCTTCGGGTTTGATCGGTCGAACCGTTATCAACAATCAACACCTCATCAGGCGGTCGGATCTGATTTGTGAGAGAGGTGAGCATCTCTTCGAGATCTTCTGACCGGTTTCTGGTGATGATCCCTACGGTTATCCCCAAGTATTTCCAGTGCTCGTCAAGCAAAATTTGCGGAGCGCTGGAAAGCATTTGGGCCATAAATTGATGGAGGCAGCGATAGAGGTTATTTGCACAACGCTTCTGAGTGGTTTCTCCGGTCAGATTTCGATAGTAATCCAGCAAGGCATTGAGAAAATGTTCGCATGAAGGGTACTTTTGACCTAAAAAGTTTACTAAGAGATCTGGATTCCTGATATCCACTCCATCCGAGTGCAACAAATAAACCCGCATACGATGGAAAGCATCACGTAATGCCACCAGGTCGTCCTCCAGATATAGACAAGGGTAGGGCATCTTTTTTATCCAGCCCTCATTTTTTCGGTATAATCTCGCGAGGGCCAAAAACATTCGCTCGCTCGTCGCCTTTTGCTCTTGGTAAACTGACACAGGCATCTCGAAACTTTCTGAACCATTTAAAATCTGTGCATGGATATTGGCGAAAACGAATGGGTTTAGCGGCACCACTTCTACATAGCCTTGAAGTTTACATATGATAAAAAAGAATCCTTGGGCTCGAACAAAAAGGCTCTCCGATTCCTTGCCGTATTTCAAAAGCGATTTGACCACGATGCGGAGTTCTTGATAAGTTCTCTTATGGATCTCGATCATCCTGATCGGTTTATCCATGGGAAAATAGTTTAGGCGCGGAGCGATTCCGAAGAGCGACGAGGGCAGGGCACTCACATCCACCTCTGCCGCCTTACAGATCTGAGCCAATGCTTTGGATGGTTTCATATCAGTGTCTAAAGCTTTCCTGGTAGAGGCCCCATGTCCCCCGCCATCCGAAACGGCATACGTGATACGAATAAAATCCATATTCTTCCGGATGCTGTTGAAAATCTCCTGGATCAGATCAATCAGGAGCTGAAGTAGTTCATCCGGTGCGCTCTTGCGGATAAAAAGGAAAATCTCATTATCCTTCAGGAAATTCATCTTCTCGTTGTGCCGCATCCGCTCTGCAAGCTCGACTAGACCGAGCGTATCAGTGAGATCAATCAACTTTGAGAAGATTCGTTTCCAAAACAACAAATTGCTCGTATGCACCTCACCTTTCGTGATAACCATCCGCAACAGTGTATCTATTTCAGTGACCAGTTCACTTATACTAATAGGATCAGCAACAAACTCTTTCGGAAAAGACTTGCCATAAAGGTGAAATAGACGTCCTTGCTTCCATCGGAGACAAAATGACTCGGGCAATGGGAAACCGGAATTAACTTCTGACAGAAAGATCAGGTTCTCAGCCTTTTCAGCCCAGTTTCCCAGAAAGGGGAAAAGACGTCTCATCCAGTTGTAGGTTTCAGTAATCTTATGAGGTGCCTCGTCAGCTCGGGTGTAATGTTCGTCTATGACGAGAATGAGGTCGATGTCAGAAAGGCCGTAAAGACATTCCCCCTCAAAAAACGACCCACAGCCATAGATGGAATGAACGGCTGGCTGATTCTTGAGATTGGTGATCAATCGTCTCAGTCCAAATGCATAAATGGCTTTAAAGAGGTATGTAAATGGTTTGAAATTAAATAAAATGATGATCTTCTGAAAGAGACTCACGATGTGCCTCTGAGTTAGGCTGATTTCTGTGATTGACTAAACCGATATCGATTGTGCATTCTTTTCAAAAAAGTTAAGACCTTTGTAATAAATCAACAATCTCTGTTGAACGGGCATGTTGAGATAGGAGATCCCCCATAGAAAATAATCCTTTGCTCACACTTTCATCTGGATAATACATCAAATTCGGACAATTGCTTTTGGCTACCAAATCATGGGTCCATTCCTCCCCCCATTGATGCGCCAAATTTTTGAGAAGTGCATTAAGCTTGGCGGTGGTGATTTCAGGGGTGATATTTGCCTCAGCCCAGGCCCGGGGGTTAAAGTCAGTCCAGTGCTCTCTAAAATAGAGAAGCTCTAATTTCAGATCCTTCTCTGAAATCAGTTTTCCTGTTTGAGGGTTAAAATAGTCTTTGGGAATCCCTATGTTATTTTTGAGCGCCAGACCTGGCAGCCCTGCAAAAAACCCTTCAAACAAAGCTCTATTCCCACCTTCTTGGAGAGAAAGCAATAGATTCACCTTAGACTGGTTCATGATCTTATTGACTTCTTCAGCCTTCAGGTTTTCAAAAATATCGATATTCTCACGGACGCCATAAAAATCAATGAGCTTTTCAATTTCCTCTCGATTGGCAGGCCACGGATCAGCTACTAAAGCCACCTTGAAAGATGGATTTCTCAACTTGCGAAGCACACGGAATAATACATGATGGCGTTTATAGATTCCCCACCTGGCTACCATGACTGCGTCGTATCGTTTCCCTTGATCCTTGAGGGGACGAAATATAGAGGGATTGACCCAATCACCACACCCAAAGCTGACCGGGATCAAATTGGTCCCCAATGTCTGCAGGAAATCATAATCACGTTTTTCTGGTGCCATGACGATAATGGGTTGATCCCTGAATCGCGTAAAATAAAGGATGTTATGATTCGTGCATCCTGACCAGCTGGGTTCAAGAATCAGAAAGTAATGTTGAAGGACCGTGGCGACATCCACACAGCGACGAAAAGTTAAAAATAACTCTGTGAATACGAGCAAGAGGGCTCCTCGCTCAATTACCTGTTTTCCGTTTAAACGTGGGGCCTTCAGTACGATCCCTCCATGTTTTTTGAGATACTGGACATCTTGTTCAAAATTTTTTCCATCTTCCGTTAAAGAAAAATAAGCGGATCCTTCAGTTAAAAGGGTTCGGCCAATAGCTTTGGCAGTAGCCCGTTGGAGACTTAGAGATAGGGGATAAGGATAGACAATCTTCAGCAACTGATCCTGAATATGCAGCAATGTGTAGAAAGACCTTATACGCTTATGCTTGACATAACGTAGGACAATAAACCGCAGGAGGGAAATGAATGCATTTTTCAAGCAGACCACGGGCAGATAGGACCAATCATAACGCTTCCTTTTGATGAGAAGGGAAAGATACCTTGGATTTCGAATCATTTTAATACCATCTCCGACGGACAGCGTGAAACGTCAATGCTTAAGATATGGAGGAGACGTTGTTGAAAGATTTCACTCCTCTCGTTCCATTAACTATCCTCTGTTGAAAGAGAATATTGTACCAGAATCTCCGCATAGGTGGGCATTCCCTGGCCCACATCTTCATGAGGATAGTATTCAAAATCAGGAGAATTTGATTTGGCGACTATATCCTGGGTCCATTCCTCTCCGCGCTGATAGGCCAGACGTTTGAGAAGTTCATTGAGCTTGGCTGTGGTGATTTCAGGGGTGATGTTTGCCTCAGCCCAGGGCCTGGGATGAAAGTCAGCCCAGTGCTCTCTAAAATAGAGAAGCTCCGATTTAAGATCCTTCTCCGAAATAAGCTTTCCTGTTTGAGGGTTAAAATAGTCTTTCGGAATTCCTATAATATTTTTCAACGCAAGTCCGGGCACCCCAGCAAAAAAACCTTCAAATAAAGCTCTGTTACCCCCCTCCTGAAGAGAGAGCAGTAGATTTACCTTGGACTGATTAAATATTATGTTAAGTTCTTCTTGTGTCAGCCCTTCAAAGAAGGTTAAATGATCCCTTACCCCGTATGCGTCCGTAAGTGATTCAATGTCTTTTCGATCAAAGAAAGGGAGAGACACTAAGGCAACCCGGTAAGAAGGATCCTTTAGCTCAGGGAGGACCCGGAACAAAACATGATGGCGTTTAAGCTTTAACCAACTTGCCACCATCACTGCATCGTATCGTTTTTCCTGATCCTTGAGAGGATAAAATATTGAGGAATTGACCCAATCGCCTGGGCCCAAACTGACAGGAATCAGATTTGTTCCAATAGCCTCCAGGAAATCGTAATCACGTTTTTCCGGTGTCATAACAATGACAGGGTGATCCTTAAATCTCATAAAATAGAGAACGGCAGGATTGGTGTCTCCTGACCAACCGGGCTCAAGAATCAGGGTATAGTGTTTAAGAACAGAAGGGACATCCGTGCCATAGCAGAAAAACTGAAAGCTCATTGAATGGTTGAGCATAAGAACACCCTTTTCCACCACCCGTTCTCCGACGAAGCGGGGCGTTTTAAGTACAATGCCCCCACGCTTCTTTATAAACTTAATGTTCCGCTCGGAAAGTTCTCCGTCCCCGGGTAAATGAAAATATTCTGATCCTTCCATTGAGATGTCTCGGCCGATAGCGTTAGAAACAATCCGTCTTAGTCTTGAAGCTGGGCTGTTACGGTACGGAAGCTTCATCAGGAAACTCTGGGCATTCAACAATTCGTAAAAAGACCATTTGCGCTCACGCCTGATATACCGTAGGTCGATAAACCGTAACAAAGAAAGGAATGTTCTGTACCAGCAGACCACGGGCAGATAGGACCAATCATGATGCTTTCTTTCGATGAGAAGGGAAAGATACCTGGGATTTCGAATCATCTTGAACATGATTATTTATCTTATCATCGGGTGATTCATTTGGCGCAGATGGAGTCGAAAGAGGCTCGCATAATGGCGCCCTTGAGCAATCAGTTCTTGATGGCTGCCTTGTTCAACAATCTGACCTTTATCTAAGACGAGGATACGATCCGCCATGCTCACAGTAGAAAAACGGTGCGAAATTAGAATCGTCGTTCGACCCCGGGCTATTTCTTGGAAACGGGAAAACAACTCATATTCAGAACGAGCATCTAAATTGGATGTCGGTTCATCCAAGATAAGCAGTGTGGCATCACGTGCAAAGGCGCGGGTCAAAGCGATTTGTTGCCACTGGCCTTCGGAAAGGGTGAATTCTCCAAACATACGGCCGAGCATCGTGTCGTATCCTTGCGGCATTGCTTGAATCATATTGTCTACACGGGCCAGGCGAGCAATTTGTTCGATCTTTTCGGGATGATCCATGACTTGACGTAAATCGCCATAGGCGATATTTTCTCCCACTGTCGCTTCATAACGACCAAAAGTCTGAAATACAAAGGAGATTTTACTGTGCAAAGAAACAATTGATAACTCTTTTACGTCAATACCGTCAAACCATATAGAACCCTCATCCGGGTCATAGAGGCGTGCGATCAATTTAACAAGGGTTGTTTTGCCAGCTCCATTCTCACCTACCAGTGCAACCGTTTCTCCAGGCTTGATATAGAACGAAATGTCTTTTAATGCTGGCTCTTTTGAACCTGGGTAGGTAAAGGTCACCTTTTTGACTTCGATTTCACCCCGACCGGAGGGGATCGTTAAGCCATCGTTCATGTTCATTTGTGGTTTAATATTCAAAAATTCTATAAGATTTGAAACATAGAGCATCTGTTCCAGTGCATCGGTAAACGCCCCAATGGCATTCTCAATACTCGCCCGTAATCGTATCGCAGCACCGCCGAAAATAGCGGCATCTCCAACGGTTAATATCCCTCCTACTACTCGGAAGGCCACTCGCACAAACACGGCATATGCAGCGGCGATGGATACCACCGCAAAGACCAAGTTGACTGCAAAGCTGTGGAAATAGAGCTTCCGATCTTGATCTCGGAATTCACACATTAATGCGTAGAATTTTTGTTTAAAGTAGGTACCAAGACCTAATATTTTTACTTCAGGCACCGAATGATGATTGGTAAACAGTGTTAAAAAATATTGGGTCCACCGACGTTTGGTGGCGCGAGAGTATTCCAGATGATACCGTGTTTTGGACAGGCGCCATTGATAAAACAGATAAGGAATCGCAATGGGCAGCATCAGCAGGACAATTAAATAATCAATCAAAACCAAAAGCCCAATGAGAGAAATGCCCTGGATTATGTTTGTTATCGCCGATAGAGTGCTGTTAATAAATTGAGAGACTTTATTTGCGGGATTCTGCCGGGCCCGTTCCATCGTATCTTGAAATCGAGGGTTCTCAAAGTAAGAGAGCTCTAACCTGTCTGCGTGGGACAAGATGTCAGCAGTGATCTTTAGGTCGATCTCATCCTCGAGGCGTTGAATGAATAATCTAATTGAAAATCTACTGACTGCATCGAAAATGGTAACGATCAGCCCTATACCAATCCAAAAAAATAGGTCGTAAAAATCACGGGTTACATGACTCAAATGATTCACGACGGCGTTGACAATTCCGCGACCGCTCAAAGCAAATCCGAGAAGAACCAGACTCTGGATGAGATAGCTTCCAATCGCACCCGTGGTCAACCCGCGACTCGTTGACCAGGTGAGCGCAAGTGTCCATCGTGCGTTTGACCAAAGATTTCGAAGGTTGGTATAGGAGGATTGGCTAGAAAGTTTCATGGAATTATCTTCTGGATGAACTCTTTTAGGACACAGACGTTCTGAGCGATGTCGTTTGATAAAGTGAATCGATATGTCTTTGAAACGCGGACGAGTTTAAAGGCCAGAAAAAACCTTTTGAAGACCGTCGTTATTTTAGATAAGAGTTCCCAGGTCGAGCGATTGATGATGAACTCCAAGCCCTGATAAAGGCCTATCCCGATGACCGCATCCCTTATAAGAGTGGAGAGTATCTCCCTTTTTGAACACCTTTCGACAGAGGGTATTCCGGATAAGATCCTGCGACCACTGAAAAGGAAAATATCATGGAGGGGTTTCGTCTCTATCTTATCTTTCCAGTAGTCATTCTCGATGAAATATTTGGTTCCGAACTCCATACGGTCGATTTGGTAAACGTACTCTTCGGGAATAGATTTAATGACACGCTTATCAGAAATCCCCAAGGGGCGGGGAAAAGGCAAAATATAGCCACCTCTCCCGAATACAGGTTCGTCGTCAGAGATATACTTCACCTCTTCTTCTTGAATCATTGCCAGGGCCATGGTTGATTTACCCCCTCCCTGGGGCATGGTCAGAAGAATTGCTTTATCGTGATAGGAGAGAGCCAAGGCATGGATCCGTAACATTCCGTTTCGATCACAGAACTGACCAAAAAGCGAAAGGATGAGTAAATAAAAAACTTCTTGGAGAAGATTTCTTTCACGGCTGTATATATGATATATTTTCCTGGAATCGTCTTGGACGACCATCCCTTTGCCAAAGTAATCGATGATCTTCAGATCCTTATCTTTGTAAATAATATTTCGAGGAGTGGAAAAACTCGCTGTTATGGAAGGAAACGTTGCATAGGGAGGATCTACTTCCTCGACCATCACCGTAGTATCGGGATGGCCCTGATCTGTCTTGAAATACTTAAAGGGCCTAACAAGGCCTGACACGAGATCCGGTGGTTCAGTCTTGCAAAGAATAATGAGTCCATACAAGTCAAGGATCATAGATATCAACTCGTTGGTGACCATTCCTATTTTTTTAAATTATAACTTGAATACAATTTATAATAACTTATAAAGATTAAGTAAAGAATTTTTATTTATTTACGATCATGGCAAATGATAGGGAGGAGGTTGAGGGACCTTCAACGATCAATTTTGAAATAAGAAAGGGCTAATCCCATCGGGTCGACCCCTTATTTTATGTAGCCCACTGACGAATTTGAACCGCCAACCCCATGATTACAAATCAGCGAAGGTACCCCTTTATTTTCAAAAAGTTATCAAAAAGATTAACAAAGTTTGTAATACCATTTAACCACTTTAACCCTATTTTCTTAATTAAAGGGGGGAAAAAAGTGGGAAACAATATGCATAGAAAAAAGGGTGAGAGGTTTTTAAATCACTCTCGCCCTTTTTCTTGGGCATACTCAACCTAGAAATTGTGGCTTACAGGGTTGAGGAGTACACTGATCTACCAGAGTGAGATGATCCGAGAATTTATTATTACCAAAGGAAATAGGGGGTGGTTCGACGCGCCCTTTACTATTTTCAGGGCTAATTCAGCATTTATCTATTGACCCCCTAAGGTTATTGAAAGGTAAGATCTGCATCTATTTAACTTATTGTTCCAGTCATAAATCAAGCTATAATAAATCTAATCTGGGTAATGATAAGAATTTGCTTTAGGATGAGTCGGATATTTAATAAGGGGGGTAGTATGTCAAAAAAAATCCCTAGGTCACAAACAACCGCGTTTGAGAATTTTCAAAATCTGCCATTCTTTTTGAGAAAATAAACTTGCGCCCCTCGGTATTGGTGGGCTTTTCTTATCTGAAAGTGGTGTTTAATTGTTGGCAGGACATAGGTGGGGCTAACATGCGAAAGGATCAAGATGAATTCCTCGGAATCGACCGAAAGACCCATTTGGGACAGATCTTCATCTCGAATCCTTATAACCCGAGCCAAACCGCGATAATAATATAAGAAAGGCTCTGCCATATATTCTTTATAAATAACGATAGGTTTGTTTCCACCCATTGTTTCTATGTCCTTGGCAATTTGTCGCCAATTCTCTTTAGTGTCAACGGTATAGACTACGTAAGTACAAGCAAGGTTGATTGTTAGCAAGGGCACTAGAAGCCATATCCACACAGGCCAGGCTGTGAATGCTTTAAATCGCCTCTGAATAAAAGATGTCATAGCGATCAGCCCAGATGCCATCGTTAACCCCATCTCAGGAAAATAAACTGAAGCCTGTCTCAAGTTAAAGATTGGAACAAGGGAGATTGAGATCAGAAATATTACTAGAGGAACAAAACACAGTATGGCCACCAGCGTTTTGAAACTTGTTTTTTCTCTTAAAGATACTATCAGGCCTATGATTAGAATAAAAATCGCCCAGAGACGCAAAAAAATAAACGACAGAATAAGTATCATTTTAACGAAGATCTGGACATCTAGCAAATCGATCAATCCTTTTATGTTTTTTACATGCATAAATTGGACACCCAGTAGTTTCAGGGTGACAGCGACACCTTCTAATACACTGGGAGGCTTTATCCAAGAAATCATATCCCAGTTCAAATGCAGGAGTGCATTTGGAAGCCATGGTATGTAAAGCCAAAAGATAGCGATGTAGGATAAAATCAGTGTTCGAAATATTCCTTTTTCTCTTGTCTGACAAAACCTCCAAAGAGAAAAAGAAACATGCGTCAATAAAAGAAGTGCCCCCAAATAGTCGGTATACATGAAGGTCGACGAGATCATGATATAGAGGATAATATTCTTCTTGTCAGGGTTGGTAAGGAGTCGATAAAAATAAAACGTTGAAAAAAGAATCAGCAGAGGAACAAGTGTGTACATACGAGCCTCTTGGGAGTAGTACAAGGCAACCGGATTTACCAGCAATAGGACAGAGGCAATTGCTCCGACTCTTGTTGAAATGGCGCGGGATCCTACATAGTAGGTAGATATAATAAGCAATACTCCAAAAACTGCTGACATTGATCTTAAGGCCACTTCGCTGATGCCAAACAGTTTGGTCCATAAATATAAAAGAAAATAGTAGAAAAAAGGGTGTAAGTTTGGCCACTCGCTGAAAAACAAACCGTTGAAGTGAAGAAAACGAATTTTGTCGGCAATATTGAGACATGCCGCTTCATCTAACCATAAACTTTCCCTACCAAGCCAGAAGAATCGGCTTGCACAAGCGGCAATCATCAGAAAAATAAGAAAATAAAGAGTTTTGTATGACTTGGGGAGATTGGCTGATGGTTTTTCACCTTTATTTAACTTCATTTTTTGAGTTTTTCTTCCCATCATCTTTCCACTGCGAATTATGACGTACAGTCTCCTTGACCTGATAAACCTCTGCGTTGCTCGTCTGATTCAGTAGCCTAATCATATATTCTCCGAGTATACTAAAAATCAAAAAGACAACACCGTTGGAAAGAGAAACCAGTACTACAAACGTTGTCCATCCGGGCACCGGAACACCCTCGATCAACTTCTTCACTAGGTAATAAAAACCTAGTATAAAACTTAAGCCGGATATTGCTCCTCCCACTATGCTGACGAAGCGTAGCGGGTAGGATGAGTAGTTAAAAAGAATTCTGCTAACCAGCTCAAGAATTTTGACCAGATTGTACTGGCTTTTCCCTCCAACTCGTCTCTCGTGTTTCACCTGCACATTGGCGGGATTGTCAGAGAACATTAAAGCTAAACCTGTAATATAGGGATATACTGTCCGGTATGAACAAATTCGATCAACCACGTCCCGCCTCAGAATTCTCAGGTTGCTTAACACAAGGTCCGGCGGCTTTTGGAAAAGTTGGCGGTTAAGTGCCCCGACCAATGAACTGCCGATCCTGCGAAACCATGGATGCTTTTTCTGGTTGAAGCGGCCGAAAACCAGGTCATGGCCCTCATGGGCCTTCTGAATAAGATGGACGACCTCTTCAGGCGGATTCTGCAAATCGTCATCTAAAGTTATCACATAGTCGCCCGAGCTATTATGAAATCCGCAGAGCAGGGCCGTGTGTTGGCCGTAGTTGCGGAGAAGGTTAATCGAAATGATGCGCGGATTACTGAGTGCGCTTTCGCGCAGGATTCTCCAGCTACCATCCTGACTACCATCGTTAACCAGAATCAACTCATATTCCCAATGGTATTTCTCAAAACATGCTACAGTACGCGCAATAGTATTTCCGACGATAGATTCACTATTATAGACAGGGATGACAACGCTATAGCGCACCGATTTAACTTTTTGATCCATTTTACTCCCCAAATCCCAGTTTTAAAATTTCATTTTGTCTTGATTGCGAAGCGTATACCAATTAGAAACTCAGATGTAAAGACGTCTTTGCGTTATTAGGCAGCATAAAAAAGATATAATACCCAGCCTCAAGATTTCATAAAGACCTAGCATCCGGTCCAATATCACAGGAGAGGCACCGGCGACCCTGGCTCCTAAAGTTTCTCAAACGAAATAATATCCAGGCACCAACCCTCCCCCGGCCAAGCCGGGAAGAAACAGAAAAAAACTGGCCGATCCAGAACAATCGAAATACTTTTGAAAACGAAAGGCCAATGTCCCGTGTCTTCAGCAACCACCACCATCGTAACCCTTGTGCCAGGATGCCCATAAGGAGTAATAGCATCCCCAACAAATGTAAGAAGCTGAGAGAAGTCGAAATCAGTTGACGCGAGTCAAGGCGGTCGCTTTTTATCAGCTAGGTTACTAAAGTGATTGCGATCAACAGTTTCCCAATAGTGTATTTGTTAAATTTCTTATTTGAACACTGCATGCATCAAAATAATAAATTACCTACCCTCTATGTTTTTTTTTGTTATTCTCGCAGGCACCCCCATCACCTGCACATGCGAAGGCACGTCTCGGGTAACCACAGCACCCGCGCCGATTACAGAATGAGCCCCAATAGTAATGCGATCGACCACAATGGCACCAATGCCTACATAAGTCCCTTCACCAATGGTCACCACGCCCCCGATATTTGCACCAGGTGCGATGGTCACATAATCATGAATTACTGAATCATGCCCGATCAGCCCTCCCCGGTTAATGATGACGTGACTGCCCACTACTGTATGGCTTGCAACCACGACACCTACACTTAGGATTGAACCAGCACCGACTGAACTTTGTCTCGAGACTCTCGCTGTTGGGTGAATAATCGTAGCAAACTGGAAACCAAGTGCTACCGCCTGCTGAATAAAACCTTTCCGGTGGGTGGTCCCGAGCGAACACACCGCTTTATGGGTGATGGCCATTGATGCGGCATCATCGATCCAAATAATAGGTCGGTTACATAAGAGTTGCTCTGTTTTCTTTCTATCCCAGTTTTCCACAAATGCCCTAATGTCATACCTATCAAGCTCTTCGATCAAATCTAGCACTTCCGGGCTGAAGAGACTCGTGCCCAAGATCACCAGCTTTTCTCGGTTTGTCATCTCCTCCTGCATGTTTATTAGCCTCTCACTTTAATCATTTCATTCCAAGATAAAACTCTTTCAACTTAGTAACAACTTTCTGAATATCATCATCGGTAATTCCATAGTACAGAGGTAGCCTGACTAGCCTACTACTGACGTCATCAGTAACTTGCATCCCACCGCTCGTGCGCCCGTATATTTTCCCAGCAGGAGATGAATGCAACGGTACATAATGGATCACTGCAGAGATATTCTTCTCTTTCAAATATTGAATCAACCTTTTACGTTCTTCCAAAGATTTCGTTATGATGTAAAAGAGCTCTCCGTTATAAGAATCCTTAAACTCGATAGTAGGAAGCTTAATCAGACCTTTTTCTGCGAGAGGGCTTAGTGATTCAAAGTATTTTCTAAAGACCAGCCGTTTTCTTTCAATAATTTTGTCTGCCTGCTCAAACTGCGCGAAGAGAAAAGCCGCCACTAGTTCGCTCGGTAGGTAAGATGAACCAATATCAGTCCACATATATTTGTCCACTTCTCC